>Ga0209830_10000320_pt1 | contig 52908 bp, 40 predicted proteins | sample ArcticOcean_MG_C_12_FD_187439 | JGI IMG/M metagenome (GOLD analysis project Ga0209830, IMG submission 187439) | Marine microbial communities from western Arctic Ocean - ArcticOcean_MG_CB8_130 (SPAdes) (version 2) | ecosystem: Environmental > Aquatic > Marine > Oceanic | place: Arctic Ocean...
TCCTCCTCCTCCTCCTCGCTCTCCCCCTCGCTCTCGCTCTCGCCATTGTCCTCCAGCGCCCCCCACGGTTGGTTCTTCTTGAGCACCAGGTCGTACGGCGTCGCGTCGTTCGTTTCCACGAACCCGGCCCCGAAGGCGTCGCCTGATTGTGAACGAAAAAGTGTCAGTCTCGTATGGGCAATCGCAGAGGCGGAATGTGGTGGGTGGGAAAGGCCCTTACCATAAATCGGCCGGCCGAGCGGATCCACGGGCGGTTTGCCCCACCCCCCGGGGTGGTATCCGAACTGCGCGCCCGGTGGAATCGGAGCTGTGATCGTAAAAGAAAAGTGTCAGTCATGTATGGGCAAACAGTGTCGGGATTTGGGAAATACAATACGTACCTGATAAACCGGGAATCTTTAAAAGCGGGTACGACGGCGGGGGGCCGTACCGCTGCATGTTTATGAGCCACGGCGGCGGGCCGTCGTCGGTCATCCCAAGCGCTTCTTTGGTTTCCAGCGAAAGGAAACCCGGTTTCTTTTGCTCGAAAAGATGCGCGGTTTCGTACTCCTTGCCTTCGTAGTACACCTCGCCCATGCTCGTAAGCTTGGGTTTTTGTTGGAACTTAAAAAAAGCATCGTGAAGCACCTGGTAATCGATGTCTATTTTGCCCATCTTCGCCGAAGTCGCGTCTTTGCCTTTCTGCTTGAGTTTCTTCCCGTCCTCCTTGTCCGCGTACGCGTCTCTGAATTGTAAAAGAAAAAGTGTCAGTCTCGTATGGGCAATCAGGGAGGCGGAATGTGGTAATGGGAAATACGTACCGCAACTTTTGAATCCCGGTGGCTTCGATGAAGGACGGGAGTTGCCACGGCGGTTTCTCCAAACCGCGTTTCCCGGACAAGAACGCCCGTTTCTGACACCAGTGCGGCGGTACCGGAATCGTGTTCCGGCACGACTTCAGAAACACCAGCATCGTTGGGTCATTCGCGGTCACGTCCCACACCTCCACCACCTCCGGCTTGGCGCAGCGCGACTTGAGCGCCGCGATTTTCACGCGGTTCGCCGCTTTGCGTTGCTTGTTGCTTTCCAACTGCGCATCCTGATTGGTATCGTCGCCGTCTGAGTTGTCAGAATCAATGTCTGCCTCCTGGTTCTCACGCTTCATGTCTTCCATGCCCTCCTCTTTCACGTCCCCCGTCGTGGCCTCCGTCTTGACCTTCGCGTCACCCTCATTCACGTACGTCGCCGCGAACCCGTCTTCGCGTTTGTTGAACGCCGCGACCACCCCCGCGAGTTCCGCGAAGTTTTCGTCCACCTCAAAAGGCGCGGCGACGTACTCGATGATCACGTCGTCGTCGATCGCGTCCGCCGTGGGCTTTGGTTTCCCATTGCCTTTGGCCTTGGAAGCGGCGGGTTTTCTTCCCGTAGGCGCGGTCAAAGAGGGCTCGGGCTCCTGCGTGTGGCAAGGGGGACGACGATCAGATTTCGTCAGCGGTTTGTGGGGGGGGGGGATGGGTGGCTTCATTTTGCGGGAAAAAAGGCGGGCGCGTTTGTCCGCGAACCAACCGGTTGGTTTCGCCGCTCGTCCGGTCCGATCGGGTTTGGGAAGGTAGGTGCGTACCGTAGTATGTGCCTTCGCGGCTTTGCGCTTGTCGCGCCTCTTAGCTGCCGACCCCATCTCGCAACCCACCTCTGCGCCCCAACGTGGGCAGAAATGACTCAATCTTGTGGTAGACTTGAAAACGAAATCGGAGGGCTGCGGCGCGTTTCCCAGGGCGCCAGGTTTTCGTGACTTTGGAAACGTCCATCAGTTTGAGGAACGTCCTTCCGTCCGAATCAACCAGTCTTCGACGCGCACCTCACGCCGCTTCTACCATGAGACTGACTAACCCTTACCCGATCCTCGTGGTACGTACTGAAGCGTCCCTTTCGCTTCCCGATGAAACCGCGTCGACTCCTTGAAGACCTCATCTTCTTTTCGGGAAACGCGAGCCGTCCCGAATCGACGTCACCGCCGCCATTCATTACCCCGATTGAAAACCTGACGATCGATCCCCCCTCGCCTCTTTCTTCATCCGCAGGCGTTCGTCGCCCTCGCTGCGTTCAACGGCGCCGACGCGACCACCTGCATCAGCACCACCAACCCCTTGGACTTGTCTAAGGATTACTATCCCGCATCCAACAGGATCGCGGTCGACGGCACCCCCGCGGGATCCGCCGAGGTGACCGTCGCGGGCGATTTCTCCGTGACCTACCACCCGTACTTCAAGGTTCTCAAGAACCTCAAGACGTCCAACACCTACATCTTGCGGATGTGCGGCTCGGACAAACCCACAAAGTACCCTAACGGCACCGCCATCGAGTCCGACGCGGCGCACTTCTCCGTGCCAATCAACGGAGCCGCCCTGGGATGGGGTACGCCCATGGTGTTCTTCGAGCAGCTCGACCTTATGGATAAAGTCAAGCTCGCGAACCCAAAGTACGTCCACTCCCCCTGCCTTCACAAGGCAACGAGTGCCAGTACCATCACCGTCGAGTCCGATGGCACCGAATTTAAGACCAAAGCCGCAGCCGCCACGGACGTCGAGCTCGTCATTATCGATTCGTGGGGAACCGGGATGTGCAACTGCACCAAAGATGTCACCTTCGACACCTCGTCGGACGACACCCCGCTCGGCCGCGCCGAATGGATCAAGTTCATCTCCGTCTTCTTCAATGAGGAGGACAGGGCCAACCTTGTGTTCGCGCGCGAGAAGGCTGCCTACGAGGCATCCGTGAAAATCGCAGAGAGCGCCTCCGCGACGCACGCGGCCGCGAACGGCGGCAAGAAGAAGAAGTGTGCTTGGGTGAACAACTTAAAGGTCGACATGCATCCTTACAAGACCGCGTACTGCACCGACGCCGGCATGGAGGCCTTCTCTGTCACGCCGGCGGACACTTCCAAGACGTACACTGACAAGGCTGCGTTGGCGACTGCCCTGGCTGATGTCGATGTCATCATCGACGAAACCTCCGCCTGGCCCAATGATCCGTGTGAGACCTTCACAACCAAGGCGACGGTCGAAGCCAACCTCGGCATCACCCTCAAGGATGGCGCGCTCCTCCTCCGCACCGACAGGATGCTCTACGATACGGGTTCAAACAAAAACTACGCCTGGTTGGAGTCCGGCATCACCCGCCCCGCTCACGTCCTCCAGGGCCTCGTCCACGCCGTCTGGCCCACGGCCGTTCACGAGATTCCTGCCACCTGCGTCGATTACTGGCGCGATATCACTGCGGGTGAGACTTGCCTCATCAAAGACGAGACCCACTGCGACTTATGGGAAACCGCCAACAAGGAGGCTCAGTGCGTTACCAACATCATCTCCGACGACGAGATGGCCCTCATCCGCGATTCACCCGCGGCCAAGCCTTCGTCCATCATCGCCATCGTCATCGCCCTCATCGTCGCCGTCGTCGGCGCGTAAGAAGAGGAGTGATCACACCAACGCCTTAAGCATAGCCGCAAGTGAGTCAACCATCGATGACACCAACGTCTTGGGAATCCACAATACCTCCACGCGTCTCTCACACTACAAACTACGGACTGTCTTACAGTTATAGTTATATGAATAACACGCGGCCACCGTACCGCGTAGGTTTACTGGATATATATCACTAGCCCCCGCGCCCTGTGAGTGGCGACGGGAAGGTGCAACCTGCGACGATTAGGGCGCGACGCGAAGCGGACCAAGGAATTCTTCTGAGTTATTAACTCAACTAAATCCTTCTCCGCCCCTGTCCGCCCACTGTAAGTCGTCGAGACACTGGCGTTGCGGGCCTGACTCCTTCGCGAGTCCCCCCGCGACGCCAGTGTCTCGAATTTCTGGTTGCACCGCCCAAAGCGCTCCGCACGGCGTGGCGAATAATTATTTACCTAAAACTACTACTACAACGTTATATGTATATTCATTCTATCGTACAAAATCTACCGCTGCGCGCGAAGCGCCGCGAGGCTATAGTCGAGGATACTCGCCGATTGCCACATGTTCCATCCCCCCGCGTCTTCCTGGTCCTCCTGTTTGACCTCGTCGAGGTGAACCGCCGCGACCGCCGCCGCCGCCTCCATCACCTCTGTTGCTGCGTCGTTCTCGCCACCGTGTTCGCCGCCGCAAGTTTCCCTCACCCAGTTCGTCTCCACGTCCCACGCCCCTCGTCGGTGTTTAAGCAAACGCGCCGTGTACAGCGCCATCTGTTTGAGCGACTCCACCCGGCTCGCCGGCGACCCCGACCCGCCAACCGGCGCGTCCACAACCCCGGGGGGGGGCTTGGTATCGCTCGCCTCCCGGGCCGCCTTTTCCGCGCCCGGGCTGTGCAGTATGGAAACCTCAAACCCTTCCCGGAGCGGATCAACCGACCACCGCCGGTGCAGGTGAATGGCGTCGCGACACGCGGCGCACGCTTTGGTGAGCGCGGCGTCCGTGGCGCCTTTCCCGTCCTCAGCGTTCGCCAGGTTCAACACGGACGCGTGCAAGGTGGCGCACTCGGCGGATGACGGCGCCATCTCCGCCGCGCGCTCAGCGCTCGCCAGCGCGCACCGCAGGAACATCCGCCGGTGCGACTGCAAATCGCATTTCCCGTGCGACGCCCCGAACCCGCGGTGCTTGATGAAAAACTTGCGGGGCTTCTCCTGCGCGTCCCACGCGGCATCCGAGTACAGGCTCGACAGCTTGACCATCATCCGCGCGCGCCAGTGGTGCACCGCGGCTCTTCGCAACCCATCCGCGTCGTCCTCGTCAACGGACGAGGTGCTCGTCGTGCAAGGGGACGCGCGTTGCACCGCGCGCGACACCTTGTACATCCCCGATGGCTTGGGAACCCGTGGAGATCCGCTCCCGCCCCCGTCCCCGCCCCCGGTCTCGTCAGACGCGTTCGCGCCGGAATCCTGTCTCCGACCGCCTCCGCCTCGCTTGGCCTTGCCCGTCGCCGCAATCTCGGCCTGCACCAGCGCCTCGACCCGCGCGGGGTCGCTCATCGCCTGCAATGCGCGGAGGCGTGTGACGCGAAAACTGGCGAAATTCGGGGTGTTTTCAAGGCCGCGAGTTCAGAAAAAAAAGACGGGTCGAAAAAAGAAATGCACGCCGCCGTCAAGACCGTCACACGCGCGTCGCCACCGTCGTTTCGCGGTGTGTTGCACGGTTTCACGTATTACGCGGTATCAAATCGAAAAAGCACTTTGGTTTATTAAAGTACTCACTGTCTTATTCAAGTACTCTCTTTCATCGGTCACAACCAACCGGCTGTCGCGTCGGACCGCGCGCTGGGGACGCGTTCCGAAACGCATGTCTCCAATTTCCTGGGGACTTTCGTTTAGTAAAGTACTTAATCTCATCGTAGCGGCACGCGCGATGGACGCGACCCGAAACGCATCATCTCCATTTACTTGGACGTCAAGCCGATGACGCCGCAGGCCAGCCGCGCGCCCGCGTTTCCGGTGGTGCAGGAGGTTTTCCCCTGCGTGCCGATCTCGGAGGAGTCGCCTTTGCCCAAGTCGTCCTCCAGTTCGTGCACCACGACCGCGCGGCCGATAATGGAGTTGGGCCCGGAAAGGGGGATCTGCACGTCCTCCATCTCCCACTCGCAAGCATCCGCGGTGGCGAGGATGTTCCCCAGGTCGCCGGCGTGGCGCTCCTCGTCGGTGGGCGACCCGTGCTTCTTGCCGTTCGGGTTGAAGTGCGGGCCCGTGCTCATGCACCCGTTGGTGGTGTCCCCGAACTCGTGGATGTGGAACCCGTGCTTCCCCGCGGCGAGGCCGGTGAAGGACGCCACGACCTTAGTAGGGCCGTCGCCGGATTGCGTGAACGTCACGGTGCCCGCGACGCCCGCGCTGCCGGTCAAGACGCAGATGGCTTTCTTGTCCTCCGCAACAACCACCACGGAGGCGCGGCCGGCGCTGGCACGGGTCACGGCGCGGGGCTTGAGGGACGCGCTGTGTATAGGGAGAAGAACGGGAAGAAAGGAGATTATGTCAACGTGGGTGTTCCGTGAAGGAGAGGGGGATCGGGAGTGGGATCCGCCGGGTCCGGAAAAGCGCGGATCGGACGCCGGGGACAGACAGTGGGGAAAAGCATCGCCGATGGGGCTTTTTCGCCCACACAGGTTTCGTCTAGGGGACGTACCCACGGTGCGCGCACTTGGAGGAGCACACGTGCTTGACGGCGCCGGCGATGTTCATGCAGGTGATGGTGGCCATTTTGTGAGTTGGACGGGCGAGTGGAAACGCGCGCGGTGAAGTGCGATCTGCGATGAGTGATTTATCCACGTGACGTGGACGGGCCGCCGCGTCCGTGGAAAGTTTCGTGAGCTTTCGGAGAAGCGAAAGTGCTCTCCCCACTTGCCCTGGCACTTCCTTCGGCGCCTCTGTCATGACGTCCACTTCAGTGATGGGTCTCGTCGCGGCGCCGCGGGTGGTGGTTTCTGTTCTTCGGAGTCGTGTGGGTCGCGCTGTTCGCGCCGTCGCCCCCCGTCGGTCCCGCCTCGGTTTCGACGCGGCAGCCACGGAATCTCCCCCCGCCGAATCCCCAAAGACAGTCGCCAGGTCCCTCGAGTTCATGGTCGAGATGTCCTGCGGCAAGTGCGTCGCGTCCGTGGAGGCCGCGTGCGTGACCGTTCCCGGGGTGGAGGCGGTGGTGGCGAACCTGGCTCAAAACACCGTCCGGGTCGTCGCGACCGCAGCCGCGTCCGCGGACGACGTCGTCAACGCGGTGGTCCTGGCTGGGTACAAGTGCCGGCTGGTGGGCCAAGGCGAGCTGGACGTTTTCGGCGAGGATCTGGCACAACGGTTGGGCACGAACTTGCGAACCCTACGCCAGTCCTTAGCCGCGGTTTCCGAGTTCAAAGGTAGTGAGTACGGCCACGGCGACGTCGCAGGCGTGGTGCGGTTCGTGCAGGTCGACGAAACGACGTGTATGGTGGAGGGCCGCTTAAGCGGGTTGGCGAAGCACAAAAAATACAAGATCGCCATTCACGAATTCGGCGACCTCACCAGAGGCGTCAGCTCCGTTGGAGAAATTTGGCAAGCACCCGTGGGAGACCTGGGGGACGTACTAGCAGACGCGAACGGAGACGCCGTGGTCGTGAGCAGGGTGGTGCGTGGGGAAATTAAGGTGTGGGACGTCATCGGGCGCGCCGTAGGGATCGTCCCGGTTGAATGCAGTGAAACAGAAAAAGGCGTCGCCGCCGTCCTCGCGCGAAGCGCCGGGATGGGAGACAACCTCAAGCAGCAGTGCGCGTGCGACGGGACGGTGATTTGGGAAAGCGCGCACGACGACTTCAAGCCGGTGGGGGTGAAGATGTAGAAAAGAAAGAGCGACGAAGGAGCTGGGGAGGGAGTGTGTCAGCGCATGTAATTTGATGAAGTCCAATAAAATCGTCAAAATGGTAAGCACAAGAAAGGAAGTTGAGAAGACCACGACCCATAATCGGCATTCACCTTCGGCAGGTGGAGTGGTCGACCAGCATGTCGAGTTTGGACGGGACCCCGCCTCGGTTCGGCGAGGGGGTCACGCACAGCCACAGCTTCGCGTTACGCAGTCCGGGAGGCAATGACCGGTTCACCGGCGCCGCGGGTTTGTCCACCTCAGGGCGAACCACGTTCCCAAGAGATGCCAACCTGTACGATCCACCCGCGACCTCGCGTTTGACGCGAAGCAACGTGCGTCTCGGCGATCCCCTGAGCCCGTTTGTTTCCGAGGTGATGCGCCCTCACCAGGGCATCATCGCGGAGAAGAAATACGAGGTCCCGATTGCGCGAGCAAGGTACACAAAAGGCCGGGACATGGTCAACAAGGGCGACGCGAACGTGAACACCACCATTCCGCAAAACCATCCTTCGCTGTTTGCGTCGAATTCGAGCATGCGCTTGTACGCGTCCACGGCGCGGCGGCTGCGCAAACCAACCCCGTGGGAGAACACGCACCCTAGTGAGTTCAAAAGGGCGTCGCGGCAAGTTGGGCCCAGCGACAGGCAGGAGATGTTCTACCGGAAAACCCTTGAAGAGGCGCAGACGCCGTTGGAGCGACGCCGGGCGCTGGAGCACGAAGCGGCGCTGGCACACGTGGAGAAGAGACGCATCGCCGCGATTGAGGACGCCGCTTTGCGAAAAAAGGAAAGAGAAGTCGCCACCGCGCTTGATATCAAAAGCGACTTCGCGACGCGACGGGTTTTGAACGCCACGACACGGAACGCCGCGTACGCGTGGGAAGCAGACATCGTGGCGGATGGAAAACACGACCCCGGAGTCGGCGCCAAAACTTCACCGAAAAAGTATCAGCCGTTTCTTGACGCGTTTATAACACCCTCACACGCGCTGCACGCGGGGGCGCGGCAGGTCGTGCCCCGTCCTCGGGTGTTGGGACCGTGTACGTTCGTACCGTTACCCGCGACGGACAAAACGGAGCAGGTCAGGCTAGCGACGACCGTGGATGAGCGCTGCTACGAAAACGCCGCGCATGCGCTTGAAACGACCGCCCGAAACCTGGGCGGCGTCGCGCCCACCGCTAAGTACGCGGCGTACTTTGGCGACTTCGTGAGGTCGCACAGGGAGGAGCAGCGTACGGCGGGCGTTCGGGTGCACACGCACACGGCGGTGCGGTCTCTTCGCGCTGATGCGCAGAAAAAGGACCAGGATACGCAAATGGCGGAGCTGGACAAATTCGAAACCAACGTGGCGTACTTCCACGCAAACGATTTGCGCCAACGGTTGACGCACCGGGGGTGGCTCGGTCCAGGCGAGGGGGTTTTGGAGCGCTCGCGATGCGGAGCGATGACCTTGGTGACGAACGTGACGAATCAAACAAAAGAAAAAGAAAAAGAAAACCCTCGCGCGTCGATGGTCCGTTTGAAAGCGGCGCGCGACGCGAAAACGGCGGTGGCGAACGCGCGGAAGTGGGACGACGGCGACGAGACGGTTGAGGATTATTAGAGTACACTTTAGACGACTGGGAAGAGTGAAATATGATAGTTGTTGCAGTCCCGTTCCCAACGCGTTGAATGAGAAAAATTAACTCCCTTGTTACAATATATTAATTCGCCACGCCGTTGACGTGGTGCTTACTGGCCACGCCGTTGACGTAGTAGTGCTGCCCCACCGTGTTGAGGTTCGTGAACGTCGCTTTCCACGCGCCGTAGTACGTCAGCACTTTGTAGTTCAGGTTCCACTTCTTGGCGAATTTCTTGAACAAACGCGAAACCTGCGGTTGCCGGAACTGCGGCATGTCCGGAAACAAGTGGTGCATGACCTGGCAGTTCAAGTACCCCATCAGCCAGTTCACCACGTGGTTGCCGGTGTCGATATCCACGGTGTGGTCCACGGCGTAGTGTACCCACGAAACGTGCTTGTCCGCGGGCAAAACATCCGTGTGCGTGTGCGACGTGGAGAAGTGCGCGAAGAGGTACATGTACGCGAACCAGTTCGAAACGCTGAACCACGCGTACGCCGACGTCCACGTCGAGCCACTTAAAGCGCTTTTGATAACCGCGGTTCGCACTAAGTGCGACAGTAACATCCAGCCCCCCTCCTCCCAGTTCCGCTTGCGAAACACGTCCCGTGGGTGCAGCGCGTAGATCCAGAACGTGGGAACCAAAACGCCGCTCGTGACCGGCACGAACGTCCACGCCTGCGCCTTTGCCCAAACTCGGCTAAAACCTCTCGGTCGGTTACTCTCCACGGCGGTTTTAAAAAACGCAACCGCGGGAGTCGTGTCCAGATCCATGTCATGTCGCACCTTCTGAGGTGTCGCGTGGTGTTTGTTGTGCATCGTGTTCCACATCGTTCCCGACGTCGCTAGGCCGAACCCGCACGTCGCGGCTTGTATGCGTTTGTCCCACCAGATGGAACCGCTCAAACTGTTGTGCCCGCCCTCGTGCTGCACCCACCCGCACCGCGCGCCGAAGAACATCCCATACACCGCGGCTGCTGCTAACGGGTAGCTAATGGTCATTAAGTACGTGCCGAGGGCGAACATGGCGACGAGTTCGACTAACCGGTACGCCAGGTGTGTTTTCGAGGATTCGAAAAAACCACCCTTCTCCAACTCCAAGCGCCACTTCGCGAAATCGGCCAGCATCTCAAAATCCGGGTCCGCCGACCGCGGCGAGGCGCATGGTCGGTTGGGCAACAGCTTGAGCGTTTTCCACGCCTTCGCCGAGCGCATGTGGAACTCCCTAAACGCCTCCGTGGCGTCCGCGCCGGTGTTGGCGAGCATGTAGAAAATCACGCTGCCACCCGGGTGTTTGAAGTGGGTCACGTCGTACTCCAAGTCGCCGACCCGGACCCACCGCGTTTTGCACGTTCGCGCCAGCAGATGCGGCTCCAGGGTTGAGGTCGTGATCGGGCCGTCGCTAACCACCGAGCCAGAAGCCTGCTTAGCGACCTTCGCCGCGGCCCTTGTCAGGGGCGACCGCGTGACATCGGAGGGAGGGCACATCGTGAAGATGGAGTCGTTGCGTACGTACGGAAACGCGACGATGGATATCGGGTACCGATCAATCGCAAATGAAACGCGAGTAAGGTGTTTCGACTTGCACCGACACGACGCTATCACGCGCGTCGATGAAACGCGGTCACGACGAACGCGACTTGGTCAAGCAACCGCACGTGCGACACGCGGCGCAACGCGCGCGTCCGGACGGCCTTCGCCGAAGCGCGGCGTGTTCTGCCGATACGGCGCTGCAGGGTTGAACGTTTTCACAACGAAGACGATGACGTCGACTGAAGCAGAAACAGAAATATCTGCTGCTAGCTTGGAGCTAAGTACTTTTCTCCTCGCCTTACAACCGCCACGAGACATATTCAGGTACGCGCTACATCGCCATCTCACCGCGTCGACCGCGATGACGCCTTGTTTCCCACACCGTCTCCCGTCACACAAAAGAGCTCAGGGTACATCGCGCGCACACGGGCTGCTCCCGTGAGCCCTGACGGAGACGACACCGGCGCGCCCTTCGCGGCGACAACTCTGTCAAAAGTTTCCTCGTCGCTCGCGGCGAAGACTTCGCCGGCGTCTGGGAACACCCGCGTGCCATCCCAACGCACGTTTCTCGCCTCGCGACGTGCCTGCCGCGCCGCGGTTTCCGGGCTGTCAGGAGGAGACACAGGCAACGAGTGGGTGTTGGAAATCGCGGACAGCGTGGCTAGGGACAAAACAACCGTCTCCGCGAGCGGGTCGGGGCGCGACGAGGATAAAATGTTTTGTGTCGGCTCTCGTCTCGTGCGCGCCGCGCTTGCCTCGCCGGCGCTGAAGGACGAGCACTCCGAGTCAACCGACTCGGAGGACACGTCATCCCACGTCTCTGCTTCGCGTGAAGAGAGGACCACACGTGACTGCGACTGCGACTGCGAGAATGGTGCGGGTGGTTTGTTTACTTTTCGCGCGAAAGACTTTGACGCTCGTTGACGCTCTTCGAGTTTCGCCGCCGCGAAAGACGGTTTCGTTCCGGAAATAGAAACGCCCCGGGCCGGCGACCCGCTGCTTTGTGACTCGCCCTGACTCGACGAACTCCCTGACTCTCCTGACTCTTCCGCCTTCGAGTCGGAGATTGACCCTGTTCCCGGGTCAGCCACGCTTGAAGTAACGCTCGAACCGCGCGCGTCGCCGCGGGGGCGCCTGGAAACACCCGTCGCGGCGAACGTCGGAAGGGGCGCGACAGTCTCGTCGCGCCCGTTCCTTCGGGTCGCCACGGAGTCCCCGGGGGCGGGGGCGGGGGCGGGGGCGTTTGTTGCGCATGTCTTGTGAAAGAACCGGTCTTTCGAAGCATCCGCGTCAACCCAAGGAAGCGCCACACCTAGCCCGGATAAAAGCGCATCCACGCGTCGCGCCGCCGCCGCGTCGGGAGATTCCAAACCGGGTGTGTTTTTACCGTCTTTTTCCAAACGAAACGACGCGCGTCGCCGAACGTCTCGCGCCGCGCGTTTCTCTCCACCTGGAATGCCCATACCTGACTCACCCGAATCACTTGTACTTGTGTCGTGCACGTGTGAGACGGACGGCGACGGCGACGGCGATCCGGAGGACGCTTCCGGGGTTTGGGATGCGTCGGCGGTTGAGTAGTCGGCGGATTCGTTTTCGTTTCGGCGAAACGGCGGCGACGACCGCGGTTTCGGCGGTTTCGGCGCGCGCGTCGCGCGCGACGCGCGGCGCGGATCCTCACCGCTTTTCCAGCCTGGAAGCGCGTTTGAATCATCCACGTCGTCACGCCTTCTTGGCGTGTTCTTCCTTCTGCGATACGTGTAATACACCGACGGGTATCGCTCGAGGTGGTTTGTGTTTTGGACGTCCACGCGATTGTTAAGTGGAGGGCGCGCCGACCAGCCGAGCGGATGGGACCGATTTGTGCTCACCGAGTCTCCACCGCGAAGATGTAACCCGCGTGTCAAACGTCGGTTCAGACGATGACGCATCTCTTCATCCACGCGGTCGTTGGTCACAGCGGCTGAAGGTGCGCGAGGGGGGGGGGGTACGGCGCCACAGGCGGCGTGAGCACAGGGACAACCACCGGACCCGGACGGACATCAACGGATGAAAACGCGCCGTGGCCAAAGGCGTCGTACTCCGCGAGGTACAGATCCAGCGCCGCGCTCCACGACGAGACGCCCGCGTCAGACGGCCGCGGAGGCGTCGTGGTGACATCAGCCGTCGGCGACCGCGCGAGCGGAGGCCGAGGCGTGGGACTCGAGGCCATGCTCAACGTCTGCGCATGAGGCTTTTGCCACTGACTCGTCGGATGCGACGAAACGCCCGGACGCTTGTTTCCCCTCGCACGCGAATCGACGAAACTCAGCACTTTCGTTTCGCAAAACAAACAACGAAAAAGGTGCCCGCGGCCTCGTGAGTCGTGGACCTTCGCGTGCTTCGATCAGTCGTCGGACTCGCGCGGGTCACACCCACTTTTGGTGCACGCACTTGGTGGTGGGGCCACACCCGCGGGAGGAGACCACATGGGTGAGGGGTGCGTAGGTGCTTAGACTTGCTGTAGGCCGCGGCTTTCGATCGTGCAGAACTGCAGATCGCGTTTCGCGTGTACTCGACTTCGTTGGCGCGTTGGAAGACTGGGCCTTAGGGGTTGAAACACGAGGGTTTCGATAAGCACGAGGGCTCAGGAAATATGTCTCGCAACCGCTCGATCGCGCAGCGCATGGGCAACGAGTTGTCCGGTGCCAAGAAAGGTGACCCGAACTACGCCAAGGTGTTGTTCACGCCCGACGACATGGCGAGTTTCGAAACCCTGATGAGCGAAGTGGACGACGCCCGCGGGACGAGCGGGAAGTTCATGTTGCCGAAACGCAACACAGATGACGACCCGCCGAGTACAGGTGGGTGCTTTCGGGGCTGGTGTTCCGGGGTGAATTTCGTGTTGGTGGTGGTGCTGGTGGTCACCGCGGTGGTGGGGTACGACTTCACGACGAGTTATTTATCACAAACAAACGCAAACGCCGCGATCAACGTCGACAACACGTTGGAGCAATCCACCGCGAGTAGTAATGCCAAATTCAACAGCCCCGCGGCGAAACAAGCCGCGAACGCGCTAGCGGCTGATTTCGCACAGGCGCGCCGGGGAGGCACGCCGGGTAGTAGTAGTTCGGTCGGGCTGGAAAAGGACGCGGAAGGACGCCGCGAGTTTCTGAAACACACGGGCGCGGGGGTCGGGTCGGTGACGGTTACGACAGAGGCGGACACCGGAGTTATGACCTCGATGGACACCAGCGTCGTTCCGGATGCGTTTGCGATTCCCGAATTCAAGCCCAAGAAAAACGCGACATCCGCGGGGAGCGCATTTAGTAAGAACACGGCGGCGCGGGAAATGGGAAAAAACGTGTCGTCTGGCGCGTCGCTGATGGACAAACAGAGTACGTTGTCCGCATCCTCCACGTGGAAGTCCGACGCGACTGGTTTTGACGGCGTCGATGCCTGGACACCGGGAACCGTTCTTCCTAACGCCCTGGACGCGGTGACCACGGGGTCCGGCACCACGAAAAAGGTGTATCCCGGCGCGACGAACGACCAGGCGGCGGCATCCGAGACGTCCCCCGCGTTTGACTCGACGTCGCGCGCGGTGGCGGACGCGGCGGAGTCGACGGCGGCGGACGCGGCGGAGGCTTCTTTTCGCGTGGAAAGTGACTCACCGAAGGAGAGTGATTTGGAGCGACGTACACGGCACGACGCGGAGGACGCGGCGCGACGGACACGGCACGAGAAGGAGGATGCAGAACGGACGGCGCGGCACGCCATGGAGGATGAGTTGCGTGAGCTGCGGCTGCGAGTTAAACGTCAAGACGATCGCGGCGCGGTGCCGGGTGAATGGATTGATGGTATTGGGTACGACACGCACGACGGCATCGGCGACGGCTCTTCGGGCGATTTCCCGCCTGGCAACGCCACCGCGGGTTTCCCGCCGCTCGATGACCCAGGGTCTGGTGGGTTTCCAAACCGCGGACGCGCGGACCTCCCTAAAGACGTTTCGGTATCAATTCACGCCCCGCCGCGAATTGACGACCCGCTCGGGTTGCTTTCCGAGGACGAATCGGGGAGTAATGACTCAAGAAATGGAAACACGGGCCCGCCCGGTGCCCCGTCAGGTGCGGACGATCGCGGCGACACTAACGGCACTAGCACTGCGGGCATCGTGAATACCACGGTGACCGTCCCGACGGCGGAGAACGTTGAGGACGTTGAGGACGCGGAGAACACGGGTGATACGAAGGAGGATGAGACGCGAGACGAGACGTCTCCGGCGCCGGCGCCAGCGCCGGCCGGGCGCACCCCGCGGCGCGCGGCGGCGGAGAAGGGGAGGGGAAAAAAATACGGGGCGGCGAAGGCGAGCAAACGAGGCAACGGCACGACGACCCCGGGGGATGTGGGTGCCAGCACTGACGATGAGGAACCCACAAAGGACGCGGGTGAGGCTCCTGAAAGTGATTCGCCCGAAGAAACGCAGGAACAGTTCACCAAGGACGCGTCTCCGGGTCCTGAGACTGGTTTCTTGCAAGAAACCAAAGCCGAGTTTGGGGGCGACGCGGACGCGGAGCTCGCGACGCCGGCGCAATCAGTGTCCGTGGATACCTCCGAAACGGACCCGACCGACGACCACGCCGCCGCAGGGAGTTCCAGTTCCGAAGAATTTGAAAAGGAAGACGCGATGGGCAATTTGTTGACGGACTACGACCACGGCGTGTTGAGGGTCGACTCGAACGTCTCGCGAACGGGCGACGCGCGGACGGGAACGGGGCCGGGGACGAAAAAAGAAAACTTGGATGACGTCGGGAAAAAAGAAAAGCCGACCACCCTGAAGGCCGATCCGTCGGAACACAAAAGCGACACGAAGACCGTGGTCAAGGGGTTGGTCATTGAACATGACGACGCGAAAGATACGGAGGATGATCCGGAGGCGCAGGCACCGGAGGTGGGAACCTTTTTTTAACATGTTTGTTTCCCCAGAGACGGGACGACCGTGTGTCGGCTTGTAGGTGAAACTGAATAAATTCCAAAAACCGTTTTCAGCCAAAATGGCCAATCATCAGACCAAGGATCGCCCGTACATACCCGGTGACGTGTCCAAAGGAGAGCACGCTCGCCTCACCACCATTTATTCCCGAAAGCCTCTATCCATGCCGATCGCAGCGGGCGGCAGTATCCGACGCGCGCGCACGCTCGTCCTTCACTCTTTCGCGTACCCCCATGGCCGCGCTTACCACCGCCGTTTCGGCTTGCGTCGTGTCCCCCGTTTCCGTGGGGGCGCGCGCCGGGAGTTCCCGCCGGGCCGCCTTCGTTGGCGCGAGAGTGGTGTCCAATGGTTCCGTACGCGCGGGATCCCGCCCCACCGCGTCTTCCCTTGTGGTCCGCGCGGCCAAAGACGACGAACGCCCTGCCGGCTTCGGGCGCCGCGACATCGCGAAAGGCGCGCTGATGGCGCTAAGCGCGCCCCTGATTTCCCAGATGCCCGTGGGCCCGGCGAAAGCGGATGAGCTTTCCAAGTTCTGGGACATCGTGGATTTGCCTCTTGAGCCCGGGGTGATTCTTCTGGACATCGCGTTCGTGGACGAGACGCACGGATTCTTGTTGGGTACCCGGCAAACCATCTTGGAGACCTTCGATGGCGGCAAAACCTGGGACTTCAAGTCCGTATCAAACGCCCTTGACGAGGACGTCAACTACAGGTTCAACTCCGTTTCATTCAAAGGCCAGGAAGGGTGGATCGTGGGTAAGCCCGCGATTTTGCTGCACACCACCGACGGCGGCGCGTCGTGGGAAAGGGTTGGTTTATCACCCCGGTTACCCGGTGCTCCGGTGTTGATCACTGCTACGAAGGACAACGGCACCGCGGAGATGGTCACGGACGAGGGCGCGATTTACCTCACAACGGACGCGGCGCGGAACTGGAAGGCGGCGGTTGAGGAAACAATCAGGTACGACCTTTCCCACCGAACACGTTCCGCCGTCCGCGAGTGCGCATACTCGTCCTGCGAAGGGACTGTTACCTCTGCCCATTACCACGACTGTTTACGTAATACAATACATTACGCGAGACTGACACTTTCGGCTCTTGTCGTATCAGCGCCACTCTGAACCGCACCGTGTCAAGCGGCATCACGGGCGCTTCGTACTACACCGGAACTTTTTCCACAATCTCAAGGAACGACGACGGCGAGTACATCGGCCTGAGCAGCAGAGGCAACTTCTACATGACCTGGGCGCCGGGGCAGGCGTACTGGCAGCCGCACAACAGGTCGAGCGCGCGGCGGGTGCAAAGCATGGGGTGGCGCCCGGACGGCGGGGTCTGGGAGCTCACCAGGGGGGGCGGCATTTACTTCAGCACCACGAACGACCTGCCTGATAACGACGACGACTTCGCGGAAGGCAAGATCGGGTCCCGAGGCTTCGGCTTGCTCGATTTAGGCGCCAAACCAGACGGCGGGGAGTTCTGGATCGTGGGCGGGTCGGGGAGCGTTTTTTACTCCAAAGACCAAGGCCGGTCCTGGAAGCGCGACCGCGGCGCCGACGGCGTCGCCGCGAACCTGTACACGGTCAAGTTCAACACGAACTCGAACGGCTTTATCCTCGGCAACGACGGCGTGCTGCTCAAGTACAACGGACGGGGAGTGTGAGGTGCTTAAGGTGTTGGGACAGAGGGAGTGATGGGTGACAAGACGTAAAGTGATATATTACGCGTATCGTCTTGAATTTGTTTCACGCCTCTTCCCCCTACAAGTACTCTAGTTCACGCGCATGGATTTCATCTGCTTCATGCGTTTCGCCAGGTCCTCGTGCGACCCTTCCCGTTTCAGTTTGTGGAACAGCCGCCTGTGCGTGTCGTACAGATCTTTCAGGGCCGAGACGTACAAAGCGTGGTACCTGAGATTGTAAAAAAGAAATGTCAGTCTCGTATGGGCAAACAGTGTCGGAATGTGGTAAATGGGAAATACTTACTCGTCGATTTGCGCGTTTGTCGGGTCCGCGATTTTGGGTACGCGGATCGGCGCCCCGACCACGACTTCTATGGACTCTCGTTTCGGCATCACGCCGTGTTTCCCACCGGTCATGCGTCTCCATATGCCTCCACTCAGGTTCCGCCCGTACAACAAAGGCGGTGTCACCCCAATCAAGTGCTTGCACCACAGCTGGAACCTCCGCACACCGCCGCCCGTGGGGTTCGCGACTTGGTCGAAGATGTCGTTCTCGCCAAACGCGAACACCGGTACTAGGGACGCGCCTGTTTTCAGCGCCATCTTCACGAAACCCTTTCGCCTGGCTAAGGTCAACGTCGCCCACCCCGGCCTCGCGTCCAGCGCCTCCGCGGCGCCCCCCACCACGATCGCGACGCAGGCGCCCGGGCACCGCGTCAGGTTCGTCACCACGCTGCGCTTCGTGACGCTGTTGTTGTAAATAACAGAAAGTGTCAGTCCATTTGTTGGACGATGTATTGGACGATGGCCTGGTCAACAGTCACCGGCCATCGGTCTGAACAGTCACCGTAATCGGTCCGAACAGTCACCAGCGTTAGAGATAAAACAGGCGTCTGGGATTTGGGAAACGACTAAGAAAAACAACAACGCGTACCTGTTGATTCCGAGCGCCATCAAAACCTCCCGCGTGAAGGGGAAGTAAAAGTTGATCGCCAGGGTTAGCAGTCTTAAGTCCAGCCCCGGGAACGCCTGTTCGAACCCGGTGGCGTTCGTGGCGAACGTGATCAGCGCCCCCACGCCTATTATCCCGTGCGGGTGGTACCCGAAGAGGTAGTTGCCCGTCGGATCCAAGTCGCACGTTTTGTGCAGGCGCACCGGGAAGTAATCAGCCAGGGTGTTCCAGAAAGGCATTCTTCTGGTCCACGGCAGGAACCGCTTGCCGCTGCTCGGCGCGTGCGTGTCAACCAGAAACAGCCACGACAGGTAGCCCAGGAAACCGTATCGCACGTATCTCGGGGCGAAGAACGTGAAGTAGCTCGGGTACACGGCCAACACGGAAAGGAGAAACGCGTAAATCATAATCACCAAGCCAACCTGCGCCGCGTGCTGGTGGTGCTTGTCGCCCTTTTTAATCGTTAAAAACGCGGGCAACACCAGGCCGGCGAAGTAAACCCCCACGGGCACGAAAAACGGGCCCATTATGCGGTACCAAAGGACCATCGTGAACGCCCAGAAAAGGAAACCTGCGTTTTTTTTTCGTTTTTTGTGAAAGCATCGTTTGCGGGATTCGAGATCGGAGATGATTGGGTCGGGAAACGAAGGTCAGGGTCGGGAATTCTACGCAGGAGAACCGGGTGGGTTGGCGTTGTGATGCAGGGGACGCGTCCGGTTGACGTGGCTTTCGTGGCTCGTCGTGCGAAAACACCAGTCAGGTCGCACGGTCAGACGGCGTGGTGTCCCACACGCCTGATAAAAAAAGCGCCGATGTCGTCGTCTCGGTCTCGAAGCGTCGTTGTTGGCACCGCACGCCGCACCTGTGGCTTTGTGCGGGATCTTCTCCGGCACCCTGCGTGGCTCCACGAAGTCCGCGACTTGGTCGTTGTCGATCAAGCTCCCCAGCGACGACGCGCTGTCGGTTTCCTGGTGCTTGTACGCGAAGGAACCGGGGGCGCCTTGGGAAACGCTGCCGTCGCCGGATGAGGACGGCGTTGTTTTCTCCGGCGCCACCCCCGGTCGCTCGCCGGTGGCACGATTCACCAAACCCGTCATGCCCAGCGCAGGCTTCGTGGCAGCCACGTCGCCGCTCATGGTGCCTCGCGGTCACCACGAACCGCGGGGGATACGAACACACGGGGCCGTGCGCGGAGCTCTGCGCAGCCTTTCCCCCTTGGACGAAGCGACGATTTCAAGCCTCCGGAGACGCTAAAATTTGCCGGGAACTTCGAGAGCGCGCGATGGAGAACGCGCTTCGGCGCCACGTGGGCAAAAACGCGAGGATGGGCCGAGCCGTGCCGCCGCGAGCTATGCGGATCACATAGCCTATCGCCGGGGTCGCACGCAGGCACGATCGCGGGTAAAATGTGGGCTCGGCTGCGACCCGAAAAAGTGCTGCGCCCTTCATCGTCGACTCAGTCCCCGACGGACAGACCTTACTCCGGGGTTCCTCATGGCGTCTTCCTGTGCGCTTACGGCTGGCGTTTCGGCGACCCGCGTCGTGCGCGCCTCTCCATCGGCGTCGGCGGTTGCGTCGCGGCGGCGTGTGGTCGCGCGCCCGACGAACCGCACATCGTGTTTGTGCCATGCACCACCGCCAACCCGCGCCCGAGTCGTCGCCCTCGCTGGCGACCCGATTATGCTGTGGGACGACACGCAAAGGAAGTTCGTGGACGGCGGGTGCACCACCACGTCGCTTGACGATCCGTGCGTGCAAGGCCTCGCAATCACCCCCGCTGAGGTCATCGAGAGGATCACGAAAGCCAAAGGCGCGGGGGGCCGACTTGATTTAACGGGCATCGGGTTACGGGAAGTCCCATCCGAGGTGTGGACGCTGACTGATTTGGCTGATCTGCAACTCAGCAACAACAAGCTCATCTCGTTACCGGATCAAATAGGCAACCTGGTAAACTTGGAACGGCTAGGGCTGGCGGGGAACCGACTCCGAAAACTTCCCGACGGATTAGGCGGGTGTACTTCGTTACAAGGGCTGTGGGCGCACGGCAACTTGCTGAAGTCGCTCCCGAACTCGATTGAAAACTGCGAATACCTGCGTTTGCTGATGCTCGCGGGTAACAAACTCAAGTTCTTGCCTGACGGAATTGGAAAGCTAGTGGATTTGGAGGAGTTAAGCGTGCCTGGTAATTGCTTGGAAGCGTTGCCCGAGTCGATCGTGGAGTGCGGGTCGCTGCGAACGCTTGATGTGCACGGGAATTTCATCACGGCGCTGCCGTCATCGATGGGCAAACGGTGTCGCTCCTTGGAAGACATGTCTTTACAAGGGAATAGGTTGGTGACTTTGCCGGACTCGCTTTGTGACGCGAGGCGTTTGAAACGCTTGAACGTCGCCGAGAACGCGTTGGAAACTCTTCCGGAGAACATAGGGGACGCCGCTATGTTGAACCAGCTGTGGGTTTACGCAAACCCAGGCTTGGCGAGTTTGCCGGTTTCGCTGGCCAGGAACGTTTCCCTGAAGGCGGCGTGGGCGGAAGGGTGTTCGTTTCACGGTGACGGGGGGAACGCGCTTCGGATGTACATAAGCCACGCAGCGGAAGGGGGGGGCGGGAAACGGAAAACGCCCCCGGCGATTCTGGGGGTTGACTTTGAGCAACTCGCGAGTGCGGGGATGGATGGAAACAAAGTCGCCGAGTTCGTCAAGGTGAGCGAAACCGCGAGCGTCGCGTCGCGCGGCGCGGGCGGCGGCGAAGCCCACCAGAGGGGGTACTTCAAACTCGAAAAGTGGGTGGCGAGCAAAGCAATGACAGAAGAGCAAGGAGGTGGTGCTGCTACTACCCGTCCAACGCGGGCTCCCGTTTTGATTGTCGCGTTTGGCAGCGCGCCGGGCGTCCCGAACTGGGGCGGTTTGCTTAAAAAACTGAAGATAGACGTCGACGCGCGCGGTAAAAACAACCTCGGCGGCGCCGGCGCCTTCGCCGCCGCCGCGGTCCATGCTGCGAAGCAAGGCTTCGACGTGCTTTACGTGGCGGACACGGCACGGAGTTGGTACGGCGGCGACGGTTTCGGGAACGGCGAACAAGAAGAAATGGCGTGGCGCGCCGCGCTCGGCCAAGTCGCGAACAAATACGAAAAGGTGATTCACCTCGGTGATTCCATGGGCGCCAGCGCCGCGCTTCTTTTCGCCGATCTGTCCGACATCTCCCTGGCGTTTTGCCCGCAGGTGTGTTTAGTGGAAGCGTCGATACGACCCGGCCGGTCCGCGGTTTGGATGAAGCGGTACGAAACCTCGCTAATAGCGGCCGTCAAGCGGTGCGTGGAAACCAACAACGGACACGTGGTGATTCACACCGGGTCGTGGCAACACGACGTCGACCAAGCGAGCGCGGTGCTTGCGCGTTTGGGAAGCGACTCGGAGACGTCGTATACCTCCGCGAAAGGCAAAGGCGGAGGCAAGGTGACGTTGATAACGCACCACGTGGACAACCACCGCGTGGCCCTGGCACTTGAAGAGGGGGGGGAGCTGCTGCCGATCGTGCGAACCGCGCTGCACGACGCGCTGGCGGGGATACGGAGCGGCGAGGGAAAAGAAAAAGGCGAAGACGATTCTTATTCATCCGCCGTAGGGGTTGATGATGCCTCCGCCAAAGGGGTTGACAGTATCGCGCTGAGAAAGTTCAACCCAGCCACGGCGGTGAAAAAGTGAAAAGGAGCATAACGGAGTCGTGTACCCAAGGTACCTAGCTTCCAGTGTATTACTATCTAGACTATTTAGGAACACTAAGGCTATTTAGCAGCACGGACGCCTCGGGCGTCGTACTTCCCACGTCTCCCGCGTCATCCCGTCGCCTCAGGAAATGTGTTTCAGGAGTTGGTCCGTGACGAGTGTTTTGCGTTTCTCAAGCCCCCCGACGAGCTTGTGGAACCGTTCCGGAGATTCCGCCGCGTGCCGGATCAGTTTTGCAAGCACGTCCCCGCGCGCGTCGAACACGGAGCGAAACGCGCCGGCGTCGTCGCCCATCGGTAGGTCGGCTAGATTGGAACTTCCACCGTGTTTCGCGAACCGAAGCCGCCTCAGGGCGACGCGTTCCTCGCACTCCGCGCGTCGTACCCCTCGATTGGTAGTTTCCAGCCTTTGTCGAAGCTCCAAAAGCCGTTCCTCCACGCCACCGCAGGTGACTCGCGCCAGCTCCAAACGATGGGAGAAATGCACCGCCTGTTTTGCCTGCGCTTCGGTGGGCGTGAAAACCGCATCCGGGTTAGGGTCCTCGGGAGACACCGACGTCGAGGTAGACGCGAGCCAGGAATCAAGCGCGCGGTGCACGAACGTGACGTCATGGGAAGCCATCGCGGGCCCCAACGCAGGTGGTCGGGGCGCGGCAGGGGGGTGGCGCGCGGCCAATGCAGGAGGGGCGCAAGGTCTTTCTTTGGAAGTGCCGTTTTGAACGATTTCATATCCGCCAGATCTGGAAAATATCTTCATCTGCACGTCATCGATTGCCCGGGTGCCAGTTGGGCGAGCGCCACGTTGCGGTATGTCGTCGCCACGCCGCGGGTGCGGTCCCGCCGGGTCCAGTTCCGGCGAATCCGCGGCCACGCCGGTGGACCAGACATGCGCGGAATCGTCTGTTTCTACACGCGCGTTGCAGAGCGACGACGTGGAAGCAGCACTGGGTACATCTGTCTCATCGCCGGTCGCCCGCGTGGCCGTGCCCTCCCCCACTTCCTCGACCGCGGTTGAGTTTACGTGCACTAAGTGCGAAAAAGGCAGTTCGTGCTGGCCCGTGCACGTCGCCACGCAGAAGCTGGTTTCGCTGCGCACGAAGGCGCTGGGTCGCAGAGGCGGCGCACGGGTCGTGCTCGGCGATTGCGACGCGGTGTGGGGAGAGTTCGAGTCCCTGGTGGAGGCCGGGCATCGGCCCACCGTCAAGACGTACACCGCGCTCGCCTCTGCGCTGGGCGAGTGCGGATTCCCCGAGGACTGCGAGGACGTTGTTCAACGCATGCGTGACGCAGGGGAAACCCCGGACACGACGGCGTGGAACGTGGTGGCACACGCGTGGTGTTTGTCCGACTTACCGTTCGAAGCGAAGCGGGTCGTCGCGGAGATGCTCGAAAACGGGATCGCGCCAAACGCGGCAACGTACCCGCCGCTGGTCGCCGCGTTCGCGAGAACACAACCACCGACGAACTCACGGGAAATAGAGGAGATCATCGCGCTGGTGGAGACCAAGGGGTTTATTGGAACGAATGGGAACGACGACAAAGACAAAGACGTGCTGGGGTGGTACGAGCGGATATACCACGCCTTCGTAAACGGCCTGCTCGCGGCGAACGCGCCGCGAGACGCGGAGAACGTGCTGAAGCGGTGGAACCTGGAGAAGTACGACATGGGCAGGGTTGCGGACCGGAAGGGAAAAATAAGCCGCCCCGTCGCCGCGTCGTACGGGATGATCATCGACCACTACGTCAAGACCGGACAGATGGGCGAAGCGCGACGGCTGCTTAACCAAATGCAGTGGGACAAAGTCGTTCCGTCGATTGATATATTCAACATGTTGTTGCGAGGGTACCTCGCGTCCGGGAACGTGAACGCGGCGCAGGACGTGTTCCGCGAGCTGGAAGGCAGTGGGACCTGGGACATGGAATCCCTAGGTATCGCCCCGGACGTCACCTCCTACACCTCGCTGATGGACCACTGGGCGAACCAAGGCGACGTGGTTTTGGCGGAGAAGGTGCTTGCGAAGATGGTGGCTAAGAAAATCGCCCCCGACGAACGCGCGTTCGGGTCCCTGATCAAAGCGTACGCACGGGCGAGGGACCCCAACGGCGCGGAACTGGTGCTGACACGCATGCGTGAGTTTGACGCGCCGCCTGACACCGAGACGAATCAAAAGAGACACGCAACCGGCGGTCGAGGGAAGAAATCGAAAAACGCGTCGGTCGCCGCCGGCGCCAAGTTTTACCCCACCAACCCGACCGCGAAAAAGAGTGGTGGAACAAACCCACCACAAGAAAAAGAAAAGTACGTCGGCCCGAACGACGCCGTGAAAAAGCTGAAACCAGGCGTGGTGCTTTGGACCACCGTGGTATCCGCGTACGCCGCGGTCGGCGACATGTCTAGCGCGCGCCGGGTGGTTGGGGAACAAACCGCGTGCCCAAAGTCGTGGCGCGCCGCGCCGAACGACCGCACGTTCGGTCACCTGGCGTGGGGGTACGGGCAACTCGGGGACGTCGCCGGGGTCACGGCGACGACCCAGCTGATGGCGGAAGCGGGGGTTAGTTTGAATCAAGGAAGCGAGGCGCGCAAGTCCCTGGTACGCGCGTGCGTGGAGTGCGGGCTCCCGGCGTCGCACGTCGACCGCATGGTCGAGAACCTGGGGGATTTGGTGCCAACCCCTTCGCGGCGGAAAACGGACGGGTGGGTTTCGTCCAAAAAGAAAAGCCAAAGCCGAGGGGACAAACCCGTAGTTGGTGTTGCGAAACCGCCCGATGCCGTGACGTCCTCCCCGGTTACGAGGAATACGTCGCTTGGAAAAAATACCCGCCCGAACGACGACCGAGCGTACGGCGTCAACCGCAGCGGCGACGCGGGGTGGGTGTGTTCCCTGGGTGTCGCGTCGCTCAAGCGCCGCACCTCACTTCGCGTCGTCGCAAACTTGTCGTCGCGCGTGCCAGTTCTCCAAGTTGGCGGCGTGGCGAGGCACGCTCGCGGGGTCAAGGGTTTCAAAGTTCCGGGTGTCGCGCGCGTCGCCAAACCGCTCTTCGCGTGAGAGGGGTTTGAATCAGTTTTTGTAGGTGATTGAAAAAGTTTTTAGACGCGTTGTATTCGAGAATGTTTCGAGTCGTGGTATTCAAGCCTCTACCTCGAAGTAATGTATTAACGTCGAGTTAAGAATAGCGTAATATGCACTCACGCGTATACAAATACGCACTACTAACCGAGTAATAACAGTAACCGCACAAGCACACCCTTATCAACGCCCTCCTCTCCACACCGTAACTCTACTTGTTGCCGAGTGCCTCCGGCAGCGCCTCCGCGACGGCGTCGATGAACTGCTCCGTGGTCAGGCCGCCGGCGCCGCACAGGTCTTTCGTGCCTCTTCCTTCCCTGAACAGCTTGTGGATCGTTGCTCTTAAACCGTTGGTGTACGGCGTGACGAGCTCCGACCCTCCGTGCACCTCGGAGGCGTGGTTCATGGCGCCGATCAAGCCTTCCACCATCCCCAGCGGGTTCAAGGAGGTTTCCTCGCCGCGAAGGCGGGATTCGTCCATGTCCGTCACGGTGCCGTGGCTGGCTTCAAACTCTTTGATAAGCGTTCCATCCGAATCCACGCCAACCAAGTTCGAGGTGATGAACCCCGGGGACATGTGCACCTGCGCGAGTTCGTCGGTTAGCACGTCGCCGTCGTAGTTGTGCGCGGCCATCCCGAACCCGCCGTCCGTCCACACCACGAGCTTCATGGTCGCGGCGTCGGAAAGAAGGTGCACGAGCTCGCCGTCTTGTTTGATGATTTTCTTTTCCCGGAACCGCGATTTGAACTCGGCGTCGAACACGGACTGATGTTAATGAAACAAAGTGTCAGTCCCGAGTGGCACCAAGTGCCATGTACGTCGCGATGTATTGGACGATGCATGGACAACAGTCAGGGTAATCGGTCTGAGCAGTCACCAGCTGAGAGATAAAACAGTGCACTTGTGATGTATGTAGTAACTACGTACTTACGGGCGGACAATCGGCAAACGTAGGTGTGTCATGTTTTGGGAAACGCGCAACACGTACCTTCATGGTGTTCCAGAACGGCTCTTGCCACTTGAAAACGGTCTTTTTCGTCACCACGTAGGGGGTGATGTTCGCGTCTAAACACCTTTGGAAGAAAATCCGCGCCAAGTGCGTCACGTTGTCCAGGGGGTTGTGGTAGGTCACCACGGCGTTCAGGTCGTCCACGATTTCGCGGTCGTCCACCACGATCGGTGTCGTCGTTCCTTCGGGAACGAAAGTCGTTAAAAGCTTCCCTCTTCCCACGATTTTGTACCCCGCGCTATACTCCCCCCCTACCGCGTGTCTCTCGAAGAAAACAGGTTTCTTGTACCCGAGCTCCACGCCGTCGATGTGGATCGTGTCCCTGGAAATAGTGATCCCGTTCCACCCGCGGCGCATGGCGCCGTTGGGCGAGCCCCACGCTTTCGTGAGCCCCAGCCTCGTGACCTGGTCTGAGGTTGGGGTTATGGTTGGTTCCTTGAAAATCGCTTTCAAACGCGTACCGGCGTCGATGACGTCCCGTAACACCTGGTCTTGCGTGTCGTCCCGGTTCTTCGCGCGCAAGTCGAAGAACTCCCACGCCGAGGTATCCACGTGAGGCCGAACCCACCGATCTAAAATAAGCTCCATGGTGTACCGGGTCATCTCCTCGCCAGAGACGTACACCATCGGGGCGGCCTTTATCTTGCCGGAACTCGCGGCGTACCCGCGGGAGGTGAAACCGGTGCCGGCGACAGCGCGCGCGCGAGGCGCCGCGCACGCCAAAAGCCGCGTCGTGGTCAGGGAAAGCAACTTCTGCATCATGTTCGGCTTTCCGGGGACGTTTTGGTCACCCGCGATCGGACCTGCTGTGGGACGGTGGTGGGCGACGCGGGTGGTCGTCCGGTCCGTCTTGGTGGTTGGCGAGATGGGTACGGTCAAGCAAACGTGTCTGTGAAGTCGTGCGTCGCAAAGGCGCGGTAGACAGTGCTGTCGGGACTGACGCTTCGGGGGCGATTTTGGGCGAAAACAAAAATCAACCGATTTTTTCGCGCGAAGGAGAAAACGCAAACGAAATCTGAGATGAAAGCCCACCACGCTCACGGAGAGACCGCACCCGCTGCACTCCACTCCGCGCCGCGACAAAACACAGGTGCCGACACCGGACTCCGTTGTCGGTGGTCATGCGGCACTCAGTTCACGCGTTCCTCCGTGACTGCCTGAAGGTCACAAACTGGGCGTTGCTGTTGATGGGACTCGGTTTCGCGTTGACGAGTGGGTATTTTTTACTCCAGTTCACGCGTGCGTCTCACGACGCGCTCGCGGACGCGTCCGCCCCCCCCCAATCGCCTCCCCCGTCCGTATCGCCTCCCCCGTCCGTGCCGGGACTCCCAGCAACAAACACGTCACGCATCGACCGCGTCCTGAACACGCAGCCGTGGTGCGTCCCCACGCCGTCACGCGTTTCAAGCCTCGAATGCCTCGTCACATTCTTTTTGAAGAAGAATCTTTCCCTTCGCTTTTTGAGTTTCCGCATTTTTTAAGGAAAGGTCTTGCTTGATCCCTGATCCCATGATCCCAACAAACGCGCACACTCAGTGTGTATTACCTTTGTATTAGCCCACGCCCGTACTCAGACCCCCCCCTTTTATTTAAACAACCCCCCCAACCCCAAACCCCCAGGTTCCTTTGGGCGTTCGTCGTGCTGGGCGCGTACTTATTCATCGCCGCCGCGATCGGTATCGCCGGCGCGGACTTTGCGTCCACCAAGGTAAGTATTTCCCATTTACCACATTTCGCCGACTGATTGCCCATACAAGACTGACACTTTCTTTTTTATCGTATCAGTGCGGCCGGTGCGGCGTGTCGACGCACGCGTACCTCGTTTTCTTCGCGCTTGTGGTGCAGGTTGTTTTCGTCACCGTGTTGTTTGTGGACCCTGCTGGCGCTTTTTACAGCGCACCCGACGTGACCGGCGCTGAGGCCAAGGTGTTTGGGGTGGTACGGAATCACGTACAAGTCGCGAGGGGTTTTTTAATCGCAGCGCTCGTCCTGCAGTTGGTCGACGTGTTGTTGGCGTTTTTATTAGCACGGACCCCCCATGCGCCGGCGGAAACGGAATCGGAAGACGATGACGCGTACTTTGAAAAGCACTACGGAAGACGACGTCGAACGAGGCGTCGTCGTTTGAAGATGGACACGACCGCGGAAAACGATTCCACGGAAGGGTCGCTACGGGGAGGGAACACGACGGGGGGGTCGCGCTTGCGCGCGCCGCTTCTGAACGACGCAGACCGAGACCACGACGGAGACGACTCGTCCGTAATTCACGACAGTGACTCGTTGGACACGGAAACGGAAACGTGGGCGGAACGCATGCGGTCGCGATACAACCTGGACACGTCGAGGTTGACGTACGACCCGGAGCGCGCGAGTGCGGGGGGTCGGGGTGTGGGTGATGGCGACGACGGTGGGGAGAAAAAATCGTGCAGCGTCATGTGATCCAGTCGGGATTGAGTGTAAAAAGGGCTTGGCGACAGTGGTGACTTGTAAATAACAGATCAGGTGTCACTTAAATCAGAAACAAATCTTGGACCGGCAAGATTCGGGGCTGTCGTGGCTTTTCTCTCCCTCGGTCAAGACGTCTTCGGCGTCACTCGTCACCGCACGCCGCTAATACTGTCCGTCCCTCGCAAGCACACCACCCCAAGAATGACCGATACCGCCACCCCCACGTCCTATGGTCCCCTGAAAGTCGTGCACGGCTCCCCCGTGCAAGGTGCCGCGGTGGCTTCCGCGGAGGAGCAGAACGCTGGAAAGGTGGACGTCGCGGAAGAAGAAGTCGCGCTCGGCGGGTACGACTGCGTGAGCTACTACGCCCCGGGCGCCACCTCCCCCGTGCTCGGCGAAGCGGAACACGAAGAGAAGACGTACAACGTCGTGCAAGGCGACGTGCGGTACCGCTTCGCGTCACCCGGGAACGCTGAGGCGTTCAAGACGGAGCCGAAACACAAGTACCTACCCCAGTTCGGCGGTTTTTGCGCCACCGGCGTCGCCAAGAACGTCCTCCTGCACGCCGACCCGCGTTGCTTTTCCATCGCGGGCGACGACGACAAGCTGTTTCTTTTCTGCTGCGACGGCGCGAAACAAGGTTGGGAAGGGGATTTCGCGAAGAAACGAGTTGACGCGGCGACGAACTGGCCGAAACTCGCGAAAGGCGAGAAGGGCGCCGACGCGACGACGTGCTGCGCCGAGTGCGGGTGCTGCAGCGGCGCGAAAGCGACTGTGAGTTGCGACAAGGCGAGTTGCGACGCGGCGAAGAGTTACTGCGACGCGACACCGAGTTGCGACAAGGCGTCCGTGGCGTGAGCTTTCCCGTGCATTCTGAATGATGAGCTCCTGAGCAAGAGTCAGACGAGGAGAGACCGATAAAGACGGAGACAAGAGAGACCGCGACCTTCGTGGAACAAGCACTTGCACCTTTTTACAAAAAAATCCATTGTCAACTTCGTTTTCGTGAAATCCTTTTTTTCTCTCAACACTGCAGCATCAGTTCAAACCACGCGTGTTCCCCGTCCCCAGCGCGACAGCATGGGTAAGAAAGCGGTTGCGAAAGAGTTTGGTGTTGCGTTTGAGCCCGGGCCGATGGGGCCGATGGTCGACGCGGCCGTGGATCGCGCGCTGAGCCTCGCGTTCGGCCCAGGTGCCAGGCCTGCGCTGGCTATTTTTTTCCACCACGCCTTGCTGGCGCTGTCGGTGTGCTTGCTCATCTTCGTGCTGAGCAAGCTCCTGTCGCCTCGTTTGTTTCGCAAAGCCTTGAGCAAGCTCGAGCCCTTCGAACGAAAGATCTGGCACACCAACATGGTCACGTTCTTCCCCGCGTTCGCGGTGACGTACTACGCGTGGCCCGCGATTGTGGCGTACGACGGCGCAAAGTACGATTTCCTGCATCCCGCATCGGTTGACACGTTGAAAGGGTGCGGCATGAGTCTCGGGTACATGTTCTGGGATTTGGTTGTTCTGCTGGCGGACCCTAAGGACCAGATGAAAGCCTATGGAGGGTTATCTCCGTATGTTCTTTTCCTGTTCCACCACACCTTGTCGTTACTAGCGTGGCCGTACGCGGTGAGCGCCGGGCGATGTACGTACTTCGTCAACTACTTTCTGGTGAGCGAAGTGACGAACGCGAACTTAAGTTTGCGGTGGTTCTTGATGAAAAGTACCAACGCAGGTGAAGCATCGCTGGCGTATTTCATCAACGGAATCGTGTGGATCCCGTTGTTCTTTGCGGTCCGGGTGTGCGTTATTCCTGAACTGGTGGACAGGTACGTCAACGGCGACTGGTCGAAACTGGGCCCGATTGAAACGTACGCCGCGAGGTTTTTGTTACCCGTGCCGGTCGCGCTGAACGTGTACTGGTTCGGGTTGATTGTCACAACCGCGTACGGGGCGCTGTTCGGGAAGGAAAGCAAGAAAGAAAGCAAAAAGAAGAGGTAAGCGGTCCCGGGGAGACTTTTTATTATGTAGTTGTGAATTTTACCAGTATTTGTGAATTTCAATCCGACTCTTCTCTCCCGCGCCGCTCACTCCGGCGTCGCCGGCGCGATGTTATCCACGCCCTGCGCTCCTGACACCAAGTAAAGCTTCTGCAGGCTCGCCTGCCCAAACTCCTGGATCTGCTCCACGTACTGGTTCACCTGGTTCGCGATGAGGAAACCCTCTAACCGCGACGGCTCGGTGACGTTTTTCGTGTTCGACTCGTCATCCTCCGGCAGCGGTTCCTGGCCCGCGGCTTTACGCGACGCGTTTTCGGTTTTCCTTTTCTGCAACCACTGCGTTTGCTGCAGCGTGTGCCGTGCGAGGTTTCTTTGGTAGAACGCGACTTTTTGCTGTTCACTCGCGAGGTCGTCCATGCACTCGGAGAGAAACTCCAGGGAGCGCTCCAGAAACGGCGCGGCGCTCATGTCGAGCCTGTCCAAGTCGCCTTTCGTGAGGCCGGTTTGTTCGTCCCTTTGTGTCTCAACCGTGAGCTCGCCGAACACCGCCGCGGCGAGCGCGCTGTTCGTAATAGTCACCGGGGTTTCCGTAACAATCTCGCTCCAGGAAAGGCTTTTATCCGCGATCTTTTCAAACGTGAACTCGCCTTTTTTGTGAATGTCGTAGAATTTATCGGTAAGCCGCAGCGCTTTCAAGGAAAAAACCCCTTGCTTCGCGCTCCGGGACGGGTCATAAACAATACAAACGCATCGCTTGATGTTCTCCTGGTACGCCAGAAACGTCTCAATCAACTCCTCGGTGTAGTAAGAACCAAGGTACGTGCTCTGGTACCACCCCACGGTGTTGTTGTCGGCGTTGATTTCGCGCAAACACCGCATCATCTCGAGCTGGTAATCCGCGCCCGCGTCGGGGTCCACCTCTTCATCCGCAGCAGGGCCGACCGGGGCGCTGGGGAAAGGAAAGCAATCGGTTACCTCTAAAGTGGCGCCGATGTCAAGCCCGAGGAGCTGGCCGGTCACCAGACTAGGCGAGTGCTCGCTGCAGTGCTTCACGATCTTCATCACAACCTGATTTTGTGTTGGTTTTTTTGGTGATTTGTGTGGGCATGGGTGTGGTGGTTAGTACGTGTCGTCCTGCGCTGCGTTTTGTGTGTCTTTGTGTGTCTTTGTGATCGTGGTGCGCGTCGTTCCCTGACGTTGTGCGACACGGCCTCGTGCCACCGCGCCTCGTGTCGCACCGCGTCCGCGATTGAGAATAGCACAACCCGATCGTGTTTAGGGCATTCGTGAAAGCTCGGCCCGGGAGAAATCAAAAGTCGCCCACGCGATGCGGCACGTACCTGGCCGTCGATCTGGACCGCCTTCAGGGGCGTCCCCGAGCCATCCGAGGGCTTGCCCGCGCTCGCCGCGAAGTTCATCGTGACGAAGCCCGTGTGTCGTCGCGCGCACCGGCGCGGCGTGAAAGAGGGAGCGCGGCGATCGGGACGCGCACTCAAGGCGAAGTCAGCCGCCAGAAGTCGCAAGGGTAAAGTAAAGAAGGGGTGTAATGGGGCTTCGATCAGTCGATACCATAAGACCTCGATAACCGTTGAAGGCACGGCACCGCCTCGTGCAATCGAGCACTTTTACGTGCGCAGCGCTGGTGCAGCGCGCGTGAGTGACATGAGGCTCGCGTTTGTCGCGCCCCTCGTGGCCCTGCTCGGCTTCCTCGTCGCCGTTAGCGCGCAGGACCTCGATTTGGACTTCGACCCTGCGCAACAGGATGTGCGTCCCTCTCGAGTGGCTCGTCTCATCTCGCCCCGTGGCCTTTTCAATCCCTTCGCAACAAAGTCGTTGCTCTTGTGCAGTCCGCTGACCCACCTCCCCATCCATCCAAAAAGGTTGACGGCGACTGGACCAAGTTCGGGACGTCGCAGGCCCCCACGGTGTGCACCACATCCGGTGAGTATTTCCGCGTGCAGACGCTGACGTGCGTGGCGTGCCCCAGCGGCGAGTCCGTTTCAGCGGATGGCTTGGGGTGCCAGTGCGTGGGGAACACCATCCGCACGTCCACGGATCCGGCGGACACGGTTCCGAGCGTTCCCGTGGGGTCGTGCATGTCGTGTGCCACGGTGAACAAAACCGCGACGTGGGACAGGACCACGTGCATGGCGTGTGACACCACGAACGGCGCGACCTTCGACGCGAATCAAAACGATTGCGTGTGCGCCGCGCCCGCCACGCAAGTAGTGGTGGAGCTTGACGAAACGAACGTCCGGTTCGCGGGCGGCAAACGCTGCGAAACCTGTCCCACCGGGTCGTTCCCGTCACCAACGGAGAACGGCGTGTGCTTTTCGTGCCCCACCTTAGGCCACCCGTCCGGCCTAGTCACGTTGGTATACGACACGGACACGCAGCAGTGCGAGTGTCCGACATCAACCCCCGGGTGTTTTGACCCCGCCACGAACGCCGCGAAGCTCACCACGGAGTTCGCGGTGAACATCGGCACCAGCGCAAACACCTTGAACTTTTATGGCCTCGGCGCTTCCGTCGCGTCCGTTACCGTCACGTCGCTACACATGACGACGCACTTAATACAAGCCGCCGCGGATTGCCGCAACTTCGCCAACCGCACGCAGTGCGAACACGTGGCGAACATGTGCGTGATGACGCACTACGACACGGGGAGCGTGGCGTGCAAGCTGTACTCCGGGTTGTTCGGCGTGCACCCAGCTTCCACCCCGCGGCTGTTCTACGACGCCGGTGTTGATTACACCTCCATGACCGACTTGGAACTGTCGATTTCCCAAGCCGACTCCGGTACCGACGCCACCGGGAACACGGTTAAGAACCTGGAGTTTGTGGTGTCCGTCACCACGCTGTCCGGAACGTGGCTCGGGATGAAATCCATGGGCAAGCTGTTCCAGCTGTGCGGAGGCAAGGAGAGCGAGCGCGACGCGTGGACGTCGTTCGGGGCGAACTACTACAACAGCTGTGAGCTGTCTGTTGAAGACGCGCTTACTGCCGCGCGGGGGTTCGGCATGAGCACCGCCGGCGAAACCTTGTTCTTCGACTTGTACATCCAGGACCTGGGCGGCGTCGCGGCGTCCACCACTAAATGGCCCGAACGTTTGTACCCGGTGCCTATTTTCGTGGAAAACGCGCCGGGAAACGCAAACTCGTTTTCAAACGATGACTTTTTCGTGCGCCGGTTCTTCGTGATTGACGAGCAAATGGGGGTCGAAACGGTCGGGGCGGTGCCCAAAGCGGTGAGCTACGCGCGGACGTTTTTCGTAACGACGCGGATGTTGACCGGCGATAACCAGAAGATATACGTCCCGAACGTGCGCGTGACGTACGCGAGCCGAGACCCTTCGTTTGAATACGTCGCTACCGACACGGTTTCCTTCACGGCGACGTACACCTCATCAACGGACGGTTATTGGGACGCGTTTCTGGGTATCACGTGTGCGGTGTTCTGCGTCGCCGCTATTTACTGGAGGTACTCGATCGTCAAAGTGAGCCGACGCAGACAAGTGTTGGAACCGGACGCGGTGTGGGCGGGGCACGCCGTGGGCGTGGCGTCATCCGCGATCGCGTTTGGGTGCTTCATCGTGCTGTTCTGGTCGAGTTCGTATTTCTTTACGCTGTACAAAGCGCAAACGGAGGTGTACGTCATGGTGCCCCTGGACGGCACCTCCGTGGTCACCGAGTTCGAAGTCATGCTGGACGTCGCCGTGGCCTTCGCCGCAATCGCGATGGCGCACACGCTTTACTGGCAGTGCAACACTGACATTTTCTTCCTGGACTGGGAACGGCCGTGGACAAGCGCGGCGAGCGCGGCTGGCGGCAAAGCGGACGCCGCGCCGGTCAGCGCGTGGCGGAAGATGTTCATCGCGAACGAGTGGAACGAGCTGCAGGCGATGCGGCTCACTTCACGCGAGTTGACGCTACTGTTGCTCGTGTTGATTCTGGAGGGGCTTAATTACCGTAACCTCGGCGTGGTGGAACCCACGCTTACCCTCGGCGAACCGAAGGACTACCAGCAAACCTCCAGCATCCTGCGCTTCTTCGTTGCGAGCGGGTTCATGCTGTTCATCGTGGTCGCGCAAGTCGTGTACAAGATGCTGTTCCACCACAACTACGTGGAGCACCCGATTCAGCAGTTTGTGGATTTGCTCGCGATGAGCAACTTGTCAATCGTGATTCTTGACGACGAGTGCGCCGGGTACTACCTGCACGGCCGATCGTTGATGACGTTCGCGGACACCAGCCTTAGCGAACTCATGGCGCAGATGAGGAAGGAGCAGGAAATGCAAGTCGCGGCGCGGGGGTTGGTACCTAGCGCGCAGCGAGAAGAACTAGCGGAGAACCAGTGCTTCGAGCTGTTCATCACGAAAGAGCTGAGGCTGGCGTACGAAAGCAAGCTTTTGCGAAGCATAGAGGAAACCGCGGCGGCGCGAGGCGGGGACGGGTTCGGGGGCGCGCTCGGGGTGATGTTTGGCGGCGGACGAAGGAGCGGAAGGAACGGCGGTCACAACATGGGGGGCGGCATGGGTGGCGGTAGCGGTGGTTTTGGAGGCGGCGGCGGGTGGGGTGGCGGAGCAGGAGGCATGCATCAGCAGGGTTACGGTAACAACCAGCAGCAAGGCATGCAGCAGCAGCAAGGCATGCAGCAGCAGCAAGGCATGCACCAGCAGCAAGGCATGCAGCAGCAGCAAGGCATCAACGTGCCCGCGCCTACAGACGCGTCGCTCGCCGCCGCGGAGGAGATCGGCGATATCTTCAAGCAGCTCATCAGCTTCGTGGAGACGAACGCAAGTAGCTTCGTGCTGGAGCGGCCGTTCACGAACCGTTTGATCAACATGCCCCCCGAGTCCGTGTCCTCCATGCAAGGCGCCTCGCCCATCTTCTACCACGACCTGCAGATGAGCTTCCAGCGAACTTTGTTCTACGGAATCGAAACGCAGCTGTTCATTTTCGACGTCCTGGTTTTCACCGCGCTTGACAAGGCGCTGAATTCATTCGCCCTCGCAGCGTTCATCACCTGGGCAATCGGCGCGACCGTGGACCACATCCGGTCGCAGTTTGGAAGCGCGAACATCTCAAGGAAGAGCTTGATCGACGAGCGGTTCTTGATTTAACGGGGGAGGGTGTGTACATAGACTATTATTAAGCAGATGTTGACTCATCGAGCGAGCCCGGCTGCAGAAGAGAAGATTGACAAAATTATCGCCGAAAAGTTGTTGGCAGCGCGCGCTCTTTTTGCATTTATCGCTTTTCTGGGAAGCCCCGACGCACAACGACGCGCACACGACACCCACACGTATCCCTATGTCCTCCGACGCGACACCCGGTGTGGAAACCCGCTCGCGTAAGAGAAAGCGCGGACGCGATGCTGACGCGGGCGATGCCATCCCCGGCCTTCTCGACGACATCGTCGTCACGCACGTTCTCAGATCTGAGTATTTCGACGACCCCGCAGATCTCGCACGGCTCCCAGCGGTGAGCCGTGGGATGCGCGACGCGGTGGTGGCCACGGGGCTTGAGTTTGAAGAGCTTAATGAGAATAACGCCGTGGAACTCGGATGTTTAAGCGCGGTGCAGCGCCTGCAACGGGGAGGTCGCCTGTCGCGCCGAGAGTACCTTTGTGCGGCAGCGGCGAAGAGCGGGCAGCTCGAAGAGTTGAAGGAGTTGCGCGCGAACGGCTGGCCGTGGGACGATATGACGTGCGCGTTTGCTGCAATGGGCGGGCACCTCGAGATGCTGCAGTGGTTGCGCGCGAACGGCTGTTCGTGGGACAGGGATGCATGCTTTGGGGCGGCATGGTTCGGGCATCTAGAGGTGCTGCAGTGGGCGCGAGCGAACAGATGCCCGTGGGACGAGTGGACGTGCAAGGGGGCGGCAAGGGGTGGGCACCTCGAGGTGCTGCGGTGGGCGCACGAGAATGGCTGCCCGTGGAACTCGAAGTCGTGCTCGTGGGCGGCAAACAGCGGACACCTCGAGGTGCTGCAGTGGTTGCACGTGAATGGCTGCCCGTGGGACGAGTGGACGTGCAAGTTTGCGGCGGAGAGTGGGCACCTCGAGGTGCTGCAGTGGGCGCGCGCGAACGGCTGCCCATGGGACGAGGACACGTGCATGGCGGCGGCAAGGGCCGGGCAACTCGAGGTGCTGAAGTGGTTGCACGCGAACGGGTGTCCGTGGGACAAGGATACGCTCATATATGCGAGAGACAGTGGTCATCTCGAGGTGGTAAACTGGGCGATAGCGAACGGCTGCCCTGAAGAGCAGTGAGACCTTTTTTAATCTACGATACGACGACGATTGACAACGTTTTCCACGGCCACCCCCCCACTTCCATGTACGTTATCCTGAGAGGACACTTTCCTTTCGGATACGCACTCGGACTAATTTTATCTATTTCCTTGCGTGCACCCGAGCCGTTCGCAAGACCGGCAACGAGCTGGCCGTCGCGCTTGACACTTAAAAAATTGCTTCACTTCTCAAACGCCAGACTGTTAGTCCCTCCATCTCCTCGTCTCAATCAGATCTCTCTCTCGCGCGCCTCTCGTCGACACCCGGTCGTCTCGATGGCGCGCGCTTCTTTCTTCCTTACGAAGACGGATGCGGACAGCATTCGGGTTGGTCAGCTGAAGAGCGGCGTGTCGTTGTTGTTGCTGGTGCTGTTAGATGCGGTCGCCACGCTTTGGCTGTTTTTCGGCACAGAGGGAAATTGGAACGCGCTTCTCCCCGAGTTGAGAAGGTTCACCACCGCGTCTTCGTTCAAGGGAGGCACGGGGGACCTGGTTTTCCTGCTGATTCTACGCGTGCTTATGTACGCCACCGTGGGAGGCGCGGCCGTGGCGCTGGGCAAGCAAAGGAACAAAGCCCACCCGCCGCCAGGCACAAGGTTGAGGACCCCTTCGTCGTCGGGTGTTAATCTGACAAACGACGGCGACGGCGATCTTTCCGAGCCCCTGCTCCCGGCGTCCACCGCCCCGAGCGAGGCTTTTCCAGGGTCAAACATTCAAACCGACGACCCGAGCAGTGACGGTGTCGACCTGACCGGAGTCTCGGTCGACAACCCGACTCCCGATGAAGACGCCGCCGGGAACTTCGACCCCGATCTGTTCGCGCCGAGCGAAGATGACCAAAAGTACAACGCCAACGCGAGGTTCCGGCGCGACGTTCTGGTCGAGCTTACGTTTCTGTTCTGCGTCGCGTTCCAGGCGTACGTCGCGGTGAAGAGTGTGGCGTTTTATTACCCGCAAAGAACCACGTTACGAACCGTTTTGCTGTTCGGCACCTCAATATGTTGCATCGCGGGGCAAGCCGCGTATTTCCGAAAGTGGGTCAAGGCGTGTACCGTGCGAACCGGCGTGACTCGCAAGGATTTCCACGCGCACGAGCTGCAGTTCCACGACAGAGTGGTGGGTCACGTGTGTGACATGTGCGGGCTGCGTTTAAACGCGGGAAGCAAAGGGTTGAGGTTCGGTGGGTTCCGGTGCCAAACCTGCGACTTTGATTGCTGCATGTACGTGTTTTATTTCCCAAATCCAGGCACACAGTTTGCCGATTGTCCGCCCGTAATTACTCACTCACGTTACAAAGACTGACCCTTTTTTGTTTTACACTCAGGCGTTGTTTTTGTCGCAAAAACAGAGACACGGCGGAGGGGGGCGTGCGTGGGGATAAAGGTAGTAAGGCGCACATCGAGGGAACCCCGAAGGACTACTTGTGGCGAGTCATGGGCCTGGCGAAGTTGGAGTGGCAGCTACTAACCGTGGCTATTGTCACCACGGTAGTCACCAGCGCCGCCGCGTTGTTCGTGCCCAAGGTACGGCCTTGGGCCTTTCCCAAATCCAGGCACACTGTTTGCCCATGCAAAACTGACACTTTCTTTTATTTATCTCAGTTCCAAGGCGCCGCGTTCGACGCCGCGATTTCGGGGGACTCCGAATCGTTCAACAAAACCGCGGCGGCGCTTTTAATCGCCAGCGTCAGCGTGGCGGTGTTTTCCGCAGTTAAAAGAGCTTGTTTTTCACTGGTTGGCCAGCGACTAAACTACAAGGTAAGGCTTCAGCTTTACGGCACGATTTTGAAGCAAGACGTCGCGTACTTCGACGGCGTGAACACGGGGGATTTGTTGTCCCGTCTTTCTTACGACGTTAACAACCTGACCTCGCCGTGCAACACGGTTTTATCCCTGGCTTCTCAAAACGTCGTCGTGATTACGGGCGCGTTGATCATGTGCTTCTACACGTGCTGGCGCCTGGCCATGGTATCCTTCGCGGTTGTTATGCCCATCACGTACTTAATCGAGCGGTACGCGCGGTGGTCGCAGACTTTGAACCGGGAAATTAGTGCCATGCTCGGTCTCGCCGCCACCGCCGCAAACGAAGCGCTGGGGAACATCCGCACGGTTCGTGCTACTTCGTCGGAAAAAGACGAGTTACGTCGGTACGAAGAACACGCGCGCGCGGCACTCACGGCGGGTGTGAAGGATGCTTTTGGAGGAGCCCTCACCGTGATGCTGACGAACTTATTAGAGCTCGGAACCTCCGTGTTGATTCTTTGGCTCGGGGGGGGCATGGCGATGGAAAAACCGACCCCGAGGCTAACAATAGGATCCCTGATTACGTTCCAGCTTTACTTCAACTCCGTCACGTCATCCTACACCGCGTTAACCAACTGCTTGACGTCCTTGGTCCGCGCCGCGGGAAGCGCGTCGCGAGTTTTTTCGCTGAAAGATAACCTTCCCGATATCGACCCCGACGTGGGTACCGTGCTCGCGAGCAATCACTTTCACGAAAAAGGCCCTTCCGTAACGTTTGAATCTGTGAAGTTCTGGTACCAGATGCGACCTAACTCGTTAGTGCTGAACGAGTTATCCTTCACGGTTCAATCCGGGCAAACCGCGGCGTTGGTGGGAAAGAGCGGGGGCGGCAAGACGACGATCATTTCGCTTCTTTTGCGGTACTACGACGTCAAAGGCGGTTCCGTTAAAATCGACGGGATGGACTTGCGGGACCTGAATCTTGCCTCAACGCACAAACACGTGGGTTTAGTCGCGCAGGACATGCAGATCTTCAACCACACGATCGCGGGGAATATTAGTTACGGAGCGGTTACAGAAAAAGGAGAGGAACCGCCTAGCACGGAGTTGATACAATCGGCGGCGAAACAGGCGCACGCGCACGACTTCATCATGACCTTCCCTGACGGGTACGACACGCGGCTCGGCGAGCGCGGGATACGGCTGTCGGGAGGCCAACGGCAAAGGCTCGCGATCGCGCGGGTTTTTCTGAGGAACCCGCGACTGCTACTGTTGGACGAAGGTACGTCTTGAGGCTTTCCCAAATCCAGGCACACTGTTTGCCCATACAAGACTGACACTTTGTTTTTCCTATCCGTAAGCCACCTCGGCGCTTGACTTGGAAAGCGAAGCGGCGGTGCAGAAAGCGATTGACGGTTTGCTCGCGATGGGCGGCCGAACCGCGATTGTCGTGGCGCACCGTTTGAGCACGGTCCGGGACGCGGACGTGATCAACGTCGTGCAAGACGGGAAAGTCGCGGAGAGCGGAACGCACGAAGCGTTGATGGCGAAAGAAAACGGGGTCTATCGCGGGCTGCTTTCGCTGCAAGCCAAAAAGAAAGCGGAAACGGTATCGGAAGCGAGGGAAGAGGTGGAGTAGAGGGAAGAGGAAGAGAGAGGGAAACGGTGGAGTAGAGTTAACAGTGTCATATTCATTCTAGAGCACTCTAGAGCACTCTATACAGCTCCACAACCAGTCACCGCTTTGATCGCCGCGGCGAGCCGGTCGACCAGCGTCAAGACTCGCAAAAACTCTTCCCCGTCCGCTACGCTCGTGCGGTGCAACACCGCTCTCGCTTGCTCTAGTTTTTCGGTTAAAGTTTTCACCACGCTGGTTCCGGTGATCGACATGGAAACAGGCGGGCTAGTTGTGGCTTTTTCCTGGTTCGCGAACGACGACGCCGCGGAGTTGACCCGAGGCGTCTCTGCAGCCGGACTCCGCGGCGTCTCGGTACGTTCCAATGACGAAAACGAAATCTTCTGTCCGGTTCGCAACTTTTTGTAGAAATCGTCATCCAACGTGTCCGTGCTTTGGGGCTCGGGCTCTACGTAAGCCTCCTCCTTGGGTTTATAAACACTTGGTCGGCCGGGTGCAGTCTCCCCCCCCACGCCCGCGCCGCTGTGCTTCATTTTATCCGCCTGCTCAGAGGACATGACGAACATATCGTGCGCCACGCAAAACACTTTCTGGTCCCGCGATCGCATCAACGGCGTGACGCACCCCTCCACGGGACAGTACTCCGCGAGCATGGTCCACCCCTGCAACAGCTTCTCCGCGATCGCGCTCGCGTTTTCGTTGTCCCTTTTCATCTTCTCCTTGCGCGCCGCGGCGTCCATCGCGTCCCGGCGGGCGGGAACGCGCGCGTGGGTGTGACGAAACGACGCCTCCGTGGAAAGCTTCGAAACCCGTCGAAACTCGACTTCGAGATTTTGGCAAATGCGCATCTGATACGAAACCGAAAAGAACAGGTGGAGACGACGAGTCTTTCAAACAATGTATTTCAACTTTCTAGGACCAACGATACGGCGCCCCGGAATTGACGAGTTCTTCGTCAAGTCGTTCGCCTCGTGTGCGCGCGAAGTCTATAGCGTGTTTGTTGTTTTGAATCAGTCTTCAAGAACACGAAGCTCTTTCGGACGTTTCGCAAACTAAAACGACGCCAACTTCCACGGGACCTTCCACAGAACAAGAAGTTCCACCCCTAACCCCTCACATCTCGATCTTGGTTGACGTGGAGGACCTCCGCACCACCGAGCCCGAGCCGGACGCGACCGCGGTTGACATGCCCACGGCCTGGTCAGCAGTCGCGGCTCGCGACGGTAGCACGGAACCGAACGCGCGGTCGGCGGCGCCCGAGGCGCGCGCCGCGATTGCCAGCGCCGCGACGGCGACGATGGCGACGGGAAGGCCCACTTGGAACCCCACGGTTTCGTGCACGGGCTTCTTCTTGTTTGACGACGACGGCGTCGGGGTCCCGGCCGCCGTGTTGGAGGTGTCGTCCACATCCGGGCCGGCAAGGTCGACGACCTGGTCGTCCACGTCCGGGCCGGCAAGGGCGACGACCTGGTCATCTGACTGGCCCGCGACGAGGGCGTCGTCGAAGATTTCGAAATCCTGTTGCAGGCGCGCGCTGTCGTCGGTGACGGTGAAGGCGACGCCGATGTCCCGCAACGAAGCGTTCGGGGCGAAGGAGACGCCCCCGATGAGGGCCACAATTTCTGCGGCGGACAGGAAGCCGTTCGTACCCGAAGGCATGGCGTCGTCGTCAACGCCAGGCCAGGCGATGGGTTCGCCGTTCGCGTCGCGCGCGTTTTCAAGCGCCGTGGTGAAGTCCCCCCTCGCCGCCGCCAACACGGCGTGCACTCGGTCCAAAAGCGCGACTGCGGCTTCGGGTGACAGGTCGTCGCCGTCGCCGTCGTTGAAACCAAGGGTTACGAACGACGCCGCGTTAGCTTCAGCGGCCTCAACGGTCGCCGCGAGAAGCGCGTCGAGATCGGCGCCGGTCATGTTCCCATCGCGAGCGTTTTCGTCCACGATCTGGTCGCCGTCGGAGTCAAACTTTTCTTTCACGAACGAACCGGCGGCGTCAAGAGACGCGGCGAATAACGCGCGGTACGCCTCCGCGGCGAGTCGAGCCGCGGTAGTGTCCTCACCGGTGTTGTCCCCTGACGCGCCGGACGCGCCGTTCAGGATGTCGGCCATACTCAGGCCCTCGAATCCGGCGTCGAGCGCGGCGGCGAAGAGCCGTTCGACTTCCGCGGAGGACATGCCGTCCAGCGTAGCGAGGTCGAGGCGCTCCAACAGCGTGCCTTCCGTGCCGTCGTCGTCGTCGGATGAACTGACGGTGACGTTCGTGGCACCGAAGCGAGCCAGAAACGCCTCCGCCAGGAGCTCCCTCGCACGGTCATCAGCGGCATCCCTGAACGCCGCGAGAATCGCATCCGCGGCGTCACCGCCGACGGGGAACGAGGTGGCAGCCGAAGCGTCGGTTGTGGCGGGCGCCGGCGCGGCGGCGGTATCCACCGGGTTTTGCGCGGCTTCCCGTCGTGCGCGGACATCACCGATGATCTGGCCGAACAGAGTCGTTGCAGGATCCAGGTTGCGAAGCGCGCTGGTCAACGCGGCGCTCGCCACGAGGCTCTGCGCCGCGCCGGCGTCGCCCGCCACCACGGCGCGCAGACGGTTCAGAAGTAACGCGTTCGCCAGGAAACCACGGGGGGTGGGCTCCTCCTCTTCAACCGCGGCCTCCTCCACGGGGGCGGGGGCGGGGGCGGGAGTTTCCGTGGGAGTGGAACCCATAGCAGTCACCGGGGTCTCAACAGGCGCGGGCGCGGGTTCCGGGGTCGCATCGTCCGTCTCCGCGTCGCCAGTTCGCCAGCCTCCCCACAGGAGTTTGCGTTGCGCGGCGCTGAGACGCGCGTTGTCAAGGCCAGAGGCGTCGGGGTTTCGCGTGGGGAGGTGCTCGCGCGCGTCCGCGAAGACGCCGTCGAACAGGCCATCCTGTCCCTTCGCGCGCAACGCGCGCGCGAGGTCCTTCGCGTCGTTCGTCACGTCCTTCGTGGCTTTCGTCAGCTTCGAGGCGAGCAGCTTTTCGCGAAGCAACGACGCGTCCGTGGACGGGGAGACTCTGGGAAGCGACGCACCGGCTTCGGCGCCGGCGACGAGGAAGGCGGCGACGCAGAGCGCCGCGGCGACGCGAAAAGCGCGCATGGAGGGGAGAAACGGAGGGGAGGGGGTTCGGGTGTGCAACGCAGTGGTGCGTTTCGAAGTGTGCGCGACTGTGAAGACGTTTCCCTCGAAGACACCGCCCCGGAAGCCGAAGCGACGCTGATTGACTCGCCTCGACTGGAACGAAAAATCGATCGATCTCTTTTTCGTGTTGTTGTTATTTTCGTTGCCACACCTTTCGCGCGCTGACGCGGCGGACGGATGGCGTCGCTCGCCGTGCACCTGCGCTCGCCCTTCGTCGGGTCGCGACGCGGGATAGGCGGCGCACCGCAACGCTGCCGGACGTTAACGCGGACCTTCTCACAACCCCGCGCCGCCGCTGCGCATGACGTTCCCGGAGTGACCCTGCGCAAAGGCGTGTCGGCTGATTTGGAAACGATTCGCGAATCCGTGTGTCGCGAAAAGATGAACCCACTAGGTCTGGACCCTTCCCGGTTCGTAGTGGCGGTGGACTCCAACGATCCTTCGTCAATCATTGGTTTCGGGCAACTAAAGCCGTGGGAATCGCTGAGCAACCGCCCTGGCGATGACGTGTTGGGTAACGTCACCCGGCAGTTGCGTCTCACGCCAAACTGGACTGGGGAGTTGCTTGAGTTGTCCAGTTTGGTGGTGGTTCCGGAAAAAAGGGGCAAAGGCGTCGGGCGCGCGGTGGCGCGGCGGCTAGTGGAGGAAGCCGTAGTACAACTCGGTGACGGAAGTGATAACAACGCGAATGATGCATCGCAAGGTGATACAATACGTCAAAACCTTCGTAGTCAAACCCTTCCCACGTTGTGTTTGTTGACTCTGAACTCGACGACTTCGTTTTACGAAAAACTCGGGTTCTCGAAAATCGTGTCAAACGAATACGTTCCGCGGCCGTTGCGCGCGGAACTGTTCCTGGGGGGGGTCGTCGCGCGAATTGCGGTTGGGGACGAGTGCGTCGCGATGAAGATGGACTGGGAGAGATGGGCGGGGGAGTAGGGGAGGGGTGTTGGGCGAAGAGTATCTGTAAGCTGTGAGAGTAGTACTCGTGTGTATCTCGTGCGAAGAATGAAAAAAGAATTGAATTGGGAACGCCAGACTGAAGTGGGAATTCGGCTCGCGGCACACAAAAATCTTTTTTTCGCATCGAACGCGGACCTCCAAAAAAAAGAAAAAATCGGGTGAATTCTTCGAAACGATTCAACACCGACGAACTCATCAGTGTGTCACGCCGTGGACGATGGGTCCGCGGCAGTGCTGAGACGAGTGCGTGGCGATGAAGATAGACTAGGAGGGGGCGGGGGTGGGGAGAAGATGGGACTTCGAGGAAAAAAATTGAGTTGGGAGACCGCCAGACTGAAGTGAACTTCGAATTCGAACCGCGTGCAATTGTCAAAAACCGCGCGACCGAAAAGCGAAAAACAACGAGTCTAAACTCATAAACGAGCGGCACCCCATTGTGTGTGTCGCGCCGTGGGACGATGGGTCCGCGGCGGTGCGTCGCGTCGTGGTTTTTCTGTTTGTGTTTCGTCACCATTCTGTCTTTCGCGACGGGCCAGGACCCCGCGGATGCGTGTTCCGAGACGGACCCGAGTGTTTGCGCCGACCGATGCACGCTGGATGGGCGCCGCGAATCGATTTGTCCGTACGAGTGCGTTCCAGGTACCGGCGCGTGTTTCAACGATTGCGACCTGTTTTTCAGCGACGGCCAGGTGGCGTACAGTACCGAAAACGCGGTGTTGTTCGACACGTACGTCCCGCACTGCGCCGCACGGCTGGCGTCCGCTTCCGCCAAGGGGTTCGTGGACGATTCGTTCACATCCGAACTTCGGTACCCCCCAAACGTCACCCAAGGGTTGTCCCCCGTACCGTTCTCCATGTTCAGGAACGGCCTATCGCACGCGGGGCGCAGTGCGTCATCAGGGCCAGTTAGCAACGTGACCGTGAGTTGGACGTTCCAAACCGGCGGGCGGATTTTTTCGTCGCCCACCTTAGCCGAGGACGGCACCGTGTACGTCGGGTGCGTGGATGGGTTGGTGTACGGCGTTTCCGTGGCCGGCGTTGTTAAATGGCGGTACCCCGCGGGTGGCCCTGTGGTGGCGACCGCGGCGATTGGTAACAACATCGGAAGCGACAGCACTTTGTTTATCGGGTCCACGGACGGCACCCTACACGCCGTGAGCGCGAACTACGGAACCTCGAAGTGGTCATACGTCCGACCGCGGTCGCACTTGAACGGCACGTGGCAGTTACGCGCCAAGAAACCAATCGTGTCGAGCGCCGCGATCGCGGTGGACGGGGTTGTGTTCGTAGGTGCGGACAACAGCCTGTTCGCGATTCACGCCGCAACAGGCGGGGGCGGGTTCGCGGGAACAACGAAGTGGAGTTTCGAAACAAGGGGGCTGGTGCTGGGGTCGCCGGCGCTGGATACAAACGACTCCGTGTTCGTCGGCTCCATGGCGGGTACCCTGTACTCCCTGCGCAGAAGCGACGGGAAATTGCAGTGGGAATTCCACGCCGCAGGCGGGTTGTACTCGTCACCGAGTCTGGACCTGAACCGAGTGGACGGAACCGCGGACCGAGTGTACATAGGAGGCGTGGATAGTTACCTCTACGCGCTAAACGCGACTAACGGAAAATTACTGTGGAAGTTCCGAGCCGCCGCCGCGATTTACGCGTCGCCCGCCACGGCGCCGCCGGCGGATCAACACGACCCTAGCGGCGGGCTGGTTTTCGTGGGGTCAACGGACTGGAAACTGTACGCCGTACGCGCGAACGACGGGGTACTGGCGTGGAACCAAACCCTGCGGAAACAAAGCACCGGTGGTGGTGCTGCCGCGAACGCGAACGGTACGGGGTACGAGAATACCGCGTCGAGTACGACGAGTGACACGACGAACACGAACGTTACGGATACATCGACTAATACTTCGAGTCGTAACTCGAGTAATACCACCAACGTTACTTTCAGTGGGCACGACGGGTACGGCGAACCTGCAAGAACTCCATACACCAGCGCCGGCGCTCGCGAAAAACTGGATGCCGCTCGAGTTTTAAAAGCCGAGGGTGTTTGCCCCCCCAACTTGGCGCAAGGCGTCGGCGAAGAGTTGTCCTTGCGCTTCGGGTCGAACATGGTTCTGACATGCGGGAGGGATACCCCGAGCGTGGGGGTGGTGGGTAGCCCGGTGTATGCATGGAACGGGACGCACGGGTTCGTGTACGTCGGAAGTAGCGACTCGGCGTTTTACGCCATCGCCGCCGAGACGGGAAAAGTGCAGTGGCAAATAGACGTCGCCGGCCCGGTTGCGTCGTCCGCCGCGATTGATTCGCAAGGCCGATTGTACTTCGCCACGGATAACGGGGTCGTTTACCAGGTGGTGGAGAACAGCACGACCTACACGTAGTGGAGACGTACTTGTACTAGCAGGTGGTGGAGATTGTATTTAAAGCACCGTCTATCACACCAGCGGCGTACACCCTTCGCACGTCATTTGGGTTCAGTTGCGAGGTCCGTACAAATGCCGGTTCGTTTTGTGAGGGTGTACGCGCCTTCGTAGTTTTCGTCCACGTGCGCGACGTTATCGGGCTTCGCGTTGACGTGCGTCATTGTCCCGCGCGGCGTACTGAGCTTCACCCTGAGCCTGCCCGAGCCGTCAGTATCGACGCTCTCCATCACCCCGGACTCGCCGTTGAGCTCAACCGCGCTTAAAAGGCCGTGCACGATGACTTCGTCGCCGACGTTCCAGGCGTCGACGACGTCCAAAAACTTGCGGAAGTTTAATTTGTCCAGAAATGCGTCCACGCCGCATCCCTTCGCAGCCTGCGCCGCGCGGAACCTCCGGATCGCGGCTTTCTCATGATCAGTCACGGTCTCAGGGGATCTCATGGTGAAAGTAAAGGACCACATCCCCAGGTTCTTGCGCGCTTCGCGCGCGCGATCCAGCGATGCCTCGTCATCATCCGCCATATCACTAAAGTCGGGGAGGTGAGAATACGACGGACCACTTCGTTACGTGCCTCCTGGTTAGCCTGCGTGTACCGCGCCGGGTCTACACCCAGGCCACCCAGCATCCCGGCGAGCTTGTCCATATCTCCAGACGCCTTTTGTGAAGCGAAGTCCCGCGTCCCTCACGCTTACCCTTCGCGCGTCGTCGGTCGAGATGCCGTCGTGGTGCGCTCCGTTGTGGCGGAGATGGATTGTGGCGGCAGAGTTGGATGAGCGCGTCGAGGAGTAGGCGCGCGGTCGAGGAGTAAGAGGGCGAAGTAAAGCTCTCTCCCTGGCTGCCTGGGCGACGAACGAAACCCGAAAGCTACGATTTTGAGAGGCGTACAAGTAGTTGTGTAACGCTTTCCTCGGAAGCAACGATTGCTCCCGTCACTCAAGCCTGCGCAACGACGCACCATGCCGACCTCCAACCCCAACACTCTCGACTTTAGTAACATCACGCTCCAGCGCGACGTTGGCGACGCCTTCGCGGTTCTGCCCGTCCACGTCCTCATCACGCACGTCCTCAGTTCGCGCAATCTGCCCGATCACTCCGATCTCGCACGGCTCCGAGCGGTGAGTCGTGAGATGCGCGATGCGGTGGCGGCGACGGGGCGTAAAGTGTACGAACTGGGAGCCGGGACATGAGTCGGGAAAGCCATAGAGTTCGGAGACTTAAGCGGGCTGCAGCTCTTGCATCAGCGAGGTGTCCTGACTAAACGAAGTGACCAGGAACTCGTCTCCCTCAACACGAATACTGCTTGCTTGTGCACCTTCACGGCGCAGGAAGGACAACTCGAAATACTGAAGTGGTTGCGCGCTAATGACTTCCCATGGAGCGAAAGGACGTGCGAGTATGTGGCAGAGAGCGGACATCTCGAGGTGTTGCAGTGGGCGCGCGAGAACGGATGCCCGTGGCACGAGTCGACGTGCAAGTACGCGGCGACGGGCGGGCGCCTCGAGGTGCTGCAGTGGGCGCGCGCGAACGGCTGCCCGTGGAACGAGAGGACGTGCGGAGCGGCGGCGGTGCATGGGCACCTCGAGGTGCTTCAGTGGGCGTGCGCGGACGGCTGTCCGTGGGACGGGCGGACGTGCGATAACGCAAAGAAGGACGGACACCTCGATATGCTGCAGTGGGCGATCGCAAACGGCTGCCCCTGGGTGGATCAGTTTGAAACCTGAATCGTACGAGACTTTGAAAATGCCGGGTGATAGTGTTTTGATTCCAGGGAATTTCAGCGCGTCGACCCGCCCCCCGCCCCACAAACAAACGCAGGACACGTCGCGGCACTCGGCGCGAATCAATGTTTCCGCGCTACTCTTTCACCGTGGTCAGATGAATATTCCACCCTTCGCGGCTGCTTTCTTGTCACCGGCGGACACCGGTTTCGGGGTTGCTTTGGTGTCTGCGTTTTCTTGTGTGGTAAACGACCTCGCCACCACACCTGCTGTGCTTTTCCCACCGCCAAACCACCCCTTGCGCCCTGTCAACTCCTCGATCTGCAACGTAAGCCCATCGCGCTCCGCCGCGAACGCGATTTCCATCGTCTCGACCCGATCGTCGTGTTCCTTGCGCTGCTGCAACAGACGCACGGAGAGGGCACAGCAAAACGTCGCCATGAATATGTTCGCAAGCCCCCCTTTTTGCTTTAGGAAACGCGAAAACACACCCTCCCCGGCGAACCGCTCCCCCGAAGCCATCGCGCACGCGCGGCGGGGATTGAGATGAAGAATGCCAGGTGGCAGGGACGTCGAAATTCACGAATCGAGTCGACAAAAAATAACTCAAATAAAAACTAAAGCGTGGTCACGTTGAGTCTCACCGGCGCGAGTTGCAGGTTGGGTTTCGCCTCCAGGTCGTAATCCTTCGCGTCATCCTCCGCGACGAGCCACACGTCGTACACCGTGGTTGCGGCTAGGCCGGTAGTTACGGACAACGAGGTTTCTCGTGTCAGGGATTTGATATCCGAAATCGTACCAACCGCGAGTGCGTCGGCGCGCAAGACGCCCGCTTCCTTCACCTCCCGCGCCGTCGGCGCCCGCGCCGCGTCCGGAAGCACTACATAGTACACCACCCCCGGCTCGCTGAGCTGCACGACCAAATCAAGCGTCCCAGCCACAGCGCCCGCGGTGACTTGAGGGTAGGACGCCAGAAACGTCGGCGGCGATGTGTCCAATTTCGGGATGACGGTGAGGTCGCGAACCGTGGGGTCGGCGCCGGCGCGCGTGGTGAAGGCGTCGTGCGTTGCGAAAGACCCGCCCGCACTTGGTGGGGCGTACCCCTCGCCGTAAACCCCCGGGCCGTACCGGTCCACGGTAATGGTGTACGTCTTTTTAGTTACCCTGTCGCCAGCGGTCACGACCAGGGTTATGACGCCGCCGCCCGTTTCTTTCAGCGACGCTAAACTCACGCTCCGCGACGCGTCGTCCAAAACGGCGCCGGTGGAACTGACGCCCCCCTTGACGAAGATCTTCACAGTCGCCCCTGAGCTGGCTCGGAACGCAGTAGCCGCGATCGATATCGTGCCGATGCGCTGCGGCACGCTGGCGACGTACTTCGTCACCAAAGAGTCCATCACGCACTCCGGGTTCACGACGGAACACCGCGCGCGCGAATTTTGGTCACACCCCTTGACGCAAAACGGCCACCGCGCGCCGCCCAAGTCCGTGCTGTTCAGCACCACGCCGTCGTCCATTGTCACGTCAAGCACGGCAAGTGAGGCGTTGCGCACGGTATCGTCGAATGCTCTGGTGATTGTGTATTGGTAGGTTGACACTGCGAGCCCGTCGCCGGCGGTTACCCGAATTACGAAAACGTTTTTCCCGACGCCGACCGGCGCGACAAACGGCGCGGCTCGTTGCGTTCCGTTGACGGTAATGAGCCCATCGCTCTGCGTGTCATTCGCGGTGAGGGTTATCATGACACTTGACGTGGTGACGTTGACGAAGGTTCTGTATTCGAAAATCGTGCTGGCGAACACGGGCTGGATCGTGTGTGTCGTGGTTTGGGTTCCGATGACGGTTTTCACGGAAATTCCACTCAGACTCGCATCGACAGACGCCGCCGTGATTTCCTTTTTAGTCACGGTTGGTTGGTCGTTCCCTCCGTACGGCGCGGTGTCGTCATCCTTGGCGAGTAGGTACACGTCGTACGTCTTCTTTGGTGTCAGCCCTGACAGTGGTACCAAAATGTCGGTCTCCCCGCTCGTCACGGCACTTACCCCCGCGAAGGACGTTTTCGTAACGGCGACGCCTGCGGAATCGGTCCCGGCTTTGACCTGCGCCGCGGACGGCGCTGTGGCTCCTTTGTCAAGCACCACCCACCAAACCTTCCCTATTTCTGTTAGACGCGCAACTAGCGTCGCACTGAAACCAGTGACGTCGACTGTTTTGGGGTACGACGCGACGAAAAACGGAGCCGTGGTGTCCGTGGTGCGCGCCGCGACCGGCCCAACCACGGATCGCGAAAACTCGCCGTAGACAACAGAAGACCCGTCCGGACCGGTGTTGTCGCTGTCCAGCGACCCCGTCGCGTGCTTGGTGACCATGTAAAAATCGTACTCGTCTGAGCTTGACAAGCCAGTGAACGTGGTAACCGTACACCCGCTTCCGTCATCGAAAATCGGAACCCCGTCGAAACCGCACTCCGTGGACCCCGCGGTGTTGGACAAACCGTTATCCGCGAAGTCGCAGTCGGCGCACGGCGGCGCGTCGCCGTGTGAGTCCTGTCCGACAATGATCTGCGTCGGCGTGGGAGCGTCCGATCCGCGCTTCAACAACACGTAGTACACCACCGCGGCAGAGGTGAGGAACACATCCGCTTGTAACGTAGTGTCGTCACTGGTGTTAGGCCACGTCACGAGTTTCTGGTACCAGTAGTTCGTGTTGTTGCTAAGCTGCGGCGCCACGCACGGCGCCAGTTTCGTGGGGTTTTCCAAAACAGTTCTCAAAACGTCGCCGTCCCCGAGGTTACCATTCGGGCCCTCCGTGGTGACGAACACCTGGTACATCAGTGTGTTACCGTCCAGGCTTGTGACGGTCTTTACGTACTCGGTGTCTGCGTCTGTGCACGGGATCGTGCCGGACGCGATCAGGGTAACGGGCGCGCCTGTCAGCGTCGGGGTGTACGGGTCCGTGCCGAGACTCACTTCTTCCATCGTCGGGTCGCTCTGCGCCGCGAGCGCCGTGGCGTTGGCGTACGCCACGACGACGTAGTGTACTTTAGAGCTCGCCTCCGCCACGGCCACGGTGAGCGTGAACTCATCCGCCGCACAGTCCGACATGAACGGGTACTTGGAGTGGTCCAGGTTGTACAGGTTGGATAAGCAGCCGTCGGTGGCGCACGGGTTGCCGGTGAACAAAACTGCGGTGCCGTCCGCCGTGGTCACCGTGGCGACGTGCACCGGCGACAGGTTATCCGAAGGCGTACTCCCAGAACGAGTCACCCTCGTCTCGCTGCCCGCGCTGTCCTTCGCGATGACATACACGGTGTATGACGTGCTGTCCAGCACGGCGGTGACAGTGTCCGTGGTGGCGGTGGTGTCCGTCACCACGAACGACCCGGCGACGGCGGCGGCGGTCCCGGTCGAGTCGACGCCGGCGGCGACGTTCGCTGCTGACGGCGGCGTTGACCCCGGCGCGTTTGATTCACTTAAATCGGAAGTGGGAAACGCGACGTAAAACACCGTGGCTGGTTCGTCCAGTTTCACGACGACGTCGAACTCAACGGTCAAGGCGCCCTTCCCGGTGGATGAAACAGGGTTGTTCGCGACCGGGTAGTTAGTATCGAACAGCGGCGGTTGGGTATCCAACGTTTCGGCCGTTACGCTCACAGGCGCCGCTTGTGTATTTGCGCTAAGCAAACTACTCATGCCGCTCGGCTCGTTGTCCTCCGCGAATACCCACACCTTGTAACTCTCCTTTCCCCGAGCCGAGTCCAGGCCTGAAACCGTGTGCAACGTCCTGGTGTTTGCGGTTGTCACAGCGAACGACCCGTGCGTCACGGACGCGCTCGCGTCGTCGCACCCGTTTGACCCGGTCAGCACCTTGGCGTTCGTCGGGTCAACCGCGCACGCGTCGTTCTTGACCACGGAGTAAAACACCACACCGGGCTCGTTCAAGGCGACCTCGATGTTGAACCCGTCCCCGAAGAAGTTAGTCGCGTTGGGGGACCCGACCCACACAGGCGCGATGTCATCCGCGGTTTTCAAGGACGCCACGGTGGCGCTGGACGGGAAAAAAGGAGTCGACACTTTCGTCGCGGCGAGTTGCAAATTGACCGCGTCGACGTACGCGGCGCTTGGGAACGCGTGGCCTCCGTCATCCTCAGCCACGATGTACACGTCGTACTCGGTGTTTGGTGTGAGGATGGGGCACTTCTGGCACTGCGGCGCGTCGGTCATCGAGGCACCCCCGGAGACCAGCGCGGGAAGGTGGCTTTGGATCGGGTCGTTGTCGCCAATCCCGGTGAAACCGCTACACGCCGTTGTGTCGGTCAAGTCCGTCGCGATCGTCACCGTGGCGTTTGTGTTCGCGACGGCTTGTTCAAACGCACCGCACGCCACCACGGTGCGCGCCGCCCCGACAATACCGCCCCTCAGGTTCCTGACGTCGTCCGCGGTGATTCCAGACGATTCGCCTTTCTCAACCACCACGAAGTACGTAACCCCGACTTCGCTAAGCGCCACGGTGAGGTCGAAGCTCTGCGCGTCCACGGCGGAGATGGCGCCGGCTTTGGTGTACTGCCCCACGAATTTAGGAGGCGTCGTGTCCGGCGTGGTGAAGGCGACGGAAACAATGACGCTGGCTAAGTTGGGCGGCGTCGCGCCATCCTG
>Ga0209830_10000322_pt1 | contig 52586 bp, 46 predicted proteins | sample ArcticOcean_MG_C_12_FD_187439 | JGI IMG/M metagenome (GOLD analysis project Ga0209830, IMG submission 187439) | Marine microbial communities from western Arctic Ocean - ArcticOcean_MG_CB8_130 (SPAdes) (version 2) | ecosystem: Environmental > Aquatic > Marine > Oceanic | place: Arctic Ocean...
GCTCCAAAGAAAACGTCAACGCCTCGGCGGCGGCGAGTTCGGCGGTCGCCGCGGCGCCTTCGACAGCAGCGGCTTCGACAGCGGCTGCTTCGATAGCAGCAGCCTCTACAGCAGCAGCTTCTATAGCTTCAGCTTCAGCGGCCTTGGCAGCATCAGCTTCAGCGGCCTTGGCAGCATCAGCTTCAGCGGCCTTGGCAGCATCAGCTTCAATAGCAGCCGCCGCGGCCGCGGTGTCGTTCGCCCCCCCCGCCGCTCGCGGGGTTTCGTTTTCCATTTCCAGATGTATGACGAACTCCAACAAATCACCGGTCGCATCGTGCACCGTCGACGGCCTGGCGAAGTTAGGAACGGGCGAGGGCGATTCCGGGACTGTTGTTTCGTCTACTTCGTCAACAGCGACGCGGCGCTTCAGGGTCGACGCGGTGGGCGATTCGGCTTCAGTCTGTGCCTGGCTGAAAAACGCTTCCTCGATGGTTTCGTCGATGATGAAATGAGACGTTAACTCGCGCATCGGCGTATTCGCGTCGTCAACGCTTCCCCTGGTCGTCAACGCCAAGGGCGTGCGCGGCGTATTCGCCAGCCTTTGCATGCGCGTAGGGGCGGTTAGTCCGGACGCGGGTGTCATTGGAGTCGTGCTGCAATTCCCGGGTGTCATCACGGGAGTCGTGTTGCATTCGGTCGATGGAGACACGGTGGCTACTGGCCCATTTTCGTTGGGCTGTCCACTCACCGCGTTGAACAAAAGATCGGCGCGCGCATTGAACCCGAATTTGGTCTCGGCGCCGGGCGTGGTTTTTTCTTTCGCTTTTTCGTTTCCAGAATCTGACAAAACAGATCGTCCCGCCTTGAACTCCTTGGGGGTGGGTGGGATTTTCGACCGGAACCCGGCCCGGTGGCGAGTAGCAGTCACGCGCTGTGATATAGTGCGTTCCGCGGTTTGACAAGGCGTGTGTGGGGTGGGCGATACCGCAAAGTTCTCGGCTTCGTCGTCGGCGAGGAAGAATGAGACCTTCGAATTCTTTTCTTCGCGTTTCGCGTTTTTAGGCGCTGGAAATGTGGTAGTGCTGGTCCCCCCCGAGTCGACTTCGCGTCCCCCCCTCGGTCCGGAGATGGTGCGTAGGTAAACCAGGAACTCGTGAAACCCCACCTTCCCGTCCCCGTCCTGGTCCGCGGCGGCGAGTTGTTTCGACAGAAACGACAGGTCTTCGGGGGTGTCGAACGAGGACAGCAAACCGACGTCTCGAAGCAACACCTGCATTGAGGATTTTGTCAAGCCACCGCCATCCGTGTCGTACTTGGCGAACACCAACCGCACGTCATCCGTGGTGTGTTGGTCGAAGCGCAGGAACACGTCCTGGGCGATAGGGCACGTCGTCGGTGTCGCCATCGCGACCTTCTCACGCAGCCCGCACCAGGCCACGCGCTCTCACGAGTGCAACTCTGAAGAGAGATCTGTGTCGTCACCTCCGAGAGCTTTTATTCGAAACCAACGGCTCATAAAACGCCTCAATCATCGAGTTTTATCGCTCCGCCCCGCATCACCGCTGCGCACAGCGCGATGCCCCCGAAGCCCGCGCCGAAGAAGCCAAAGGGCGGCGGCGGAGGAGGAAAGCCCCCGCGGAAGCTACACGCGAACGAAGTCGTGGCGAAGCATTTACAGCCCGGGCACGGGGTGGTGAGCCGGGCGCAGACGAGTGACATTTGGAGTGACACCGCCACGGCGTTCATGGAAGCCCCGAGCAAAGGAAAGAAGAAGTGACAGGTGATTGAGTTGAATAGATGATGGTGTATCAATACACTACACACGTCACAACCCCTCAAAACTCTTCGGTGTCTCCAACGTCCACGCCTTGACCACGCGGTCGGTGCCACTAGACACGAACCCGTTTCCGTGCACACCGAACCGCGCCGCGACGACCTTATCGGCGTGCGCGTGGCTGCGCTGCCAAACCACGTTCGAGTTGGCGCGGCCAAAGCCGTGTTCCTTTCCGAAATCGCCTCCACCCACCCCAACTGACGCGTCGATAATGGTCAAGGACCCGTCGAAGCCACCCGAAAGAATCGTGAAGGACGAGTGGAACGCGGCACATGTGGCGCTCCGGAGCGGCGCGATGTCAACCGAACGACACTCCCCGGAGTGGACGATATCTGACCACACCACGTGAGGCTGAACACGCAAACTGTTCAAACCATGGCCCTTTGAAAACGCCAACGAGTTGAAACCCAAACGCGCGTCAACCGCGGCGATACCACCGTTGGCGAAACCGCACGCGAGCTTGCCTCCACGCACCGCGGCGCTGGCTAACCCTACGCCGTCGCCGCAAGCGTTGGCGACGTCCAGTCTCAGGGACGGGTTCGCGCCGAGTAGAATTGTTCGGTCCCGCAAGTCCCACACAAACACCTCGCCACATTTCGAAGCGCTGGTTAACAGCCAGCGCGTTTCGGGATCCGTGACGAGCGCGACTATCGAATCGGTGTGGCCTCGTAACGAAACGCGGGGGCCCGGCGCGAAGACAACACCGGACTCGTCGAGACTCCAACACGTTATCGAGAAGTCGCCGCCCCCCGCGGCGGCGAACACGGAAACGTCCGCGGCGCTACCGTCGTCGTAACCGGCACCGCCGTCAGACCCGCTGACGAAGGCCACGGCTCGCACCGCGCCTTTCCCTACCGCGCCCGGGGTGACCGAAGGGGTTCCGAGTTGGGTACTCGTGTAACCGGAATCGTCATACGGAGACGATTCGAATGTACGCTTGGTGGGCGTCATCGCGACGCTCCCGTCGTTCGCGCCGGTGGCGATGACTCCACCACCCGGGTGGGTCCCACCGACGCCTGACCACGCGACCGCGTAGATGGAGCACGGGGGGGGGTGGACGTTTTTACGTGTGTTTTGATTGTGTGAGCCGACGCCGCGGGTCACGTGCAGCGACCTGCCGCTGGTCCCCACGGCGAAGGTTCCGAGACCGAAGCATGCATCTGTATCGTCGTCTCCGGGAAAGTTCGGCGCCCGAACCAAACACCGCACCCCCGTCTCCGCCACGAACAAGTCGCCGGCGTGCACGAACTTCGGGTAGGAGTTGTTGTTACTGTTCCAGTCAGAGTCGTTGTCAACTCCCAAACCAGTTCCTAACTCCGTCTCGTCGAACGCGCCCATCAGGTCCTCGTGAATCTGCTGCGAGCTGGTGATGCGCGTTTGCGAGCCGACGCGCTTTGGCGAGCTGGCGAACGACGCGTGCGAGCCAAGTCGCACATTACCCGATTCGTCGCTTCCGTGACTCATCACACCACTCGTCTCCAGTATTCCATTCATTTGCGACGTATCGCCGATACGCGAAGCGACTTTTTCTTTTTTGTCCTGCTCGTCTCCATTCGTCTCGCTGTCAGTTTTGAGTTTCGCCCACGACGCGGACGCCGCAAAGGATGCCCGCAAAAGATCACGCACGCGCCCTTTCGGCTTTCCAGACGCGACGTGCTCCGTCGATCTATTGTCCCACATATTTTCCTTCCCAGAGGTTGACACGTCGTGTGCTTGTTTCCCTTCGCGCGACGACCGCGCGTCGTCGTTTCTGTGCCGCATCAGCCCCTCCAGCTCGCCGATTCTCCTCGCCGAACAAGACGCAACGCCTTCCAAGTTGCAAAGGTCCGCGTTGTGTTGACACCGCCGAGCGTACACACCCCCGTCCGGGTATATGCTCTCCAGCTCCTCCGCGAGCGCCGCAAAGGTTAGCAACCGGCCTCGTTTGGGCGTCCAATCGGCGAGCGGCGGAAACTCCCTCAAGTCGTCAAGCTGAAGCACGGCGCACAACGTCTCGAAGCGCTTCGAGGCGTTCGCGTCGTGTATGGGCAAACAGTCTCGCAGTAATGTTAAATGCTCGACGATAGCGTCAGGGTCTACTTCTGTGCTGTCTCTGCCTGACCCAGAAGACCCATCCAAGGAGACACCGCCATCCAGGGTTTCCAGAAACGCCTGCGTCCGGCAGTGTGCTTTGATGGCGTTTGCGTCGACGGAAGGGTGCCTTTTTTTTTGGAACTCGTTTTCGTCGCCATCTTCATCATCGTTTTCATCGTCGCCCACCGCGAACGCCTCCGCGCCCCGCCAATCTCCATCAAGCACCAGCCGCCGCAGGTACCCGAGCTCCGCGCCGAGCACGCGTGCGGACCCGCCGAGGCGTCTTTTGTGGTATGGAAGCGTGGGGGGGGGGTCAGAGGTGGTGAAGGTGACGACGAGAACCTGAATCAAACGCGGGAAGAGACGAGGAAAAATCGCGTTCGCAATCGCGTTCGCACTTGTTCGCCTTCGGTACCTACCCTGTTTCCTTTTCCAGCGCATCAAGAGTTTGCACCAACCCCGCGTCCTCCAGGAACTCGAACAGCATCGAGACCGCGTCATCGCGCCACCCGGGCGGGAGCGGGGGGGGGGGCTCCATCGGTGTTGACCGAAGTGCCGGAGAAAGTTGTTGCGAAGTTGACAGCCAGAACTCTGCGCGCGAGCCACGAGCCAACCTATCTTGTCCTGATTTGCGAAAGACCTGATGAACGAGAACGCGTCACGTCCGCGTTTGTCCCCCACACTCTCGCGCACCTCGGTACACGTGCGTTTCACTTGTCGTGGCACGAGCGTGTGGGTGATTGCGTACTACGGGAGTGACTCATTGTGTGCATCGTTGTGACACCCGAGGCTGTCAGATCCAGTGGGCGCTTTTCTTTGACGTGGCTTCTTCCGAGACGCGCTCGTTTTTTGCGCATCGTCTGAACCGTCGCGTCGCGCGCACGCGTTGCCGGTCACTCGGGTCACTCGGGCGGACCCGTGCGGCCGACTGCACACGGGAGACACCTCCCGCTGATGAGCACACGGAGGGTTTTGAACGCCGCTTTTATTTACCGGCACTCGTCACCCGCGTCTAGCGCGACACCAAAAATGTACGCGACCGCCGCCACCGCGCAGGTTTGGGCAGGCCGAGGGCGCGTGTCCCCCGGTAGCGTGCTCAACACTCACCGCGCGGCACCGCGAGTGGCACGAGGTGTCACATGCACCGCCCACGCTTTGCATGGCACACCTGTCTGGTCCCTGGGCGTGCCTAAATCGCGGTCCTTCCACGCGTTCGTCAGCCCCACCCAAGCGTCATTCGCGCCAGTTGTGCAGTTGTCGCGGCATTCCTTAGGCGCGGTGGCCGCGCGCGTACCATCGCGCGTGAAACCCCCCACACGACGCGCGTACGGCACCCGGCGGTTGGTCACTTGCGCGGTCGCGGACAGCAGCGGCACGCAATCCGCATCCGCACCGAGGGCGGACTACCCGGGCGCCGGCGCCGGAAGGGGCACCGTGGGAGGAAGAGGCTCAAGGAATTCAAGTACCACCGCCGCCGGCGACGGAGGGAAGCCCTCCGGCCGCGGAGGCGGCGGCAGGGGCGGCCGGGGAGGACGGGGAGGCCGAGGAGGCAGGGGAGGCCGGGGGCGCGGCAGGGGACGACGCAGTGCGAATGATACAGGCAACGAGGCGGGCGGCGACGCCGGCGGAGCGGCGACGAGAGGTTCGCAATCCGGCAACGCGTCAAAGTCCAGCCTCGTGGTGCCCACTGAAGGCCCCACCGGCCGGCCCCTGGTGACTCGCAGGGACGTTTCAGACCAAAAGGCCCTGGCGCAAATCAAACAGCAGTTCTCCGTTGCCACGCAGCTGCTTCAAATCAAAAAGCAAACCCTGCATTACCAAAGCCACGGCCCGGCGCACAAGAAACAGGTACGGCCGTACGGTCTTACTTTCCCAAATCCGACACACGCGTCGTTGCTCCCGGTGTCCGCCCGTATCTACGGTTTACTACACACACCACATACGCACTGTTCCGCCCGATTACTACCAGGACCCCAATCTCCCGCACATGGCACTTGGTGCCACTCAGGACTGACCTTTTCCGCCCCCGACGACGCAATCCCAGTTTCTTTGCGAACTGCGCGTTCAAGTTCCGGCGGCGTGGGCGGTGCTTAACCTGGTTCCGGGAGTTGTTAACTCGTCAACAAAACAGGGGTCCGGAAACACCGGGGTAGGTCAAAACGACGGTTGGGCGCAACAGGCGTTGGAAACGGTGGAGCGCAACTCGGCTGCGCTGAACGTTAAGAACCCGGCGCGACTGGTGGCGGGTACGGGGAAGGACCGCGGCGACGGGGACGTTTTGGAACTCGTCGCGGGTACGTCTTTTCGGGTTTCCCAAATCCGGGCACCGTCCGTTTACCGCGCCGTTCGTGACTACTGTTTTACGTCCACCGCGGTCATCCAAAGGAAGTCACTACGCACGGCACGTACGCGCTATTTTACCTTTAACGCGCCTGTGACTGTTAGACGACCGATTACCCCTCCCTGTGGTCCACACGGCGTCCAATACACATACCGATTACCCCTCCCTGTTGTCCACACATCGTCCAATACACGTCCAACACGCGCCCAGCACGGGACACCCGCGCTCGTCCCGACTCGTTCCCTGACGTTTTCGGTTACTCGTCTCTCCAGGCGGTTTGGATTTCTCCAAAAACGACGCGCAGAAACTCGCGCTTTACGATTTGTTCAACGCCGTGCAGCTGTTAACGCAAGGAGGGATTGACATGAAACACCCTATTAACGTCACGAAACTGGCGAAAGACGCGCACAAACTACAGCTGAAACAAGTCGCGGACCAAGGGAGGCTGATGCTCGAGCTTTGTAACGGCAGCCGGCCGAACACCACGTACGCCCCGCTGGGCGGCGGCTGGGTCGCCACGGTTACCGCGTTCGTGGACGGAGGCAAGACCTTAACTGCGACTGGAAAGGGCACGTCAAAGGGCGACGCGGAGGACGTGGCGTATGGCGACATCGTGATGTCCCTGGCGGAGACGATCGGGAAAGAACGACACGCGAGCTTGATGAAAATAATCAACGACTCGCCCGGGTTGAGCGTGGCTTCTTTGCGCTTACCACCGCTTCCTGATGACGCCATGGATGCGCTAATCAACGCCATGGGGACCCCCGAGGACCACGACCTGCGGATGTTGAATTGGAAACAAGCCGAGGGTGACGCGATGGCGAAGGTGATGGGGGCGGATGGGGGTTTTGATTCGAAAAGTCGCGACAAAAACTCGAGCGACGGCGGGTACCGCCGGCGGAAAGAAAACGCGAACGGCGCGTATGGGCTTTTAGGGGCGACCGATACTGCGGATGACGTTCTTTCCGAGGACGAGTTGCTTGCTAGGGTTGCGGAAAGGAAACGCGCTCTGACGGAAACGTTCGCGGCCGAGGAGCGCGCTTTGCACGCGTTGGCGGAAGTGGTGGATTCTCACGAGTGGCAAATGCGGGAAACGCGAAGGAACCTTCCGATTACCAAGATCCAACAATCCCTGGTGCAGGCGTTGAAAACCAACCAGGTCGTGGTGGTGTCCGGAGGCACCGGGAGCGGGAAATCAACACAGTGTCCCCAGTACATCTTGGAGGACGCTATTGCGAAGGGCATGGTGCGAGGCTTTCCCACCCAACTCGTTCCGCCTCCCTGACTGATTGCCCAAAATCATCACGACTGACACTTTCTTGTTTCTTTTTTATCCCACAAGGGGAGCGACACGCGCATCGTGGTCACGCAGCCGCGGCGGATTGCGGCGGTTTCGGTGGCGCAGCGCGTGGCGAGCGAGCGAGGCGAAAAGGCGGGCAACTCCGTTGGGTTTTCCGTGCGTCTGCACGGCACCGCGCCTCGGTCCGAAGGCGCGTCCGTGGAGTTTGTGACCACCGGTGTGTTGTTGCGGCGATTGATGCGGGACCCCTCCCTGGAAGGCATCTCGCACGTCATGATCGACGAAGTGCACGAACGGGATATCAACACCGACTTTTTGTTAGTGTTGTTGCGGGCTTTGTTAAGAAAACGACCCGAGTTAAGGGTGGTGCTGATGTCCGCCACCCTGGACGCGGAGTCGTTCTCCAAGTACTTCGCGAAAAGCGGCGACTTGAAGGGGGTGAAGGGGTTTGAAGACGCGGAAGGAGGAGACGCGGGGTTACAAAACGTCACCGCAACCTACGCTGCGCCGCCCGCGCCGCTACTCAGCGTGCCCACCAAGCCGCGACACCCCGTGGAGATGTTTTACCTGGAGGACCTGGCGGGAGAGGAGGATACGAGTGATACACGTGACGGTGCTTCATTCAAAGACGAGAACGACGATGCCACCACGAAAGTCTCGGCGAAGATGGACGGTGTCGGCGCGAAACTCGCGGAGGCGCTTCTCGAGGCGCAGGACGAGTTGTTGGAGCGGTCGTTGGAAGAAGCGCTGTACGAAGAAAGAGCCGCCACCGCGTTTGACGCGGAGGAGTGCGAGGAGGACGACGAGGAGTGCGATTTGCTTGGCGCCACGACAGACGACGGCGACGCCGCTTCCGATTCCGATTACGCGTTCACGTCCGACGACGACGACGAAACAAACTCCGAGTTGGAACAACTGGAGGTTGACATCGAGGCCGGCGGTCCGCCCACGAAAGGCCGGGTAAAGCGCGGCAGGAGCGGCCGGTTACAGACCAGGATCCGGACCTTGCGACGGGCGGTGGAGGTACGGCCGGACGGGGCTTTCACAAATCCGGGGACACGCTGTTTTACCTCTAACGCTGGTGACTGTGGAGGCCCGATTACTTTTCCCTGTTTGCTCATACACATGGCCCGATAGACTGACCCTTTTCGTGTAACAATCACAGATGCGTCGGGACGACGACGCGGCGGTCGGGGCGGGCGGCCGGGCGGTGGTCAGGCAAGTATTTCCCATTTACCACATTCCGCCGACTGATTGCCCATACGAGACTGACACTTTCTTTTTCATCTCTCAGTCGAAGCGCGCGCGCCGCGGTGCGCAAGTCCGCGGGCGGCAGGGGCGGCGGGAACGACAAACGGGAACGGGAAGAGCTCGTCGTTGCGCTCGCCGCGGAGGTGGCGAGGGACGTGGCGTTGCGTGAAACCGGCGCCGGGCGAAGCGGCTCGGTGCTCGTGTTCCTTCCCGGGTGGGACGAAATCAAGGAAATCACGAAGACGTTGCAGGTGAGTATTTGCATCAAATCCCGCCTCCCTGTTTGCCCATACACGACGTTAACCACTTTTCGTTCACAATCGCAAGGCGCTGCCCGAGCACGAACACCGTGTGATGAAGATCATCCCTCTGCACAGCCAGGTGCCCCAGGAGGAACAACAAACTGTTTTCGACCCGTGTCCCCCTGGGATGGTGAAGATCATCCTGGCGACGAACATCGCGGAGAGCAGCGTTACGATCGACGACGTTTTGGCGGTTGTGGACTCGGGCCTCGTCAGGGAGATGTCCTACAACCCGGAGAGCGCCATGAGTATGATGGGCACGGAAACCACGAGCCGGGCGAGCGCCACGCAACGCGCGGGCAGAGCCGGGCGAGTCGCGCCCGGGGTGTGTTACCGCCTTTACAGCAAAGCCATGTTCGAAGCCATGCCCGAGCGCCCCACTCCTGAAATTCAACGCACCGCGTTGGAAGCGACTTGTTTGCAAACCTGCAGCATGACCACGGCTGGGGTGCAGAAGTTTCTCGGCGAAGCCATGGTGAGTATTTCCCAATAACCACATTTCGCCTCCCTGATTGCCCATACGGAACTGACATTTATTTGGTTTCAATCAGGACCCGCCCGCGGAGGAAACCGTGAGGCTCGCGATGGAACGTTTGGTAACCCTGGGCGCGATCGCGAAGGTCAACGGGGGTGATTCTAAAACCACTGCCGCTGAGTCTCCTGACTCAACACAAACCACCGACGCCGTGGAGGTTTTGACCCCCCTCGGCAGCTTGTTAAGCCAGCTCCCCCTGGACCCGGCGACGGGCAAGATGCTCATCACTGGGGTGGTGACCCAGTGCCTCGATCCGGTGCTCACCGCGGCGGCGTGTATGAGCAGTCGTGATCCGTTTATCGTGCCTACCGGTATGAGGGACGAAGCCCAAAGAGCGCGCAGAAGGTTCTGCGACACCAGCGACCACCTCGCCGTGCTAAGGGCGTACGCGGAGTGGAGACACGTTTTGGCGGACCAGGGGTAAGTATTTCCCCATTTAACACATTCCGACGACTGATTGCCCATACGAGACTGACACTTTATTTTTTTATCTCCAAGGATGGACGGGGCGTGTCGCTGGGCGCGGAACAACTATTTGAGCATTCAGGGGTTGCAGACGTTGACGAGTCTGCGAGCGCAGCTGTTGAGTGAGCTGACCAGAACGGGTTTGGTGCACAGGTACGGCCTTAGGGCTTTCCCAAATCCTGACGCACTGTTTTACCGAAGCTGGTGACTGTTGTCCATACATCGCGATATACTCGTACCAGAAAGGACGTCTTACCTCTGCCCTGACTGTTTGTCCATACATCGCGATATACGCGACTGACACTTTGTTTTACCTATCGCAACAGCGGCGATTTGGGGTACGGCGGCGGGCGGAACCGGGAGCTGAAGCACGACGCCGACGTGAACCGGCACGCGGGGAACGAAGCCCTGACCATCGCGGTTCTGCTCACCGGGCTTCCCGGGAACCTGGCGAGTAGGCGGCAACAGGCGCACTTCGGGGTGATGCGCACGCGGTTGGAGGTGCGCGTTTGGGGCTTTCCCAAATCAGGCGGCGCTGTGTACAGCCCCGTTTTTGACTACACAAAGGACGTGCACTACACACGTCACACACGCGCTGTTTTATCCCTAACGCGCCTGTGACTGTTCGGACCGATTCCCCTGACTGTTGTCCATACATCGTCCAATACACGCGATATACCGTGCACCCACACTCGCTGACTCAAGACTGACCTGACCTTTTTCTTGTCCGACCGCAGGACAACGCCGGGCTCCACCCCGGGTGCGTCGCGTTTCAACGAACCCCCCCGAAACGCAAAAGCGAATGGGGCGCGTTACCGAACTGGTTTTTGTACAAAGAAATGGTCCTTTCCAGCCAGGTGTTTTTAAGAGACGCCAGCAGTGTATCCCCGGAACAGATCGTTTTGTTCGGTGGGTCGAAGATTTTGGACGTGGATGGGGGGGGGGCAGGCGGGAGCGATGACGCGAAAGCGACAACGGCGAGTGGCGTATCATCCGCGGCCGAAGCGCCTTTGCTCGGGGCGGACGGAAGGCCCGCCGCGTCGAGCTCATCGTCCCCCACGGGGCATGCAGCAGCCTCGAAAGAAAACACCAGCGTCTCGGCGTTGCTTGACGGATGGATCGTAATTTCCAGCGCGTGCGCGGACACGAGCGAGCTCCTGCTTGACGTGCGACGCGAACTGGACGCCGCGCTCGCGTTCAAGGTGATGCACCCCAAGAAACCGCTGCCAAACGCGAGTGCGGACATCATAGACGCCGTGGCGGCGACCCTCTCCGTGGTGGAGCGCCGGAACGAGGCGGGGGTGGAGCGTTTGAGACGCAGCGAGGGCGGGTCAGGCGGCGGGTTTGACCGCTTCGCGAACAAAGACGGGTTTGGACGGCAGCCCGAGCGAGCGGGCGGTTCCGGAGGTGGGTCATTCGGTGGAAACCAATTCGGTGGAGGGTCTTCGCAAAGAGACCGGCCCGGGTTCGGGCGGCCGGAGCGCGCGGGGTTCGGGAACGGCGGCGGCGGCGGTTCGCCGAACTCGAGCTCCGGGGGCGGTTCTCGGAAAGAGGGAAGACTGCGCCGGGACGCGGACGGGAACTTCGTGCGCACGCGAGAGTAGTAACTTGTGTATTGGCAAACAGTCAGAGTAGGCGGGTGGAGCGATTCGGTGTGAATGCGGCACGAAACGCCTTGAGAAATCGTTTTTATATTTCACAAACGAGGACGACCCATCCCGAGGACGTATAAATTAACCACACCCTCGTTACGGGTACCACTCGTACTACGTCCTAGCTATTAGAGCACTTGCCTTGTCCTAGCCGCGTTTAAATAACGAAGCGTTCGATGTGCTGGGTGGATTTGTGCGCGAAAAAAATAGCGCCCGCCGTGGAAACGGCCCGAAAGCCTGAAGAGACTTTTAAGTTAGGAACACCCAAAACAGCGCTGACAGCACGAAAAGAAGCGAGTCGCATGCGTCCCAATTTTGCTCTCGACTGTTCGAACGCCAAAGAGTTCGACTTCCAGGAATTCAACACGCGCGGGCGCCATTGGCGAGTGCACTTCACGACGCGTCTTGACCGGTCAAGAGATTGGTGTTTGGTGTGTGTATTCGGCTCCCGGGATTCGTGTATTGTGTGTGTCCCGTTCGACCCGCCGAAAAGGCGCGTGACGCAAACGCGGTCCACGCCTCGCGGTCCGACGTTTGACGACACCCGGATCGGTCCAGAGGTCGCGTTGTAAGATTCGACACTTTGCGATTTGGACACTCGGGTGGGGGGACGCGCGTTCGGTGTGACACCACCCTCCGTAGTGAAGTGAATTGAGTTACGCGTGTGGTCCGGGCGGTACGGACCGTCGCCTTTTCCGCGGTAACGGGCCGGCCGGCGTGACAACACGAGAGACGCACGAGAGTACCCGCGGACAGACCCCCGGCGCGCGGCAGATTCGGGCGGGACAAAAAAGCGAGGGGTTTTCCTCTAAAAAAGTGAAAGAAAACACAAAAGAGACAACCGCCATGGCCAACTATTCCTTGAATTTCGATTTCGGCACGTGCACCGTGGGCCCCCTCGGAAGAGGGAAGAAACCAAGCCGACTCCAAGAAATCTTGGGCGACGAGCCCTTCGAAAACAGTCTACTGGAGCAAATCAGCTTGATAAACAAAGCCATTTTCCAAGCACCCGCGCCGAGCTACACGAAGAGGTAAGAATGTTTTACCTCCATCAATCAATCAATATTTGAGAAGTTTCGATTCTTGTCGTTTTTTTGGACTCGATTTGGACGAACCTCCCACCGCCTAACTCTCACACCCACCGACTCTTCCTCTACCTAACCCCCCCCCTTCCATCCTCCCCACAAAAAAAAACAGCACGCACCCTTGGTCCCCCGCGGACTGCGTGTGGCTGGACTCAATGGCGGGGTACCACTTCCCCGCGGTTTTAGTGCGGTACAAGCGCGGCCCCGCGGTGCGGACCGTGATTCACTGCCACGCCAACGCGTGCGATATCGGTACGTGTATTCGGGCTTTTCCAAATCCAGACACTGTTTACTGCCCCGACGTGACTGTTTGAGTGCACTACGGCCGTAAGATTTACGGCGTACTGGCGACTCTTACAAGTACATCACAAGTGCGCTGTTTGCGCAACAGTACACCCACACTCGCCGACTGACCCCTTTTCTTTCCCAATCGCAGGCCACATCTACGAGCTTTGTCAACGGGACGCGGAGTGCTGGCGCGCGAACGTGTTGCTTGTGGAGTACCCGGGTTACGGCGCGAGCCCGGGGGTGCCTTATGAACGGTCGGTGGACCGACACGTGACCGTGGCGTACGGGTACCTCACCGAAGAGCTGCGACTCGCGAGCGAATCTATTGTTCTTTTCGGCAGAAGCTTGGGCAGCGGCCCGGTGTGCCGCTTGGCGCAAAGGTTGCAGGAAATGGGCTCCACCGTGGGCGGGGTGATTCTGCATTCGCCTTTCATTTCTGTGAAGGAGGTTGGGGTGGCGTTGCTCGGTGGGGTGGCCCGAATCATGTCCGACCGGTGGGACAACAGGGCGCCGTTGACGACGCTAAAAACCCGCGTGCTAATAATTCACGGCGCCTCCGACGAGGTGATTCCCTTTGCGCACGCGGAAACGCTACGTGACATCAGAGTGCGAAACGGCCTGCACGTCACCTTCGTCCCGACGCAAGGCACGCACAACTACTTCTCGTACTACCGCGATTACCTACACCCGGTGGAGAACTTCTTGACCAGCACCACACACAACGGGAAACAAAGTAACCCCGGCAGGGCGTTGCCGCCGTTGCCCGACCCGTTGCCGATGGCGAAGTACTCCAAAGCGCAGGTCTGGGAGATCATGGAGCTGCGACGGAAAACGCGGGAGCAGGAGAGTTACGAGGCGGATGCAAAGGGACGGGCCGGCCCTGTGGCCGGCGCTGGGCACCGAGAAACGTCGCCCAACAGCACTTTGGTGGAGGGCGAGATAGGGTATGACGAGCGAAGCGGGCCGACGAGCTCGGATGACGAAACGGAACCGGCGCGAAACCCGGGGCGACGCGTCGTTCGTCGGGATTCCCTGGATTTGCTCGACGCCAAAGCCCTGGCTTCCGCGGGGCACACGCCTGCGGCTCGGAAAACGCGGTGGCGGAAAGGCCACGGGCGGGATACGACGCGGAAAAACCAGACTAGCGGATCGTACGACGACGACGACGCTTCGGCAAAGATCCCGGGCGGCGCGAGCCCGTTCGGAAGCAAGATGGTTGCGACGACGACCCGGTAGTGTTTTTGCCTCTGCCCTGTCTGTTTGTCCATACATCGCGATATGAGGTGTGTAGATTCGGTAGCAAAACTGCACTGTAGAATCGAGTGTTGATATTATCAATCTTGCGCCCTGGGAAGAGAAAATGAAGTGCGTCGTGTCATAATTCACGCCAAAACACGCACTCGCTGGTCATGCGATCAACCGCAGAAGCATCCCGCTCATCTGGAACGACTTACTCGTTTCCTCCAAACACGTGTCTTTCTCTTCACGCGACCAGCTCTCGGCGGCGGCGTTGAGTTTGTCCTTCACATCAGCCAGGCTGGTTTCCAGACCGCCTGAGGATAGGTAAAACAAAGTGTCAGCCTTGTACGCGCAAACGTGGAGGCGGGACTTGGGAAAGGCCCAACACGTACCTTCACCCGCCCATTTGTAAAACTCCAGCTCCTTCCCGTCCAGAATCATCTCGCTCACTTTCCGCCCGATCATCTTCCCCCCCGCGCTGTGCGCGAAGTAAACGTTGTAGAAGTGGCAGATGAACTTCTCGGGTGAGTTTTTGGCTAACGCTTTCAGGAAGGTGGCGTACTCCAACCCGGGGCCGTCCGCGGCGGGCGCTTTCATCGCGTGCGTCAGTTCAAACCAAGCGATGTCTGAGATGTAACAGCCGAAAGTGTCAGTCTCTCGTGATGTGTATGAGTAAACAGTCAGGGCAGAGGTAATAGTCCCTTCTGGTACGAGTATGGGCAATCGCAGAGGCGGTGAGTGGGAAAGTTCCTTACCTTTCGTCAGTCCCTCCGTGCGTTCAAGCCCCGTGTTCACGAAAGCGGCGTACTGCGGTGACTCCCCCGACGCGACGATCTCCTCCATCGCTTCGTACATCACCTTGCTCTCCACCAGAAACGCGAGGTACTTCTCCTTCGTGGGTTCCCACTGGCGCATGGGTTGCTGTTCCGGCTTGGGCTCGGCGCGTTTCTCCCCCTCCTTCGGGGCCTGTTCACGCGTGTGAAGCTTCATCGCGACGAACCTCATTTCCTCCACGAACCCTTTCTTGTCCCCAGGCCGGCGATCGCTCGAACCCCCGCCGCCTCCGTGGCCGTGGCCGTGCGCAGAAGCGGGGGCGGTGCTGGCTTCGCCGTGCGCGTGCGCGCGAGGGACCAGGGCGTGTTTCGATTTCGACAAGCGCGTCGGTTTCTTCGCGGCGGGGATCGCGACGCGCGCGGCGAAGGACACGGAGCTCAAAGAGTGCGCCATGGTGGTTCGGGGCGTTGAGTAGCCCGAAAGCGGGTGCGGTGACGCGAGCGGCGAAGTTTCAACTGCGCGGTCGAGGAGTGGCACGCCGCACACGAACCTGCATGGCGAACGCGTCCGACGACGTCCGAGGAATGTTTCTCTTTTCTTTGCGTGGTGACGTCGCGGCGCGTGTCGGTGCGGTCGGTTGACGAAGCGAAAGTGACAGCTGGCCAGGTGGGGTCGGTCCTCCTTTCTTGAATGTCTTTGTCATATGCTGACATGTCACACCCCTCTCTTCGCGCCAAACTCGCCGTGCGTCTTGATTGGCGGACGAGGCAAAAGAGCGCGCAAAACGTGACACCTGCTTTTGGAACCTTCGCTTTTGCCTTCCAAAAGTGGTCGCGTTTTTTTCTCTCAGACCGATCACGCAAGCAGAAAGCAAGAACAAATTCGCGCCCACGCCAATCAAATCACGTCCGCGCGGTGGTGCGTCTTGGGCCCGAGCGACGCGAAACCGCGCGTGGTGCCCCCGGGTGTGGTGCCCCCGGGTGTGATTCGTGCCCCGCAGCGCCGCCGCGCATGGACACCGAGCAAGCAATCAGGGGGTGGCTCCAGGCGGATGAGTCCGGTGCGTGGCCTGCTGGCGATGTGATGGGCCTTCGCGCGTGCGGTTTGAATCTTCCCAGATCTCGTGCCGACCTGTCTCGTACCTAAGACGAGTCCTGACCTCCCCTCCCCTCTCTCCACACCTCCTAACACCTCAGCCGCGTCCTTCCTGAGCCGCACTTTAACCGACCCCGTGCTCACCGGCGTGCCTTTCATCGACCAGCACGGCGCGCTGAGGGCGGGACAACTGATGGAGGTGTGCGGCGTGGGCGGTTCGGGTAAGACGGAGATTTTGATGCAAGCCGCCGTGAACTGCGCGTTGCCCGTGGAAAGTCACGGGGTGCGGTTCGGCGGGTGCGCGACGCACGTGCTGTTGCTTGACTTGGACGGAAAGTTCGACACGTTGAGGTTGTTGAAGATTTTAACGGCGCGGATCACGGACGCGCTTGGGCGACGCGGGGGCGCGGGAAACGATGAATCTAATGGTGATGAAACCAATTCTATCAATCAAAACAATGCGCGAATCTCCGACGCCGTGTACCGCGAAAGCGTCGGACGGTTCCGGATGATCCGGTGTCACAACAGTTTGGATTTTTTGAAAGCCCTCGCGGTGGTGGGAAGAGTTTTCGAAAGGCACGAAACAAACGCGGGAGGGGGGTATGGGGAAACAGTCGGGGGAATGACCGACGGCGGCGCGAATGGAAACGGAAACAACTCTGAAACCTTTTCCAAAAAAAAAACAAACGACAAACCCCCGCGGCGGTTGCTTCTTGTGGACAACGTCGCCGCGTTTTACTGGCTTGACCGGGCGAGCCGAAGGGAGCACGGCGCCCCGCTTTCGCTGCACACAGTGCACCACCTCAGCGCGGAGATGCTTCTTGAGATTAGTAGGCGGTGCAAAGCGCCTGTTATTTGTACAAAAGCCGTGGTGGTGTCGAGCGCGCAGCAACAAGGGAACGGGCACCAAAGTAACGGCGCGAATAACGGACCGAACAACCAACACCAGCAGATAAACCCCCCACAGCAACACAAGGATTTCCTCCCCCCGAAGTGGACCAGCGCGGTGACGCAACGGCTGGTGCTTGACGTGGAGCGGGAAGGACAGAGTCACCATGGGAATCACAACGGGAACCTTACTGACTCAAGAATACCTCAAGCCGGCGACCGTTCCGGGCGCGGCGGCGTCCCCGCTTCATTCGTCGCGTGGTGGGAGCTTCCGTCAGGTCGACCAAACGCGCGGTACGTCGTGGACGGTGAGGCGGGGATTCGGGTTTGTGAATGATTACCTGGTTGGGAAGGAGGTTGTTGGGGTGCATTTAGTGTAGTGCGCATTTAGTGGACGGGCGTATCCGGATCGGACATATAGAAGTAGCAGTAGCGTTCGACGCGAGACGAACACCGTGTTTTTTCGAAACGGTTGTGAAATAATTATTAGCTCTTACAATCACTTCTTTCGTCTTTCAACAACACCCACCCCCTTACACCCCCTTAACCCCCGAAAACTGCGAACCGCATGTCACGAAACGCGTACGGCGTAAACCGAAAAAAAGAAACAGTCTCGCGACTTTTTCTTTTTTTCGCCGCGTCGTTTGCGTACGAACGCCAGTCGCAAAGTTCTCCCCCCGTCGCCCGCACCCACGCACACACAATACAAATAACACATACACACCCATCCCACTGGCTTTCTTGTCACTGTTTCTTGTTCACCCTCTACGTTCACCCCCCAATTCCCCCCCAACTCGTACATCGTTTCTTCTCGTTCTTTTTGTAATGAAGAAACTTTCTTGTTCTTTTCGCAAGTGCCTTTCTTTTCTCAGCACGCCTCCATGGCGGCGTCCTCGAAGAAGGACCCCCCCGCGTCCAGAGGCCCTGTTGGTGAGGGGGTCAAAAACTCCCTCCCGCCGTTGGTCTCGTCGTACTTCGCGTTCCCGCACTCGATCGCTTGGAACACGGAATCGGTGGACATGGCGTGCTGCAACACGGGTTCCGGCTGAACCGCCGTCGTGTCCGAAACGGCGATACCAACGTCGACCTCGGTGTTTCCACGCGCGCCAATCAGCGCATCCGCCGCGTCCCCGTTGCCGTTCCACGCCGTATCCTCCGCCACGCCGTACTCCCCACACAGAGTAGGGTCACTCCCACCTCCTGTCCCTACGGGTGGCAGCGCGTCTTTGTAAAGTTTTAGAATGGAGGACATCGCGGGCCCCAACGCGTCGCACCCGTACCCCGTGGCGACCCTCAGCTCGCTTGGCCACACCGGATAGATACCCAGCTGTAACCGCGCCGTGGCGACGATCGCGGCACCGAGCGTACTGGCGCTATGCCTTGTCGCGACGTGCCCGTCCTGGAGCACGATTGAGTGCAGGTAACCGGCGAGTTTTCGTAGCTGCACCGCGCACTCTTTCGTCCACTGCCGGTCGCCGACGTCGTCGTGCGGGAACGTCCCTCCACCCGTCAACGCCAAAGTGGCTTCAAGGAAATGCGCGCTCACCACGTGCGCTAACTCCCAATTAAGCTCAATCAAAACCGCGAGTTCCATTTTCCGGATTATATCCACCGAGTACACGTCGCTGGCGCATTTGCGTAGCTTTGACAGGGACGGGACGTCCTGTTCCACTTCCTCGTATTTCACTGCAGATGGGATGAGGGCGATGGGAGGAAAGAAATGTCAGACACTTTTTATTTTTTGGAAAATATTTCGGAAGCTTCCGAAATCTGATCGTAGGACTGTGTGGGTGTTTGGGTCCGCGGAGAGCCACGCGAGGCGGCCGCGGCCGGCGGGGGAGCGAGGGATCGCGGGAGCACTCGTAATACTTAGTAGTACCCGCGGTTCCGGTCGATTTCATGGCTTGATCACTTGCAGGGACGTTCGCGAAGAGACGAAGCCAAACACAGACAGAAAAAAAACACCGACAGGTCGTGGGCAAACCAACGAGAGCCGTGGACGTACCCGCGACTTCCAGGCAGCACATCGCGACGAGTTGCAGGGATGTCTTTGGGACGTTGACCTTGGACAGGACGCGATCCTGTGAGAGATTTACGTGAGAGGGTGGGTGGATACGCACATGTCAGGTACGGGTCGTGGACGATACGCATCGAGTGACTCGCGCTCGCGCGTCTTGAGGCGCGCGGACACCGGGACCGATCGCGACGGGAAAAATCGGAAGCATCGCAAGCTTGTCAAAAAAAAACACACGTACCATGTACTGCACCGCCAAGTCCGCGGTGGTTGGGCCGAACCCAAAGTCCGCGCATACCTCCAGAATCCACTCGATTAGAGTCGCGCGGTACTTCATGTGCCGCGCCGTTTGCGGGTCCAGGACGGCGCCATTGCACGTACTGGATACCTCCCTCGCGCGCAAGGCAAGCACCACGTCCGCCCACACGTTCGTCGGGGTGGCGCTTTCGGTGGCGCACGCGAAGGATTCGCACAGCTCGTGAAGCGTGCTCCCAAGGAACGGCCCGGGAAGCCGCCGCTCGGTGGCCTCACGGAACTTGCCGTTGGTGCGCTCGTTGATTTCCCGTTGCTTCGCGCCAAACCCCGTGGTGTCAACCAACGTCTCCGTCTCCGCGATGAACAAGTCCTCGTCCGTGTCCGTGTCCCCAGGGACGGCATCGTTGCCGGCATCGAAACGATCGGGGTGTTCGTCCCCACCAACACCGACGTAGTCCATGCTCTCCCCAGAGACGTACTCGTCGCAAAGGTCGTGCTCCGTGATTGGCCGGAACCCGAAACGGGGGGGGGGGAAGGTGGCCGCCATCGTGGTTAAGTTTGAAACTCAAAAGACACGCCTTAGCTCCCACTGACGCCTCCTCCGGCGACGCCCTGGCAACTGCCGGCAACGCTTCGCGGCGTTCAGGATCGCGCGAAGACACTTTCCCCGGTCGGTCACGCCAACTCACACCTAGCGCACGTCCCACACCAAATCGCACCACAACTAGTGCACAAACCACCGACCCGAATCTCCCGGGCGACCCTAACCGCGAACCGCGTGTGCGTAGCCTGCACCGCGCGCGTGTCCCGAGTGGCCATCGGAGGATGGAACATCGCGTGCTCTTCAAAAAAACGAGAGCTTCAAAGCTGCTCACTTTTTGAAGACTCGCTGCAGTGAAAAACAAAAAGGGACTCGCGAGAACTTTCAGACTTGTCGGACACTCGGACTCGGAAGCGCTTTTTGCGCGACTGCAGGGTCGTACCCAAAATGCGAAAATGCGCGGCACAGACACAACGAGCTGGACAAGGCCAAAGGCAAAAGAATCTAATCTTAATTTTCGATTTTCTGTCTCCTCGTTTCCCTTCACGATTTCCGCGGGAACGCGATCCGATACGGGAAATTGGGGCCACGCAGGAGCCGGGCGCTGTGTTTTCTTGTGTCATACCTCGGGAGCGATGATTGAGCCGAAAAACTCGTGGTTTACTCGTCCAGAAAGGGCGTTGGGGACGGAATGGAGGGTGGGTGGGGAGTTTAAACTTCCTATTTAATTTGCCAAAAAGCTGTGAGTGTTACATTCTCGGCTCATCACTCGGAGCCACGGCGCTGGTGAGGTAGCCGGTACGCGGTGGGTGAAGGCGCCGGCGGCCAGTGAGAGGCGTACTTGTGAGGCGGGTATACAGGTTGTGCGTTTGCTTTGACGGACTGCGGCAGGGACACCGGCGGTGACGGGAACACGCGCCCCGAGAGAGAGGCGGTTTCACGGGAAAGCGTGAAAAGTCCGCCCTTACATGTCGTCCCTTCCCGTGAAGACCCGCGGTGTCGCCCGCTCGTTCGCGTGTTGCGTCAGCGCCGCCACGCGCACTGAACGCGAAACAGGCGAGGAACCAGAACCAGAGGGGGACCCGCTGTCTCCGGTTAAACCCGAAGAAACGCTCGGGGCGGTCGAGGTTTTGGGGATTGGGAGGGATGGGAAGGTGCAGAGTGGCGTTGAAACGGGTGCTGGTTTCGCGTCTGGGGAAAACGAGGCAGTTGACACTACGCGCGGTGTTGAGGAGGAAACACTTTTGAGTGACAGCTCTGAGAAAAAGGGTAACCTTGATGAAGCAAGCGCGACGCCCACGACACGCGACCGCCGAACAGACTCGCGCGTTCCAAACTTCCGCGAACACGCCGACGCCGTCGCCGTTTCGAACGGGAAGGAGCTCGCGAACAAAGGCACTTCGATTTCCGATTTCGACGCGAGCGACTTGGAAGCGCGGGACATGGACGTCGGGGGAATTTTGTTTGGAGACGAAAACGGCGCGAGCGCTAATAAGCGCACTGCTAATGTAATGACGCGTGACACTGCGGAAACAGTGACGCATGACACTGCTACACTAACGGAAAAAGCAAACGCAACCCGAGACGAAGACGCGACCGAACGCAGTGCGCTGTTGCGGGGTGACCAAACCATTTCGTCTTCTTCTTTTGACAACGACACCAGCCCTACACGAAAAAAACAAACCCGTGCGTCGCGTGGGAACCGATCCCGGGCTGGTTTGTTACTGCCCGTTCCGTTTTACCGCAAGCCTTTCGCCAGCGCGAAGGGGGTGGTGTTGACGATGACGAGCGTCGCGGCGGCAATCGCGGTCACCGCCTGCGCGTTGGTGTTTAAATACGGAATCCCGTTCCCGGTTGTTCGGGTGGACGCGAACGGAGACGCGCTGGCGTTTTCGGAAACGGCCGGTGACGTGGTCGTTTCGAAAACCGTTTCGGAAACCGTTTCGGGAAAGCGCGGCGAGAAAGGGGGCGAATCGGGCGGCCGTGTCAGTTCGAGTTCAAACGACGACAAGGCGGAACGAACCGCGCACGTCGCGGCGAGCGACGACGGCGACTTGGATTCGGATTCGAAACCCTCCTCGGGTTTGGCACCGACGCGATTGATGAGTGAAAATACGCACTTAAAGACGTCAAAAGAGTCTTTGATGCGAGAAAGTACGCACTCAAAGACGACTTCGAAGACGCCTTCGAAGCCGTCTCCAAAGAAGCCTTCGAACACGCGTTCGACGCGTTCCACGAAAGTGTCCCCCTCGGTGTCTGCTCAGAGAAAATCGGTTAGCAAACGATTAGCAAAGTCTTCCAAAAGCTCGAGCCGCGCTTCCAAGAGTTCCCCCAAGCGCGGTTCAAAGAAGGGCGAGGCGAGGTTGGGCGAGGTTGGCGAGGACGCGGGTTCAAATCCTGAGGTCTCCTCCGTGTGCGTTTCCACGCACAACGAGGCGAAGCACGGCATGCACCGGCAACACTCTACGGCGTGCGGGGGAACACAAGCCGGTCTGGGGTACGTGGGCCACCCGTCCGCGAAGTGCCAGCGGTGCTACCTCAGTAACACGCCAGCGGAGACGCAGAGCGGGTCGTTGGCGTGGTGCGGGGAAGAGGTGTGCGAACAAGGGGGATTGACGGGGTGCCAACGCAAGCGCAAACGGTCCGCGTCGTCGCTGGGCGCGGCGATTGATTCGGGTTCGAGTTCTCGAAAAGTCGCGCGCGCGTCACTAAATGCCCACTCGTCACGACGCGCCGGGCCGAAACAGGCTCAAACTTTGACACATACACACACACACACGAAACGAACCGTCGGCCGGTGCGTCACCGACCGCGGCGACGCGGAGGTTGGGCGGTTCGTTTGGGAAGACGCGACGTGCGCGAACGGCGCCGGTACGTGTTGTATTTCCCAAATCCCAACACTGTTTTATCTCTCGGCTGGTGACTGTTTGTCCATACATCGCCCAACACGCGACTGACACTTTTCGTTTACAACCAGGCGTGGGGTGTCGGGATTTCAAAACGCACCAGTGCCGGTTCTGCGCGGTTGGCGGTGAGGCAGGTTTCGATGCGGTTAACGAGTCGGACGATTTTGAAAACGACCAGCCCTGGTCCTTACACTCCTGTCCGCGCGACGTCTGCGACGTGCATAACCTAAGGTGGTCGCTGTGCGACGAGGCGTGATTGTACACCTTGATTTGTAAAATTGGAAGTTGCAGAAAAACTTTGCTTTCTTTTATTCGCGCGTATTTTCGTTGAAACAGTCACACCAATCACACCGCCACCGCGCGCTCGTCGCGCGGCCGTGTGGTTCGCATGGCCTCCGAAACCGCTCGTCTCCTCGCGCCCCTCGTGAAGCGCGCGGACGAGATTCAAAGGCACCACCCGCTGATGGCGTACTACTGTGCGTGAGGCGAATCGATTCCGAAATCTGACGAAACGGTGTCACCCCACGACGTTGCCGACCAAGACGACCAGCGCGTGGGAAGTACACAAAGACACCCTCCCTGACCACTCCCGTACCTGTTATTCCCTCGTTTCTGAACCCCCCAAAAAACCAAGCCGACGCGTTTTCCGCGGCGGCAGCGTTTCTCGACGCTCGTTTGTTTCGGCGCGCGAAAAAAAGAATTGAAACCGAGACAGCAATACCCGGAGTGGCGCGCCTGGGACTTGGCCTGTGCGTTTCAGTCAGGGAAACCGCCGACGCTGGTGGCGGTACAACACGTAGGGACTGGCACGGGGGATGCACGTTTTGGGGCGGGCACAACGCGCTCGCCGACTGTGTTTACCGCGCCGTTGGCGCCGTTGGCGCCTCCACCAACTGCACGTGCACCTCCACCGTCTCCACCCGCGTGCGTACCCGCGCCTCCACCAATGCACGCACCACCCGAGGAACACGCAACACTCACGCACATCTCGCGGGGGTTGCGAGAAACACCACCGACTTCGCGTGTTGCACACGTGGCCAGTCTTCCCCGTGACGAACACGAAAAAGAGAAAACCGAAACACGTACAGGTCGCTGAACCCCGAGTTGGGGAAACGGCGGTCCTTTCGCGGTCGGCGATGCTGTTTTGTACCGGAACTCCCTAAACTCTGGCGTGGACGAGGATTCGACCACGACGGGTTTCTCGTCGGCAACGGTGCTCGCTGTTGATTTACAGTGCGACCTCCCCTCGTACGTCGTGGACGTGGCCGGTACGGAGCGACACACGTCAGCGGAAAGACTGGCTCCGCCGCCCGATCCTACGCAGGCGCTTTGCGGCGGCGTCGCGAGTGACGACGCGCAAACGGCTGACGTGGCGGTCGCAGCGGAATCGGTGAATACAACAAACGCGGCGGAACAGACGCGGCGTACAAAAGAAGGTTTAGAGTTAAAAAAATAGTGGTCCTGCCAGCGACGCAGGTAAAAGTGTTGGTGTTTCGCGGAAGGCGAGTGATGACACCACAGCGCTTGCGGTCGCGCACGAGCTCGTGATACGCGCGGCTGGAGTTCTGGACCCGAACGCTGCGAAAAAGTCGGGCGATCGAAGTGAAGCGGTGTGGTATTTGAAACGCGCGCTCCAGGCGCTGGAAGCGCCGGAGCGCGTGAGATGATTGAACGAGTTTATTAAAGTCCAATATTACGCGATTCTTTCCATCCACCGGCGCGTGTGACCACGGAACACCCGTCGACCGGCGCGTATGGCCAGTCACAGGGCACCCACACGTATCCCACACCCACGTACCGATGAATACCACAGTACATACGTTTCGTTCTGAATCCATCCGTCGACGCGCTGTTCCTCAAAAACCCACCCCCTCACAGGTAAAAGTCGCGTTGCCTGGATTCCCCGCCCACTTCTTTCAGCTTCCTTAGAATCTTGCTGAAGTACTCCTCCATGTACTCCTCTAACGACGTCACGTCGGACGGGTCCATGCCGAGCTTTTTGTAGGTTTCGTCCATGGGGGCGTCGAACTTGACGCCCGACGCGAGGACTGCAATGGGTAAAAGAAAACGTCAGTCTCGAGTCGGCGAGTGTGGGTGTACTGTAGTGTTGTATGTACCGTAGTCGACCAGAGGCAGTAACAGCGCACTTGTGATGTATTTGAAAGAGCCGCGAGTACTAATTTGTTGGTAGTACTGCAAAGAGGTGCAGCAAACAGTGTGCCTGGATTTGGAAAAGCCTTTTTACGTACCTTCCGCGAAGGCGAGCCGGTCCGCGGCGGGCGCGGTCCACTGGAAAAAACGAGTCACACCCCTCGTGGCTTTGAGTAGAAGCACGGGAACCTTGGAGACGTTCGCCTCCGCGCCTCCCAGCTTTTCGCACAAAGAAATCACCTCGTTCACCGAGTACGCCTTCGGCCCAGCCAGGGTCATCACTTGGTTCGCGGCTTCGTCCCGGCGGCACGCGGCTAAGGTCATCTTCGCCACGTCTTGGGTGTCCTGTGATTGGAAAAGAAAAAGGTCAGTCTTGAATCGGCGAGTGTGGGTGAACTGTATGGGCAAACAGTCTACGTGTGGTGTATGTAGTAACTTCCTTTTATGACCAGTGTACTCGACCAGGGGCAGTAAATAGTCACGCGGGGGCAGTAAACAGTGTCGCGATTTGGGAAATACAACACGTACCAGGTACGCCGTTCGCGTGTCGTCGTCCGTGCCCCAGACCTGCTGTTCCTCGAGAATAGGCACGGCGTAGCCCGAAATTAGCGGCTGCATGAACCCGCACAGCCTCAAAACGGTGTAGTTCATCCCGCTCGCTTTCAGGTACTCCTCCACCGCGTACTTCATGTTCATCAGCGGTACTTCTTTGTGCTGTTCGCACTTGTCGATTGAAAAAAACACGTACCTCTGGATCCCCATTGCCGCCGCGGTTTGGATGCAATCCACTTTGGCTTTCCAGTCAATCGCGAGGGTGTCCTCTTCAGGCCTCGCCGTGCTCGCGTCAATCACGGTGTGGATCCCCACGAACGCCGCTGGTAACGTTTCTGGTTTCGTCAGGTCACCTGAAACGGTGGTCGCGCCCCAGTCGCGCAAAAAATCAGCCGGGTTTTGCCGCGGACGAACAAGGCAACGCACGTCGTACCCCTCATCCAGTGCTCGTCTAACGACCTGCCTTCCCAGCGTACCAGTCGCGCCGATCACGAGCATCGCGGTTTTCCTCACGGGCGTGCCGCTCGTGGCCGCCGCGGTTGGCGCGGCTTCCTCGGCGACGCATCGCAGAGGACCGCGGGTGACGCGCGAGTTGGCGGATTTGCGGCCGGCTTGCGCGCCACCCAAAGGCGTCGCGAGCGCGACCCTATAGCCGAGAACAGAGGCGGTCGTCATCGTGCTTATGTGTGTGTGAATTCGCGGTCGAGCCACAACGAGCCTCGACTTGAGGCTGGCGCGTCAGGAGTGCGCAAACGCAGGCGCCATCGCCGAGACTTGGATAAAGAAAACAAGGCTGAGAGAGTCGGGGCGACGTGGCTTCGGGAAAAGCGTGAAAAAACAATCGGTACCAGCAAGGACCAGCCGGCCCGCGAAGGGTTCCGACGCAAATGCGCGCTTTCTCGCACTCGCATTTCGTCGCAGCCTGCCACACCGCGTGTCAGTCACGCGCGCGCGTCGACCTTTTCAAACCACGCGTCGGGCCAACGCGCGTGTCTTCGCGGTCGGACCGGTCTTCGTCGTCACGACTTGGTTTGGAAGACCCGTGGTGAGTGAATTACACTGGCGCAGGGCTCGCGAGTTTGGCGAGGTAAAGTCGGCGGCGTCGTCGTCAAAAAACAATCAGGGGCATCTGACTCGTGCCTGTTCCGTGCCTCAGCACGTGTTTGGCGTAAATGTCGACGCCGGCACGTGGAGTGCTCGTCACGAAACCCTCGGTGACGCACGCGAGGCCGCGTGGTTTCGGCTGCAATGCCACAAGGCCACCGAAACGTTCCGCGGCACATCGCCAAGGGCCACGCACACAAAGACACATCACACGCGCGCTGGACCGAGACACACGCGAGCAAACGCAAACGCAAGCGCAACCGTTATCGAACCGCGACGCCCCCAACCGCACCACCTTCAGCGACCTGTCGTTCACCACCCTTACCCGCGGGCAGGTCGTGAGGAAGGACGTGGTGACACGCACGGGGGGGACGCGCTTGGGGAACGTGAGCCAGCTCTGGGTGGACACGGATGGGTGGGAAGTCGTGGCGCTGGACTGCAGGTACGTGTTGCGTTTCCCAAATCCCGCCTCCCTGTTTGCCGGTAGTCCAGAGTAATGACTCACTCACGTTACGATAGACTGACACTTTGTTTTACCCATCTCGTCAGGCCAGCGGGTACCGGCGTGTTTTCGCCCGTCGTGAACGCGGTGGGCGGCGGCCGGGTGGACCACATCTTGATGAGCAGCTTGCGGCAAGTAGGTGACGTGGTGTTGGTGCACGACGAAAACGCGGTGGAACGCCGGTGGAGTTCGTACGGGCTGCAAACCGTGGTCGGTTGTGACGTCGTCACGGAAAGAGGAACCTACATCGGCCGAGTCAGGGATTTCGAGTTCGACCCGGAGGACGGGTTGGTGCAGGTACGTCTTGGGGCTTTCCCCAAATCCCAACTACACTGTTTGCCCATACAGGACTGACACTTTTCTTTCCCAATCGCAGAGGCTCATCGTGGACGCCCTGGGTTTGCCAATCGTCCCCGAACAAGTCGTAAGCACGTACGCCATCGACGTCCGCGAGATTCTGTCGTCCGGCATGGACCGGATCATCGTCGCGGACGGCGCCGAGTCGCGGGTGGAGCAGCTGAGTTCCAGTCTTCTGCAGCGCCTGCAATTGTCAGCGCCGCCGTGGGAAGACGACCTCGCCGTGTACGGCGATTACTACGCAAACGAGTACTACGCTCGGAACACGAACAACGAGTACGCACCTCGCACCTCGAACGAGTCGCAGCCGGAGGAGAGGTCGTCGTACGCGCGCCAGGAACGGGACAGCAGCAGGTCGTCGTACGCGCGCGAACTGGGTAACCAGCGCGAGCGGTTCGAGTGGGAACAGCGACAGGGACCGGGCAGTCGTTCGCGACAAACGCGAGACGACCCGTACGAACGACGCGACGAACAACGCGACGGAATTCCTTTGGTGCGCCCGAACCAGCAGTTCGAACGGAAAGACGCGGACGGCGGGTACGGCGAGCGCCCGGGCGTCGCCGGCGCCGACCGGCCATCCGTCGCCTTTAACGACTACCTGGAACAGGAACTCCGGGAGTACGAGTACGAGTACGACACGGGCGGGGAAGGTACGCGTTGCATTTCCCAAATCCCGCCTCCCTGGTTTCCCATACAAGATTGACACTTTCTTTTATTTATCGTAAGCGCGAGGAGCGACGCGGCGGCAAAGCCAAAGCGCGCCGGGGCTTTCTTCGCCGCCGCCGCCGCCCGCGGAGGCGTGGAACCAAGCTGCACCCCGGCCGGTGCGAGGCGATCGAAAAACGCAGTGGGACAACGCGGGGGGAGTCGATACCAGCCGAGACGTGGGATTCGACGCTTCTGAAGATTTGCTGTGAATTCGGACAAGACATTTCCTTTCACGTTTTCTTCGTTCCTTTACTCGCCACTTATGATTTGCAGTTTGGGGTGATCCTTTGCGCAAGCCGTGCAACACAATATCACGCCGATCGTTGTGCATCCTCCAAACTCGCCCAACTTCATGTATGCCATCACGTCGCACGCATCGCACCACGCAAGACGGCAGCTTCCACAGCGTCGTTGCTCGTGGTTAAACTTTGAATTTCCCACACACATTTTGCACGCGTGTTTGTGGCACTTGGCGCACGAGCTCGTCTTGGGGAGCGCGGTCCAACAGTCCTCGCACCAAGCACAGTCGCACGCGTCACAGACAACGAAGTTCTTTTCCACGCAAGCTCCGCACACGCATTTGCCGCACTCGTCGCACGAGATTGTCTTAGGGAGCGCATCCCAACAATTCTCGCACCAAGCACAGTCGCACGCGTCACAGAGCACAAATTCCTCCATGCATCCATCGCAAAACCACTCCGAACACCCGGGTTTCTCCAAGCTCCCCAAGCATTGGGTAAGGTTTCCACCCAAGGCACAGCTCTCGCACGCCGACGCGTTCTCGCAACCGTGGCAAAGATACGAAGTAACCTGGTTCTCGCATTCCCCGTGGCAAACGAAACCGTAGCAAAACTCGCAAAATGTGTATCCGTGGTCATCGCCACAACTATCAGCACAGAACGTGTCATCGCACACAACACACATGGCTACTTCAACGTTTTCAATGATTTCCATGCACTCGGAGCACCTCCACAGGTTGAAACTGATTTCTTTATCATCAGCGTCGTTATTCTTGTGAAAGCTTTTACAAGGGTCGACGCTGAGGCACTCGTGGAAATGACCCAGGTCGTTGGGGTCTACGTTGCACTCCTCGAGATGCAGGCAGCGCAGCCGGTTCTTTTTGGGACGATCGCGCACACCGATCGATCGCAAGAAGCAAGCGACTGTGAGACCACTCACATAAGGGCAGTTTTTGAACTTTACAGTCTCAAGGTTTTGAAACTTGGTGGCGAGCGCAGCCTTATAGAGACACTTACCGCCGAACGACGGCATGGGGCCGCATATCTCCAGGTTTCTCACGTCGCCGCAGTATCGTAAGAGGCGCTCAAAGCGGGCGTCCGTGATCTTCACGCTAAGATTGCCGTCGATCACGAGGTCGCAGGTTCCCCAAGACCCTTCAGACGCGGCTGCTTGTCTCCACACCCGAGACGAGCACGCGAGCGCGAGGCGGTCGCGGGTGCTTTTGACGTGAGACAGCACCAACGTAGCGACGCTCTCGTCGACGTCGAAGGTTGCGACGGTCGTGGCCGTGGCCACGGAAATGTGGACCTCATCAAGCGCCCCGATCAGCCTGAGCGGCATAGCGCAGTGACGCGGAAGGAGTCGTGGCTCGACTTGAAGTGCGTGTTTTGAATATCGAGATTTTTTGTTTTTTTTTTAAACATCCGAGCGGTTGAATTACAAACTCGGGCGACTAAAAACCCGCATTTTTTTTGCAAACTGCGCGGCGCTAGTGCTATCCATCAGCTCCTCGCAATCACAGCTCCATCGGGGACGAATCGCAATCGAGCTCCAAGCCTGGTTCGCACTCACGGCACAAGAAATCACTCTTCACGTAGTTCCTTCCCGACTTCTCCACGCAACGGCGCAGGTGTTTTTGTCGCACTTGACGCACACGTTCACGTTAGTGTTAGCGCCTCCTTTGAGCGCGCAATCTACGCACCAACAAGAAGTGCAGGCGTGACAGACTAACCAAGAGCTGAACAAAGAGCTGTTCTCCATTTTCCAACACTCGCATTCAATGCATTCAATGCATTCACTGCAATCACTGCATTCACGGCAATCACTGCAATCATCGCTATCAATGCAATCATCGCAAGCACGGCAAGAACAGCACAACCGCAACTGGCATCCGGGTATGTCTTTGCTCTCAACGCATTTGGGAAGCTCGCCGTTCACAAAACACTTCTCGCACGCGATTGCCTCGCAACGGTCGCAGAAATATAGACTCACGGTTTCCTCGCACTTACCACGGCAAACGAACGCGTCGCAGAAATCGCAACATTTTCCGCCTTTTTCAGCGCATGTCCTGTCACAGAACGTGTTTTTGCACACAACACACGTGGGTACAAGCGACTTTTCAACACAGGCTCCGCACGAGTGTTTGTCGCATTTGATGCACGTGGTCATGTTAGCAGTCGGACAAACGGAGCACCAAGCACAATCACATTTGCTGCAGACTGAGAAAGACTTGCTACCCTCCTCGCAGCCAGCGCAAAACCGTTACAAGCACCCGGGCTTGTCCTTGCTCCCCAGACATTGGCGAAACTTACCAGTCAAAACACATTTGTCGCACGCGATAACCTCGTGGCAAACGTGGCAAAAATACGAGGTAACGAGGCTCTCGCATTCCCCGTTGCAAGCGAAAACGTTGCAAAACTCGCAAAATATGTTTCCGTGGCTCCCGGCACAAACATCATAACAGAACGTGGGGTTGCACACAACACACATGTCTACTTCAGAAGTTTCCATGATTTCCCTGCACTCGCCACACAAGCAGAGGTTGAATTCTACTTCTTCTAAGTTATCAGATTTGTTTCTCTCGTAAAAGTTTTGACAGCGGTCGCCGCTGAGGCACTCGTGGAAATGATCCAGGTCGGTGGGGTGTACGTTTTCCTCATCAAGACGCAGGCGTCGAAGCCGAGTATCCTTGGGGCGATCGCGCACACCGATGGCCTGCAAGAAGCAGGCGACTGTGAGACAACTCACGAAAGGGCAGTTAATGAACTTGACAGTCTCAAGGTTTTGAAACTTCGTTGCGAGAGAGGGCTTGTACAAACACTTAGCCTCCAACGACGCACCGGCGTCGCGTATATCCAGGTTTCTCACGCCGCCGCAGTATCGTAAGAGGCGCTCAAGGCGGGCGTCCTTGATCTTCAGGCTGAGGTTGCCGTCGATCACGAGGTCGCAGGTTCCCCAAGACCCTTCAGACGCGGCTGCTTGTCTCCACACCCGAGACGAGCACGCGAGCGCGAGGCGGTCGCGGGTGCTTTTGACGTGAGACAGCACCGCGGTAGCGACGCTCTCGTCCACGTCGAAGGTGGGCGAAAGCCAGTGGGGTAGCGCGAGGGAGGAAGGCACCGGGGCCACGACCGAATCAGCCGCAACAGCCGCCCCGTTGGGCTGAAGCGCCATGGCGAAGTGACGCGCGGGAAACTCGAGGTGCGCGTTTGAAAATCGAGTTTGCCAAAATTGAAATAGTCACAAAAGAAATCTCTCACGACCGTCCCGCCGCCTTCATCCGGTCCAGCCGTGGGTTCCGGTACTCCAAAGGTTCTTGTGGGGTATCAACTACGGGCGGCGGCTCGTGTAACACCCCACGCGTATGCGTAATCACCCTGGCAAGTCGCGGATTGACGTACTCGTCGTTCTCGTCGGCGACGCCGCGGAACGACGAGACGCGCGACACGTAACTGTTCTTTTTCTTTTCGGTTTTCGAACGGTTCGAATCCTTGCCGACACTGTTTGCGCATACAAAAACGCGCTCGCTTTCACCACGACTTCCATCGAACAACGGCGAGTTCGCGGTGGCGCGTCGGCCTGGGAAACGTCTTTGGCGCGCCGCGGTGACATCCGTGAGTTGCGTGTCCCTCAAAACTTTCGGGTCAACCTTCGCGTTCGCGATTTCAGTCGCAACGTGTTTCGTGTCTTGGTTCTTTTTCGCGTCAAGCCTTCGCGCGTTTGTCTCCGCGACCATCGCCAACGCCTCGAGGGGCGATTTCGTTAAAGGCAGGGTGTGCTGTTGGATCTGTGTAAATGCGATTGGGGGGTTTTGAAGCAAGGAATCGAGGCGGTCGTGTGACCAACGAGTCGGGGATTCTTTCCATGCAATCGATCTTCCGTGGCTTTCTTCCTCCGCTGCGTCGGTTTCTGAGCCGGAAAAATTAAACTGGACTTCGTCCCGCGCGTCTTGGGCGTCGCGCAAAGATTTCGCCGCGACGAACTTTCGTAACTCCTCGGTATCGCCGTCAAACAAATCCAACAACGGCGGCGGCGACGGCGGTGACGGTAGCGCGTCTATCGATTCGGCAGACCCGGTGATCGCCGCCTCGCCGCACCCGACGCCGGGCACGCCGGTCCTTGCCAACGCCGCCAAAGCGACTTGAATGCCCCTCAACTTTTCCCACCGCTTTGCGTTTTCGGCGCGTCGCCCTAAACGCGCCTCAGCATCGTCTCTGGGCTCTGAGAAGATCTTGCCACGCGCAGCTTGCAAAGGAGGCGTCCTCATGGCTCTTACGTTCTTCAACCGCTGAAGCGAAGTAGGAAAATCCAAACCAACACCGGAGGCGTGCCTGACGCGAACCGCGACGTGCACCGCCAGCGCGTTTGCGCGTGACGCGTCGTTCAAATCGACAGTACCACCCTTCTTCAAATCAACAGTACCACCACCACTTCCCAGGGCTATTTTAACACTGGCCAAGTCAGCGCGCATCGCGAGCTCAATCGCGTCCGGTGGCCCGCGGCTCATGCCCAAAACTGAAACGTCCGTTTCCAAAACGCCCGGAACGCGCGTACCGATCGCTTTTGTCATTTCCCGTCCCACAAACTTCTCGACCCGGCTTCGCGCGTTTGGATTGGCGACGTCCTTGTAAAGCGCGTTGGGGAAGAAAAAGGAAACGGAGAGGTGGGTTGACTTCTGGGCTGGGCGTGACGGCGTTGACGAAGGCTCATCGACGGTTGACTCGCAGTGCGGTGCGTCGAGTCGGCTTGGCGTTGAAACAGTCTCAACGGTTTCTTCGGACCTAGGAGGTCCGTCGAGTCGGCTGAAAAGCACGGAACCAGATTCATCACGTCGCGCCACACCCGCCGCGTCTCTCCGGTCATACGCGCGTTTAGTCACGCGTTCCATTTCGCGGTTCGCAATCGCGTCCACGCGCGCGATTCGGGATTGGTAATCGTCGCGGCAACGACGCGAGTCAGGCGATGGCGAGTCGGATGGCGATGCCGACGTCTTCTCATCAGGTGCTTCTTCTGTCTCGCGTCGCGACGCGGCCAAAAGAAGAATGGACTTCTCATCTGTGGTACAATCCGAAACTCGCACATCACCCGCCTCAACGCACCTCTCCGTGTCCGCCACGGCGTTGTCCGGGAACTCCTTTCCGGTTTCGTGGTAAAGACGCAGCGACCTGCCTTTGGAATCACGGAACCGCGCGTTTCGCGTTACTTCCCGTCGCGTTTCTTCGTCCGTCGACGAGTCGCCATCTGAGGAAGTCGTCGGCGTGGCTAAGTAAGAAGGCGGGTCGTCTAAATCAGCAAGCGTCGGCGAATGCGGGTCGTCGGAATCGATCGGGGTGGGCAACTGGCCGTACCGGTCAGTGTCCGGTGACCGGTGACCGGCGGTGTCATTTGACCGGTTACCGGCGGTATCCCACGAATTGTCGCTCTCCGCGCTGTCCCCCGAGTTGTCGTCTTCCCGTCGCAAGTGTTTCTCCTCGGGAAACGGGCTTGGTTGTTTCAAAGCGTGCGTCGTTGCCAACGCGGCTAGCTTCGCGGAAGCGGCGGATAGTAATGTGTGACAACGGTCACTTGAATCGCCGACGCGGTCGACGGTGTCGCGCATCCACGCGTCGCCGTTGTCGTCGCAACTTCCCCCCGAAACAGCGCGTACCTCCCAAGTACGCGCCGCCAACGCGTTCGCCGCACTCGCCAGCGCCAAAGGCGACGGCACGGGTTCGGTGCAGAAAACGGACGCGTGGTACGCGATTTCCGTTTCTTTGAAATCGGTACCTTTGTGAGTAGTACTGCTTCGGTGAGTGGTACCGCGGGTGCTTTGGTGAGTAGCACCTTGCTTTGAGTAAATACCTCTTCCGCGTCGAGTGCCTGAATCCGTGGAGGAATCACCCCCGATGTCTTCCACGTGTGCATCGCTTTGGTCGTGTTCCGGAAGTAACGCGTTACCTTTCAATCGCAAGGCGTCGCGTTGTCTACGCACGCCCTCGCGTTTCAGCGCGGAACGCGAAGTTTTTGCTTCATGTTCAGTCATGGTTGCATTTCCACCGTCTTCAGTACCGGAGACGAGTCCAAGCCCCTGGATCATTCGTCTGCGTTTCGTGAGGGACATCACAGACGAGGTGTTGTTGGTGGTATCCACACCGGTCACGGCGTCGGCGCTCCCAAAGGGAATACGAATCGGCGCGATGACCCGGCCTCCGCTCAGCGCGGCGGCGATTGCGGCGGAGGAACTTTTTTTGAGTAGTTTTTTTCCGTCGGTAGATTTTCCGCCATAACAGCCCTCAACTTTAGAGGAACCCCCCAAAGGCACGTTAACCCCCAGGGTCACGCCTCGCAGCGCGACGTGCGCGTCTCGAGTCACGACTTCGCGCCGCGCCCGCGCGGTGGCGAAGGACACGGCTGCGGTTCGCGGCGATTCATCTTCGTCGTCTTCTTTTTTATCAGTCGTGTTGGAACCGTCGTCGCGACTGACCAACCCCGAGTACCTTTCCTTGCCTGTTTCATCACACCGCGTCTCTCCCCGGAACGGCAGTTGTTGCGCCATACGTAGCTCCTTGCGAAGGGGAATCGGGACCCCGGGGCGGTCGTTCTCGTCGTCGAACGCGTTGTGCTCTGCAGATTTAGTTTTTTGGTCCGAAAGAAGAAAGTTTCCACAGTTTCGCAAACGTCGCCGCTCCGCCTTTTCGCGCCAAGCGAGCCCGAGCGCGAATCGGAGGGTGCTTCCGCGCGGCGCCCTCGGGTGCGTTGGAAGCGCGTGCCCTTGGTCTGCCATGCCAACGACATCCAACGCGAGTGATGCTCTTTTTTTGGGTTTCTTTTTGGGTTTCGGGTGCGCGGTGTTTGGGGTATTTAGGGTATTTAGCGTATGCGTATCGTTCACGCGCGCATCGCTCGGCGCTCCGTTTTCCAAACGCGTTTCCGTCGCGGCCGGGTCCTTCGCGACAACACAAACTGAATCGATAAGTGTTTCGATGATGGGTACGCACACCTGTTCCACGACCGGAGCGACTCGCGGGGCGATGTGCGTGACAGGGGAAGATATGTTTTCGGTTTGCTCGGTCGTGGGACGGGCGGTCGCGGTCGATGGCGGATCGAGTGACTCCGCCGCCGCGTTCTCCGCGAATCGCGGCGCCGATACCTCCGCGCCGCTCGCGCCTTTCGCGAACCGCGGGTCACCAGACGCGTTATCGTTCCCAACCACCACACCCAACCCTTGGTCGATGCCACCACTCCTCACAACCGAGGCAGTTTCAAGTTGAGCCTTAGCTGTCGGTCCGGGTAAAACCGTTTCGAAAACCGTTTCGGTGCCAGTCGCGTACTCGGAGAAATCCACGCCGCCGACCGCCCATCGCTCCATCTTTCGCCGTCGTGTGTCTTTTTCGAATCGTCTCGCCGTGGCGTCGTTAACCAATTTCTCAGCTTCCCTGTTTTGGGTAGCGGTTCCATCAACCTTGAGGTGTGTCTCCAAACGCGCCAAAGCCACGGCGTCTCGACAACAGGCTCGGTCCGCGGAAACGCCGCCGCGGCCAGTCGGCTTCTCGGGCGAAAATAAACTCGTCGAGTCTTTTCTTTCCCTGGCGCCGTCGTCGCCGTCGTTCCCGGAAATCCGCCCCACCGCCGACTCCCAAGAAAACCGCCCGGTTCGTCGGGACAGGGGATACGAACCGCCATCGCGTGTAAGCACCTCGTGTAACAAATTTCGGTCACGTAACGCGTGACGCGCGGCCGTTTCTTCAGCGCCGCCCAGAGTTCGAAACGTAAACGCCGCCGCGATTTCCGTAAACGATGCGTCGCGCACGTTTCGCGCCGCCGCCGCTTCGTCGTCGCCGTGTCGCCGCAAAGCGTTGATGATGACCGAGGTTTCAGGAGATGTCGAGTTTCCGGTTTCGTCGTTTCCGTCGTCCCCTGCAGCGGAGGTTTGTTCCGCGTACCGTAGGGAGGCGCTTCGGGCGTCAAAAGATACAGTGGCAGCTTTTTCAAACTCAATTTTAGGCAAAAACGTTTCATGTCGCGTTTTACACAAACGCTCGCTCGTATCTTCGGTCATTTTGTGTGTCACCCCAAGCGTCGCAGTCGCGGTGTCAAGAATCGTCCGGTCGTCCGCACCGGCGACGAAACAAGCGCGCCGCCGCGCCAGTGTCAAGTCCCCCTTTTCGTGGTCATTCGGTGTTTCCGTGTCACCCGCGTTGTTCGCGGAAGGCCGCGAAGAAAAGCCGCTTTTACGCGACACCAACATTTGCCGTTCCACAATCGCAAGCCTTTGTCGCATCGGCATCTTTGAAAACGCCTTCGCCGCGCCGTCCGCGGATGCGTTTTTCAGTGCGTCTTTCGCGTTCAACTCATCGCGAGCTTGCATTTTTTGGTGAACGCATGCCCACGCAGGAGCGCATACGAAGCACACGTCCACCGCGGTCGCGGCGTCCGCCGCGGCGCTCGCGCCGTGCAAGTTTCTTTTCCCAAACCGATTCCCCGGGTCCGCCGAGAGCGGAAACGCTTTCGTCTTTCCAAACGGGAAGTTCGTCTGACATTGGTAACACGTAGTGGTCGCCATCAACCGTTTCACGGACAGCCGTTCCCAGCACTCGCAGCAGTGCGCGAGTTTCCGTAGGGTTGGTTTATTTTGGTCGACGACACGATGAGGCGTCTCGCTGCTTTCGCGTTCGCGGGAACCGAACCGATCGATGCCGTCGAATCGATCCACGCCAGCCTCACCCTCTATCCTTTCACTCACGATGACGTGCGGACTTCGCGTGGGTTTGTTCCCGACTAAATGCGGACACCTTTGAACGTCCGTCTCCTGCATCGTGTCAGCCACGAAGTCGGGGTGCGTGTCGAAGAACAACCAGCGTTCGCCACCCCTGTCGCGTGCCAGCGTGCCGTGGCTGCCGAGCCGGTCGCGGTCGCGCACGCGAACGCCGGTGCCGTCCCAGGCGACGGGATGTAAACGTGTGGTGGCCCCGAGTGGAACGGCGTCTCGGTTGTCTCTCGGAACGTGGCCGCGTACCAAAGCCGCGATCGCGGCGACCTCGGCCTTTGCTAAGGCTAAACGTCGTTTTGACCGCGGCGAACGGGACGTCAGGGGGTCGTCGTCCCCCCAACCCGTGATGACCGCGGGTGCAGATTCATTTGCTCTCGGCGGGGACGAAACACTCGTGGACGCGACCGGCGCCATTGCGTCGCCAGTCTCCAACTTCCGTCGGCGCGACCACCACGACTGGTCCTCGTGAAACATGGGCAACCGCGCCCTCGCGCCGTGGCCGCGCCGCCCGGCCCAGGCGCGGACTCGAATGGAGCTCCCTGGGCAGTGCCGTGCGACGACGACACGACTCGGAACCACGACGATATAACGCCCGTTGGCGAGTTTGCGGAAGTCGTCTGACGTGGATTTACTCGAGTATCCATCGTTGCGCTTTTTGTTCTTTTCCGCCGCGCGCCGCATTGACGCGCGCGCAGGTTGCGAGCGACGCAGGCGTGGCGAGTCGACCGGCGTTTCTTTGTGTGCCGTGTGCGGAGTGAGTACGGAGCCGACTTGAACCGTGACACGCGATGACCCTCGTGTGCCTCGCGGGGCCGTTTCCGGCGGCGGTGATGCCCACCATTCGCGGGTTCCCTTCGCGAGGTGCCGTAAAAAACGCAAAAGCGAGGGTCGCGAGAGTTGCTGCTGGGCGAGGCGTGAGTGTAGGCGCTTGCAACACGAGTGGCGGACATGCAAACAGCTCCAGGGCGAGCTGGAGATCGTCGCCCTCCTTTCGTCGGGGGGGTTCAGCGCTCGAGCGAGGCTCATCCACGAAGCTCCGGGCGATTGGAGGCGACTTCGGCCGGGGGAAATGGGTGGAAGGTGTCGAGGGCATTAAGAATGACCCGCTCGCGGGGGCGCGGTCACAAACCTCTGGGTTACGGGAGCGCCTGGCGGACATAACGAACGGGACCGTCGACCCGCAGGGTTTGGGTAGCGGAGGAAACGACACAAACGAAACCGACGAAACCGACGACGACTGGCCGCACTGGCTCGCCATCATCGACAAGGCCGAGACGGAGGGGGAGATTCTTGATGCGCTGGAGGTGCGACGACGCGCGAACAGAACGTTTTTTTGTTTTTTGCATTCGTCGCCGCTGTTCCGCCCGACCGCGCGTGACTGTTTGCGCAGGCCACTTCTCCATTTTGCCCTCTTACGAGGTGTACGTGAAGCAATCACTGACCCCATTCCTGTCTGTCTCGTTACCACCGAACATTCACCCACGCATGACCCGCGCAAACCACAGGGCCAGCTTAAAAACGCGATTGCGACGCAGGACTTCACGGAAGCCGCTAGTTTGAAGCGCACTATTAAGCATTTAAGGCAAGCCGACCCCGTGGCTAAGATTGAAACCGGGTACAAAACCGCGGTCGCGAACGAGGACTACAACAAAGCAGCTTCCTTCAGGGACAAAGGCGCCGGCTTGGTGGGGTGGTGGAATGGGCGAGGGTTCACGGAAGAGGAACCCGGAGGGCAGTACGGCGTGATGATGCGGATCACGGCGGAGCACGGGCGGTACGTGGGGCGGAGCTTTTCGGCGAGGGAGTTGGCGGCGCTGCAAGAGAACGCGAAAGTGCGGAACTTTCCCACTTCCCAAATTCCGCCTCCCTGATTGCCCATACGATACGATACTGACACTTTCTTGTGCATCGCGCCAGAAGAAGTTTCTCACCAAAGACGACGGCAACGGCCAGCACGGTTTCCGTTCCGGTGACGGCTCCGTTTGGGACGACGACGAGCTGGTGGGGCACTGCGTTTTCGAGCTCTGGGTGGAGCACGACGAAAAAACCGGGGTGGATTTGTACAAGGCCGTGCGCATCGACCACTTCGCGGTGGGGGTCGGCGGGGAAGGCGAAGATGACGACGACGACGAAGACGGAAGCGCCGCAAACGGCAAGGGCTTCGCCACCGCCCTAGGCGGGTTCCCGTTATCCGGGCCGATTGGTGGGGGTACCGCGGTGAGTGATGACGAGTTTACCGAGGTCGAGGCAGGCGGCGAAAAAAACGACGACCCCATCGCGAACCAGTCTGGGTTTTTCGCGTGGCACGTGGAAAACGGAATCGTGCGCGCCAGCCACGGCGAACAACGCGACGACCAAACCTCACCGTTTCCGTTCAACGTGGTAAGGACCTTTCCCATTTACCACATTCCACTGATTGATTGCCCATACGGGACTGACATTTCTTTTTTCACAATCAGGACGGGGTTTCCATGGAGGAGCTTCTTGATTACGAGACGCGGTTCGGTTTCGTGGCTGAGTTTTCGGGGAAAACGATTGGGTTTGCGGAGGTTTGGGAGAGGATGAAGAAAGAAAACGAATTAGGCGACGGTCGAACGAACGATTCCTCGAAAGATTCCTCGACGGTTTCGTCGAAAGATTCCGGGCGAACGGATCAAAAACCAAAAGACGCCAAAAAACGCCGAGAACCTCGGGACGCGTATTTCTTCGAGCAGTACGTGATCAACGAAACCTGGGGCGACGCCGGTGACACGGGAATAATCGACCTGGACGATTTCGACGACGCGTTCGACCTGGACGACGACGACGACGAAATCGACGGGTTGGATCTTTTCGGCGGCGAGCTGACGGACGACGACGACGACTTCACGGACGCCGATGCGGTGCGCGTTGGGGCTTTCCCAAATCCGACACACCTACGTTTTGCCGATTGTCCGCCCGTAATTACTCACGTAACGTGGCCCGAAAGACTGACGCTTTTCTTTCCCAATCATAGTTCGCCATGCTCAACGGCCGGCGTTTGGACCAGCTCCCCAAAGGCCTGCCCGCAGCGATGCTCAGCGACATTCAATCCGCGATTGAACAACGGGGGCTGGGGCGGGGCGTTTTCCCTGATGATGAGAACGACGACGACGACGGTTCGCATTCCGGGGGGTTACTTAAAGCACGCGGCGACGGGAGTGACGAGTTCGACGAAAATTACGAAGACGAAGATGACGACGACGACGACGACCCGTGGCAAGTGGAGGAGGTTCGCGTTCCGGTGAACATGCGGAACGACGGCGTGCACGCGTTTCGGGTGTGGAGCGACGCGGTGGACGAGGAGGAGGATGGTTTCAAACCAACCACCGATGGTACCGCAAAACCGACCGTGGATGCTTTCAAACCACCGTCTGGTGCTTTCAGGAACCTAGACTCGGCACGTATTAATCGCGGGGAACGCGCGCGCGTGGAGGACATGAAACGTACCATTCGCGACAGCACGGGGGCAACGAAGGAAGAGGTTGAGGCGGCGATGCGGGACGGGCTGGCGGAGGCGAAGCGGCGGTTGGCGGCGGACGATGTACGGAACGCTTCGAAGGATGCGTCCCGTGGCCAAAACGCACCGAAAAAGGGTGCCACGGAGAGAATCATCGTTAACTTGGGCCTGACCCCGAAAAAGCCGGGCGGTTCGTCCATAGGCAAAGAGTCAGAAAGCACCCCACCCGGCGAGGCGGGGAAGCATTCCGACGATGGAGAATCTAAATCGAAAAAGAAAGAAAAAGATTCGCAATCCGACGACCCGACGTCCTTGGACTCGAACGCGTCCGGGATGCGTTTCTCGTCAAACTCGGCTGCGAACGTGTTTGGGTCGTCTTCCTCCGAAAAGTCAAAAGGGGAAAGGTTGTTCGAGCGTTTGGTGGACGGGTCATTGGATGAAGATGACGAGACGACGGAGGCGTGTGATGCGGAGACGGCGGCGTCTGACGCGTCTACGTCATCAACCGACGACGACCGCTCTGAAAAGAAAGCAACCCCCGAGGTTCCCAAGGGGTTCATCCCCCCGAACAGCTTCGATGACACGGCTTCGACGCGTGACTTTCGTGACAGCGTCGACGACGACGCGGACGCGTTAATCGCGGCGCTGGCGGGCGACGCCGACGACCTACCGCTTCCCATGAACGCGCGGTTCACAAGAATTCCCCCGAACGTCGCGCACCGAAAATCGAGCGACCCGTTCGACCGGCTTTATCTCGGCGCGTTCGGGCCGCACGGCCCTGAGGTGTTGAGGTTGGTACGAGGCCGGTGGGGTGACGAGGCGATGATGGGGGACGATTGCGTCACCGCGGTGAAGCTGACCGGCGACGCGAACGTCCCGGCGGGCGCGGCGTCGTTCCGGGCGAAAATAGGAAACGCGGACAAGCTGGATTCGTCCTTCTCCTACCCCGAAGAGCTCGGAGTGGTGACCCGGTACAAAGGCCAAGGCCGCGTTGCAAAGCCGGGGTTCCAAGAACGGAACTGGGTGGACGGCGAGCTGCTGTTGCTTGACGGGAAAGGTACGTGTTGGGGCTTTCCCAAATCCGACACACCTACGTTTTATCTCTAACGCTGGTGACTGTCCGACCGATGGCCGGTGACTGTTGTCCATACATCGTCCAGTACACGCGACGTACTCGTCCCAAAAGGGACGTCTTACCTCTGCCACACAAGACTGTTTTATCTCTCAGCTGGTGACTGTTCGGACCGATTACTCTGACTGTTTAATCATACGCATTACGAAAGACTGACACTTTTCGTGCACAATCAAAGGCGGGCAACTCACGGGCGGCGCGGAGCTCGGGTTCGTGTGGGCGGTGCCGGGCGAGCGCCGGCTGCTGATTCTTTTCTCGTCCCTGGAGTTGCCCGCGAACGTGCCGCCTCAATCGATGTACCTGGATTGACACGGTGATTACTATGAGCCGTTTGGACGGGTCAGGAAGGATACGGCATCAGTCCGGGATTGATACGGTACCAATAAGTCACAGCGACCACGCTGTATCACGGTTCAGTAGTAAACCGTAGCTGTAATATCATTCAAATGTATCACAATCCGTCCGTCCGCTTCTCTCGCCATCCATCGATAGACCCCGTTATACTCAGTACACCCAGCAACACAAATTACTTCGCATCCGGGTTCGCCACCAGGTACGCCACCGCCTCTGCGACTGACGTGATCTTGTCCGCCTCAGTGTCCGGGATCTCCACCGCGAACTCCTCTTCCATGGCCATCACGACCTCCACGGTGTCCAGGGAATCTAAACCGAGGTCCGCCGCGAAAACGGAAGTCGGGCCAACCTTACCGGGATCCACCTTGTTGAAGTTCTTCACCACCGCGACGACGCGGTCGGTGACTTCGGTTTTATCAAGGAAACCGGCGCCGTACAGGCGCCATGCCGCGGGGAGCGCGAACGCGGGGACCGCGAGCTGTTTTGGGAAAGGGGAACGGAAACGGTCGAGAAGGAAGAGGTTAGATTTGGTAAAAAAAACAAGTCGCGTCGTCGGTGGTTGGTTTTCACGCCCCTCCTGGGAGGTGATTCCATCGATCATCAGGTATCCGCCGCGATGTCCCTGTGCTGCTCACGAGGGTACCAAAAACCACACGCCTCCGAAACCGCGCGTGTGCGGTGCGCGCAACCGCACGACTACTTGTCGCGCGGCGGTACCGTAACACCATGCAGGGCTGTCGCGCAGGGATGGGCGCCCATCGCGAATCTCCCAGCCCCGAAAAAACCAACTCGGTGCTAATGTCATGCGCTGTAACCCTACAGCAACACGCACCTGCGACACGGGAACAGAGGCGCGGTTCACCACCGCGGCGCGCACGGCGCTGGCGCCGGAACGCATGATACGCTGCATTTTAGTGGGGAGTGTTCTGTGCGACGCCGAGTGAGATCGAGAGATCATCAAACCCTTTTACCGAGGGAACGTATTTCTTGCAAGCTCTGACTGTTTGCCCATACGATATACGATTCTGTTTTTGCCGAGAAAAGTCGCGAGTGGAAAAAAATAATACGAAGTCAGTCGGCACGAAGTCAATCATTTTCCACGGGTCTCGCGTGCCTGGCGCCTGGTCGGACCAGGGATCGCGCGGGTTGGCATCGGGGGACACAATGATGTTTGCAACGAGTATGCGTCGCCAGCGGTGTTCGCGGCACGTGCCACCTTCCGCGTTGGTGTTCGCAATCGCGTGCCTTGTCGTGATGCCCTTTTTCACGGAAGGTGTAGCTTCATCGTCGCAAACCACCGCCCCCCCCCGTCTAGTCGCCATCCCCGACTTACACGGAGACCTGCATTACACGAAAAGGTCGTTACGGCTGGCGGGCATTTCCCAGGACGACGATGACGAGTCCTGGCGCTTCCGTGGAAACACCGAACTGGTGCAGACCGGCGATATCGTGGACCGAGGCGAACAGTCGATGGCCATCGTGGAACTGTTCATGGCGCTGAAGAATTTTACTGCAGACGATGAATCCCAATCCGTCACCGCTTTGCTCGGCAACCACGAGCTGATGCAGCTGCAGCACGACTTTCGGTACGTCGCGAGAGAGGAAATTACGAAACTGGGTAAGGAAAGCTTGGAACGTAAAAACCTGGGGGGAAACGAAATGGGGACAGGGTACGGTTTGAGAGCTTATTGGCAAGCCGGGCAGATGCGATGGCGAAAAGCGTTTTCAGACGGCGAACCCATCGGCGACGAGGTGCGGTACCGCCGGCCGTTACTTTATGTAGGGGGAGTCAATTCGTGTACCACACTGTTCTCGCACGCCGGTGTACGGTTAGCGCATTTACGAAAGTACGGCAACTCGGTTGAGGGCGTGAATACCGCCGCTTTTGACGCGATTGAAGCCGTTTCAAAGCACGAGAAACACGAAACCGAAAATCCAAACGAAAACAAACAACGACTGCGACCGCCTTTCCTCGGCACCCTGGATCTTTTCGACCACGACTCACCGGTCTGGACGCGGTTCTGGAGTGATAAGTGGGATGGTGCTGCTGAAAAGCGAGCCTGCGGTGAGCTTGATGAGATTTTGAATTTAACGAACACGAAACGTATGGTGATAGGGCACACTATTCAACAGCCCGGAATGAAAACGCGGTGTGGGAAAAAACTGCACTTAATAGACGTGGGTATCTCCAAGGCGTACCTTGGGATGGCGGCGGCGTGGGTTTGTGAAAGGGGGACGGTTACCGCGCGGTACGAGGGGAGGGTGGAGATGCTGGAGACGGGTGTTACGGAGGTGCTGGAGACGGGTGTTGAACAAGAAAAGGGACTGGAGACGGGTGATGGCTTGGAACGGGGCGCCGGCGCTGGAGGCGAGACAAACGTTGGGCGAAAGAGTTCAGGCGAGAAAGTCGGGCAAACGAGTCCCTACGACGAATCCAGAGGTCATACCACCGACGCATCTGCCGCGCCTCGGTCGAACTGGCGCGGGCTTCTTTTTGACTTTTTCGGACGGAAGGGACTTGGGGTGAAGGGCGAACGCGAACGCGAACGCGAGACGGGGAACACGGAGCTTTAGGGTTCAGGGTGTAACGAGGTTTACGAGCTTTTCGAGCTTCGTTTCAAACGCATTTGGCGGGATCCGAATCGCAGACTTTCGGGTAGAACGAACGAAAAGAGTTACGCGCGGTATTTCCTCGCGTTGATGGTGCGCGTTTTTTGTGATTTCGCACAAAAACCTTTTCACATCAATTCGACTTCTTCGCTGCACGGGTACAGGTCCAGGATGTGTCGATCGAAAACTCGTAGCGTGTTGCCCGACGCATGCGCCGCGGGCGACTTGCTACGATTTCTTGAACAACACATGCATGACCCGCTCCGCATCAACAAAAGACGTCGAACTGATAAAAACAAGCCGCGCGCCGAATCAAAAAGTCGGAAGCACTATCACTATCAACTGAGGGCAACTGACACGGAGCCTCGGAGTTCTACTTGAGAGCCTGCGGCTAAAAACGGAAACTCACCCGTGAGCCTGGATACAATCCCTTCATCTGGATCAACACCATCGAGTAAATTCCAGCTCCCTGCTTGTGGAATTTAGTTAACGTGACGGAACCGGAGGAACTGATTGCACGTTTCGCAAACGTCCGGGGCGAAAATCAGCACGTCTTCCCGAGAGTGTATTTTCGATGACGTCACTCGTTCGCCGCGCGACATGGTTTCCGCGGCGCTCGCGTGGACGGTCGCGCCCGTGGCGACCGTAAGAACTGGACACACCCAGCGGATTCACCGAAAATCAAAGCGATCGTCGTGTAGAGCCGGGAAACGAGTCGGAAGCGTGGTGGAAGATGATGACAAAGACGAGCAAAGTAATACCAAAGGGTCGTACTCCAAGTTCTCGGAAACTTCGTCTCTCGTGAAGAACCTTGTTTCCGGGTTGACGAGTGTTGTGAACTTCTTCGGCGCTGGCGGGAACGACGAAAACACCGAAAACGAGGAATCAAGCAAGGACGCGCGTTTGTCACGGCCGTACCCGAGCACACCGAGGAGGACTCCCGAGCAATTAGCAAATGACATTAGTAAAGAGTTCACCGAGGCGAAGTATTTGTGGAGCGGCGACATAACTTCCGAGATGTACGACTTGTTCACCACCTTCACGGATCCCACGTTATCTTTCACAGGCTTGGCCACGTTTGAGCGGAACGTGCGGAACCTTCAACCGGTTTTGAAACGATTAGTCAGGGATGGCGGGGAAGTAGAGTTGTTCGAGTGCGGCGTGGTGCGGTTAGGCGACGGCGAAACGGAAAACATCGAAAAGGACGCTGTGAGGGCTTCATGGCGAATGGTAGGCAAACTGAACCTACCCTGGCGCCCTAAAATAGACCTGAAAGGACGGACCACGTTTACGTTCCGGGACTTTGGAGACAAGCGGGGGTGTTTGATTATTGAATACCGTGAGGAATGGGAGCTCACCGCGGGACAGGCGGTTTCGCAACTAGTGAAACCGTTTGCGTGGTGAATTTTAGTTTTACGTCCATAGATACACACTGTGCGCACTGCTTCAGTTACCCGAACGTACACTACCTCACACCTCCTCACTCGTACCCCGTGACCTGTCCCGAAACCCCGGTGTTCTCACCGGCGCCCCAGTGTTCGAACTCTATTGAGGCGCCGAGCGGGGGGTCCTTTGGAGGGGCGGCGGGGTCGAACGCCAAGCCGGTGTCTTTGAAGAACTCCGAGAAACCGTCATTATTGTCAGACTGTGCGCCGCTCGTTCCCTCAGCATCACCTTGTTCCGTTTCTGGAAACAAACCACCCACCCCGTCCGCGATATCGCGCATGCGTATTTTCAGCCACCGGTTCGCGTCCAGGCCGAGGTGGAAATCGGTCACGGTTTTCACCAACACGACCTCCGCGGTGGAGTCCAGCGGTAACCATTGCCGAAGCGTTTCGTGCGCCAGGGAAGTGACCATTGGCGTATTCCGAATATCCCGACTAGTCGTGTTGGTACCACCGAACCGTAACGGCTCACTCACGTGTAACTCTTCCACGTGTAACGGCCTCCCCATCACCACCAGCTCATCGTGGCCGTCTCTGGTGTTGCCGTGACGGTCAGGACCGCGGGTGCCGGGCGCCGCCGCGACGGCGGGGAGAAAACGGTTTTGGTTTTTTCGGTCGTCATTTGGAGTTGCGTCACTTTTCAGTAAATGGCTTTCGTCGCACCCCGAGAAGCAGCCCGCCGGTAGGGAACGAACCCGTGTTACTCTCCGTGCTCGTCGTGTTACCCGAACCGCGATGCCGCTTCAGAAACCGCACCCGCAACGACCCGCGCCCGATGTCACTCACCGCGGGGGTGGTGTGGCCGGTGACCTGAACGTCGTACAGAGATGACGATGACGACGAACCAGTAGAAGTTATTTGTCTTTCGCACCACCTTTGAAACTTCAACGCGACTTCGTGACTCCACGCCAACTCCAAGCCCCCCTTCCACTCCTCAAGGCATCGCCGGACACTCGTCACCGTCATTGGGCGTGGCATGCCGCGAAACTCGACGCAAAAAAAAGCGAGACGGGGAGACGCGCGCGCCGCACGTCTGAAGCACGCGTGATGTTCGGCTATTTTATGGTGTGCCAACGAGCCCCTTTGCCAAAAGTTGGCACACCGACCCGCGCGTGTCGGCTTACGCACACCATGCGAGCGTTGGCTCGCCCCAATTCGGTTCGCGTGTGTTCAGGTAGTACGGCAAGGCCTACTCGCAACACAAGACACGCGCGAGTGCCTGCCACCACGGACGCATCTTCATCTCAATCACCCCCCCCCGTGATGGTGGTTTCCGATTTGGACGGCACCATGGTCGGGGACGACGCGAAAACCGCCGCGTTCAGTGAGGTGTGGCACGACCGAACCTCGTTCCCACCCGGGTCCGTGTTGGTGTACAGCACGGGCAGGTCGTTGCAGTCGTTCATGGAACTCGTCACAGAAAAGAAAGACGTCATGGCCATCCCGGATGCGCTGATTTGCGCGGTCGGTACCAAGATTTACAAAAGACTCGACACGACGACCGAGAAAAGAAACCTGATTGAATCGACGTTAGGCGGGTTGATCAAGCGGGACGCTCCAAATAACAACAATAACTCAGAACTCGGAAACTGGGTCGAGGACTATGACTGGACGGAGAGTTTAGACAAAGGGTGGAACTTTCAAAACGTGTTCGACGCGGCGCTGGTCGCGGTGGATTTGGTCGGTGGGGACAACGCCCATCTCCGGCCTCCGGATGAATTCACGGAACACAAAATTACTTTAGGGGTGAGGGATGAATTCGTGGATGATGTTCTCGAGTACATGACGACGGCGTGCGCGATGCACGACCTGAACCCAAAACTAATCACGTCCGGCACGGGGGGGTGGCAGTACCTCGACGTGGTGTCCAATCAGGGTGGGAAGTTGGAATCCCTGGAGTACGTGCGGACTGCGTTTGGCGTGGAAGGTACGGCCGTCGGGGGTTTCCCAAATCCGACACACCTACGTTTACCGCTCCTCTTTGAGTACGCCACGGCCGTAACGTTTACGGGCGTACTGGCAGCAACTACGTACATCACAAACGCACTGTTTTATCTCTAACGCTGGTGACTGTTCCGACCGATTACGACTGTTTTCCATAAATCGTCCAATACATCGCCCGATACAGTAAGACGGAAGGGACTGACACTTTGTTTTACCCGACGCAAGTCAACCGGTGCGTGGCGTGCGGGGATTCGGGAAACGACGTTTTAATGCTGGCCGGGAAAAACAAAGCGATCGTGGTGGGGAACGCGCAGCCGGCGCTGATGCAGTGGGCGGTTAGTCAGAGGATTTTGGATGACGAGTCAGTTAGTCAGGACGTTGATGACTCCAGTTCTGAAAGGCTATTCATCGCCAGCGAACCGGAGGCGCTTGGGATTCTGCAAGGGCTTCGGCGGTTCGGTTTGTTAGCGGCGGATGAAGTTTAATTGATGGATTTATTAGTTTCATATTTCACGCGGGTCGTGTCACACAAGGACTTGAATCCTTTCACGTACTACCATTTGTACTTCCTTCCCTTTCCACAGTCAAAACGAACGGCGAGGCACACGCGCTGTGCGGGTGGAGCACCTGCACCGTCGGGTCGGTGTCACCCACGTATCGCGCTTCCGTTACCAACCGGTACTCGTTCACGGAAAAGTCGCCGGGGGTAAACGCGACGAGCATGGCGTCGAGTGTTTGACACGCGCCGGGCGCGACTGTAACCGTTTTTATCGTAACCCCCACCCACGCCCACGGTCGGCCTGGCGAGAGACCCGCGGACACAGGGTTCGCTTGGTTTGAAGGGTGGCTTTCCGTGGCGTGGGTAACACCCGTGAGGGTGTTGGGTGTGCCGTCACCAACCGAGCCGCTCCACCCGTTGGCGTTTTCGTGGTTGGACCCGTCGTCGTAACACCCTGAACTCGTCGTCGCTTCGAAGGAAACCTTGGTCACCACGGACGACGGATTGAACACGGTTATGTTTATTGGAACGACAACGGTTGAGTGTTCCCCGTCGGGCAGGGAAACGTTTGACGCCCCACTCAGGGTCCACCGGATCGTGTCGCGTTTGCGTCGCGATTCAGACGCCGCGAACGCTTGTTCCACCACCCGTGCCACGGTGCCAGGTTGCGTTCGCCGTACCAAGTTTTTGAAGGCCGACGCCGCACCCACGTCCATGAATACATGCGCGCCGGTCACTTTCGAGCCGTCGTCGGAAACCCGCTCCCACTCGATCACCAAGTTTTTGCCAAACAAAACGTCCCTCGCGCCGCCGGCGTCGTCGTGAAACTTTGTAACGCTTTTCGTACCCCCCAACCGCCGCGCGACTCCAAGACTCGAGTTCGTGTCGCACTCAGGTCCAAACGCAACAGTGTCGGTAGCGTCGGTGTCGACGTTATTTTTCCCGACGTCCCAATCCTCAGTGCTGCAAAATTCCGCAAGCATGACGCAGTCCCACCGTGCACCACCCGAAACCGCCGGCGCCGGCGCGTTCTTTTCAAAGCGCACCAACGGTCGCAGTCGGACTTTTCGCGTCGCGGTTTCTTCCGCTTCGCGAGTTTCGACAGTTTCCGCGCTGCTCACTACTCGAACGGATTTAATTTTGAAAACGCCCGCACCTTGATCAAGGCGCTCGTTACGCACGACAAGCCGAACCAACTTCGCCGCCGGGAGAAGCGGGGCGTTCGTGACGTACACTGCCACGTCCAGGGATTTCGTCACCGAAACGCCGGTGGCGAGGCGCGCCACTCGGAACCGCATCGACGCCGGCGCCGGTGCGGGGGGCTCGTACGCCACCAGTACGGGAAGGTTCAGGTGCCCGACACGCGACGCGGTTAACACGAAGTCACAACTCACTTCCGTGCCGGGTTTTATTTCTGCCCAGCTCGGGGGCGCGAAAATTTGGCACTCCGCGTTTTCGGTTTGGGAAGTTCCGACGTCTTTGGCGTTCACGGGGGTCAAGCCCCTCGGGAGACGTACGCGCGCGCGAAGCGCGGAGGTTTGGTGCGTAGACAATTGGTCACAATGTTCCGAATGTACTCCAATGTTCCGAAGTCTTAAGGTAACCAGCGCCATACCGCCCGCGGGCAAGGAGCTAGGGACGTTTTCAAGACTCACCACCAGCCTGGGCATAGGGGGAGTCACGGCAAACCGCAGTCGTTTCGCGGGTGGCACGTCCCGGACGTAGGAGCAATTAGTCTCAGACCCTTTTCGAGTCGTCGGCGCGCGTACGTCGAAAGCTCGATAGCCACGCTTGGGTGCGATTTCGTCTCCAAGCGACCAACGCAAGCCAAGCACCTTCAACGTGCCTTGTCTTTTCGGAACGCACGCCAGTTTTACCGTTGCCGTTTCCAGGGGGGCCAGGGTTTTCGTTACAGCCGCGGTCACCACGTCCACTAAATGTGTGGACTCGTGATTAGTGGTGCTATCCCAACCCGTGTCCAGACCGGTTCCGAAGAACTCGCACACCAAAACAATATCCCGCACCACAAGCGGAACCTTCAACGGGTTCCGAAAAGTCACGTCGATTGTTATTGGCTCGCCAGCCGCGCACACCTGCGGTTGTGACCGAAAAGTGTCAGTCGCGTGTTGGGCGTGTATTAGACGATGTATGGACAACAGTCACCATCTTCGGTCCGAACAGTCACCAGCGTTAGAGATAAAACAGAGTCCGGATTTGGGAAACGCGCAACACGCACCTGGGATTGCTCCCCGCCCACGCTTTTCGGTTTATCCAACCAAGTCCCGCCTTGTTGAGAAAGCAACGACGGAGGTACCAACCCCGCCTCGCTTTGCAGCGCTAGCCATTGCGCGTCGCTCCAGGCTTGACACGGGAAGGTTCTTTTCGGGGTTTTCTCGGACTGTTTGCCAAACGCGATGGACAAGTTCGAAAAAGTCTCGTCAAAAGAGTCGCTCGCGCTCGCCAGCAAACCAACGCAAACGTCGCCGACGTCTATTTCGGGAAGAGGCATCCCGGGGTCACCAAGTTGATGTCGACCGCTGTCTGGCACTTCTATCACTACTGTTACGTTATCAGTGAGACCGTTTTCTTTTGATGTACTGACTCCATCAGTCTCGACATTCCGTAAAAGCGTAAACTCGGCCAAGTACGTCGCCTGCGCCGTCTCTGATGAATTGTCGACGCACTGCAGCAACCGCTTGAAGTGAACTTGGGCGTTTGGCAGCGACCCGCAGGTTCCGATTTGCCGCCCGAGCGCGAAGTGCAGGTGTTCCCGCGCTTTGCACCAAGGCGCTTTTACGGATGACTCTTCGTGCCAGCGCTGGGCTTGGAAGTCAGCCGCGTCCAAGACGGCAGACGAAGTGTAGGGGGTGCCAGTGCTGTTCCCTTCCGTGGAGGAAGTACTTGCGGCATCTTCACTGGTCATACGCGACGACGCACCATTAAGCGCTCCCGTCAGCGACCCGTCCACGTGCCTGTAAACGGGCAAGGCTGAGGCGTAGCAACGAATCGCGTGTCCCCTCATACCGCCTTGCGCGTACCGGTGCCCCGCCAACACGAGGTGCATGGCGAACTTCCGAGGCAGAGGAGGAGTTGCGTTGAGAAAAGAAAAACCGGCGGCTTCCAGAAAACTCGCGGCGGCGAAATGCGGCTGCGTTTCTTCACCGGACGCTTTCGTCAACGGAACAGCGGCGTTTCGGTGATCGCCGACGGCGGCGAGAAACTTTTTGGAAAAGAAAAGTGTCAGTCGGTCGTAATGGGTATATCCGGGATTGGTATTACGTAAACAGTCAGGGTAACAGTCCGAGGGAATGCGCCCTTCTGGTCGTAATGTTCCCTTCGCAGGACGAGTATATCGCGATGTAAGGACAACAGTCACCAGCTGAGAGATAAAACAGTCATCCTGGATTTGGGAAACGCAACGCGTACCGTGGCGTGCGACAAGGAAACTCTCGTTACCCACGCGCATTTCTCTTGCTTTTCGTGTAGCAACGCGTCGGTAGATGCCGGGTCTTTGGGAGAAGCACCGCTGCTGGACACCACCGCCTTGCCGTGCGCCGCGGTCGCGGCGTCGAAGGTCTGTTCGATTTCTTTTCGTAACTCTTTTCCAATTTGTGAAGAATTCGAAGCGACGCCACCGCCGGCGCAAACCAGCGCGTGCGCGGCCGATTCGAGGGAACAACCCAGCCGCCGAAACGCCTTGTCCGCCTTGAAGTCCGCCTGTAGCAGCTTGAAATGCGCAACAGCGCCTTCGTGGTCGAACAGGGCGAAGGATAAATCCGCGGCTAACCGAATCTCGCTTTCCGGTGACCGGAAACTGTACCCCGAATCGCCGCTGACGTTTTTCGCACCGTCCCCGCCGGTACTCGCGCCCGTACCCCCCCCCATTAACCCCCCGAACGTCGAGCCAAGCAACCCCCCCCCCCCCCCCCCCCCCCCCCCCC
>Ga0209830_10000324_pt1 | contig 51973 bp, 45 predicted proteins | sample ArcticOcean_MG_C_12_FD_187439 | JGI IMG/M metagenome (GOLD analysis project Ga0209830, IMG submission 187439) | Marine microbial communities from western Arctic Ocean - ArcticOcean_MG_CB8_130 (SPAdes) (version 2) | ecosystem: Environmental > Aquatic > Marine > Oceanic | place: Arctic Ocean...
TGTATTGAACATCGAACGGCAAGCTAGTAGATATTCCGTTTGGATAAACTTCATGGGTATTAAGCCCTTCTGGCTCAATAAAAATTTGGTGTGACTCTTTGTCAGCAAATCGATGTATTTTATCTTCTACGGACGGGCAATATCTTGGGCCTACTCCTTCGATAAGGCCTGTATACATAGGGGACCTATCTAAACCTTGCCGAATAATTTTATGAGTTTGAATGTTCGTATGCGTAATCCAACATGATATTTGTTCTGGATGTTCAATTTTTGGATTTATAAATGAAAAGTTTGGCACGGGATTGTCTCCCGGCTGTTCCTCCATTTGAGAGTAATCAATTGACCTTCCATCAATCCTTGGTGGGGTACCGGTTTTCAAACGCCCTACAGGCAAATTTAATTCTTTTAATTTTTTAGCTAAAGTAGACGCTGAAGGATCTCCAGCACGCCCGGCCTCATAATTTTGTAAGCCAACATGAATCAAACCACCTAAAAATGTCCCTGCAGTTAAAACAACATTGTCAGCATGGAAAGTAAGACCAATTTGAGTAATCACTCCCCTTACTTTATTTTGTTTAACAATTACATCATCAACTGACTGCTGGAATAACCACAAATTTTTCTGATTCTCAATGGCATGTCTTACAGCAGCTTTATAAAGTACGCGGTCCGCTTGTACGCGCGTGGCTCGAACAGCTGGTCCCTTACTGCGATTGAGGATTCTAAATTGAATGCCTGCACTATCTGCAGCTCTTGCCATAATTCCGCCCATTGCATCAATTTCTTTAACTAAATGTCCCTTACCAATACCGCCAATGGAAGGATTACATGACATTTGTCCTAATGTTTCAATATTATGAGTTAATAATAAAGTTTTTTGGCCCATGCGCGATGAAGCCATTGCAGCTTCAGTTCCTGCGTGGCCCCCACCAATAATGATTACATCAAACTTACTTGGAAAATCCATAAATTGACAACTTAAATTAATAAGATATGAATTTTACTTTATTTCTTATAAATGACCTAGGTTTCACGTGAAACCTATTTAATTAAAAAGTTTCACGTGAAACCTATTTATTATTTACCAATACAGAACTGACTAAATATTTCACCTAACAAATCGTCAGAAGTAAATTCTCCTGTAATAGAAGATAAAGCTTGTTGGGCCTGAGTAAGTTCTTCGGCTACAATTTCGGCAGCATCGATATTTAAAGCAGCATTCGTTAATGCAACATTAACTCTTCCGAGAGCCTCAAGATGTCTATTTCTTGCCATGAAAATATTTTGATTATCATCAATATTTTTTGCCATAGCAGTGTTATTAAAGATTTGATTTATTAATAGTTCAATTCCATCACCAGTCTTTGCAGATAAATAAACATGAATACCATCTGATGTCTCAATAGACTTAGGTTTTATTTTTAACAAATCAATTTTATTAAAAATCCAAATTTTACGTGTGTCGGTAGGTAGGCGCTCTAGGATCATTTTTTCATATTTTGTAATACCGTTGCCTGCTTCAACTAAAAATAATGCAATATGAGCGTTTTGTAGAGACTGCCACGTTTTTTCAATACCCATTTTTTCAACTAGATCTTCAGTTTCTCTAAGTCCCGCAGTATCAACAATATGAACGGGGACACCTTGCAATGAGATATGAGTCGAAATTGAATCTCTTGTCGTGCCTGCAATTTCAGTAACAATTGCACGCTCCTCCCCTAATAATTGGTTAAGTAAACTAGATTTACCAACATTAGGCTGCCCCACCAGGACAATATCAATTCCATCTCGAAGAAGTTTACCCTGCCGAGCAGACTTAATAATATCTTGCATAGTAATTTGAAGTTTATTTATTTTTTCACTCACGTTACCTTGAGTAATAAAATCAATTTCTTCCTCTGGGAAATCTAAACATGCTTCTACATACATTCTAAGCTCAATTAATTTTTTAAGTAAGTCATTGATTATAATAGAAAATTTTCCAGACAAAGAATTAACGGCACTTTTTGCAGCCATCTCAGTAGAGGCGTTAATTAAATCAATAACTGCTTCTGCCTGCATTAAATCAATTTTATTATTAAGATATGCACGTTTGGTAAATTCTCCGGGCTGAGCAGCAATTGCTCCTTTTTCTAAGCAAGCATTAACTATTTGTTGCAATACAATAGGGCTACCATGAGCCTGAAATTCAATAACATCCTCACCTGTAAAAGAATTTGGAGTGGGGAAATAGAGGACAATACCTTGATCGATTATCCAATTATCTAGATGAAAAAAGCTATGAAAGCCTGCGTATCTAGGGATAATTTTATTACTGCATAGAACTTGAGCAATCCCTAGTGCTTTTGGGCCAGAAAGACGGACAACCCCTATACCGCCAACACCTGCCGCAGTTGACACTGCAACAATTGTTGAAGATTCGTTAAGCATTGCCTTTCTTTTTCAGTGTTTCAGCATGAATTTTCTTATTAACGTAAGCTTGTTGAGCAATCGATAAAACATTATTTACCAGCCAATACAAAACAAGTCCAGCTGGAAAGAAGAAAAAGAATATACTAAAAACAATAGGCATCCACATCATTAATTTAGCTTGCATAGGGTCTGTTGGCTTCGGGTTAAGCTTAGTTTGTAAAAACATAGACGCAGCCATTAGGATCGGCAGAATATAGTATGGATCCTTAACAGATAGGTCGCTGATCCACCCAAAGAATGGTGCATGCCTTAATTCAACAGAGCCTAATAACACCCAATAAAGTGCTATAAAAACAGGAATCTGTATCAAAATAGGTAGGCATCCACCTAAAGGATTAATTTTTTCAGTTTTATAAAGCTCCATCATCCCTTGTTGCATTTTCTGTTTATCGTCTCCAAAACGTTCCTTCATGCTTGCCAGTCTCGGTGCCAGCTCTCTCATTTGAGCCATCGAACGATAACTTGCTGCTGACAAAGGATAGAACAAAAGCTTAATCAAGACAGTCAATAGAATAATAGAGATGCCCCAGTTACCAACCATTTTATGTATGCCCGACAACACTGAAAATAATGGGGATGCAATAACAGTTAACCATCCATAATCAACGCTATATTTCATACCTTTTGCCGCTAATACAAGGTCGTCCTTACTTTGAGGTCCTGCATACAATTTAACCTCGAAAGATATATTTTTATTTGGTTCAACACTAGGTAGCTTAGTAACCATGCCAGCTGCATAGATATTATCTGCAATTTTTTTAGAATAAAGCTCTCGGCTGATGGGTTCAGATAAAATCCAAGCACTAGCAAAATAACGTTGAATAATACCGATCCAACCCTCGTTGCTAACTAGGGAAAAAGCTTTCTTATCTGCCTTAGAAAATGCAAATTTATTAAAATTCTCTTGCTCAGTAAAGTATGCAGGACCCGTAAAAGAAGGGGTTAATTGAGTTCCTTGATTAGATTCTCCATCATGTATTAATTGAAAATAAGCACTTGGAACTATCGTAGTTTGAGTCTTATTTTGAATGTCATATCGAATATTAATTAAATAAGAATTTTTTGAAAACTGATAAGTTTTTTTAACACTTACTTCAGGAGAATTAAAAGTCATTGGGACACTTAAATTGTCTCCACTCAATGTATAGGAATTTTGTTCAAATATAAACTTAGACTTATGTGATGGTAAATTTTTACCTAGTAAACCGGTTTGGGCTACATATAATAGAGGATCGGATGCATCTGAGAACAACACATAATCATCAACGTAATTATCTGCAAAATGCTGAGACAAAGTTAGCCGACGAATATCTCCTCCGATTTCACTAATATTAAGATTATATTTATCAGTTTTAACCTCAATAGTATTACTATTAAGTAATTGATAACCTTGAGAAACATCTGGTAAATCAGCCTCTCCAACAAGCTCAGTTGATGGATTAGGAATCCCGTCCTGAGAAATATCTAATATATCAGTAGGTGGACTTATGTTTTGTCTTTGCCAAGAATCCCATAGCAATAAGAGTGAAAAAGAAAACACTACGAAAAGAATAAGACGCTTGGTATCCATACAGTCCTTTAGTTTATTTAGGGATAGGGTCAAATCCAGCTTTAGAGCCAGGTCGACACCTTAATAGCCTTTTTATTGAGAGCCAAATGCCCTTAGAAAAGCCGTGCTTTTGCAATGCCTCAATTGTATACACGGAACAGGTCGGAGTAAACCTACATCTATTACCCAGAATCGGCCTAAAAACATATTGATAAATCTTAACAAGCAAAATAATAAAGTGGGTCATTTGACTAAACGCTTAATTAAGTCTTCAAGCTCTAATTTCATTTGGTTAAAATCATTTCGGTAGAAAGATTTATGGACTCGAACAACAATATCAAAAGGAAAACTAGGCGGTAATGTGACTTTTAAAACTTCACGAATTGAGCGTCGCATATAATTTCTTCGAACAGCCCTTTTTTCAATTTTTTTTCCGATCACAAAACCTAGGCGGTGATGGTCAAGAAGGTTAGGCGAATGATGGAGGAACAAATGAGGAGAATTCAATCGTTTCCTAAAGTTAAAAACGGTCAAAAAATCATCCGGATTTAGTAATTTATAATCTTTAGGATTGTGCAATAGAGGAATTTATATACCTAGACGTGATCTTCCCTTAGCTCGTCGTGATGCAATAACCGCACGACCACCGCGAGTTTTCATTCTTACTAAAAACCCATGAGTTCTTGCACGTTTAACTTTTGAAGGTTGGTAAGTTCGTTTCATTAGAAGCTCCTAGTACTTGTTAATCATTGACGGCGAACGATACTCCAGTGAGCCTTTAAAGTCAATAATATTGAAAAAATATTATATAAAATGCCTGTGGATAACTTTGCATTTTTAAGCTAACATTAGCTTCACAAATAATAAACTAATATTTAAATGAAGAAAAAAACTTAAATGGAAATCGATAAATTCTGGGTGTTATGTTTAGAGCACTGCAATAAAGATTTAACTACTCAACAATATAATACCTGGCTAAAACCTCTTAGGCCAGAATATGACAAAGAAAACAAAGTCTTGTATATTGTTGCACCGAATCTATTTGTCTTACAGTGGGCTAAAGAACGTTTCAATGAAAGTCTAGTTGCCCTTACAAAAAATCATCTTAAATCTACGCAACTAGATTATAAAGTAAACAAGCAAAAACAACGTAAGACAACTAATACTTTAGAAAAAATTATCATTCCAAAGACACAAAAAACAACCCCAACTAAAAGTAATGGGCTGAATAAAGCATTTACATTTAGCAACTTTGTAACAGGAAAAGCAAATCAGCTTGCTACGGCAGCAGCAGTACAAATTGCTGAAAATCCGGGATTAGCTTATAACCCTTTATTTATTTATGGTGGTGTTGGTTTAGGTAAAACACATTTAATACATGCGATTGGAAATCATTTAAAAGAACTACAGCCTGATGCGAAAATTAAATATCTACATGCTGAACGTTATGTACATGATGTCGTCAAAGCCTATGAAAATAAGGCTTTTGATAGTTTTAAGAAATCATACCACTCATTGGATTTACTACTAATTGATGACATTCAATTTATAGCTAAGAAAAATCGTACTCAAGAAGAGTTTTTTTATGCGTTTAATAGCCTCATAGAAAATAAAAAACAAATTATTATCACCTGCGACAGCTATCCTAAAGAAATAGCAGGTGTTGATGAACGGTTAAGAACTAGATTTAGTTGGGGTTTGACGGTAGCTATTGATCCCCCAGAATTAGAAATGCGTGTGGCAATCTTACTTAAAAAAGCAGAAGAGAATAAAATGTCTCTCCCAGAAGATGTCGCCTTCTTTATCGCAAAACAAATACGATCCAATGTAAGAGAATTGGAAGGGTCACTAAATAGAATACTGGCAATGTCAAATTTTACTGGTCGAAAAATTGATATGAGCTTAGCAAAAGAATCGCTAAAAGATTTAATAGCAGTACGTGGCCGACAAGTAACAGTTGAAAATATACAAAAGACCGTAGCAGAATATTACAAAATTAAAATTTCTGACATTCATAGCAAAAAACGATCAAGAAACTTCTCTCGACCAAGACAAATTGCAATGAGCCTTACCAGAGAACTTACTAATCTGAGTTTTCCTGAGATTGGAGGAGCGTTTGGTGGAAGACACCATACAACAATCATGCATGCATGCGACGAAATAGAACAACTTAGACTAAAAGACCATAATGTTGGTCAAGATCTTGGTTTTTTAACTCAAGTACTAAGAGGTTAATAAAAGTTATATTATGAATTTCCTGTGGATAAAAGATTAGTTTAAGAAAATAATTAAGAAGAAAAAATATTTATGCACAATTCATCCACAGTTAAGTGATGATGAATTCATAACATAAAAAATGCACTAAATAACTGTTTTAAATAAAATTAAAGACGTAAACTGTTAAAAAGCCCGCTATTATTATTATTATTATTTATATAAAGAAAAAACTATGAATATAAAAGTCAACAGAAATGTATTACTAAAACCCCTTTCAGATGTTTCTGGCATCGTTGAAAAAAGACATGCTTTACCTATCCTATCTAATTTATTACTTGAGGGGGAAAATGGAGTATTAAAGTTCACCGCTACAGACCTTGAAGTTCAAATTTCATTATCTATAAAAGTAGAAACTAAAGAATCATTTAAGACGACAATTGCTGCACGTAAATTATTTGATATTACTAGAGCACTTCCCGAGGAAAGTATTTTAGACATCCAAATAGATGAATCGAAGGTTATGGTGAAAGCAAAAAAAAGTAGATTTAATCTTCAAACATTACCGGCAAAAGACTATCCTATTATGGTAAAAAACGAAGGAAAAGGTATAACATTTTCTGTGCCGCAAAATGAACTTAAGAGCCTCCTAAAACAAGTAGACTTTTCAATGGCCCAACAAGATATTCGTTACTACCTAAATGGTTTATTATTTGAAGTGGATGGGAAAAAATTAAATATTGTGGCGACAGATGGCCATAGGTTAAGTTTTACTTCAACAAACCTAAAAGAGTCACAAGAAAAAACACAGATAATTATTCCAAGAAAAACTATTATTGAGCTAACAAAGTTAATGGGGGATGATGATCAACCTGTAACAATTAGCGTTACAAAAAATCAAGTAACGTTTAAGTTTAATGATATTGACTTAATTACAAAGGTAATTGATGGAAAGTTTCCTGACTATAATCGTGTTATCCCTATTGGACACACAAATGTTTTTGATGTAGATCGGTTAAGCTTATTATCTTCGATGCAAAGAGCTTCTATTCTATCTAATGAGAAGTATCGAGGGATTCGAATGGTAATTGAAGAAAATAATCTTAAATTAATTAGCTCAAACAGTGAACAAGAACAAGCAGAAGAGGAGTTAGAAATTAAATATACAGGGACCACAATTGATATTGGATTTAATGTGACATACTTAATTGATGTTTTGGTGAATATCCAATTTGATAAGCTAACTTTTGCCTTTAATGATTCATCCAGTAGTTGTTTGATAACAATACCCAATAATAACGATTATAAGTACGTTGTTATGCCCATGAGAATTTAAAAAGAGTAGAGAAAACTAATGACGGAAATAAAAGAAGAAAATAATAATAAAGAATATAACTCGGAAAGTATTAAGGTTTTAAAGGGGCTTGATGCGGTAAGAAAAAGACCAGGAATGTATATTGGTGACACTTCTGATGGAAGTGGGTTGCACCATATGGTATTTGAGGTCTTGGATAATGCAATAGATGAATCTTTGGCCGGTCACTGTAATGAAATAAAAGTAATAATTCACCCAGATAATTCAATAACTGTCACAGATAATGGCCGAGGAATACCGACGGACATTAAAGAGGATGATGAGTTTAAAAGGTCTGCAGCCGAAATTGTAATGACAGAATTACATGCAGGGGGGAAGTTTGATTCAAATTCTTATAAGGTATCAGGCGGACTTCATGGGGTGGGAGTTTCTGTGGTGAACGCACTATCCGACTGGCTAAAACTAAAAGTTTATAGAAACAAAAAAATACACGAAGTTGAGTTTAAAAGAGGAAATATAGCTGCCCCCTTAAAAGTTCTGGGCGACACTCAAAAAACTGGTACAGAAGTAACCTTTATGGCTTCAGCAGAAACATTCACTAACATTGATTTTCATTTTGACTTATTAGCAAAAAGAATCCGTGAGTTATCTTTTTTAAATAATGGCGTCAACATAGAGTTGGTTGACCATAGATCTGGAAAGACAGAAAACTTTTCTTCCTCTGGGGGTATAAAAGGTTTTGTGGAGTATATGAATCGCTCTAAATCTACCCTTCATGAAAACATTTTTTATGCGGAAAGTAGCGAAAAAGATGGGGTGACTATGGAGGTCAGTATGCAGTGGAATGATAGTTACGGAGAAAATGTACAGTGTTTTACAAATAATATACCGCAACGAGACGGTGGTACTCATTTAACTGGTTTAAGAGCAGCCCTTACAAGAACAATTAATACCTATATAGAGTCAAACGAACTTGCTAAAAAAGCAAAAGTTGAAACAGGCGGTGACGATATGAGAGAAGGTTTGGTATGTGTTCTTTCTGTTAAGGTACCTGACCCAAAGTTTTCTTCACAGACAAAAGACAAATTAGTTTCAAGTGAAGTCCAGCCAATCGTTTCGGATGTAGTTGGAAAAAAACTAACAGAATTTTTATTAGAACATCCAAAAGATGCAAAAATTATTTGTAATAAAATAGTTGATGCTGCCCGCGCACGAGAAGCCGCAAGAAAAGCACGTGATATGACAAGACGAAAGGGTGCAATGGATTCTATGGGCCTGCCAGGAAAGTTAGCTGATTGCCAGGAAAAAGACCCAGCAGAATGTGAAATATATCTTGTCGAGGGAGATTCGGCAGGGGGTTCGGCCAAGCAAGGGAGAGACCGAAAAAATCAAGCAATTCTTCCATTAAAAGGTAAAATTCTAAATGTCGAAAAAGCGCGCTTAGATAAAATATTATCTTCACAAGAAATTACAACACTCATTACAGCATTAGGTGCAGGAATTGGGCAAGAGTTTGATCCGGAAAAATTACGATATCACCGGATTATTATAATGACTGATGCAGATGTTGATGGAGCTCACATAAGAACCTTACTCTTAACTTTCTTTTTTAGACAAATGACAGCATTGGTAGAAAAAGGGCATATCTATATTGCACAGCCACCCCTTTATAAGGTTAAGCAGGGTAAAGACGAGCGATACTTAAAAGACGAACAAGAACTTGATCAATATTTGGTAGACTCCGCATTAAATGATGCTTCCTTACTTACAAGGGAAGGTGGTGAAACTATCACAGGAGACACTCTTGGAAATATTGCTAGAGAAATGGTTTTAACAGAAGCTGTAATTAGACGACTATCTCAACGTTACGACGAATCACTAGTGCGTGCGATTCATGTTTTGGGTGAAATTGATTTGTCTAATGAGAATGCAACGAGAAATTATTCAGATACTTTAAAAGATATGATGCTTAAGAATAATATTAATTTTGAAGTAAAACAAAATCCTGATAGCGATAAATATCAAATTGAAATTAATCAGTATGTTCATGGTAATTTACAGACCAGTAAATTAGACGAAGAATTTTTAATGAGTGGAGAATATCGCCAAATTATTAAATCTTCAGTCCTAACGAGAGATCTGATTGGAAATGGCGCAATAATTTCAAGAGGTGAGAAGTCAATGTCAGTTAACAATTTTCATGATGTTTTAGATTGGTTAATGGCTGAAGCTAAAAACACTTTGAATATTCAGAGATATAAAGGATTGGGCGAAATGAATCCAGGACAGCTCTGGGAAACTACAATGGATCCATCAATGAGACGTTTATTGAAGGTTACTATTGAAGATACAATTGCTCTTGAAGAAACATTCACAGCTTTAATGGGTGATAATGTCGAACCTAGAAGAAATTTCATTGAGAAAAATGCTCTAGGCGCAAGTAATTTGGATATTTAACATTGACTCTTAGCGAACTTAGATTCGTTGTTTCTCTCGCACGCGAAAGAAATTTTAGGAGGGCGGCAGAAAAATGTTTTGTAAGCCAACCAGCCTTAAGTTTAGCAATTAAAAAACTTGAAGAAGAATTGGGTTTGTCATTGTTTGAAAGAAGTCGGTCCAAAGTAACTGTAACTTCTGTTGGCCAGCTCATTATTAATCAAGCTAATGTGGTGCTAGATGAAGCTGAAAAAATCAAAGAATTGTCTAGACAAGGTGATCGTCAATTAGGGTATCCTTTTAGTTTGGGCCTTATATATTCTATTGCACCATATCTGCTTCCATTAATAATTCCAATACTACGAAGAGACTTGCCCGAGATGCCATTAGAGGTTGAAGAGAATATTACTAAAAACCTCGAAGAAAATCTAAAGAAAGGGTCACTTGATGCTGCGATCATTGCCTTACCATTTGAAAAACCAGGAATTGAATGTGTTCATCTTTATGATGAGCCCTTTGAAGTAATCGTTCCAATCAATCATGCCCTGGCACAAAATAAATCATTAAGCGCCAAGGAATTGGGCAGGGAAAAAGTAATGCTGTTAGATAATGACCATTGTTATAGCAACCAAATTCTAGAGGCATGTCCAGGGCTAGCAAAAAATCGTGATGTTCAATTAGGAAACTCACTAGAAACTATAAGAAACATGGTGGCTTCAAACCTAGGAATATCGGTCCTTCCTAAATCTGCTACAGTTTCTGGTTATGAGAATCCGCTAGTAAAAACTATTCCTTTTAGTGATCCAAAGCCCTATCGGCGGGTGGCATTAGCTTATCGAAAAAGTACAGTCAAAAAAGATGCCATAAATTATATTGTTAAATCAATCCAAAAAATTAATTTAAATTCAATTTTGAATTAACTCTCTAATTTAGAGAGAATTGTTTGAGACTGACTTAAGATAAAATCTTTTAATAATTCAACAGAACGAGTGAGAGACCTAGGGTTGAGTGTCACAACATGCCATTTACGGAGAATAGGTGTATTTTTAACGTCTAAAATTTTTAAAATTCCATCTTTTATTTCACTAGCAATAGTGTGTTGAGATACAAATGAAATTCCAAGATCCGCAATAACTGCTTGTTTAATGCTTTCATTGCTGGACATTTCCATAATAATATTTGGCTGAATGTCATTATCTTGAAAGAATAATTCCATATGTGCTCTAGTACCTGAACCAGATTCCCGAGTTATTAAATCAAAGTCATTAAGTGACTGGGGGTCAATTTTTTTAAGTTTTGAAAGGGAATGATTAGCGCCAGCAACAAACACATGTGGATGATTAGCAATAACATAAATCTTTGTATCTATTTCTTTTGGAACTAATCCCATAATAGCAATATCAATTTTTCCATCTCGAAGAAGGTCAATTAATTGTTCCCTATTTCTTACTTCTAAAATAATTTTAAACTCCCCATACTTCTCACGGAATAATTTTAGTATCTGAGGTAAAAAATATTGAGCAGTACTTATAATTCCAACTTTAATTATTTCAATTTGATTACCCTTAAGTTGACCTATGACTTTTTCTGCTTCATTTAAAGTTTGAAGAATATGCCTTGCATGATTTAAAAAGCATTCTCCAGCGGGAGACAAATACATATTCTTTTTTTCTCTGTTAAATAATGGAGTTCCTAAATGAGATTCAATTTCTTTAATTTGCATAGAAATTGCAGGCGGAGAAATATGAACTTCTTCAGCAGCACGCGTAAAGTTTAGATGTTTTGCTGCAGCAACAAAAATTCGCAGTTGTCTTGATGATATATTTAACATTAAGGATATCTTAATAACAAAGTAATTAATTATTAGTTTACCTTAATATAAAAAATATCTAAAATAAATTTTAATTAAATTAATTGTTTTACGTGGAGTAATTCATGATGCATTATGAATTTGATAAAAGTGGACAATTGGCAATGCAGGAATATATTACTTTAAGAAAAAAACAGCCTAATTTTTTTAATGGTGAATCCATGCGTAATGTTCTAGATATTAATTCGACTCAGATAGGCTAATCGATTATGCAAAAAATCTTCAGGGGGTAAATTGATTAATAAAAAAAAACTTATATTGATTAAAGGTATAGAAATCAGGGCATCAAGAATTTTTTCTAAAAGCAAATCAAGTTAAGCATGAATCTAAAAATATTTCTTGCAAAAATGGATATTTCTCTTGCATTAGAAGAAACAATATTGGCCCTGGCAAATGCAATTGTTGAGACAGGTAATTTAATAAAAATAGCCCCAATAACTAAGCAATTAGGAAAATTAAATCAAGAAAATATACAAGGTGAGACTCAAAGTAAGCTAGACGTATTAAGTAATGATATTTTTATCCGACATTTACAACCAACGCAGTCAGTTATCGGCGCGGTATCTGAAGAAATGGAAGATGAGATAGTTTTTGAAAAAAAGAGAATTGAAAATCAACAACTAGTTTTTTTTGATCCATTAGATGGATCCTCCAATGTCGAACCAAATGTTTCTGTTGGATCGATTTTTTCTGTGTACAAGGTAAGGCATGAAAATGCTATTAGTAAAGAAGATTTTCTAGAAACTGGGAGCAACCAATTAGCGGCAGGCTTTAGTGTCTATGGCCCGTCAATGATACTTATATTAACTGTAGGCAATGGCACCTATAAATTTTGTTATGATGAAAGTAAAAAGGTATTTGTATGTACAGATGAAAAGATTTTAATTGACGATGAAACCAATGAATTTTCGATCAATATGAGTAATCAGAGATTTTGGACTAAAGCAGTACAGGAGTATGTGGCTGATTGTCAGCTAGGTACGACAGGTGCGAGAAGAAAAGACTTTAATATGCGATACATTGCATCCATGGTGGCTGATTTGAACAGAATCCTCACAAGAGGAGGGATATATTTGTATCCAAAAGATAATAAGGTTCCAGAGCTCGCTGGGCGTCTCCGATTGATGTATGAAATTAATCCTATGGCATTCATTGTTGAACAATGTAAGGGAGCATGTACCGATGGAATAAATCGTATACTTGATTTAAAATCAGAAAATATTCACCAACGAGTACCAGTTGTGATTGGGTCTAAAGATGAGGTGGAATTAGTTAGAAGTTACTATCATAAGCATTCATGAAAACTATTTATTCGGTAAATAAGCACCAAGGAGAAAATTAATTATGTCACAGAAATATCCAGTAGTTGCTATTACGGGCTCATCTGGTTCAGGTACTTCTACTGTCAGAGATAGTTTTCAGCATATCTTTACGCGTGACAGTATTAATGCAAATATTATTGAGGGCGATGCTTTTCATAAATACGAACGTGATGAGATGGATGCGCTTATTAAAAAAAATTTTAAGAATTATAATGTTAATTTTAGTCATTTTAGTCCTGATGCAAATTTACTAGGTGAATTAGCGGATAACTTTAAAGCATTTGGTGAAACAGGAACATATAAGACTAGGCGATATATTCATACTGAAGAAGAGGCAAGAATTTATGGTCAAAAAACAGGGACGATGACGCCCTGGAATGACTCAATATCTGAATTATTATTTTATGAAGGCCTACATGGTGGTTATGTTGGCCCAGAAGCCGATGTTGCAAAATATGTTGATTTATTAGTTGGAGTGGTTCCAATTATTAATTTGGAATGGATTCAAAAAGTACATCGTGATAAGCGCATTCGAGGTTATTCAAAAGAGGCTGTAATGGACACGATTTTAAATCGTATGCCAGATTATATTAATTATATTGCTCCACAATTTTCTCGTTCTCATATAAATTTTCAAAGGGTGCCATTAGTAGATACTTCAAACCCATTTATTGCAAACGACATTCCTAGTGCAGACGAAAGCTTTGTAGTAATTCGATTTGATGATCCAGCTGGGGTAGATTTTGCATATTTATTAAGAATGCTTCACGGGTCGATGATGACAAGACCTAATACGATTGTAGTCCCCGGTGGAAAAATGGGACTAGCCATGCAGTTTATTTTCACACCACTTATCAGAGATCTTAATAAAAAAAGGAAAAAAAGTGGCGCTTATAACTCTTAACATTTTTAAGCAAAGAACAGTTTTTTGCTTACGAGTCTGCATGAGCAATTGGTATAGGAAACTTTGTGCAACCTGAAGAGGCGAATGAAATGCATGACATGATAAGAAAAATTATTGTAGAAAAAAACATTACCTAAGCAAAACACGTTAAAATTACTTACGATGGAAGTATGACTCCGGATAATGCAGAGGCAATGTTGCGGAGATATATTTAACATTAAGAAAATCTTAATAACAAAGTAATTAATTATTAGTTTACCTTAATATAAAAAATCTCTAAAGTAATTAAAGACATTGACGGTGGACTAGTTGGTCGTTATTCCATTGATACTTGTACTTTTATTAAAATTTGTGAAATAGCAGACCGACTTAAATGTGGAGATATGACTGAATGAAAATAGGTATCCTAAAAGAAACTATCAACGGAGAAGCAAGAGTTTCGGCTACGCCAGAGACGGTTAAGAAATTGATTGCTCTTCAGCATGAAGTTCAGGTACAGTCTGGAGCTGGAAATAGTGCAGCTATCTCAGATGAAATGTTTAAGAATGAAGGAGCAAAAATTGTCGATCGGGCTAATATATTAAAGTCTGATCTAGTCTTACAAGTTCAAGCTATGAATCCGGAGGATATAAAACTCCTAAAGCCTCATCAATTTGTGGTTGGTTTGCTTGAGCCGTTTAATTTAGATCTTAAAAAACAGTTTTCTCAAAGAAAAGTTACTGCGTTTGCACTTGAGGCCTTACCAAGAAATACGCGTGCCCAATCGATGGATGTTTTATCATCGCAAGCTAATATTGCTGGATACAAAGCCGTAATATTAGCGTCAGACCATTATAAAAGATTTATGCCAATGCTAATGACTGCAGCAGGCACAGTTAAAGCTGCCAAGGTTATGGTATTAGGTGCAGGAGTAGCTGGCTTACAAGCTATTGCAACTGCAAAACGTTTGGGTGCAGTTGTTGAAGCCTCGGATGTTCGACCTGCAGTAAAAGAGCAAATAGAATCATTGGGTGCAAAATTTATTGAGATACCTTTTGAGACTGAGGAAGAAAAAGAAAATGCTACTGGGTTGGGTGGATATGCTAAGCCCATGCCAAAATCCTGGTTAGACAGACAAAGTAAATTAGTTTCAGATAAGGCATTGTTAGCAGACATTATTATTACATCAGCACTAATTCCTGGTCGTGAGCCTCCCATATTGTTATCTGAAGCAACTATTAAGGGAATGAAGGCGGGATCTGTAGTTCTAGATATGGCTGCTGGTTTAGCAAAAGATGGTTCTGGAAATTGTCCTCTAACAAAAGCTGACGAGATTATTGATATTAATGGAGTCACTCTCATCGGCTTAACAAATTTACCTAGCCTTTTAAGTGCAGATGCTTCAGCTCTTTATGCACGAAATATCTTTGAGTTTATTAAGTTACTAATTGATGACGCAGGAAAGTTGACTGTGAACCAAGAGGATGAATTAGTTAAAGGATGTTTATTAACCAGTGGAAGCGAACTTATTTAGGAGAAATTATGGCTGAACTACTTACTATTCAAAATATTTCAATATTCGTTCTAGCCGTTTTTGTTGGCTATCACGTTGTTTGGAACGTTACTCCGGCATTACATACGCCATTAATGTCGGTAACTAATGCAATTTCAGGAATCGTGATTGTTGGTGCAATCTTACAAGTTGGTGATAATAACGGAGATTTAGTAACATTTAGCAACATTTTAGGTGCAGTTGCTATATTTTTCGCATCAATTAATATCTTTGGTGGGTTTTTTGTAACACATCGTATGTTAGAAATGTTCAAACGTAAAAAAGTGAAAGTAGAGAAGCCAAATGACTAACCTCGCATTATCAAATTTTGCATATTTAATAGCCGCCATCTTTTTTATATTGGCTCTAAAAGGATTATCCTCACCCACTTCGGCACGTCTAGGTAATTTATTTGGTGTGATTGGCATGTCAATTGCCATAGGAGCAACCTTCTGGATAGGTGAAAATTTAAATTTATTATTAATTTTAGCCCCACTCCTTTTAGGGGGAAGTATTGGAATTTATGCTGCAAAGACAGTTCAAATGACGAAAATGCCTGAGCTCGTTGCTTTGATGCATTCTTTTGTGGGCCTTGCAGCAGTATTGATAGGTGTTGCAGCAGTATTTAATGAATTTGAGTCACATTCAATGGTTCAACGCTTCGAGCTATTTATCGGAGCATTTATTGGCGCGATTACATTTACTGCATCAGTGGTAGCATTTGGAAAACTGTCAGGGAAATTTGGAGCAAAAGCTATAGTTTTTGTCGGCCAACATTGGATTAATCTGATCTTAGCAATTGCAATGGTTGTATGCGGAGTTATTTATTTCCAAACAGAATCAACAATGGCATTTTTAATTATGTTGGGATTAGCATTGGTATTAGGTGTGAGCCTAATTATTCCAATTGGCGGAGCTGATATGCCTGTAGTTGTTTCAATGTTAAATAGTTATTCTGGGTGGGCTGCGGCGGGGATTGGTTTTACTTTAAATAATTCAGTGCTAATAATAGCTGGAGCATGTGTGGGCTCATCGGGAGCAATTTTATCTTATATTATGTGTAAAGCTATGAACCGGTCAATTGTTTCAGTAATGTTGGGAGGCTTTGGTGCAGACGTAACAGCTGATATAGCTAGTGAAGGTGATAGACCAGTTAAGTCCGGATCAGCAGATGACGTTGCCTATTTAATGTCCAATGCCGAGTCCGTTATTATTGTCCCAGGTTATGGTTTGGCTGTTGCTAGAGCTCAGCATGCTTTACAAGAACTGACTACAAAGCTCATTGAAAAAGGCATTAGTGTCAAATATGCTATCCACCCTGTTGCAGGAAGAATGCCGGGCCATATGAATGTATTATTAGCAGAAGCTGATGTTCCTTATGATCAGGTAGCTGAAATGGAGGATATTAATGGTGAGTTTAGTCAAACTGATGTTGTCTTGGTAATTGGTGCTAACGATGTAGTCAATCCGGCAGCAAAAACTCCGGGTAGCGCAATATATGGCATGCCTATTTTAGAAGCGCAAAAAGCGAAAATGATTATTGTGAATAAACGCTCTATGGCACCAGGTTATGCAGGGTTAGACAATGAACTCTTTTATTTAGATAAAACGACGATGCTTTTTGGAGACGCCAAAAAAGTTATTGAAGAATTAGTTAAAGCAATTTAAAAAAGTATTAGACGCCAACATGTAATATCATTGACCATTAAATTAGTAGATGAAAAAAATGCTAGAAATTTACAATGATATGTTAAATCTCCTAATGGCAAACTCTAATAACCTTGTGGTTGTAATATTAGTTCTATCAATAGCAATTGTATTTATCTCTATTTTATATGTTCTACTTCAAGCCCCACAAAATCTAAATACTCAATCTAAGAGAAAAAAAATAGGAAAAAAAACAATAGGCACTACACGGGAAAAGAGAAAGGGCAAAAAAGTAAAATACTCCAAAGAATTTCTTAGGCGCGTTGAAGGATTAGACCTGGAACTAAAAGAGAGTCAAAAAGACTGAGGCTTTTTCTTAAATTAACTATAACGAATAAAGTAGATTGCTAGAGTACCAGCAACATAAAAAGCTATCAATAAATTCAACGCTAGAACAAAATAATTAGATAGTTCATAGATGTATATCATTAAAAATTTAATAAACATGAGTTACTGTAAATCATTATTATCGTCTTATAGAAGGATTAATTAATAATATATCCTGACTTTTAAATATATTAATCGTCAACCACCTGTAGCAGAATGTTGCAGGAGATTAATAATCCCCTAATATTTATTCTTCTGCCGCCAGACTGGTGCGAAAACCAGTCACCAATTACACTAATCGAAGAATTGAATCATGATAAAGTAATTGCAGGGGAAACTATGAGTAATCTAGAGATAGCCACAAAGATAATGGAATTAATTCAGGGGGATGATAATCAACGTCAACTTGGTTTTGATCAATTCAATCAAAATCTAACGAAGGATTTTATTCGATTTTTAATGAATCGTGGCCTAAGTTATGAAGATGCAAAGGATGTTTGCCAAATAACGACTATTAAGATTTTCAAAAAAGCAGAAACATTAAAAGATATAAGTTATGCAAGAACGTGGATGTATCAAATATTAAGAAGAAGCTTGTTGGATTTCGCAAAGAAAAAACAAAAATATCAAAAAATATTTGAAGAATTTGATGATGAGACAACAAAAGTAAAAAGCGAGATGAAAAATGAAGTTAACTTTAATAATGAGTATTACGATCAGAGTGATTGTGTAGAGGAGCAAATGAAGAATTTTTCAAAAGAAAACCCAGAACGCTCTCATGCTTTAAGGCTACAAATGGATGGATTTGATATTAAATTTATTTCTGATTCGATTGGAAGAACACCAGGGGCTACAAAAGAATATTTAAATCAATGCCGAAAAAAAATTTCACCTTGGGTTGAAAAATGTTTAGAGATAGGGACACGTTAATATGGCTAATAATGAGTCAAGATTAGATAGCGATTGGTTAAAAATTATTGCCGGCGATATTATCTTAAAAATAGAGCCAAAGTGGCGTCTTCAAGGACGGCTTATCCGTGCGGCATTAGTAAAACAAAAAAATAAAATTGAAAATTCAATACCAGAACACGATCAAAAATTTCATGACCAATTAAGAAAATCATTAATTAAAGAGGGGCTGTTAGAGCCTAAATCAAGAATAAAAAATATGATTCATAATAAAATCAGAGCTGTACTAATACTAACCTTAGGAGCTGGAGTTGTGTGGGCAACAAAAATTGAACCTCATTTTACTAAGCCAATGGTAGCTGGGGGTATAGTCAGTCAAACCAAAAGTATTGAGACACAACAAGACTCATTTTGGAGAAATAACTTTATTAGAGGAAGTTTTACAGGTTTTTGGTCGAGAATAAATAATTATGTTGATCTAGATTCGAATAAAACAAAAATTACATTGGATAACCAATGTCACCCTAAACTTTTAACTTTTACAGGATGTACTAAACTGGCCCGAAAATTTGATTCTGCGGCACAATTTAATCTGGGTCTCATGTATGAGCAAGGTATTAACGTGAATCAAAGTTACGAAAGTGCTATGGAGTGGTACAAAAAATCTGCTGCATTAGGCAACACACAAGCACAATTTAATATGAATTATTTAATTGATAAAAATCTTGTTAAATAATTAACTTATTACCTGACCTTTAAAATAACTGTCGTCTACCTAGAGACAACATAAATTAGAGGTTTGATCATGAAATTTAAAAAAATTACAATAGCACTTTCACAACTACTATTAGTTTCTACTCTTAGTCATGCAGATGGACTATGTAAGGAAGCAGATTTTTGGCAAAGTTGGTTCCCCAAGGGTGAATTTGTAGGTTTTGGACATGCCCCATCTATCGATAAGATTGCTAAAGCACAATTCCAATTTGCACAGAATTATCATCGTGGAAATATTCTTACTAAAGATTATTCTCGTGCCTTAGATCTTTTTCAAAGAGCAGCAAATAATGGTCTAACACAAGCTCATTTTAAGCTAGGCCTAATAAATCATTACGGACAAGGTAAGGTCAAAGATTTATCAGGGGCATATGTTCATTATAAAAAAGCTGCTAGACAAAATAGTCCAGAGGCGGAATTCAATTTGGGGCTCATGAATAGATATGGTTTGGGCCGCCCTAAGAATATGACTGCCGCGTACGAATGGTTTAATAAGTCTGCAGAAGAAAAAGCTGGAATAAATATTCATCAATGCAAAGTAAATTCAGCTGGAGTTAAAGAATCCCAGTTTAATTTAGCTCAAATGTATCATTACGGACTGGGCACAACAAAAAACATGAAAATGGCTGCAAATTGGTATGAAAAAGCTGCAGCACACAACATGAAAGAGGCTCAGTTTAATTTGGCTAAATTATTACTTTCAGGAGAGGGAATCACTTATAATTTTGTTCGGGCTATGAAGAATTATCAATTGGCCGCCGACCAAGGTTTGGCTGAGGCACAACTTAATCTTGCTCAGATGCTTCATTATGGTCCAAGTAACTTCCAGGACCATTTTGCTGCCTATAATTGGTATCAAAAAGCTGCCAATGCAGAATTGTCGGAAGCAGAATTCAATTTAGGTCTCATGAATCATTATGGCCGAGGCACTAACCAAGATTATATAGCAGCATTTAGTCATTATATTAAAGCGAAAGATGCAAACATTCCAGAAGCTTATTTAAATCTTGGGTTTTTATACCACTATGGATTGGGCACCCCAATCGATCAAGAAAAAGCTTTTAAATATTTTAAGATGGCGGCACGTCATGATCTCCCTCAAGCACAATACCATTTAGGCCTTCTATATTATGATAGTAAATGGTTGTTACAAGATAAAAGGCAGTCGGCATATTGGCTTGAAAAAGCTTCAAAAAATGGGATTGAAGAGGCCGAATTATTGATCCAAACTCTAGCGATGCGTGAGCCAGAAGATACTGATTTATATATATCTAATTATGAGGCTATAAATGTTGATTAAAAATTTAATTAAAGGTGTTATCTTATTAATTTGTCTATTAGCTTTAGTGAGTGTAGTGGAAACTTCAGTTAATCAGAAGTTAGAGCGTAATTATGAGCTTGATCATTAAAATATTCTTGATAATGAGCGTTCTTATGATGGGATGCGCGACACCGACGGTGGACATCGGAAAAATTACAATCGTGATTGACGAGCCCTATACCGTTGCTGGTAAAGTTTAATAAATCATAGTAGGCCCGACCAAATTAAAAATTCTCTTTGGACCAAGCCCTTTACTTTAGTTTGAGACTCCAAAGAAACCTGGTTGATCAACCATTTTTAGATAATCTTCAAAGACTTTCACCTCATCAGTATCAAATTTTTCTTGGATATCCTCCAGTGGAATATCATTTGAAACGATCACAGGATCTCCCATCTTCCAATTAGCAGGCGTTGATATCTCATACTTAGCAGAGAGTTGTAAGGCATCAATAATCCGAATAATCTCGTCAAAGTTTCTCCCAATATTTTTTGGATAAACTAAAATAGTTTGAATTTTTTTGCTAGGATCAATAATGAATACTGATCGAATAGTAGCTTTATTAGGATTACCAAAGGAGCCAGTATTAGGCTCAGCATTTGGGTGATACATGCCATAAAGAGAAGCAACTTCAAAGTTTCTATCGGAGATTAATGGGAAATCAACGTCAGTATTTTTACGAAAATTACTGATAATTTTATCTAAAGTACTTTTTTCTTTAATTTTAATTTTATCTTTATAGCGATTGATGTCTGGAATCCACTCATTGTGATCTTCTAAAGAATCAGTACTTAATGCGATAACCTTGACATTTCTTTTCTTAAACTCTGGCTGAAGTTTTGCTACCTGTGCTAATTCAGTAGTACACACTGGTGTAAAATCGCTTGGATGAGAAAATAATACTACCCATTTTTCTTTACTCCAGTTATGGAAATCTATTGTTCCTTTGGTGGTCTTAGCAGTAAAATTAGGAGCGATATCTCCTATCTGATTGGCTGATAGGTTGCTAATAAGAACCAAACTTAAGAGACATGTCATTAATATATTTTTAATACTTAGCATACTTGTTAGTTTACCTTAGTCTTTTGAATAAAATGGATAATCTGTGTAGCCTTTTTCGGCACCGCCATAAAAGGTAGTCTTGTCTGCAACTGCCAAAGGTAAGTCATGCTCTAGGCGATACACTAAATCTGGATTAGCAATAAAAGGGACGCCAAAAGCTACTAAGTCTACTGAAGTAGTTTCCGCTAAGTGTTTATCGTATCCATTGTTTGCCATGCTCGCAATGCCTCCGTGCATTTTAAATATCTGATAAATTTTGTTGTAGTCAAATATTTCGTTATTTCTTTCTCCGCCAGTCTGTCCTTCAATAACATGTAAATAGCCTAAACTTTTTTGTCCTAATTGTTCGGCTACATAGTTAAATAAGGTTTGAGGATCCGAATCCCGAATATCATTAAATTCTGAAGATGGCCCAATACGGCAACCAATACGGTTAGGCGGATAAATAGTTAAAACCGCATCAACAATTTCTAATAAGAATCGTGTTCGATTTTGAATCGAGCCCCCATAGTCGTCGGCCCTAACATTACTGCTATCGCGTAAGAATTGATCTATAAGATAACCGTTAGCCGCATGAATTTCTACCATATCAAAGCCAGCCTTTTTAGCATTTACAGCAGCCTGTCTATATTCTTCAATAATTAAAGGGATTTCATATGCCATTAAGGAGCGTGGCTCTGAGACATCAATTAACCCAGAAGAAATAGAGACTTTCGCCTTTGCTCGAATAGCCGAAGGGGCAACCGGTTGCCCTTGGTTTGGTTGTAATTCGTTATGTGAAATACGGCCTACATGCCAAAGTTGTAAGCAGATTTTACCGCCACGGGTATGTACCGCATCTACAATCTCTTTCCAGCCTTCGGTTTGTGCTTCAGAATAAATACCCGGCGTACAGAAATAACCTTGGCCTTGTTGGCTTATTTGGGTTGCTTCAGCAATAACGAGACCGGCACTGGCTCGCTGCCCATAGTATGAAGTCATCATTGGCGTGGGAACACCAACAGGTGTTGCACGGTTTCGGGTTAATGGTGCCATGACAATTCGATTAAAAAATATGAGATCACCCAAATTAAATTGTTGGTAACGAGAAGTATTAGGGAGCTGTGGTGTAGGGTAAAATTTTGGTTCTTCTTTTTTTAATTCAATTCGTTTAATGCGCTTTTTTTTATTATCTTCATCGAGAATATCTGCAAGATTATGATTAACAAGAGCATGTCCCTTTTCATCATCGAGAACCACTTTAATTACATCGATTAGTTTGGCATCACTTTTGAGCTTCCAATAATCAATAGCAATTTGTGGTGCATCAACATTTAGATCAGGATTTTTTTCAACCTGCTCAAGATACGAGGTATAACTTGAAACAGCCTCTTCTTCGAAATAACCGACAATACGATGTGCAGTCCTAGGAAAAAAAATGTAGATGATGAAATAAAAGTGCCAGAAAACGGCTTGAGCAATTAAAATTAAGGCACGCTCGAACCAGTTGGGTTTGGCAATTTCAATAAAAGTCATCAAATGCATGCGCTCATTTTCTGCTTCGTCTAGTAGAATCTTAATCCAGCCTCTATCATGCTGCATCTTTCTGAGACATTTTAAATGAATCCACATACCAGCTACCATTCCGGGGACTGCAGCGACTGTTTCCAGGACTACGGCGCGATGACCGTAACGTTTTGAAAAAAAAGTGTCTGCTAAAAAACGTAAAAATTTGGTAATTAAAATTGCGATGTAGTCACTACTATTCTCGGGCTTACGATGTTCTATCATTTATACCTTTATTTAGGAAATTGGAAGACTTGAACCAAGGCCATATTCTAAATTATTTATAACTAATATTCGAGAGATTATTGTGATGAATGAGATGAATTTTTTATAGGGAAGCAGTTTTTTTGCGCGGAGCTTTCTTGGCTAGCCAATCCCAAATTAAGATTGGAAGGAGATGCATTATTCTACCTATAAAATTTATTTGCCATGGAACAATGACATATTTTTTCTTTTTTTTAATAGCTTTAATCATGGCTTGAGCGGCTTTATCAGAAGGCATTATAAAAGGCATCGAAAAATCGTTTACATCAGTCATAGGGCTTTTAATATAGCCGGGTGCAATTGTTGTAACATCAATATTAGCGCTTGAAAGCTCAATGCGAAGGCTTTCTAAATAGTTTGTAAGACCTGCCTTTGATGCACTATAGGCGCCTGCTCCAGGCAAACCACGGATACCTGCGACACTTGATATTCCAACAAAGTGACCGGATCCTCTTTTTTTAAAAGGCTGAATAAATGGATAAAACGTATGGGTGACGCCAGTCAGATTGGTAGAGATAATTCTTTTAAACGTTTCAAGGTCAGAGAAATTTTCGGTAAGCGTACCTGAACTAATGCCTGCATTAGCAATGACAATATCAGGCGTCCCATGTAGAGCCATAAATTCCTCTGCAGCCCATCTGCATTGGGCAAGATCTGTTACATCTACAGAGAAAATTAGAGATTTGCAGGAAAGAGTTTTTTGTAATTCAATCAGCTTATCTTTACGTCTGGCAATAAGACCAATCACAGCACCTTGCTTGTCATATTCTTTTGCGAGGGCATGACCTATACCGGAACTGGCACCTGTTATTATAATTTTGAGTGCCATAAAGGCCTATTATTTTATTTTATCTTTTCGAACATTGTCGATGATGTAATTCATTAAATCAATGGTATTTTGTTCTCCACCTGCCATGGTGCTAGAGGTTAAATATCGACCATCAATAATAATGCTAGGAACTCCTGTGGCCCCGGCAGCTTTGAACATCTTAAATGACCGCGATAACTTAGCATTCATAGAAAAAGAATTAAAAGCTGAATCGACTTCAGCCATGTCTAATTTTCCATTTAGTGCAATCCATTTTACAAGGGCTTTTGGATCAGCAGGATTTAAAGTCTTTTTTTTATGAATTGCCTCGAACAGCTTCTCGTGCAGTTTATGATCTAAATCTAGTGTCTCTAAAGCATAGAAGGCTTTAGCAGCTGGGGCCCAGTCTTTTCTTGGAATGGCAGGTACTCTTTTGAACACAACATCTTTTGCCAACTTGTCAGCCCATTTATCTAAATAGGGGTCCAAATTGTAGCAATGGATGCATCCATACCAAAACAGTTCGACGACCTCAATTTTATTTTCAGATTCAGGGGCAATAATTTCATTAGTATTTTTAAAATTGACTCCCGGTTTAGGCTCAACTGCAACAGTATTATTGGCGACGATGACTAAAAATGCTAATAATAATCTTTTCATGAATATCTCCTATGTTAGTTTATCTTAGGCCTGGTAAGTTTAGTTAAGTTCGCTTTAAAACCTTCTTTCATTAATTTTTCGCTAACATCTTTGGCTTTTTCATATTTTTGGTAAGGCCCCACGCTAACTCGATGAAAAACATTGTTGCCAATTTTAGCCGACATAATAACCGACTCGAATCCCATTAGAGCTAGTTTAGCTTTAAGATTATCTGCTGGACTCTCTTCAGAAAAGGCACCAACTTGAATAAAGTAATCAACCTCCCGATCTTTATCAGGATTAGATTTTATCTTTTCTTCTCTATAGACGGATGATTCCTTAGGAAGAGTGTCATAAAAGTCAAAAGTTGCATCTTCGTCAATATTAATAACTTCCTCTTGTCCTATTGATGAATTAACTTCAATGCATGCCCCTTCTGTTTCCTTAGAAACAAAAGGACTTCTTCCATTAGTAATAAATAGAGTAACTGCAATAGAGACTAAAATGCCGAGCAATATGCCAAAGAACAAACCATTGGTAAAAGGAGTTTTTTCCGCATTGATTGCTTTCTTTGTTCGGTAATCGTCAGTCATTTAAAATTTTCCTTTACATTTTTTTTGGCGCACTAATGCCTAATAATCCCAAACCATTTTTTATTACACATTGTGTGGCATAAATAAGGGTAAGTCTTGCTATCTTAGTTAATTCCTCATCAACTAAGAATTTACTATCATTATAATAGCTATGCAATTCGGCTGCACAGTCTTTTAAGAAGTTTGTAATTTGATGTGGGGCTAATTCTTCGGTTGCCTGTACTACCACTTCAGGAAACTCACTTAATCTTTTTATGAGTTTCTTTTCTGCCAAGGATTCAAAAGTATAAATAGAATCAATTTTAAGTTTATTTCTCTCCCCTCCCCACTGATTTAATACACCCTCAATCCGAGCATGCGCGTATTGAATGTAATACACCGGATTATCATTGCTTTGACTTTTTGCGAGATCAATATCAAAAATTAGTTGCGAGTCGGCACGTCTTGCAGCTAAAAAATAGCGAGTGGCATCACAGCCAACCTCATCTATTAAATCCTTGAGCGTGACATAGCTACCAGCTCTTTTTGAAATTTTAACTTCAGCTCCATTTTTCATTACAGTAATCATTTGATGCAAAACATACTCAGGCCAACCCTTAGGTATGTTTTTATTTAGACCTTGAAGCCCGGCACGGACTCGACTAATGGTGCTGTGATGATCGGCACCTTGTTCATTAATAACCCTAATAAATCCACGTGACCATTTATCAAAATGATAAGCCACATCTGGAACAAAATAGGTAAAATCTCCGTTTGATTTTTTCATGACACGATCTTTATCGTCGCCAAATTCAGTTGTTTTTAGCCATAAAGCATCATCTTTCTGATAGGTATGACCCTCGTTAATTAAAGTATTGACGACAAAATCTACCTGATTATTTTTATATAGGTCAGATTCTAGAGTATAAACATCAAAAGTAGTTTGGAAGGCCTCTAAGTCTTTATCTTGCTCGTTTCGCAAGTAGGCAATACTGAAAATTCTTATCGAATCCTCATTATCAATATCACCTGATGCCTGAATATTATGCCCTGCGCATTTTATAGATGCTTTAGCTAAATAATCCTTGGCAATATCTGCAATGTAACTACCTCGATAACCATCTTCAGGGAAATCTTTATGATTAGGTTTAATATTGAGACAGTGGGATTTGACTGAACGCATTAAATTATCAATTTGCGCACCAGCATCATTATAATAAAATTCGCGAGTTACTTCCCATCCTGAAAATTCAAATAATCGCGCAATTGAATCCCCAATTGCTGCACCTCGTCCATGACCAACATGCAATGGACCAGTTGGGTTGGCGGACACAAATTCAACTTGAATTTTATGGCTTTTTCCATTTTTATTTCTTCCATAATTACCCTTTTCTTTTATAACTTGGTTGATGACTGTTTGATGGGAAAAAGGGCTGAGAAAAAAATTTAAAAAACCTGCTCCAGCAATTTCAATTTTATCAAAATAAGTTGTTTCAGGTAGCTGGTTTAAAATTAGTTGAGCAATATCTCGAGGTGGTTTTTTTAATATTTTTGAAAGTATTAAAGCAATATTTGTCGAGAAGTCACCATGCTCTATGAGCTTTGGCCTCTCAATAATAATTTGGCTCTGATTGACCTCATCTGTCAATTGTTTGATGGCATTAAAAAGTAAATCAGTAAGGTGAGCTTTCACAAGGTTACAATATAATGAATAAAAGAGTTATTTTACCCTATCCTCTGATTTCTATTTAAGGAAATAACTGAAAATTTAATATGGCAGCGAAAGAAAAATTTATACAGGTCGCAATTGATGTTCCGATAGATCAATTATTTGATTATTTACCTAATGATCAAATATTAAAAATTGGACAATATGTCAAAGTTCCCTTTGGAAGAAGACAAATAATTGGCATTATTTGTGGTATCTCCTCTGTCTCTAATGTGCCCAGGGGAAAGCTAAAAAAAATTATTTATGCTGAAGAAGAAATTATTATTGATAATGTGCTATTTAAATTATTACATTTTGTTTCTAATTATTATCATCACCCTATTGGTCAGACCATCATGTCTGTTGTGCCATCAAGAATTAAACAAGCTAAGGGAAAAATTAGAAAAGTTGAGAAAATATACGAAGCAAAAATTGAGCTTACTCTTGAATGGATTGAAGGGCTACCTAAGCGAAAAGTTAGGCTGAGAAAGTTAGCTCATGCTTTACTTTTAAATAGTATAAGAGATTCTGTATTAAATATTTTCGTATCTAACGGTCACGAATGTGCTCGTGAATTAGTTTCCCTGGGGGTGGTTATTGAAAAAAAATGGATTCCAGAGAAAGGCCAATCTGAAGAACCCCCTTTATTAAATGCCCAGCAAAAAGAGATACTATCTGCTTTAAAAGAAGAGCATGGCAATGTTTCTTGGCTAATTCATGGTATTACAGGTAGTGGTAAAACTGAAATTTATCTTCAGCTGCTAGATAACTTTGTAGATAAAGACCAATCACAGGTATTAATTTTAGTCCCAGAAATAAATTTAACACCTCAGCTTGAAGCGCGATTTAAGCTGAGGTTTCCGGATAAAATTTTAGTTACTTTACACAGTCACTTATCAGGTATTGAACGGCTTGATAATTGGAGAAAAGCAAAGTCAGGCGAGGCTCAAATTATTATTGGGACGCGGTTAGCAGTCTTTACCCCTTTACCAAATCTTAAGCTCATCATTATTGATGAGGAGCATGATGGATCCTTTAAGCAACACGAGGGACTTCGCTATCATGCTAGGGATGTAGCTATGATGCGTGCCAAATATGAAAATATTCCTATCGTGCTAGGTACCGCAACACCTGCTCTTGAAACCTGGTTTAATGCAAAAGGAGAACACGCAAAGTATCGTTATTTAGAGTTGACCCAGCGTGCTGTAAAAAATGCAAAATTACCTTCTATCCATACCATTCCTATGGGCGATAAATATGGCCCTTCTTTATCAAATATTATTATTGAGGCTGTACAGTCTCGGATTGATCGCCAAGAACAAGTATTAATTTTTATTAACCGAAGAGGCTATGCTCCAGTTTTAGTCTGTTCAAATTGTGGATGGGCTGCTAATTGTGAAAGATGTAGCACTAGATTAGTGGTCCACTTAAAAACTAAGCGATTAAAATGTCATCATTGTGGTTATGATAAAAATATTCCTATGCAATGTATGGATTGTGGAAATACTGATTTACATCCAATCGGTTTGGGCACACAAAAAATAGAGGAAAGCTTGAATCACTTATTTCCTAATGCGAACATTTTGAGGGTTGACCGAGACACTACTCGAACAAAAGATGCATTAGATCAATTATACCAACGCATGAATAAAAGAGAAATTGATATTTTAGTTGGCACACAAATGTTGGCGAAAGGCCATGACTTTGCACACTTATCATTAGTAGTAGTTCTTGACGCAGATAATGCATTATACAGTTCTGATTTTAGAGCGCCTGAGCGATTATTTTCACAGCTTATGCAGGTTGCAGGCAGAGCTGGTCGAGCTGAAATTAAAGGAGAGGTATTAATTCAAACTGCTTTCCCTCATCATCATGTTTATGAAGCTTTAAAGGCCAACGATTTTTCAGATTTTGCCGAAAGTTTATTGGGGGAAAGAAAGCAGATGAAATTATCTCCCTTTAGTTTTAATGCTTTATTGCAAGTGGAAGCTAAATCATTGAATCATTCTGTGGCTTTTAGTAATATCGCCTTGGAAAAAGCTCAAGCATATAAATCATCGGTGACCCTATATGGACCAGTTCGTCCGGTTATGGAAAGATTGAAAGGATTTGAGCGGCATCAAGTTTTTTTGCAGGCTAAAAATCGAACAGAATTACAGAATTTATTAAAGCCATGGATTAAAGAGTTAAGAGCACATCCTTTGTCCAACAGAGTAAAATGGTCGATTGACGTCGACCCCATTGAATTTTAATTTTATGAAACCATTCGGATACAATAGCATTATAAATAATCATTATAGCCAGCTATGCTCAATTCCAGAGAGTACGCTTTTTAAGCATAATATGCTGGTTGAATTTTCGGTAACTACATAAATACAGATGCTAAAATTACCACCAAAAGTTATGACTTTTTCAGCCACTGACCCAAGTGGTGGTGCTGGACTTCAGGCTGATGTTCTTACATTAGCGAGTATAGGATGCCATCCTTTATCTGTAACTACGGGGATTACTGTTCAAGATACTATAGGAGTCGATAGCCTCATGGCATTAGGTAGCGAATGGGTAAATGATCAAGCTCGTTTAATTCTTGAGGATATTGATGTCGCTATCTTTAAATGTGGTGTACTTGGAAGTGTTGAAAATATAACAGTTATGGCAGAGATTGTAGCTGATTATCCTGATATTCCTCTTATTATTGATCCCGTATTAGCTTCTGGTCGGGGAGATGACCTAGCAAGTTCAGAAATGTTATTGGCTATGACAGAGTTATTATTTCCTCAATCATTATTAATTACACCTAACAGTTTCGAGGCTCGACGATTAGTTATTCAAGAGGAGGAAGAATTCTCTGATATTACTATTGACGAATGTGCCGACCGATTCAGAATAATGGGCTGTAAAAATATACTGATTACAGGGACACATGAAAAAACAGATTCTGTTATTAATAGTTTTTACGATCATTTGGGTCAATCCACACCTTTTTATTGGGATCGTCTTCCTGGTAATTATCATGGCTCGGGATGCACTTTAACATCAGCTATAGCCGGATATGTTGCACAAGGACTAAGTTTAGAGGCAGCGGTAGAAGAAGCTCAACAATTTACATGGCAAACATTAAGGAATGCATTTAAACCGGGTATGGGACAATCTATTCCCGATCGGTTTTTTTGGGTCAATGATGAAGAGGATGATGATGGTAGATACAACCATAATTAAGGGTTTGTATGCCATTACTCCTGATCAGGAAGATAATGATTTTTTAATAAGCCAGGTATTGCAGGCAATTAAAGGTGGAGTTAAGCTGATTCAGTATCGGTCGAAAATATTACATCCAAACCAAAAAAAGATACAAGCTACGGCTATAAAAAAGCTTTGCGACGAGCAAAATGTACATCTTATAATTAATGATGATATTGAATTATCGAAACATTTAGATGCATTTGGCGTTCATTTAGGTAAAAATGACGACACTTTAGAGAAAGCTAAAAGTATTCTAGGCCCTGATAAATGCATAGGAGTATCTTGTTACAATTCGTTAGAAAGAGTTGCAGAAGCTTATGAAAAGCAGGCAAGTTACATTGCTTTAGGAGCATTTTTTCCTACAATTACGAAGCCGAATGCTCCAAGAGTGTCTTTAGAAATCCTCCGAGAAGCTAAAGGCATGGGTGATATTCCACTGGTAGCTATTGGAGGAATCACTTTAGAAAATATTAGAGTATTAAAAAAAGAAAAAGTAAATGCCGTAGCTCTAGTTTCTTCAATTTTTAACTCTTATAATATTGAAGAAACTACGAAACACTTTTGCCAAATATTGGAAAACTAGAACTTTATGAGTAAAAATCAAAGCCTATACGAACAATCTAAAAAATATATTCCTGGAGGTGTCAATTCACCTGTCAGGGCATTTAACTCGGTAGGTGGAACCCCTATTTTTTTTAAGCGAGGACTTGGAAGTCGTTTATGGGATGAAGAAGATAAGGAATACATCGACTATATTAACTCCTGGGGGCCTATGATTTTAGGGCATGCCAATGATGAAGTTTTAGCAGCTGTGCATAATGCATCGAAAAGCAGCTTATCTTTTGGGGCACCAACTTCTCGCGAATTAGATATGGCGCAAGAAATTGTTAAATTAGTTCCAAGTATTGAACAAGTTCGTTTAGTAAGCAGTGGGACAGAAGCAACCATGAGTGCTATTAGAGTAGCAAGAGGATTTACAGGCAGAGATACAATTGTAAAATTTGAAGGGTGTTATCACGGACATGCGGATGCTTTATTAGTAAAAGCTGGCTCAGGTGCGTTAACATTTGGTCAGCCTAGCTCAGCTGGCGTGCCTGCTGATGTTGCTAAACATACGCTTACACTCCCTTATAACGACAGCCAAGCCCTTGAGGAACTTTTTGGTTTTATTGGTGGAGAAATAGCCTGCGTTATTATTGAGCCTGTAGTAGGAAATATGAATCTGATCATTCCTCATCAAGAATTTCTTGAAACATTAAGAGCGCTTTGTACTAAGCATGGCGCCATATTAATTTTTGATGAGGTTATGACAGGTTTTCGCGTAGCATTGGGCGGAGCCCAGACATTGTTTAATGTCATTCCAGATATGACGACATTAGGAAAGGTTATTGGAGGAGGTCTTCCAGTAGGGGCTTTCGGAGGAAAGAAGGAGATTATGCAGCAACTCGCCCCTTTAGGCCCTGTTTACCAAGCAGGAACATTGTCGGGAAATCCAGTAGCAGTAGCAGCAGGTCTAAGAACCTTAGAATTAATTCAGAAGCCAAACTTCTTTGAAACATTAAGCGCTACGACAAAAAAATTAGTAGATGGATTAACTGCGTCAGCTCAAAAGAGAAATATCGATTTTTGTGCTCGTAATGTTGGAGGTATGTTTGGATTATATTTTAGTAAAAATCCTCCCAATAGTTTTGATGAAATTATGGACTCTGATAGAGAGAAGTTTAAAATTTTCTTTCACCTGATGCTTAATCAAGGAATTTATTTTGGCCCCTCAGCATTTGAGGCAGGTTTTGTTTCGGCAGCACATTCTGCGACTGATATAAAACAAACCATTGACGCTGCAAATGTTGCCTTCGATCAGTTGAAGTAACTATTAATGTTTTTACTCCAAGATCATTGAATAAGCTGGTAAAAAGCTTTAAAATTTACCGTTCCGGTAATAATTTATATAAATAGAATAATGACGCACTCAATTACTCCAAAGAAACAAGGCCTTTATAATCCATCAAATGAGCATGACTCTTGTGGTGTTGGTTTTATTGTAAATAGCAAGGGAATCAAAAGTCATAAAATTATTTCACAAGGTCTGGAGATTCTTACTAACCTAACGCATAGAGGTGCGACGGGATACGACCCAAAATTAGGGGATGGGGCAGGAATACTTATTCAAATACCTAATGAACTACTTCTAAAAGAAGCAAAAGTATTAGCTATAAAATTACCTGTGGAAGGTGAGTATGGTGTTGGTATGTTATTTTTGCCCCAAGCAGAAAAGTCTAGAGCAGCATGTGAAAGTATAATTAGAAAAGTGATTGCAGAAGAAGAGCAGGTTGAGCTAGGTTGGAGGACGGTTCCAGTCAATGATAAAGATATAGCTGATGCGGCAAGAAACGTAGCGCCAGTAATTAGACAGGTAATTATTGGTCAAGGTAATGGTGTTAATGGACAAATAGCTTTTGAAAGAAAGTTGTTTGTTATTAGAAAAAGAATTGAGCATTTGGTTAAAAGCTTAAATATTTCCGACTCTGCTAATTTTTATATTTCCTCTATGTCCTCAAGAACGATAGTTTATAAAGGTATGCTTTTAGCAAATGAGGTAGGCGCATTCTTTCCAGATCTTATTGATGAATCTGCAAAGTCCGCCCTTGCTTTAGTTCACCAAAGATTTTCAACGAATACATTTCCATCATGGGATCTTGCTCATCCATATAGGATGATTGCCCATAATGGTGAGATTAATACAGTACGAGGAAATGAAAACTGGCTTAATGCCAGACAAGAAAAAATGAAGTCTATGTTGTTGGGGAAAGATTTAGAAAAATTATGGCCACTCATCACTGAAGGCCAGTCTGATTCAGCAAGCTTTGATAATTGTTTAGAATTATTGGTAGCAGGAGGCTATAGCCTTCCCCATGCAATGATGATGCTAATCCCAGAAGCTTGGTCTGGTAACAAACTAATGAGCCAGGAAAGAAAATCTTTCTATGAGTATCATGCAGCAATGATGGAGCCATGGGATGGTCCAGCAGCTGTAGCCTTTACGGATGGACGAATGATTGGGGCAACGTTAGATCGAAATGGCTTAAGACCAGCACGTTATTTAATGACGGATGACGGCGTTGTGATGATGGCATCAGAAATGGGCGTGCTTAATTTTCCTGAAGAAAAAATTATTAAAAAATGGCGACTAGAACCAGGAAAGATGCTACTTATTGATCTTGAGGCTGGAAGAGTAATCGATGATACTGAGGTTAAAAATTTGCTAGCAAATGCAAAACCATACGAAACATGGATCAAACAATCTAGATTTCTTTTAAGTGATATAAAAAAATCGAAAGTTAGTTTCAAGTTAAAGGGGTCATTATTAGATACTCAGCAGGCATTTGGTTTTACTCAAGAAGATATTAGTTTTATTCTCAAACCAATGATTACTGACGGGCAGGAGCCATCAGGATCAATGGGAAATGATGCAGCACTCCCGGTATTATCTAACCGTCCCAAGGTGCTTTATAATTATTTTAAACAGTTGTTTGCCCAAGTAACAAACCCTCCTATAGATCCAATAAGAGAAGAGCTGGTCATGTCTTTGGTTACTTTTATCGGCCCTCGCCCTAATTTATTAGGTATAGAGGAAACAAATCCCCCTGCGCGTTTAGAGGCCAGTCAACCTATACTCACCCTTGAAGATTTAGAGGCATTAAAAGATATTAATCAAACAACTAAATCGCAATTCAAGTCCAAGGTAATTGATATAACTTTTAAGGTTGGTGACGATGAGTCTTATGACCAGGCTATGGAAAGAGCTGTTGTTAATATTTGTGAAGAGGCAAAACAGTCTGTTATAGACGGCTTAAATATAATTATTTTATCTGATCGCGATACAAACAGTAATAGTTTGTCTGTTCCAGCATTGTTGGCATGCTCTGCGACACATCAATCCTTAGTAAAGTCAGGCATCAGAACAAATACAGGCTTAGTAATTGATACGGGTTCTGCCCGAGAAGTACACCATTTTGCTTTATTAGCAGGTTATGGTGCCGAGGCTGTTTGCCCTTGGCTTACTTACGAAACTATTAAGACACTCACCGAAGATTTTAGCGGCGCTCAAGAGAGATATATTAAAGCTATCGGTAAAGGCTTTAACAAAGTCATGTCAAAAATGGGTATTTCTACATATCAGTCTTATTGTGGGGCTCAAGTTTTTGAAGCTGTTGGTTTGAATCAAATATTTATCGATAAATATTTCAAAGGGACGTCTACTAATATTGAAGGTATTGGTATTAAAGAAATAGCAGAAGAGGTTCATCAAATACATAAAGCTGCTTTTGGTCTTGACCCCGTACTGATTAATGCACTTGATGCAGGTGGTGATTATGCATTTAGGATTCGTGGTGAAGAGCATATGTGGAACCCGGAATCTATTACTAAATTGCAACATGCTACAAGAAAAAATCAATATGACACCTACAAAGAGTACGCAGAATTAATTAACAACCAAACAAAAAAACACAAAACACTACGTGGACTTTTTGAATTTAAACAAACAAAATCTATTCCAATAGAAGATGTTGAATCTGCTAAAGAAATAGTAAAGCGTTTTGCTACGGGGGCTATGTCACTTGGATCAATATCTACAGAAGCGCACTCTACACTGGCGGTTGCGATGAATCGTTTAGGGGGAAAATCTAATACAGGTGAAGGTGGTGAAGATAAAAAACGGTTTATACCTATTACCAAAAACTCTTCGATAGCAGAGCATCTTGGTGAAGATATTATTGAGTCAAACTATGCATTACTGCCTGGTGATTCGATGCGATCAAAAATTAAGCAAGTAGCCTCTGGTCGGTTTGGTGTAACAGCAGAATATTTAGCAGCTGCAGACCAAATCCAAATTAAAATGGCACAAGGCGCAAAACCTGGGGAAGGCGGACAACTGCCAGGCCACAAAGTTAGCTCTTACATAGCTAAGTTGAGATTTTCTGTTCCAGGAGTAGGTCTTATATCACCACCACCACATCATGATATATATTCCATTGAGGATTTAGCACAATTGATACATGATCTTAAAAATGCAAACCCAAGCGCTAGTATCTCTGTGAAATTAGTTTCCGAGACTGGCGTAGGAACGGTTGCTGCAGGTGTAGCTAAAGCTAAATCTGACCATATCGTCATTGCTGGGCATGACGGAGGAACAGGGGCGTCTCCCCTCTCTTCAATTAAACATGCCGGGACTCCTTGGGAGATTGGTTTGGCAGAAACCCAACAAACCTTAGTATTAAATCAACTTAGAGGGCGGGTAGTTCTGCAAGTTGATGGGCAAATGAAAACTGGTAGAGATGTTATTGTTGGTGCGTTATTAGGTGCGGAAGAGTTTGGTTTTGCTACTGCGCCACTTGTAGTTGAAGGCTGCATAATGATGAGAAAGTGCCATCTTAATACATGCCCAGTGGGTATTGCGACCCAGGATCCAGCACTGAGAAAAAGGTTTAATGGTCAACCTGAACATGTAGTTAATTTCTTCTTCTTTATTGCAGAAGAAATTCGTGAAATTATGGCATCACTAGGCATGCAAAAATTTAATGATCTGATAGGCAGAAGTGATTTATTAGATATGAAGAAAGGCATTGATCACTGGAAAATCCAAGGATTAGATTTTAGTAAAATTTTTTATCAGCCTGATATGGGTTCAGATGTGTCGCGATATAATGTTGAACAGCAATATCATGGATTAGATAAAGCACTAGACCTTGAAATCATTAAAAAAGCTATGCCTTCGATTGAAAAGATAGAGCCCACGCAATTTAATATAACAATAACTAATACTAATCGTACAGTCGGTACTATGCTATCTCATGAGATAGCAAAACGGTATGGCAATGATGGGCTTCCAGATAATACAATTAGAGTAAATCTTGAAGGTACGGCTGGTCAAAGTTTGGGAGCTTTTTTAGCAAAAGGTATAACATTTAACCTTCATGGTGAGGGAAATGACTATGTAGGTAAAGGTTTGTGTGGAGGGCATATTATCATTCGCCCACCAAAAAACTTTAAGGGAATAGAAGAGAAAAATATTATCGTTGGGAATACGGTAATGTATGGAGCAACCTCAGGAGAGTCATACTTCAGAGGCATTGCGGGTGAAAGATTCTGTGTGAGGAATTCTGGTGCCTCAGCTGTAGTTGAAGGCCTTGGTAATCATGGTTGTGAGTATATGACTGGAGGTACTGTAGTAGTTTTAGGACAAACGGGGCAAAATTTTGCTGCTGGAATGTCAGGAGGAATTGCATATATTTATGATCCAGAGGGAACATTTAAGCGATCTTGCAATCCATCAATGGTAACTTTAGAAAAAGTAGTAAAAGAGAATGAGCAGGCAAAAGGACCAAAACACTTAAATTTAACTGATGAAGTCATATTGAAAAAATTAATAACTAGCCACCATGTATTTACAAATAGCCCAATAGCAATCGATATATTAAATAATTGGGATATATTACTTAATCAATTTGTAAAAGTTATGCCTATTGAATACAAAAGAGCATTAAATGAACTGCATGCAGAAACAATTAAGGAGGTAGCATAAATGGGTAAGATTACTGGATTTATGGAGTTTCCTAGGATTGCTGAAGAGTATATTGCTCCTGCAGAAAGAGTAAGAAATTATAAAGAGTTTGTGCTGCACTTATCTGACGAGGAAGCAAAAACACAGGGAGCTAGATGTATGGATTGTGGCATACCATTTTGTAATAACGGGTGCCCTGTTAATAATATTATTCCTGATTGGAATGATTTAGTGTTCAATCAAAATTGGAAGCAAGCAATTGAGGTGCTTCACTCAACTAATAATTTTCCTGAATTTACTGGGAGGATTTGCCCTGCTCCTTGTGAGGCAGCCTGCACATTAAATATTAACGATGACCCAGTTGGTATTAAGTCAATTGAACATGCCATCATTGATAAAGCCTGGGAAAATAATTGGGTTCTCCCTCAGCCATCAAAAAATAAAACTGGTAAAAAAATTGCAATTGTTGGTTCAGGCCCAGCAGGAATGGCAGCAGCCCAGCAGCTGGCTAGAGTAGGACATGATGTTGTGGTTTTTGAAAAAAATGATCGTATTGGTGGATTATTAAGATACGGCATACCTGACTTTAAGATGGAAAAAGTACATATTGACCGACGTGTTAACCAAATGGAAGCTGAGGGTGTTACTTTTAAAACTAATCAGAATGTTGGTGGTAATGTTGATCCAGATAAGTTAGTTAATGATTTTGATTCAGTTATTTTGGCGGGTGGTGCTGAGTGGCCAAGAGACCTTCCTATTCCTGGAAGAGAGTTGGATGGTGTTCATTTCGCAATGGATTTTTTACCAAATCAAAATAAAGTTGTTGCGGGTGATGAGGTGCTAGATCAAATTACAGCGACAGGAAAGAATGTTGTAGTTATTGGAGGTGGTGATACAGGGTCTGATTGCGTTGGTACCTCAAATCGTCATGGAGCAGCATCTGTATATCAGTTTGAATTAATGCCCCAGCCACCTGAAAAAGAAATCAAGTCATTAGCATGGCCTTATTGGCCTCTTAAAATGAGAACATCTAGTTCTCATGAAGAGGGATGTGAAAGAGATTGGTCTGTAGCAACCAAATCATTTATTGGTGAAAATGGAAAAGTAAAAGAGTTGGTTGCGGCCAGAGTTGAATGGAAAGATGGCAAGATGCAGGAAGTGCCAGGCTCAGAGTTCACTATGAAAGCTGATTTAGTCTTATTGGCGATGGGTTTTATAAGTCCTCAACAAACTATTTTAGATAAATTTAGAATTGATAAAGATGCACGAGGAAATGCAAAAGCAGAAACGGAAGGTGACAAATCGTATACGACTTCAAGAAGTAAAGTATTTACAGCAGGGGATATGAGAAGAGGGCAGTCATTAGTAGTATGGGCAATAAGAGAAGGGCGCCAATGTGCACGCTCCGTGGACGAGTTTCTAATGGGTAAAAGTAATCTTCCCCGTTAATTAAAAATTATGAAATATATACTAATACCTATTATTTTATTACTGTCAGGGTGCATGACAGCAGTTGTTGATACAGCAGGGAGTGCAGTTATATCTACTGGAGAACTAGTCGTGGATACTATTGATCTAATTACTCCTGATATTTTTGATGATGACTAACATAAAATAATACGATGGATTCATTTCAAAACGATACTTTTCTTAGAACTTTAAAGCAACAGCATACCTCATATACTCCTGTATGGATGATGAGACAGGCTGGGCGATATCTACCTGAATATATAAATACTAGAAAAAATGCTGGTAGCTTCCTCGAGCTTTGTAAAGACAATGATTTTGCAACGGAAGTAACACTTCAACCACTTGACCGTTATCCGTATCTTGATGCCTCTATTTTATTCTCAGATATTCTAACTATTCCAGATGCGATGGGATTGGGCCTATATTTTGTGGACGGTGAAGGTCCAAAATTCGAAAGACCCTTGCAGGACGAAAAAGAAGTTCAAAAGCTCGATATTCCTAATGTAGATGAAAAATTACATTATGTTTTTGAAGCGGTACGATCTATTAAAAAAGCACTAAATCAACGAGTACCATTAATTGGATTTTCTGGAAGTCCTTGGACTCTTGCTACATACATGGTTGAAGGGAAAGGTGGAACAGACTTTCTTAATATTAAAAAAATGTTGTATGCAAGACCAGATCTAATAAGCCATATTTTAAAAATAAATACTGAGACGGTAACAAAATATTTAGCATCTCAAATTGAAGCTGGAGTAGATGCAGTTATGATATTTGATTCCTGGGGAGGAACACTAGCACATTCGGAATATGAAAATCACTCTCTAAATTATATGAAAGTTATTATCTCTAATCTTAATTTGTTGGGCTATGAAAATACCCCAAAAATTATTTTTACAAAAGGCGGCGGACAGTGGTTAGAATCTCAGTCTAAGATTGGAGCTAGTGCAATCGGATTAGATTGGCAAACAAATATTGAAAAAGCTAGAAAGACTGTTGGGGAAAATATTACATTACAAGGAAATTTAGACCCAGCTATTTTATTATCTAGCCCAAAAGCGATAGAAGTTGCTGTAAAAAAAGTATTAGATGATTATGGTCATGGAGAGGGTCATATTTTTAATTTAGGTCATGGAATTACACAATTTACACCACCAGAAAATGTTCAATGTATGCTGGAGACTATAAGAAGCTATAGTCCAAAATTTCATAGATAAATAAAATCTCATTCATTATTTTATTTAGACTAAAAGTAATGCTACTTGCAGCTAAAAGACTCGGAATTAGCTGAAATCTTTTTGCAACCAAGTGAAGCATTATTTATATAGAAGCCAATAATACTATTAAGAACTTCATTAAACCCATTATTTCTTCTTTCACGCTCTTGTTTGTCATCTACATCTAAATTATCTTTAATCCAGACTTCATGATCCTTCGAAAGTGCACTATTAATCTTAATTTTATTAGGTTTAGTGATTTTTAGTTGAGATGCCTGTTGGAATAATATTGTTTCTTCTGAGCTATGAAATGAATTATAAAGAATCATTTCAAGTTCAAAGCGATATTTTACAAGGCAACCAGATCTTGCAAGAACTGGCGCCATACTTTTCATCTTATTAGCATGAGTTTTTAAAGCTAATTTATTATCAATACCCTTAATACTTTGTGATTCTTTTAAAAAAGATAATGATTTCTTTTTGATAATTAAATTAAGATTTGTTTCGCATAGCTGTCGTTCTTTCGAAAAATTGCTAATAAAATGTTGGTTAAGATTTTGAACCAAGATATCAGCCGACTCTTCATTAATTTTTTTTAATACATTTTCATTTATATCTTCAGCATTAGTAGTATTAAAAAATAATATACTAATTAAGAATAATATTTTGTGTGTTTTATTCAATGATTAAATATCCTTTTTTTGTTGAATCCAGTTTGAGCTCGAAAATATTGACTATCAAATAATACTTTTTCTTTTTTAGCTTGTTTTGAATTGTCTGTAATAGAAAAAAACCAAATTCCAAAAAAAGTAATAGTCATAGAGAAAAGTGCTGGATATTTATAAGGGAATATAGCTTGTGCATTATTAAGTATATCAACCCAAACAATTGGCCCTAGTATTACAAGTATAATACATGAGATTAGCCCAGCACTACCTCCAATAATAACTCCTCTTGTTGTAATCTTTTTCCAGTAGATTGATAAAAATAAAATAGGAAAATTTGTACTCGCAGCAATTGCAAAAGCCAAACCAACCATAAAGGCAACATTTTGTTCTTCAAAAATTATTCCAAGAAGGATTGCCATAACACCGAGCCCAATAGTTGCATATTTTGATACCATCATCTGAGATTTATCATTAGCCCCTTTATGTATTACATTCGCATATAGATCATGTGAAATTGCTGAGGCTCCTGCTAATGTTAATCCAGAAACAACTGCAAGGATTGTTGCAAAAGCCACTGCAGAAATAAAGCCTAGTAATATATTGCCGCCGACAGCATGCGCGAGATGAATGGCTGCCATATTATTATTTCCAAGAATTTGTCCACTGTTAGAAAGATAGACAGGGTTATTTGATACCAAAATGATGGCACCAAAACCAATAATAAAAGTTAGGATATAAAAATAACCAATAAATCCTGTTGCAAAAGCTACCGATCTTCTTGCCTGTTTCGCATCTGAGACCGTAAAAAATCGCATTAGTATATGAGGTAATCCAGCAGTACCAAACATTAAAGCAAGGCCCAAGGAAATTGCTGAAACAGGATCTGAGATTAGTCCTCCAGGAGCCATTATGGCAGAGCCATTATCATGAGTATTAACTGCTGCGTCAAAAAATTTGTTCAAGTTGAAATCAAACTGATTTAATACAAGAAATGCAATAAGTGTTGCGCCAGAAAGCAATAAGATAGCTTTAATAATTTGTACCCAGGTTGTTGCTAACATGCCTCCAAAGGTAACGTACAAAATCATTAGAATGCCTACAATAATTTCAGCAGTAATATATGGGAGCCCGAATAAAATTTCAATCAGCTTGCCCGCACCCACCATTTGGGCAATTAAATATAAGATAACGGTAGATAAAGAGCCAAAAGCAGAAAGTATTCGAACAGGCTTTTCATCTAAGCGGAACGAGACAACATCTGAAAAACCATATTTTCCTAAATTACGAAGGGGCTCAGCAATTAACAAGAGAATGATTGGCCAACCTACCAAAAATCCAATTGAATAGATGAGTCCGTCGAATCCAGATAAAAAAACTAACCCAGATATTCCCAAGAATGAAGCAGCAGACATAAAATCACCTGATATCGCTAGCCCATTTTGAAACCCAGTAATATTTCCACCAGCAGTGAAGAAATTATTGGTCGATTGTGTTTTTTTTGCAGCCCAAAAGGTAATGTAGAGGGTTACGGCAACAAAAATTAAAAACATCCAGATAGCAACAATATTAAGATCACCGGATTGAGATGAAGTAAAAATTTTAAACATTATTTATTTTTTTAATAATAGGCTCAATATACTTATTTGCTAGGTATACATAAAGTAATGTAATAACCCATATAATTATTATGAGAATTAATCCTAATATAATTCCAATTGATACACTGGAATTAAAAATCATATTACTAAAATATTTTGGATAAAAAGCAATAATACATATGAATGTTAGGTACGGAATAATAGTGAAGAAAAGAAGCGGACGAATAATAAGCTTTTTCTTCCCGATAAGTTTATTGAATAAATTTTTGTTGGGCATAATGTTGACCTAAGGTATTTAAGCTATAAGAAGTATTCTACTTAAGACTATAGACGCTTATGAAGTCTCCTTGTTTATATCCCATAATCTTATTTCCGCCTGCAGCGACTGCAATATATTGTTTACCATCAATCATATATGTAATCGGCGGAGCATTTACTCCAGCATTAATTTTAGTTGTCCAAAGGAGTTGGCCAGTTAAGCTATGAAAAGCGTTTAGGTTTCCGTTCCCCTCGCCAGAGAAGACAAGCTTTCCATTTGTAGCAAGAGTGCCGCCTAGAAGAGGTTGTGCTGTTTTATGCTGCCAGATTATCTCACCATTTGATAAATTAATAGCTGAGAGTAGGCCCCACTGTTGATCCTCTGTAGGCTCTGAACTTGTATAGCGAGTATTATTATTGTGAGTTATTTTTTCATGAAGGGTATATTTAATGGGAGCATGTATCCCTGATATAAATGCGATATGCTCATCGATATCAAGACTTACGGGCGACCAATTTGATCCTCCCAAAATTCCAGGATAGATAATAGTCCCTTCTTTAGTGGCTTCTACAAACATATTTTGTTGCGGAACAAATGCATCTGATTTTAGAATTAATTCCCCAGTGCTTCTATCATGGATATAAAACCAACCGGTCTTTCCTGCTTGTCCTACAACAGGTATAACTTTTCCATCTTTGATAGTGTGAAAAAGTACTGGAGGACTTGCAACGTCATAACCCCAAATATCATGTGGCACCTGCTGGTAAAACCATTTTAATTTTCCAGTATTAGCATCCAGTGCTACTAAAGAGACAGTGTATAAATTGTCTCCAGGACGACTTTCCCCGCTCATTTGAGGGGAAGGATTACCAGTACCAAAAAATAATGTGTGTGTCTCAGCATCAATAGCAGGAGTAGTCCAGGCAGATCCACCACCAAACTTAGCTGCATCGGGAAATTTTTGAAGAGATTCTTTTTCAATTAATAGATCTCGGTTTAAGGCTTCACCATCGCGAGTATAATTACTCATATCACCCTCCCAGCCTTTATCAGGAATCGTATTAAATTGCCAGATTTGTTTTCCTGAGTAGATATCATATGCAGCTAAAAAACCTGGGCGACCAAAATTTCCAGCTACACCGACCACTGAACCAAGTGGAGCATCCTTATTTTTATTTTCTATATGAAGCCCATAGCCCACTCCAGTAATGCCGATAATAACTTTATTCTTATAAATAACAGGTGCCATTGAGATGCCAACCCCTGTTCCTCCACTTGCAATTTTTTTTCGATTTGGATCTACATCATTAAGAGAGGAAAGAGACTCGGTGGTCACTAAACTTGTAACGACATCAATGTCCCATATTTTTTCACCTGTCTTAATGTTCAAAGAAATTAGTCTAGCATCAACTGTACCCATAAAAAGTTGTTCTTCATGAAGGGCTAGTCCTCGATTAGACGGACCACAACACATTTTCCATTCAGGATTTCTTTCATGTTCATATCGCCATATTTCTTTTCCAGTTTTTGCATTTATTGCTAGAACATGATTATAAGGAAGAGAAATATACATTATTCCCCCATAAACAAGGGGGGTAGCTTGAAAGGTTGCTTTTATACCAGTTTGATACTGCCAATCTAATTTTAAATCTTTTACATTTTCTTCATTGATTTGACTAAGTTTTGAGTAACGCTGATTTTCTAAATTTTTACCATAGGTTGACCAATCTTCATTTGATTTTTGGCAGCCTGCCATGAAGGTTAATAAACATAAAGTAATAAGTGATTTAATGAGAATCATATAAATGAGAAAACTGGGATCTTTAGTTTCTTAATTTTATTAGCAATTGATTCTAATTCATCATGAGATAATCTTTCGATAGAGTTTGAATTATTTTGTTCTGTAGGTCTGGCAAGGCTGTATAGATGAATCGCCTTTAGGTTATTTTTAAACGGTTGTAAAAAATCAATATATTGATTAATTAAATTTATTGATGGAAGTTCTTTATTAATTTTTAGTAAGCAGGTCTGGATTATAGTGGGCGAGATTTTAATTGCAGACTCAAGATTACTTGTGACACTATTTGAAGATATATTAATTTGATTAATTCGCTTAGCCTCAAGGGGGTCGATTGCATCAATCTTGAACCATATTTCTCGATTAAGGTCTTTTAGTTGTGCCCAAGCTTTTTTAGTTGCTGGAAGATCTAAATAGCTTCCATTAGTTATGAGACGTACAGAAATTTTATTGTGTAGTTGAAAGCTATGTATTTGTTCAATCACAATTTTAATTGCTGCACCAAATTCTTTGGACGCTGTTGGCTCCCCATTGCCTGAAAAAGCAATATCTCTTAAAACAGTACCTGGTTCTGTATGTTTATCTAAAAAATCTAGATGAATGACCTGATTGAGCCAATAAGTTAACTCTTCTTTGAGAAGTGTTAAGTCAATTGGTTCGGGCTTACCTCTTTTTAGATTGGGAACTTCACAATAAATGCATTGCCAATTACACGCATTATTGGTATTTAAATTGACTCCAATTGATAGGCCATTAGCTCTTCTTGAGACAACAGGATAAATGTATTTACCCTTGAATATTCTACGATCATGATTAATAATGGTGAGTTTAGTAGACACGGCCTTGGTTTATTTAAACCACATTCTTCGAAGTGTCTTATCTTTATTTATAAAATTATGTTTCAGTGCGCCAACAATATGAAATATTAGAATAAATAAAATTAATAGCCCAAATATTTGATGGAACTGATAAAAAATTTCTCGTGCAGAAGGAATATCTAAACCAGGAATAAATTTAATCCCAAACCATTTAATTCCATATTTACTTGCAACTGACATAATTATGCCGGCCAGAGGAATTAATATCATTAAAAGATAGAGCACATGGTGTGCACTTGTTGCCAATTTCTTTTCCCATGACTTCATTGATGATAATAATGCTGGTGGCTTGTGCGTTAATCTCCAAAAGACTCTAAATATAATGAATAAAAATAATGTAATACCAATTGATTTATGTAAGTTAAAATAAAATGATCTTGGTGAGGTTTCCTTAGTAAGCTCCCATGTATAAATACCTAAATTAAATAAATCATAGCTCGAAGATTTAGGTGCTTCTTTTGGTAGGCCTTCCATAAACCAACCCAAGAGAAACATAAAAATAATGCTTACCCCAATTAGCCAATGTAATAATATTGCTATATTAGAATAGTATGTGGGTTTAGTGAGATAGGAGAAACTTTTTCTAGTCTGTGCCATTAAGTTTTTGTTTAAATGATAATATTAAGCAAGTTTAATACCTTAATGAGAAAATGAAAAGATGAAAAAAATAATTTTTTTTGCATATATTTTAATAATTAGTATGGCTCCAATAAGGGTTTTCTCGCATGAAACCCTCTCAATAAATCAAAAAACTTTATCAATCGAAGAAGTAGCACCTGGAATTTTTGTTCATCAGGGTAAGCACCTTGATGTAGATGAAGGATATCAGGGGGATATATCCAATATTGGATTTATTATAGGTAAAGAAAGTGTAGCAGTCATTGATACAGGTGGCACTGATTCTATTGGCTATGCACTTCTTAATGAAATTAAGAAAAGAACTAATCTACCAATAAAATATATAATTAATACCCATGTCCATCTTGATCATATATATGGGAATGTGGCTTTTAAAAGAAAAGGTGTAGAGTTTATAGGCCATGAGAATTTACCTAAAGCAATGCAATTCAGAAAAGAATTTTATGAAAGAATAAATTTAGAATATTTGAATATTCCTCATGATAGGACTATTCAAATTTCACCTAATATATTAGTTAAAGTATTGGAGCCGATTGTAATAGATTTGGGAGATAGATTATTAAAAATTACTGCTTATCCAACAGCGCATACAAATACTGATATTACTATTGAGGACACTAAAACCTCAACGTTATGGACAGGAGATTTGTTATTTACTGAGAGAGCTCCCTCAGTTGATGGAGATATACATGGGTTCATTGAAAGTATTAATTCATTAATGAAAGCCAAATACAATCTATTAATTCCTGGGCATGGATCTCCAACATTTGAGCCAAATTTGTCATGGAATAAAATAAGAAATTATCTAATTATTCTGAGGAATGGAATTCGACTTGCCATTGATGAAGGACTAGATCTTCAAATGGCAATTGATACTGTTGCAAAAGAAGAGTCTTCAAAGTGGGAATTATTTGATGTTCAAAATGGGCGAAATATTAATATGATTTATCCTCAAATGGAGTGGGAGGAAGTTGAATGATTGAGGAAAATAATTGTTTATTGTGCCTTCCATCGAGATATCCATTAATATGGAGTAACTCAGACTTTAGAGTGGTCTTGATTAACGATCATTCATACCCAGGCTACTGTAGAGTTGAGTCCATTGCTCATGTTAAAGAAATGACAGACTTGAGTGATGCAAGACGTCATGAATTTATGAGAATTGTATTTATGGTAGAGGAAGCCCTGAGGAGTCATCTAGTACCGGAAAAAATTAATTTGGCTACTCTTGGAAATATTACCCCTCATTTGCACTGGCATATAATACCTAGATATAAACTCGATAATCATTTTCCAGAAAGCATTTGGTCGAATCCAAAGCGGTCTGAGAAAAAAGAACTTTTAGAGTCTGAAAGTTTAATTTTAATAGAGCATATCCAGAAAGAATTAAGTAACTAAACGCTTAACAACCTTACCTTTAATGAGATGCTGTTCGATAATTTCATCAATATCTGACTCATCAATGTATCTATACCATACAGCTTCTGGATAAATTACTAATAAAGGCCCCTCATTACAACGATCAAAACATCCTCCTCGATTAACTCGTATTTTCCCAGGACCATTAAGATCTAAACTTTTAACCTTTTTTTTCATATACATATAAATGGGATCAGCATTAAAATCAGAGCAGCATTGCTCTCCATTTTCACGTTTATTAAGGCAGAAAAAAATGTGATGTTTAAAGTGTGTCATATTTATTGAGAAGAGAATTTATTTCCTTCAGTAAATTTCCAGGTTCTTGTAATTCGAATTATATCAACTTCATTTCTCATTTTTTCAGAGAACTTTGCGTAAGGTGCCCCAATCCTAACTATAGAGATAGCCGCCTTATCTAAGTCTGAATATCCAGAACTTTTATTAATTATAATATTTTTAATAGTACCAGCTTGGGTTAAGGAGACTGTTAATCGAAGTGACCCAAAAATACCTGATTTTGCAGACTCAGGATAATTGAGTGCTCCAATACGTTCAACTTTTTGACGCCATGCTTCAAAATAAAGTCGGTATTCATAGTCTGCAGTTGAACTGGAAATTTTTTTGCTTCGAAATTTTTTATTGTTATTCGGAATACTAATAGGAATTGATTCCTTAATATTAGAAAGAATTTGGTTGGAATCAATAGCAGTAATTTTCTTAATAAATGGAGTAGTTTTCACAGACGCAGCATTATTTTTTATTTTTTTTTGTACTGTAGGCACAATAATCTTTTGTTTTTTGGTTTGGCCTTTTGGTTTAGATGTCAATTTTTCTCTTAGATTATCTTTATTATGAATTGGAATTGGAGTGATAAAGCTAATTTCTATATCTGAAGGGGGGGACAAATAAACTTTATGATTTAATGTAAGATCAGTAACTATTAATAGAATTAGATGAATAATCATTGAGATTAAGATTGCTGAAATTAAATAGAGGTTACTAAAATAACTGCTCATAGAGTTATTCATCATTAAGTGCTTTAGCTACCTTTGACTGAAGTCCAGAAAAGCTTCCATTGCTCATAAATATAATCTTATCCCCACTTTGAGAAAATTGTGCAATTTTTTCTGCAAGTTGATCAACATTTTCATAGACATCTGTATTAGACACATCTTTAAATAACTTATGAGCATCCCACGATAAATTATTTGCGTAACAGAAAGTCGCATCTGCGGCTCTGAGACTCTCGATAAGATAATTTTTCATAGTGCCCAGTTTCATTGTATTTGATCTTGGTTCGATAACTGCAACTATTCGACCCTCACTAATTAATTTTTTAAGTCCGTCTAATGTTGTTTGGATGGCAGACGGATGATGAGCAAAGTCGTCATACAACTCAATATTATTTATAGTATAAATTTTTTCCATACGTTTTTTTACACTCTTGAATTGACTTAATGCATCAATTGAGTTTTCAGGAGTAATTCCAACATGTCTGGCAGCCGCAATTGCCGCCAAAGCGTTCATATAATTATGACGTCCAATCAGTTCCCAGTTAAGGGGCGCTTGTTTAACTGCATTGTGATATATTTCATGCCCTTTAGTATCCCATTCTGTATTAGTCCCAATGTATTCGACTTGTGTCCAACATCCTTTTTCAATAACAGTTTTGAGGGAGGGACTTTCTTGGTTGACAATAATACGACCCTGACTAGGGACGGTTCTAACCAAATGATGAAAGTGAGTTTCTATATGTCCTAAATCCTGAAAAATATCTGCATGATCAAATTCTAGATTATTTAGGACTAAGGTTTTGGGGTGGTAATGGATAAATTTAGACCGTTTATCAAAAAAAGCGGTGTCATATTCATCTGCCTCAATAACAAAGAAAGAAGGAACATTTATTTTATTATCTAGTGGAAGCCTAGCCGAAACATCAAAGTTATTTGGAATACCGCCAATTAAAAATCCTGGAGCAAGACCACAGAACTCAAGTATCCATGCCAGCATTGCAGTCGTTGTTGTTTTGCCATGTGTTCCTGCTACTGCGATAACCCATTTATTAAATAAGATATTTTCATATAACCATTGGGGCCCAGATATATAAGGAAGCCCCTGATCTAGAATGCTCTCCATCAAAGGATTGCCCCGTGAGATAACATTACCAATTACAAAGACATCTGGATTCAATGTTATTTGTTCCTCAGAAAATCCCTCAGTAATAGAAATACCTAAACCTTCAAGTTGTGTAGACATAGGGGGATAAACATTTTGGTCGCAACCAGTTACTTTATGGCCTTGAGACTTTGCTAGAGCTGCCATACCCGCCATAAATGTTCCACATATACCTAAGATATGAATATGCATGATTACCTAAGATTTGGTGCTAGCCATTTTTGTAATTTCTCGGTCGGAATTGATCTTCTTAAAACCATATCTTCTAATTGGTCTTTATCTATTTTGTCTACACTAAAATATTTAGCTTCAGGATGAGAAAAATAAAAGCCACTGACAGAGGATGCTGGCATCATAGACATTCCATCTGTTATTTGCATTCCAATTTCATTTGTTTTTAGTAGCGAAAAGATATCTTGCTTTACCGTGTGTTCTGGGCAAGCCGGATATCCTGGTGCTGGCCTTATACCTTGATATTTTTCATGAATCATATCCTCTTTACTGAGATCTTCTGGCTGGTAACCCCATAGGTCTTGCCTTACTCTGTCATGCATATATTCAGCAAAGGCCTCAGCAAGTCTATCTGTTATCGCTTTAATCATAATGCCACTATAATCGTCTTCTTCTTCTTCAAAAATTTTTTCATATACCTCTACATTAATACCTGATGTGACAGCAAAAAGACCAATATAATCTTTAATACCGCTTTCTTTTGGTGCAATAAAATCTGCTAAACATAAGTTAGGTTTTTGTTGGCCCTTGATGTTAGGTTTCTGAGTTTGTTGCCTCAACCCGTAGTAAGTAAAAATAGGATTTGTCGATTCTTCGTCTGCATAAATCTCTATGTCATCATCGTTCACTGTATTCGCAGGATAAAATCCAATAATTCCATTAGCCTTTAATTTTTTTTCATTAATAACTTTAGATAACATTTTTTGTGCTTCAGCAAATAATTCGGTAGCGCTTTCACCAACAACGCTGTCACCTAAAATATTTGGATACTTACCATGCAGATCCCATGTTTGGAAGAACGGAGTCCAGTCGATATATTCTTTAATTAACTGAAGATCGATATTGTTAAATACACGCCGGCCAATAAATTTAGGTCTTTTTGGCTCGAAGCTTAAGCTTAATTTATTTTTTCTTGCCTCTTTAATAGTAATGTAAGTTGCCCCTTTTTTCTTCGCATGAAGCTCTCTTACATTTTCATAATCTTTAGATAAATTAATGAGGTATTCGATTTTTTGTTTTGGATCCATCAGTGATTGCATAATTGAGACTGATCTTGATGCATCCGAAACATGAATGACAGGCCCATCGTAATGCTCGGCAATTTTTACTGCCGTATGTGCTCTCGATGTAGTTGCCCCACCAATAAGTAAAGGAATATTATTTTCATTGAAATAAGGGTCGCGTTGCATTTCACTGGCTACGTTTGTCATCTCCTCAAGTGAAGGAGTAATTAGCCCTGACAGACCAATAATATCTACATTTTCATCCTTAGCTTTGGCGAGTATTTCTGCACATGGCACCATCACTCCCATATTAACTACTTCAAAATTATTGCACTGTAAGACTACGGAAACAATATTTTTCCCTATATCATGAACGTCACCTTTTACTGTAGCTATTAACATTTTCCCTTTAGGCTTTGCTTTTATTCCAGTTCTTTTTTCATCTGCCTCTTTTTCTTTCTCAATAAAAGGGACAAGATGAGCAACAGCCTGTTTCATTACCCTTGCTGACTTTACTACTTGTGGCAAGAACATCTTACCTTGTCCAAATAAATCTCCTACTATATTCATACCATCCATTAATGGGCCTTCAATTACATTAATAGGGCGACCACCTTCTTTATTCATGATCTTTAGTCGAGACTCCTCTGTATCTCCTACAATATAATCTGTGACGCCATGTACTAGAGCGTACTCAATTTTTTTCTCAACGGAGATAGGATTTTCGTCATCACCTCGCCAGTTTAATTTTAATTCTTCTTTTTTGCTCCCCTTGAGTGTTCCTGCAATATCGATCATTCTCTCTGTGGCATCTGGCCTTCTGTTGAGAATTACGTCTTCTACTGCCTCTTTGAGATCATCAGCAAGGTCGTCATATAGACCAATCATGCCGGCGTTTACTATTCCCATAGTCATCCCAGCTTTGATGGCATGATGTAAAAAAACTGTATGAATAGCTTCCCTAGCTAAATCATTTCCCCGGAAGCTGAAACTAACATTTGATACTCCCCCAGAAATTTTGGCATAAGGAAGATTGTCTTTAATCCATTTTGTAGCATTAATAAAATCTACAGCATAATTATTGTGTTCTTCAATTCCTGTAGCGACTGCAAAAATATTAGGATCAAAGATAATATCTTCTGGCGGAAAATTTAAATTTTTAACTAATGTATCGTAGGCACGCTTACATATTTCTGTTTTTCGTTCATAGGTATCGGCTTGCCCTTTTTCATCAAATGCCATTACTATTACAGCCGCTCCATAGTTTCGACAGAGCTTTGCTTGTTTAATAAAGCTTTCCTCACCTTCCTTGAGTGAAATGGAGTTGACTACTGCTTTACCTTGTACACACTTCAAACCTGCTTCAATAACATCCCATTTTGATGAATCAATCATTATAGGGATGCGAGCAATATCTGGTTCAGAGGCAATTAAATTGAGGAAGTGTTGCATCGCTTGAAGGGAGTCCAACATCCCTTCATCCATATTAATATCAATAACTTGAGCTCCATTTTCAACTTGTTGCCTTGCTACTGATACTGCTTCTTCAAATTTTTCGTCAATAA
>Ga0209830_10000326_pt1 | contig 51534 bp, 69 predicted proteins | sample ArcticOcean_MG_C_12_FD_187439 | JGI IMG/M metagenome (GOLD analysis project Ga0209830, IMG submission 187439) | Marine microbial communities from western Arctic Ocean - ArcticOcean_MG_CB8_130 (SPAdes) (version 2) | ecosystem: Environmental > Aquatic > Marine > Oceanic | place: Arctic Ocean...
CAACAGAACCTACAGGTACTCATACAATAGTAACAGCATCAAGTGCTAATATTATTGTGGGTAACGTATCTTCTCCGGAAGATGCAGCAGGTAGTGTAGCTACAGTTACAGATGCAGATACTATTTCGTTAGTAGCTAGTAAAGCTGTTCATGGAGATTTTGTCCATGTATGGTCTGACGGCACTAACTGGTATCTAAACGGACAGTGTAAAGTTCAAGACGGAATTACAACAACTCAAGCGGGTTAGTAATATAGTCTACGGTATTAACTGATACCAACCGGAGGAGTTTTAGGATTCCTCCCCTATTTAAAAAAAGGAGATAATATGAAAAGTAAAAAAACAGTAATGAAAAAAGATGGTAATGCTGCAGCTAGAAGAGAGCCGATGCAGTATGGTGGCATGGCTAAAAAGAAAATGATGGCAGGTGGTCGTATGAAGTATAAAGACGGTGGTGCAATGCCAAAAGCCAAACCTTGCTAATATGAAAGGCGTAAAACATTATAAAAAAGATGGAACAGAACATAAAGGCACTTCTCATAAAATGCCTAATGGAGATTTACATACAAATAAATCACACACTAAAACAAGTGTAAAACTTTTCCACTTGAACGAACTAGGTAAAAAAGCAAAACTAAAAGCTAAAGGTAAATAATAATGGCTACAACATATTTAGATTTAACAAATGAAGTATTAAGAGAACTAAACGAAGTTGTTTTAACTTCTGGTAATTTTAGTGCTGCTACAGGTATACAAGCATTTATAAAAGATTCAATTAATAAATCTATATTTGATATAGCTAACGAAGAACCACAGCTACCTTTTTTCTCAGCAGGAGCTAGTGGAGGCACAGACCCTTTTTACGGGAATGTAACTGTCGCATCGGTGGCAGGAACTAGATGGTATACGCTTAAAGCAGATAGCTCTAGTATAACAACTGATTATTCATCAGTAGACTGGGATGATTTCTATTTAACAACAATAAACGTGAGTGGAGAAACTACTCCTTTTGTTTCTAGAGGTTTAAAATTTTTAACACTAGCAGACTGGAAAAGATATTATAGAGATAGTGAAAATGCAGATGACGCAGAAGGTTCAGATGCTTCTCACGGAGAACCTGCATATGTTATTAAAAGTCCAGACCACAGAAAGTTTGGATTAAGTCCTATCCCTGATAAAGTTTATAACGTACATTTTTATGCTTTTGCAAAACCTGTAGCCTTATCAGCTTATGATGATTCTATTGTTATGCCAGAACAGTATAGCAATGTTATAACAGCACGAACAAGATATTACGTGCACCAATTTAAAGAAAATATTCAACAAGCAGCTTTTGCACTTGATGAGTATAAAAAGAATATGAAGACTATGAAATCTAATTTAATTAATCCTACTCCTAAATACATGACAGACGACAGGACTTATTTCTAGATGGCAGCAAGTCAACCATTTTCAGTAGCTTTAGTCGGTGGACTTGTTAAGTCTACTAACTCTTCAGCGTTGCTTAAGACACCCGGAGTTGCTACTAAGTTAAGAAACTTTGAAGTATCTGACGAAGGTACTTATAGAAGAATAAATGGATTTACTTTGTTTGGAGATACGTTACCTAATTCTTCAGAAGACATAGAAGGTTTAGTAGTTTATGCAGATGGTTTAATAGCTGTAGCAGGAAACGATGTATTCTTTAGTCAAGACGGAGAAAGTACTTGGTTACAATTAAATAAAGAAAGCGTTGCATCAGGCGGAGATAACTATTCTGCCTTTACTGGTAGAGGAGAATTATCTTTAACAGGTGTAGACCAATGTGAGTTTGCTATTTTTGAAGGTCCGTCTGAATATGGTGAAGTAGTTATAACAGATAAGAGTGGTAATAATAAACCTTTCTTATTTAAAATGACTGGGTCAAGTGCAGACGTAACTGCTAGAACTTTCTTTACAAGTCAGATAACTATTAGTGGTGATACTACAGCTAAGTTTTGTACAATACATGACCAGCATTTAGTAGTAGCTGGAGACCCTAGTACACCTAACACAATTTATTATAGTAGTACTAATGACATAGATAGCTTTAGTGGTTCTGGTGCAGGTAGTATTACTTTAGAAGATAAAGTAGTCGGATTAAAAAGTTTTCGTAATGAACTATTTATATTTTGTCGTAACTCAATATTTAAACTACAGAACATAAACAACGCTAGTACTATTGCAGTTGTACCTGTTACTAAAAACGTAGGTTGCTTAGACGGTCAAACAATCCAAGAGATTGCTGGTGACCTTATATTCTTAGCACCCGATGGATTTAGAACAGTTGCTGGTACATCAAGAATTGGTGACGTTGAGTTAGGTACAATTAGTCAAGCTATACAGCCAATAATAAATGAGATTGCTAATGCTTCTGATTCATTACAATTTAGCAGTGTTGTACTAAGAAATAAATCACAATACAGAATGTTTTATAGTACTACCTCAAGTAGTCAGTTTACTGGAAAAGGTATTATAGGGACACTAAGAGCTAACGGATTTGAATGGTCTGAAATATTAGGAATACAAGCACCTGCTATTACATCAGGATTCAATAGTTTAGGAGTAGAAAAAGTATTTCATGGTGATAGAGACGGTAAAATTTATAACCATAACACAGGTAACAGTTTTAACGGTACAAATATTGAAGCAGAATATCAATCACCTGATTACGATTATGGTGACTTAGGAACTTTAAAAACTTTAGACTATGTTAAACTTGCCTTTACTCCGGAAGGAGATTGTCAACCATCACTTAGAGTTAGATTTAACTATGACAGTTTAGATACACCACAACCTGCTGACATAGTTTTAAACGAGATACCACAACCTGCTATTTTTGGAACAGCTATTTTTGGAACTGAAAAGTTTGGAGCAACCGAACAGCCTTTAGTACAACAGAATTTGACAGGTAGTGGACACAGTAATTTTTTTAAAGTCTTTAGTAACGACACTAAAGCACCATATTCAATTAACGGACTATACGTAAATTATAGACCATCAGGAAGAAACTAGGAGATATTTATAAATGGCTACTTATGTAAGACAGAGTTCATTCAGTGACGGAGATACAATCACATCGGCTTTATTCAATAATGAATTTAACCAATTAGTTAATGCATTTAACGCAAGTTCAGGACATACCCATGACGGCTCTACAGCTGGTGATGGTGGACCAATTTCTAATTTATTTAGTAATGCTTTAGTATTTGGTACAAATGCCAATATAGATGTTGCTATAACATTTAACGCCACAACAAACGATGGTGTTTTAACATGGATGGAAGATGAGGATTACTTTAAATTCTCAGATGACTTATTAATAGACTCTACAGAAAAAGTACAGTTTAGAGATACAGGATTATATATTTATTCTAGTGCTGACGGACAGCTTGATATAGTAGCCGATACAGAAGTTCAGATAGCAGCAACTACAATAGACATAAACGGTAACGCAGATATCTCTGGTAACTTAGGTATAGGTGGTAATCTAACTGTAACAGGTACTACAACTTTTAACGGTGGTACACTTACTTTAGGTGACTCAGCAGCTGACAATGTTGTCTTTGGAGCTGACGTAGACTCTAACATTATACCAGACGATGACGGTGCATATGACCTTGGTAGCTCTACACAAGAGTGGAGAGACTTATACATAGACGGTACAGCACATATAGATACTTTAGATGTAGATGTAAATGCTACTATCGCAGGAACTCTAGGTGTTACAGGCGTACTAACAGGTACAAGCTTAGACATCTCTGGAGACATTGATGTTGATGGTACAACTAACTTAGATGTTGTTGATATAGATGGAGCTGTTGACATGGCTACTACACTTGCTGTAGCAGGTAACGTAGACTTTAACGGTGACTTAGATGTTGATGGTACTACTAACCTTGATGTCGTGGACATTGACGGTGCTGTAGATATGGCTACAACTCTTGCAGTTGGTGGTGAAATAACAGCAGCAAGTTTAGATATATCAGGAAACGTAGACATAGACGGTACACTTGAAACAGATGCACTATCTTTAAACGGAACAACAGTTACAAGTACAGCAGCAGAACTTAACATCCTTGATGGTGTTACTTCAACAGCTGCAGAACTTAATATCCTAGATGGCGTTACAGCTACAGCTACAGAACTAAATCTTATAGATGGAGTAACTAGTACAACTGCAGAACTAAACATCTTAGATGGCGTTACAGCTAGTGCAGCAGACATAAATTTAATAGACGGTATAACTAACGGAACAGTTATAGCAAGTAAAGCAATTGTTACAGATGCTAACATAGACATTACTGGTGGTAGAAACATTACTATTAGTGGTGAGTTAGACGCTGCAACCTTAGACATATCAGGTAATGCAGACATTGATGGAACTTTAGAAGCCGATGCAATTACTGTAAATGGTACAGCTTTGGCAAGTGTTATTGCTGGAACTACAGTAAACACTGCTACAGTAGCTACAACAGTTACTATTACAGATAACGAAAACACAAACGAAAACAACGCAATTATCTTTACAGCCGGTGGAGACTTAGACGGTGGTAACTTAGGCTTAGAGTCTGATGGTGATTTAAAATACAACCCAAGTACAGGAACTCTTTCTGCTACTAATATTTCTGTTAGTGGTACACTTAGTACTGTAGACTCAGTTACTATGAGTGCTAACAATGCTGTTGTATTTGAAGGTGCTACAGCTGATGCACATGAAACTACACTTACTGTTGTAGATGCTACAGCTGATAGAACAATTACTTTACCTAACGTATCTGGTACAGTTCCTTTATTAGCTGCAGCAAGTAATACACAAATTACTTCTACACCTGAAGAGTTAAACATCCTTGATGGTGTTACAGCAACTGCAACAGAATTAAATCTTATTGATGGTGTAACAGCTACTACAGCTGAATTAAACATATTAGACGGTGTAACATCTACAGCTGCTGAACTAAATGCCTTAGATGGTATTACTGCAGTAGTCGGAGAACTTAATGCTCTTGACATAGGCTCTACAGCTGTCGGTACAGCAGTAGCTTCTAAAGCAGTTATACTAGACTCTAACAAAGATTATACAGGCATAAGAAACTTAACAATTACTGGTGAGCTAGATGCAGCTACACTAGACATCTCAGGCGATATAGACGTAGACGGCACAACTAACCTAGACGTAGTAGATATAGATGGTGCAGCTAATTTTGCAGCAGACGTAACCTTTGCAGATGGTGCAGATATTATTACTGCTTCAGCAGGAACAAGCAACTTTAGAGCAGGTGTCAACGCAGGTAACTCCATTACAAGTGGTGGTAATTATAATACTGTCGTGGGCGATGAAGCAGGTACTGCTTTGACTACTGCGGATAAAAACGTAGCTATAGGATACCAAGCACTTACCACAGAAACAAGCGGCTACTTAAACATAGCAATTGGTGCTGGTGCGTTACAAACTTCAAATGGTGCTTATTACAATGTAGCAGTAGGACATGAAGCAGGTAATGATATAACCACAGGCATTAGAAACACTCTTATCGGTGGTTTGACAGGAGATGCTTTAACGGATGCTGATTACAACGTAGCCGTTGGTTATGGAGCCTTAACAACTGATACTTTAGGCTCTGGTTCAGTTGCTATTGGTACTGATGCGTTAAATGCTCAAAACTTTACTTCAGCTACCACTTCCTACAACACAGCAGTAGGTACTTTTTCAGGTGCCGCAGTAACCACAGGCACACTCAACACCCTCATAGGTGGTCTTGCAGGTGATGCGATTACTACAGGTTCTAATAATGTTGCTCTAGGACATGATTCTTTAGGATTAAATACTACAGGAGATTCTAATACTGCTATTGGAGAAGATGCATTACAAGCAAATACAACTGCAAGTAATAATGTTGCTGTTGGTAGAAGAGCAATGTTTGCTAATACAACGGGTACTGATAATGTTGCTATGGGACATAATGCTCTTGATGCAAATACAACAGCTTCAAATAATACAGCAATAGGACATGATGCTCTTACAGAAAACACTACAGGTGCTGCTAACACAGCAGTTGGCTCACTAGCTGCTGACGCTCTTACTGTAGGACAGTTTAATACAGCAATAGGTCATACTGCTTTAGGTGCAGATACTCAAGGTAGTCATTCGGTAGCAGTAGGTTACGGGGCATTAACCTTACAGAATTTTACATCAGCCACTAATACTTTTAACACCGCAATTGGTAATAATGCTTTATATGCCAACGCCACAGGTGTTAATAATACAGCGTTAGGTTATTCTTCTTTAGTAGCAAACACTACAGGTGATTTAAATGTAGCTATAGGTGCTAGTTCGTTAGATGCTAACACAACAGGGTCGCGAAATGTCGCTCTTGGAGCGTTTGTATTAACAAATAGTACAACTGCAAGTTTCAACACAGGAGTAGGTGATTCATCTTTAGGGGCTAATACTACAGGCGCAAGTAACACAGCAGTCGGTGAAGGCTCTTTAGATGCAAATACAACAGCGAGTAACAACACCGCAGTGGGTAGAGATGCTTTAGGCGCAAACACTACAGGTGATTTAAACGTAGCGATAGGCTCTACAGCTTTAGATGCTAATACAGTAGGAGACAGAAACGTAGCTCTTGGTTATGCAGCTTTAACAACATTTAATCCTTCTAGTAATGCAGACACCTATAATACAGCAGTAGGTACTGTAGCATTAAAAAATCTAACAACAGGTACTCTTAATACTGCTGTCGGTGGACAAGCAATGGAACTTGCTACTACAGGTGGTAGTAATACTGCTATGGGTTATGGTGCTTTAAACGCAAACACCACAGGTGGTGAGAATGTAGCAGTTGGAAAAGGAGCCTTAGATGCTAATACAACTGCAAGTTATAATACTGCAGGTGGACTTAATGCTTTAGGAGCAAACACCACAGGTGCATCAAATACTGCATTTGGTAATCAGGCTTTATTAGCAAACACCACAGCAGCTAACAACACAGCAGTAGGTCAGTCAGCTTTACTTGCAAACACTACAGGTACAAGAAACGTAGCAATGGGAGCTTTAGCCTTAGACGCTAATACTGTCGGTGGTAAAAATGTAGCTTTAGGTATGGATGCTTTAGGAACTAACGTAGATGGTAGCCGAAGTGTTGCTATCGGTGATTCAGCATTAGCAACTCAAGACCCTGCAAGTGCTGTTGACATGTATAATACAGCGGTTGGTCATGGAGCAGGTAGTGCAGTAACCACAGGTGTTCAAAACACCATCATAGGTGGTCTTGCAGGAGATGCAATTACTACAGCAGCTAATAATACAGCAGTTGGTTTTTCTTCTTTATCACAAAACACAACTGGTACAGCTAATGTAGCAATAGGAGCATCTGCTTTAAATGCTAATACAACTGCGAGTAATAATACAGCAGTAGGTCTTAATGCTTTATTAGCAAACACTACAGGTGCTGAGAACGTAGCAGTTGGTAACTTGGCTTTACAATTAAACACAACAGGTACACATAATGTTGCTATTGGTGCTTCTGATGGTACTAGTGGAGCAACATTAGGAACTAATGAAACAGGTTCTCAAAATACTGCTATTGGTATGCAGTCTTTAAAAGCTAACACCTCAGCAGATAATAACACCGCAGTTGGTTATCGTTCTTTATATGCAAACACTACAGGTGCTGGAAACACATGTATTGGTGCACTTGCTGGTGATTCTATTACAGAAGGCTCAAATAACATTATGATTGGTTATCAATCAGAAGTTAATGGTGCTACAGGCTCAAATCAAATATGTATTGGTATTGATATAAATGCTGGTGGAGATAATAATTTTAGTTTTGGTAAAGCTAGTAATGTTGTTACTAACGATTTTGATGCGGATGCAGATTGGTCACGAAGTTCTGATATTAGATTAAAAAGAAATATTGAAGATACAACATTAGGTTTAAGTTTTATTAATGATTTAAGACCTGTAAAATTTCAATGGAAACCATCTAATGAAGTCCCAGAAATAATGACTTCAGAATACAATAAAGAAAATCAAAAGAATTTAGATTATATTAATCATGGTTTTATAGCACAAGAAGTTAAAGAAGCTATAGATAATCATGGAGATACAACTTTTGGTGGTTGGCATGTTGATGAAAACGACAATGAAACTCAAAGAATTAAAAAGAATATGTTTATTATGCCTTTAATTAAGGCAGTACAAGAACTATCTACAACAGTAGATGAATTAAAACAAGAGTTAAAAACTCTAAAAGGAGAATAATATGGCACAAACAGTAACAGAAGTATTATCAGCTGGAGCAGATTCAGTAACACTTATCAACGCTATAAATGGCGGAACACAAGATGTTACAGGTATGACTCAAGCAGAAATCAATGACACGGTACAAAGAAACGTAGACCACTTAGAACTAGTCTTAGCCTATGCACCTGTTGACGGAGATGACGATACTCCAGACGTAGCAGGAGCAGCAAGTAATTTAAAAACTACACACGTTGCAGCTATTACTACTGGTAAAACTTATATAACTGATAATAGTTAAACACGGTGGAACTAACACCATATCTGTTTTGGAACATATTCATAACTTTGGTGTTAGCACCAGTCTTATTTAGTATTAAACAAAATACACAAGAAGCTAAACGGATTGATATTCTTTTAAATAAAACTCGTGAAGAACTTGCAAAAGAATACGTAACCAAAACAGAACTCAAAGATGACATGGGAATTCTCATGGATAGAATGGATAAAATTGGAGAAAAGCTTGACAAACTCTTCGAAGTTAAGTAAAATATACATATATAGTATTTGTTTATGAATAAAGATAATAATAATAAATTAAAAAAATATAAAGCTACTAGGTTAAAAGCTGCTAGAGGCTTTCCTAGTTTTGCAAGAAGAGGAAGAGAAGACGAAAGAGATAATTATAAATTATCAAGAGTTCAAAAACAACCTAGAAATAAAGAAGAATATGATAAGATGAAAAAGGACGGTACTTTATTTGGAGGTACAAAAAAAGAACCTACACCTAAAGAAAAACCAGTAGTAAAAGCAAAACCTAAACCAACACCTAAGCCAAAGCCTAAACCAATATTACCTCCGAGAAAAGATAACGGAAACGATTTTATATCTATAGGCGGAGTGGGTGGAGGAAAAAGAATTCCTAAAGAAGACAAACCAGCACCAACACCAGCACCAACACCAGCACCAACACCAGCACCAACACCAGCACCAGTCCCTATACAGGCACCTATTATGAAAGTACCACCAAAAAAAAACCCTAATCCTAGATTTTCTATAGAAAGAAAACCTGTTAGTAAGCCTATACCTCAAGCTCCAAAAAAACCTATACAACAGGGAATACCTTCAAAGAATACAAGGAATATAAATGACCCTAAAGGACCTATAGATACTAAGATATCTAAAGCAGTTTTAAAAGCTCCTACTAAACAACCTATAGAAAATATTTCTATTGGTGGTGTTGGTGGGGGTAAACCTATACAACCTATAGAAAAAGTTACTGCACAACCGGGACAACCTACTGGTACACGTAGAGGAGCAGTACCAGATAAATTAGAAGAAAAGTTACAACAAGTTGATTCTAGTGGTAATATACTAAAAGATGCATTAGTGGGAAGACAACAGGGTGAAACTGCAGAACAATATAGAGCAAGAACTGCCGGACAGTTTACTCCTAATCCTAATCAAAAAACTTTTAAAAGTCGTGAAGAAGCAATGGCAGATGCTCAAGGTTTAACTTTACAAGAGTACCTAGCACAAGAAGAAAAAAATGTTAATGTGCAAACTAACGATGTTGCTAGGACTGCACAAACTTCACAAGCTTTTCAAAAAGCACCAGTTCAAGAAGACCCTAGAGATAGCGTAGTCTTTGCACAGGCTGCACAAACTGCACAACAAACAGCAAGTAATGAAGTTATAGAAAACTTACCAAACAAATTAGGTTTTAAGTTTAGTCAAGAAGAATTAGATAAGATAGCTGCAAATGTACAAGCTGCTATTGATGAAGGTGTTTTAAACTTAGGAGAAAGACGAGGCGATGGTTATAACGACACAGGCGGTGGTAACGGTGCTGGAGGAGCTGGTCAAGGCGGTGCTACAGGCTGGTGGTCTGACGCAGGATACAAGACTTTAAGAGAGGCTTTAGACAGCGGTGAATTTACATATAAAGATGGACAGTGGGTTAAGAAAGACGGTACAGAAGATGACAAACAAAAAGCAGTAGATGAAGAGTTAATTACTGCTAGAGGTAGAGCTGAACAAATACTACAAGGTAATATGGAAGGCATACCTCAAGCTGAAGCTCCTAAAGAAGTAGAAGTAGGTGAAGAAGGTGTTGCTAAAACAATGGCAGAAAGAGAAGCTCTTACAGCTGCACAAGCTGAAGTAAGTGCTGCACCAGAAGTTGCAACTATAGAAGATGTAACAACTGCAAAGACTCCAGAACAATTACAAGCTGAAACTTACAAAGCTGAATTAATTACTAATCTTCCTAATATAGAACCTATAATAGGTGAGTTATCTGATGATGCTATTGCTAAGGTTACTGAGATTAATAAATTATCAGGTCCAGTTATTGCTGAACAAGTTACTAAACAAGCTGTTGACGCTGCTAAAGCTACAACAGTTGACGGTATATTATCAGCAGGTGCTTTTGTTCCTGAAGTAGATGATTTAACTCCAGAGAAAGTATCAGACACTCCTGATGCTGAGGCTAAAACTAGAGAAGCCTTAACAGGTGAGCCTTCTACAGGAGCTGCTGCACAGATAATAGACCAAGTAGGTTATACAGCTGCTAAACGTAGACCTGTAAAAGGTACAGCTGCTAAAGGTGCTGCTGCTTCTATGCTCGGAGAAGTTTCAGAGTTACCTACTGAAATTACAGCAGCTATAGTAGAAGACCCTGCAACAGTAGAAGCTCAGTTAGATAGTGGAACAGACCCTGAAGTTATTGCAGCTATTGCTGCTTTACCTGTAGAAGCTTTAGTATCATCACAGATGGAAAGTTTATTAGGTGGTATGGAAGATGGTAACATACCTTTATGGGCTAGACCGGCTGTGGATGTTGTTAATCAAGGAATGGCTGCTAGAGGTTTAAATGTTTCTACTGTCGGTAGAGATGCTTTATTTAATGCTATTATACAAACAGCTATGCCAATGGCTCAGAGTAATGCACAAGCTTTACAAACTAGAGCAGCTCAGAACTTAAATAATCAACAACAAGCAAATCTGCAACAAGCTTCTCAAACTCAACAAATTAGAATGCAGAACTTGGCAAACCGTCAAGATGCTGCAAGTCAGACTGCACAGATGTCTCAACAGATGAAGACATTACAAAGTCAGTTTAATCAAGAAGCTATACTTACTTCAGAACAACAAGAACAACAAATAAGAGTTGAGAATTTAAGAAACAGACAACAGGCTACTGTTCTTAATACTCAGAACGAACAAGCAATGAATGCTCAAAACTTAGGTAATGAGCAACAAACAGAACTTGCAAATCTTGAAATATTAAATCAGACAGAACGTGAAAACATGTCTGCTGAAAATCAAGAAAAATTATCAGAGATGAATATAGCTGCAGAGTTTATAGCCAAGAACGCTGACTTTAAACAACAAATGAATTTAGCTAACTTGTCTAATGACCAGCAAATGAAACTTGCAAACTTGTCATCTTTAAATCAAGCAGGTGCAGATAATCTTAACGCTGCTCAACAAACAGAACTTGCAAATCTTAATAAGACTATGCAAACAAATATTAAGAATGCTGAACTAGCTCAACAAATGGGTATAGCTAATCTTAATGTTGACCAGCAAACAGCTATGGCTAATGCTAATACTGTTGCTAATATGGACATGACTAAGTTTAATAATGAACAACAAGTTGTGTTAGCTAATAGCAAGTTTATGCAAACTGCTACACTTGCTAATCTTAATGCTAAACAACAAGCAGCTATGCAAAATGCTACAGCTATGGCATCTTTAGATTTAGCAACTGTTGACCAAAGAACTAGATTAGCAGTTACTAATGCTCAATCATTTTTATCTATGGATATGGCTAATCTTTCTAATGAGCAACAAGCAAGTATGCTTAAATCTCAGATGGAACAACAACAATTATTATCTAATCAATCTGCTGATAATGCTTCAAAACAATTTAATGCTTCTAGTGAAAATCAAACAAATCAATTCATGGCTAGTCTAGCTAATCAAGTTGAACAGTTTAATGCTAATCAATTAAATACTGCAGAACAGTTTAACGCTTCACAAACAAACGCTAGAGATGCTTTAGAGTTTCAAGTAGAAGCTGATTTGGAAAAAGCTAATGCTTCTATGGTTAATCAAATTAATCAGTTTAATGAAACAACAGCCTTTGAAAGAAATAAATTTAACACAGCTAATGCACAAGCTATTGAGCAATCTAACTTAGCATGGAGAAGACAGTCTAACACTATTAACACTGCAGCAGCTAATCAAGTTTCTATGCAAAACGCACAGAACGCTTTTAACATGACCTCACAAGCTCAATCATTTTTATGGCAAGAGTTACGAGACCAAGCTAACTATACTTTTCAAGCTGGTGAAAATGAAGAAAATAGAAAAGCTCAGTTATATGCACAAGCCTTAGCTAACGAAGGTGGTTCTGCAGAAAATTGGAAGAGTAATGTAGACTCAATAGGAACTTTAATTAACAGTATATTTGGCGGAACATAGGAGAATAATATGGGATTTAACCCCTTTAAGAATTTAAAAAAAATAGTAAAAGGAATTGGTAAAGGTATTAAAAAGATTGGCAAAGGTATCAAAAAAGTAATGGGTAAGATTATGAAACCTTTTGCAAAACTTGGTATCGTTGGACAAATTGCTTTAGGATTTATTATGCCTTGGGCTGCAGGTGCTATATTCTCTGGCTTTGGAACTCTCGCAACAAGTATGGCAGCAAGTAGTAATATGTTTATTAAAGCTGCTGGTACAGTTATGAAGGGTATTCATGCAGGAGCTAGTACGGTTAAAGGAGCTTTTACTAAAGTTACTGATGCCATTAGTGGTGGTTTAGAAACTGTTACTGGTAAAGCTAAAGAAATGTTTGGCATTAAAGCTGACGCTTCAGATTTTATAAAAAATGCTCCTGAAATGAAAGAGTTTGATTTCGGTAGTAATTTATCTGAAAAAGCTATATCAGATGTAGCAGCTACAAAAACTATAGAAGGACAATTAGCTTCTACAATTCCTGATGCAATTGGAAAAGTAACTGACAGTGTCATTGGAGATATTTCAAAAAAAGCAACAGAAGAAACTTTACTAGGCAGTATTAAAAAAGCTGCTTTTGACGCTCCCGGAAAGCTTGTAGAAGGAACTATTGCTAGTACAACTGCAGGAATTAAAGAAGGTATAGCACGTTCTATATCACCAGAAGGAGACATTGTTTACCCTCAAAATATTGTAGATATGATAGGAACTAGTGATAACTTTAGTTCTGTATTTAATGAAACAGACTTAGTGGCTGAAGATGCAAAATTACAAAGTCAAGGAGGAATGTATGGAGGATTAATTCATACAGCTGCTATACAAACAAACTCTTCATTCGGTCTTGATACTGAATGGAGTAATTATATGAAAGGACTAGGAGGAACTAGGTAATGGTAGAAAAACAATTTAAAGATTTTGACCAAGAAGGTTTAGAATTCTTAGCTAATAACGGTAGACCTATTCCCGGCTCATCTTTAACTAATAGTCCTGACACTCCATATGCTTGGGAACAAGCTCCTCAGTTTGTAGAATTACAACCTGCAATGGATGCTTTGTTTCTGGAGCTTACAGAACCTGAAGCGTACCATTCAACTATGGATTTAGTAAGAAATGGAATGCCTATTGGAGACATAGCTCAAATACTTCTTACAGATGGTTTTCAAAAAGGAATGTGGAATCCTGATTTATTAATGTTACTTGTTGAGCCTACTATGTATATGATTATTGCTTTTGCAGAAAAAGCAGACATACAAGATTATATTACTTATGAAGGTGAAGACGAAGAACCAGCTGATGATGATGAGCAACTTGCTGGGATAGAAGAAGCTATTAATATAGCACAAGATAGAATTGTTCCTAAAGCAAAAGCAGGAGTATTTCCAAAAGAAATAGAAGAAAGATTAGAAAAATTTACTGTGCCAGAACAGCCAAGTTTATTAGAAAAACCACAACAATCAGAAAGTTTATTAGGTAGAGAGGATTAATATGGCAATAGAACAATTAGGTGAATCTTTATTATCTCAAGCTAGAGATAGAAAGAAAAAAGAAAAGAAAAAAGCTAAAATCTTTACAGGGCTTATGCTAGGTGTACAACTAGGTAATGTGGCACTAAGAAAAAGAGCAGAAAAAAGAGCTAATGAATTTTGGGCTAGTAATAAAGGAGTTTTAGACCAGAGAGCTACTCAATTTCAACAGGGAGTTAATTTTTGGGATAATCATAATAAATTAATGTCTAGTAAAGGTGTTGTCGGAGGCGGTGATTGGAAAGATGCTTATAAAGAAGAACAATATGCGGTGTATAAAGCTAGAGATTTAGGCGGTAATAAACCTAAAGATTTAATAAAGTTTAAACAGGATGTAGATTTTAAAATTCAAGATGATTTAAAAAGTTATGAACAAAAATTAGAAATTTATAAAAACTTTAAAAACATTCCAACTACCGGAAGAGAACAATCTAAAACTGCGTATGTGAAAACTCTTCGTGATAAGTTAGAAAAAAGTGCTTCTACTATTACTAAAAATGATAACGTAGGTAATTTTTTACTTTCCCAAGTAGGTATTAGAAAAAAACCATCAGTTGAAGCTACTACTATATTAGGTGGAGAAGCTATAATAACCGCAGGTGGTTTATCTAAAGAAGAAAGAAATCAATTACTAGAAGAATTTAAACAAGCTAACTTGTTAGATAAAGACTTAGCTGAAGCAAATGCTCAGTCTCAATATCAACCTATGTCAGAAGAAGAAATTAAAAAATACTTACCTGAAGGCAGTACTTCTGTTAAGCCTATAGGAAGTCATCAAACATCCTTTGGATTAGCATTATCAGAAAATGATGTAAAGAGACAAGAATCTTTATTAAATGAGTATAGGTTTACTTATAATGGAAAAGAAAATCAAACTCCTAGAAATATTTATGAGACAATATTTAAAAATCAAGGTGTAGAGGCTGCAGAAGTTTTTAGAGGAGATGTTTTAACAATATCTAGAAAAACACAACTAGATTATGAAAAAACTAATGTAGGTAAAGAAGTTGTAAATGCTGAAGTATTTTTAAATCAAGCAATTAGAGAAGTAATTGGAGAAACACCTTCAGAAATAAATAATGACTGGCTAACTTCTACAATAAAAATAACTAATAATACAACTAATGATTCTTCAGATGTTAGAGTAGGAACTTTAGTTAATTTGTTTAAAGAAACAGTTGATGAAGATAAAGAAAAAGCTAAAAAACAATTAGAAGTTTATAAAAATAATTATCAGAATTTACATCCTGAATTTATTAAGAACATAGAAGACTATTATAATAATGCATTCCCAGAAAACAAACGTAGTTTTAAACGTAGACCAATTAGGACTTTACCTTATGGAGCAGGTTAAAATATGGATGAAGAACTTTATAACACTATTATAGATTTTAATAGCTCTGTAAACCAAGAAGAAACTGAAGAAGAAAAAAAGAAAAGAGAAGAAGAAGAAAGAAAAAAAGAAGAAGAAAAACTTTTAAAGTCTATTCAAGAATCACAAGATATTGAACCACAAGAAACAGATGTTACTGTGTCCTCAGAAGAAATATTAATGTCTGATGATTTATTTAATTCTGTTATAAATTTAGAAGAAGAAAACAGTGATACAGATTATACTGTATTAAGTCCTGAAGTAAGCACTACTAGAAAAATTCAATACGGTGCTCGTCAAGAGCCTATGATTGCGGGAAGTGTTTTTAGATTATTAAAAGCTGGAGTATCTGCTATTTCTCCTAACGAAACTTTTAATGAAGCTGTTCAAAGAATAGAAACTGAAAGACAAGATGAAATATTAAAAGATTACCCAGAGTTTAGAGGTAAGAAAGAAGACCTTACAGTAATTAGTGGAAGAATGGGTACAGCTATTGCAGACCCTGTAACTTTTTTTATACCTTGGGCAAAAGTTGCTAAAGCTGGTAAATTAGCTAGTGTTGCTACAGGAGCTGCTGTCGCTTCAGCAGATGCAGCCTTAAGAGAAAAAACTTTATACGGAGATGTAAGTTTAGGATACGTAGGAGCAAGTGCTTTAATGGGAGGTGCAAGTTCTGGTATAGGTGATTTAGTTGCAAGAAGATTAAATCTTGATAAAAAAACAGAAAAGATTCTTACTATTGATAACGAAGGTAATAAAGTTTTTAAAGATTTAAATGCTACAGACATGCCTATGGTTGGTCCTCTTACTGAAAAAATGCAAGAAACTTTAAATGAAGTTACTGAAAGTTCTTATACTATCAGTCTTCCTTTTATAAATTCTTTCAGAGATGATATAAGTTTTTTAGGTGCAAAATATACAGAAAGAGATTTAGTTTATAGTGAAATTAGTAAACTAACTAATGAATTAAAAACAAGTGGTAATGTTAAAAAAATAAGAGAAATAGAATTAGCAAATAGTGTTCAATCAAATTTTCCATTTAGTGTAACGGGTAGCGTTGGACAGCCGGGAACACGTACTTTAAAAATGTCTCAATTAGATATTATTAAAAAGAAAAAAGAATTGTTAGACTATCAAAAACAACTACCTGTTTTACAAAAAGAAATAGATGATGTCTTATATGTAAAAGCACCTGAAAACATAGCAGTTGTAGGATTCAATTCTTTAATAGAAGCAAGTAAAGCTGGTATGTTAAAAGGTTCTGTAGGAAGTAATCTAACTAGAGCTATGGTGCATGAAATGACAAGACCTCTTGTTGGAGCTGGTATGGGAGGAAGTGTTGCTTTAGTTCTTTCAGAAGGAGAAAGTGACGATGTTTTGGTAAACAGTCTTATGGTAGGTGCAGCCTTTGGATTTTTAAATAAGAGAATAGAAAACAGTTCTTATAAATTAAATGCAAAAGTTGTTTCAGATATACAAGAAGAAACAAGTAAAGTAATAAGAAGAAACTGGAGAACTTACTTTAAACAGTTGCTATCGGGTTCTAATGCGTCAAAAGGGATGGCTATGAGTCCTCCTGTTCAACAGTTTACAAGAGATAGTTTAAAAATACACGGCACTAGACTTGAAGCAGGAGATGTTATTGGAGATTCTGTTGAATATTTAACTCAATCTAGTCAAGATTATTATAGAAGAGCTTTATATAACATCACTGGGATGGAAGAAGATGCCACAGTAATGACAGCAGGACGTTTAGTTCAACAACATAACATGCCTAGTAAATCTAAACATAGTTTTCTTGAGCCGGGAGATTTACAAAATATAAAAGCTATAGAAATGTCTAAAAAAATAATAGCTTTAAATGATTCTTTTAAAGATTATGTAGGAAAAACAGGCGTTATTTTTAGAGAACAAGAAGCTTATGGTCTAACTCAAATTATTGACCAAGAGGTAGTAGATAGGTTAGGAATAAAAAAAGCTATAAATATTCTTGCTCCTTCTTTTCAGACACAGTCTATTAATCAAACCGGTAAAGAAATAAGTTTAGAGGTTGCTAAAACTAGAGCTAAAAAATATTTAACTAATTCTGATAATATAAGAAGACAAGCTATAGTTAGTACAGATGAGTTAGAAAAAAGCACAGTAAGTTTAATTAAAAAAGCAGGAGCTACTGATGCTCAGAATAATACTGTCATAGGTTCAGCTAGATTCTTTGATAATAAAAGAACTTTATATGACCAAGAAGCTAGAGCACAAGCTAAACAATTATTTATACAAGACCCTGAATTTACAAACATACAACTGTTTGAAAACACTATACCTGTAGCAGAGTTTTCAAGAAGATATGGTTCTTCTGGACAAGGCTTAACAAAAGTAATTCAAGATATTAAAAAATATTACAGTAAGTTTGGAGATATTGAAACTAATAAAGGTTTACAAAAATTAATTAGAGAAGATGTTACACAAGTTTCTAATACAGTTAATTCTCTTTTTAAAGTGCATGGAATGCCTAGTGGTTGGAGAGGAAGTGAAACTGCTAAAAGTGTTTCATTAACTTTACAAACTTTATTATCTACTACAAAGCTAACTAAAGTAGCCTTACCTTCTTTAGGTGATTTAATTCAGGTAATGAATAATAGTGGTTTTAAAGCAGCTTTTAATTCTTTTACTTTACAAGCGAGACAAAAAGGATTAAATGCTACTAAGCCTTCTGCTTCTTTAGCTCAACGAACTACTAATGAGTACGATGGAATGTTTGGAAGACAGTTTACAAATAGAAGATATAACGGAGCTTTACAAAAAGAACTTAGTGATTTTAGTATGTCAGGAACTACTACTTATCAAAAAACACTTATTAAATATCAAGAAAGATTTTTTGAAGCTGTGCAATTAGGACGTGTTACAAGATATGCTAGAGAATTTGCTTTTGATGCTGGAGCATTTAGAGCTTTTGACCTTGGTAAAAAAACAAAATTTAACGATTCTGTTAAAAGAGAACTAAGTGAACTTGGTTTAAATGTTGAACATGCAAAGTATTTAAATAAATTTAATAGTATGGACGAAGCATATGCTGATGCTAGTGGAAAAGTTTTATTAGAAAGAGCAGGTAGAAAAGCTTCTGCAAGAGATGCGTTAATACCTGAAATAGGAAATAGAAGATTGTTTTCACAGTCTAATGACCCTGTAGTAAAGTTTGCAGGTAGTTTCTTATCGTGGGCACAGGCTAAATCAGCTCAGACAAATTCATTAGTAAGAAAGATAGAAGATGGAGATGCAAGATTAGCATTAACAATTTTAGCAACTTTACCTTTATACGCTACTGTAAGACAAGCTCAAATACAAATGAATCCTAATAAAGACTATAGAAAAGAAATGACTCAACCTTTTGAAAGTGAAGAAAACTTTAAAAAATTCGTAGGTGATTCAGTAATGTTTTCAGGTAACATTCCTTGGTGGGTAGATAAAATAGTAAGTAATTTTAAATATCAACAAAATGAAGCTATTGAAAACATATATCCGATTGTTGGACTAATACAAGATTTTATAGATGGATTAAAGAAAACAGCTGGTGGAAAACCTTTAACTGGAGGTATAGAAATTGTCGAACAAGTTCTTCCTTTTGCAAAAGAAATTACTAGGAGAGAAAGTGTTGGTGAAAAAATAGGACTAGACAGTAATATATATGATGAAGCTCTTATAAGAGATAAAGATATAATTCCTAGAGGAACTTATTCTACAGGAGGCATAGTAAAAGGTAAAGACGATGTACCTTACACTAAAGAAAACCCAGCTAATAGAGTTAATAAATATACAGGGCAACCTTACTTAGAAAACTTAGACGTAACAGAACAAATGAATAAACTAGGATTAAATAAATGAACATAGAACTATGTAAAGAACAAGTTAAAAGACACGAAGGCGAAGTCCTTAAAATATATGAGGATAGTCTAGGCTATAAAACTCTAGGGATAGGACACTTGTGTCAACCTAATGACCCTGAATATGACTGGGTAGTAGGTACTTCTGTATCTCAAGAGGTTGTAGATATGTATTATGCAGATGACTTTGAAAAGCATTACAAGGAAGCTATACATGTTTTTGGAAGCCACGAAGATTGGGAAGAACTTCCAGAAGTAATACAAAGAGTATTAGTTAATATGTGTTTTAACTTAGGTGGTTCAAGACTTGGAAAGTTTCGTAACATGTTAAAAGCTTGTAAAGAACACAATTGGAAAGAGATGGCTGTACAAATGGAAGACAGTAGATGGTATGGTCAAGTTGGTAGACGTAGTAAAGAATTACAAGACATGGTACTAGGAGCCTGAAATGAAAGGATTATTAAAAAACATAATTGGAGCTGTTGCACCTACATTAGGTACTGCTTTAGGTGGACCAATGGGAGGAATGGCAGCTAACATGATATCAGAAGTGTTAGGTGTTCCTAATACTCCAAAGGCTATAGAGAAAGCTATAGCAGATGCAACTCCGGAACAAATGCTAGAACTTAAAAAAGCTGAACAAGCTTTTGAAGTGCAGATGAAAGAGCTTGAAGTAGATGTATTCTCTTTAGAGACAGCAGACAAGCAAGATGCTAGAGGTAAGTTCAGTAAAGACTGGACAGCTCGTATCATAGGTGTTGTAGTAGTAGGTGGATTTATGGGATATATATTCTTAGTAACACTACAACCGCCTGAACAAAACTCTGAAGCCCTTATAAACTTAGTACTTGGATACCTTGGTGGTTTAGCAAGTGCTGTTATATCGTTTTACTTTGGAGCTTCTCACACTCAGAAAGACTAATGGATGTAGTATCAGTCATAACAGAACTAGGCTTTCCTATTGCAGCAGCTCTAGGACTAGGTATGTTTGTTTGGAAGCTTATCAATAGAATCATTGATGGCATGGAAACTAAACTAGATACTTTAGATGAGAAGGTTCAAACAGCTTTAGATACTATGGAAGAAAGAGTATCTACAAAACTAGATAGTCAATACGGTATTATAGTAGCCTTGATTGACAGGGTAAGAGCTTTGGATAATCAAAGCATTAGACAAGATGTACTCTTGAAAACATTACTAGGAGTACCCAACTTAATAGATATAGGAAAAATAGCGAAAGCGGATAGGGAAGATGAACGTAAAGATTAAATTAAAACCAACATTTAAAAGTGAAAAGTCTGAAAGGAACTGCATGTTCTGTATAAGCTTTTGGTGTATGTTAGTTATGTTCTTATCTATCAATAGCCTAGCAGATGAGATAGTGTTTAAATTTAAAAGCCCTAGTTTTAGTGGTATTAATACTAGCTCACATTATCTTACTATACAGAACCAAGAGTTTAATAGAAAACAAGCTCTTGCTGCAGAGATAAAAGCTTTACAAGACCAGATAGAAAGAGACAAAGAGAATACAACACTTGCTCGTTTCATTCGTAACTTGGAATCACGTATATACTCACAGCTATCAAGACAGCTAGTAGAGAACTTGTTTGGAGAGACTCCTTCTGACTTTGGTACACTAACTTTAGAAGGCAATACAATTGTCTACAAAGTAGAAAACGGAATAATAACTTTAACTATAACGGACAGTGATGGTAACTCAACGACTATATCTTTACCTGTTGGTAACTTTACTTTCTAGTTGTGCAGTAGTACAAGAGAGTGGTGATTTAGTCTTAACTAAAAAAATCCAGTCAGCTGCTACACTAAGTTTACAATCAGAAGAGTTAAAGAATTTACCACCGGCTAAAGTAAAACCAACGATAGCTATATACCCTAATAGTTTTAGGGACTTAACAGGACAGCGTAGAAGTAACAGTACTTTTGCTTTATTCAGTACAGCTATAACACAATCGCCTGAAGCTTTTCTTATCAGAGCTTTTAAGCATACGTCAGGTGGAGAGTTCTTTAGAGTTGTAGAGCGTGTAGGTTTAGATGACCTAACAAAAGAAAGACAGCTTATACGTAGCACACGTAAAGAATTTAAAGAAGATAATAGTTTAGAACCTTTGTTATTTGCAGGGTTACTAGTACAAGGTGGAGTGATTAGCTATGAGTCTAATCTAAAATCTGGTGGTTCTGGTGCAAGATACTTAGGTATTGGAACAAGCAAACAATTTAGGGAAGACACAGTTACTATATCTTTAAGATTAGTTTCTGTATCTACCGGTGAAGTTCTTATGGAAACATTAGTATCCAAAAGTCTTTTATCAACAAGTGTTTCGCAAGATATATTTAGGTTTATATCTACTGGTACAGAGCTAGTAGAAATAGAAGGTGGTATATCTGAGAATGAAAGTGTTTCTATAGCGTTACAAAAGGCTGTAGAGAAGGGAGTATTGAATATAATAAATATTGGAATAGAGAGAGGCTATTGGAAATATGAATAAAATAATAATAGGTTTGTTAGCTATTGTATCTTTGGGGATATACGCTGCTGATAACGAAATATACATAGACCAGACTGGTACTACATTTAATTTAGATGCAGAGCAGTTAGGTTCGGGTAACATTATAGGTGGAGCTAATGCTGCTGCTGGGTCGATGACTGCTCTAGACCTAGACGGCAATGTTCAGACTATCGATGTTAATCAAATTGGGTCGAGTAACAAATTTCTCGGAGACATTACTGCTAATAACTTTATAGGTTTCTGGGAATTTGATGGTTCTACTAACGTGTTCAACGTACAGATAGACCCTGCTAATACTTACGGTGCTGACAATTCAGATGTTAATGTAGATGTAACAGGTGGTACAAATACCTTTACACTAGACTTAGCAACTACATCTTTAGCAAGTAATGCAGACGTTGATTGGGTTATTAATGGAGATGGTAACACGTTTGACTTTAATATTAATAATGCTGACGCAACCAATGATGTCAATGTTGATGGTAATGATAATACAATTAACTTTACAGGTCAAGGTTACGCTGGTGGTTACTTTAAATTAAATCAGACAGGTAATTCTAGAACATTTAACATACAACAACTGAGTACTTTAGACAATGACTGGTTACGCATCACGTCTAGTGGTAATAGTGGCACTGTTTGTGTCATTCAAAATGACGGGGGAAGTGCAGTCGGTTGCTAATATAGGCAACATTACTGAACTAAACGGAACAGGTAGAGTCGTAAGAGACAAAACCTACAAAGCCTCTTTAGCCCTAGACATAAACAGCTACGATAATGTCCAAACTTCTAACGGAAGAATGGGCATTACTTTTTTAGATGACAGCCAAGTTAGATTGACTGAGCATTCTGAATTAATCATAGACGAATTTATCTATGACCCAGACCCTTCTAAGTCTAGGATGGCTTTACAATTTGCTAGTGGAACTGCAAGGTTTATCACAGGTAAGTTAGCTACAATAGATAAAGAAAATATAACTATAAGAACTCCTAGTGCTACGATTGGTATACGTGGTACAGACTTTACCGTGACTGTTGATGAGTTAGGTAGAAGTTTAATTATATTATTACCCGATGATGATGGTCTTCCTAGTGGAGAGATTCTTGTCAGCACAGCTATGGGACAGGTAGTTCTTAACAAGCCTTACCAAGCTACAACAGTTTCTATGTTTGAAACTAAACCAACCAATCCAGTTATCCTTGACTTAACCCTAGAGTTAATTGATAACATGTTAATCGTAAACGCACCAAGGGAAGTAAAACAAAATGAAGGACAAGATGGAGGGAGCAGTGTTAGTAGTCTTGATGTTGATTTCCTTGAGTTTGATGATTTAGAAACAGACTATCTTGCAGAAGATAATTTAGAATTTACAGAGTTAGATATTAATTACTTAGATGTAAACTTTCTTGAAGACTTGTTAGATGTTATAGAAGATGTCAACGAGCTAGACCAGACTTCAACAATTTTAAAAACTGATATAGATTTAAAAGGTACTAGTATTGGGTACGATAGTGAGACTCAAATAAATACTTTCATGACAGATAACGTCATAACTTTTTACAAAGCTTTAGAAGATACTATTAAGTTAGATTTAAATAAAGCAAACGCTTACACCATTGTAATGATACAAAATGGTAAGAGTACACAGATAGTTGTTAACGGTGGAGGAGACTCTACCATCAATATTACGCAAGGAGATTGATATGAAGTGGGCATTTACCTTACTAGGGCTACTTACATTGCCTCTCCTCTTCAACCTTGTACCATTAGAAGTACTAAGACTCAAAACATTTGATGCTCTAGTACCCGAACAAAGTCCAACCGGATACTTTACAATCCTTAACATAGACGAAACTTTCCTAGATGAACAGGGTGGATATCCCTTACCTAGAGAAACACTTGCAAAGATTCATAAAAATATAATAGATGCAGGAGCTTTAGGAGTTGGATGGGTTATGTTATTTCCACACCCTGATAGACTAGGTGGAGACGATGCGTTTTCTATAGAGCTTTCAAAGTCTGCAAGTGTTATAGCTATGCCTGAAGTAGCTAACGGTGTTTATCCAAAGACAGTTGGTACAGTTATCAAAGGTCCAATAGTATCTTTACCAAAAGCTCAAGGCTTCTTAGAGAACATAGATGTATTAAAACAATCAGCTAATCAAGGTGCTATCTCTGCACCAGTAGATGTAGATAACTTAGTAAGGAGAATACCTTTACTACAACAAACTAATAATGGGTGGGTCGCTTCGTTTGGAACGGAAGTTTTAAAAATACTAGGAGGTGGTCAAACGTATCAGGTTGTAACAAACCAAAATGGAATTGAACAGATTAGAGTGAGAGGCATTCCACCCATTTCTACAGACAGTCTAGGACGTAAATGGATTAGCTGGGTAGACACACCACAAACAACACTAAAAGAAATGGATGTTGCTGGTAAATTTGTGTTCGTTGGTTTTACTGCTAAAGGTATATCACCACAATTAGCTACACCTGCTGGTCTATTAGAACCTCATAAGATTCAAGCAGCTCTTTCAGAAAGTATGTTGATGGACACACCACAAATACCAGACTATAGATTGTTTGTTGAGCTATTATTATTAGTGTTCTCAGGCATCCTCACAGCTCTTGTAATCAACTACCTCGGTATCACTAAGGGAGTTATATCATTCTTAGGTTTGTTCTCTCTAATGGGATATCTTGAGTATTACTTTGTAAGCTCTAATCTCTTGATAGACTTTACATGGAGCATGATAAGTATGACACTTATTGCTACTCAACAATTCTATTTAAACTTTAGAACTCAGTTTAAACTTAGACAACAAATCAAGAAACAGTTTGAACATTACCTTGACCCTAGACAGGTTAAAAGACTACAAGATAATCCGGAGCTTCTGAAGTTAGGCGGAGAACGAAGACGTTGTACGTTTTTATTTACAGACGTGAGAGGCTTTACAAGTTTGTCAGAGAGATTAGAACCTGAAGAGGTTGCAAAGATAATGAACAAGGCTCTAACTATACAAGCTAATGCTGTTCAAGAGTATGGCGGAATGGTAGATAAATATATTGGTGATGCAATGATGGCAATCTTTAATGCTCCTATAGACCTTGAAATGCATGAGACCAAAGCAGTCCTAACAGCCCAGAAAATACAACGAGATATGGCAGAAGCTGATTTAGGAATAGAGATAGGTATAGGGATAAATACTGGAGAAGCTGTAATAGGTAATATGGGAAGCGATACACGATTTGATTATACTGCGATAGGTGATGCTGTTAATTTAGCAGCTAGGTTAGAAAGTTCTACTAAAGAAGTAGGAGAAGACTTAGTAATAGGGTACACCACAGCTTTGAACTGTGATATACCTATGAAATATTTAGACCCTATAAAAGTAAAGGGTAAGAAAGACGAGATAATTATTTATACCGTTAATCTCGAATAGATTTCATCTATAATTTTATTGACATAGTTAGGTAACTCTTTAGTTTCTCTATTAGGATAGACATCAAATTCAATCCTATCAGGTTCGTAAGGATTGTTCTTGTCAAAATAATGTTTTATTACTTTCATTCCAAAATCCTTTTCATGTCCATACTCTTCAATCATTTCAACAAAATGATTTACTTCCCTTTCTTTATGCTTACCTTTAAATTCACTAAAATAAGTAAAATCATCATGTTCTATTGTATATAATTCATAGTCTATATTAATCATAATTTTAGCCCTCACGCTGTTTGATTAAAAAACCATTATAACATAACTAAAACTATATGTCAACCCCTTACTTTAAAGCAGTAAGTTCTTTTTGAAAGTAATCGTGTAGCTTACTCATCTTTTCTTTACCGTGTCTAAGTATTGTTTTCATTAGAGGTCTATCATCTAAAGGAAAAACCTCATCAACCATATCCTCCGGTAACATACTATACTCAGTAACTATTTTATTATCTCTTGTTAAGAGTATTTTAAAGCTTACTAAGTTAGCTTCGTTTTTATTAGTCATTAGAATCCTCTAGGCTTGTAAATGTTATATTGTTTTGACTGCCTCTTAATCCTGCTTTCATGTAAGTAGTTGCTCTTCCTTCAAAGAAGTTCTGATGTTCAACACCCATGACCTCATCAATCCACGTAAGAGGATTTTCTTTTTGGTCGTAGTTAGTTTTTAGTCCTAACTGTAGTAATCTTCTATCAGCTATGTATCTGTTGTAAGCATACATATCTTTCTTAGTAAGTCCCGGAAGGTCTCCCATCTCAAACACTAAGTCTAAGAACTTATCTTCAAGTTCTACCATCTCTCTACAAATTTGATAAAGCTCTGCTTTAAAATCATCTGTCCATATCTCTATGTTCTCTTGTATAAATTCTCTAAACAATTTAGTCATAGCTTCAACGTGCATTGACTCATCTCTTATAGAGTAAGTAACAATCTGTCCCATACCTTTCATCTTACCGAACCTTGGAAAGTTTAATAAGATTGCAAAGCTTGAGAAGAGTTGTAGTCCTTCTGTAAAGGCTGAGTAGACTGCTAGTGTTTTAGCTATAGTTCTCTTGTCAGACTTAAGAGGTTTAAACGTACCAACATAATCATGTTTGTCTGCCATTTCTTCGTACTCTGAGAAAGCTTTGTATTCTATTTCAGGCATACCAACGGTATCAAGTAATAAGCTATAAGCATCTTGATGTATTGATTCCATGTTAGCAAAAGATGACATCATCATTCTTGCTTCAGGTTTCTTAAAGATAGGCATGTACTTATCTATGTAGCCCGAAGCTACGTCAACATCTGATTGAGTAAACAATCTAAATATCTGTGTAAGTAAATGTTTTTCTGCCGGTGTGATATCCTGCCAATCTTTTACGTCTGTATGTAATGGCACAGATTCAGGCATCCAGTGCATTTGGTTTTGTAGTTTATAGTACTCGTACATCCACGGGTACTCAAACGGTTTGTAGTAATCTCTAGTTTTTAATAAGCTCATATCTCTTCCTTTGGTGTATATATTATTACGAATGAATTACATTTAGGACAACTTAGGTTAGTCTCCATTATGTAATCCTCATTTTCTTCTTCTATGTCATGGTCGCCACCCCATATTAATTCACTGTTACAATTATAACAATTCATATTATCCTTCACAGGCGATACATTCCACGTCATCTAATCTTATACGTGGAACTTTAGTGTTTACGTTCTCTACATTTCTAGCTGCATTAGTTCTAAAGTAATACAATGATTTTAATTTCTTCATCCCATACCAGTGAACATCATTAACATACTGCATGTATTCATTATGTACTTCTTGAGGCTCTGTACTCTTAGGTAAAGTAAAGAATAAGTTTACTGATTGTGCTTGACAAATAAACTGTTGTCTTTTGTAAGCGTGTTCAATAATCCATATTTGATTTAGTTCGTTAGCTGTTTTATATATCAGCTTCTCATCATCATTAAGAACATCTAAGTGTTGTACCGAACCTTCGTTAGCTGAGATATCTTTCCAAATATTCTCTAACTCTTTTCCTTTTAAGCCCTTCGACTTAAAAAGCTTTTCAAGGTACTTATTCTTAACTTGGTAAGAGCCGGATAAGGTCTTGTGAGTATAACAATTAGCCCTATAAGGCTCAATACTAGGGGAAGTACCACTGCATATAATACCACTACTAGCGTTAGGAGCAATAGCCATGAGATTAGCATTTCGCTTACCACTACCGTGGATGTCAGGAGCTTCGCCCCTTTGTGACGCAAGTTCTTTAGTTGCTTCCTTGGCTCTAGCCTTGATAAGGGTGAAAGCTCTATGGTTAAAACCAGTTGCGTATATGCCCTCGAAAGGAATGTTATTAGCTTGGAGATACGCGTGAAAGCCCATCGCACCAAGCCCGAGGCTTCTCTCTCTATATGCCGAATACGCAGACTTAGTATATCCTTCTTTACCTCTTCTAACGTATTTCTGAAATCTTTTAAAGTTTGCACTGTACTCTCCTAACTGTGTTGTATCTATTGCGTTGTCAATGTAGTGCTGTAAAACATTATCAAGCATGGTTATTAAATCTTGTATGAAGTTATCATCTTTAGCCCACGTGTCAAAGTGTTCTAAGTTTACTGATGATAAACAACATACTGCTGTTCTCTCTTCGTCTGTTGGTAAAGTAATCTCTGAACATAAGTTACTTTGTCTAATCTTTAAACCTAAATCTTTCTGTTCTTTAGGTAGTGCATCATTACATGTGTCAATATTAATCATGTAAGGCTCTCCTGTCTCTGCTCTAGCATGAATGATTTGCCACCATATATCTCTAGCGTTTACTATCTTAACAGCTTCATTAGATTTAGGGTCTATCAATCTCCAGTCTTCGTCCTTCTCTACAGCTTGTAAGAAAGCATTGGTAATGTTAATACCGTTATGTAGATTAAGATTCTTTCTGTTGATATCTCCACCGGATTCTTTACGCATGTTAATAAACTCTTCAATCTCCGGATGGCTTATGTCCATGTAAGCAGCATAAGAACCTCGTCTTGTTGTACCTTGGTTGAAGGCTAACATCTGAGAATCAACTACATGCATGAAAGGAATGCTTCCAGTAGAACGAGAGCCATGAGTAGTTGAAACACCATTGCTCCTAATATCGCCCCAATATCCACCGATGCCTCCACCTGAACTAGCCAACCATATGTTTTCATCGTAGTGAGCAGATAGACCACCCCTGCTGTCAGGAACATAATTGAGGAAACAACTGATAGGAAGCCCACGAGTTGTACCCCCGTTACTAAGTATAGGAGTGCTAAACATGAACCAACGATTGGAACTGTAGTTATAAAGTCTCTGAGCCAATTCAAAATCTGTCTCGCCTTTGAAGGTTGCTCCGAATACGGAGGCTCTTGCGAATGCTTCTTGTGCATGTGTTTCATTCTCCCAAAAGTATCTATCTTTTAATGTGTCTATACTAAACTTATCAAATGTTTTTTCTCTATCATAATCTATTTCAATACCTAAGTATTGTTTAGTTCCTACCTTGTCTTCAATCATCTTTGTTTTCCTGTAAATGTAAAGCAATTATAGCATAATGAATTATCTTTTGTAGCTCTACCTTCTTGTTATCTTTCTTTCCAAACCTCATTGCGTACTTCATTATGTTACCAATACAGAAACTTTCACCGTGTCCGGAATCTATAATCATATCAGTAGCTTGGTACTTACCTCTACCATAATGTTGTTCATAAGTCTTATCAATATAAACCCTTAAGTCTAGTAAGGTTTTATCTTCACTAAATTTATAACTCACTCTTCCACTCCTCCGGTAATGTTTCTTCACTATACCATCTAAAATTATTTGACTCAGCCCATTCAGCATGAGTTCTTTTTGTTCCGTCCTTTCTTACTTTAGCCTGTGGCATTGGAGCATAAGGCTTTTGAAATAAGAACACTAACTCTCTGTGTTCATTCAAACATTCTCTAACATGTATGTACTTACTATACTCTGCATGGTCCCAGAATCTACCTTTAGCTTCTAACAAGATAATCTTATCGTCAGTTATCTTTACAAAGTCTGGCTCATATCTATGATTAACAGTGTAGTCTATCTTTTCCCAATGATGTTTCCAATCTTTAAGAATGGTTTGATGTATCTCGTATTCCCAATTACTATCATATCCTTTTGGGACATTTGTCTTCTTTGGTCTAGGCTTTCTTGGTACTCTTCTAGGCATTTAATTCTTCCAAAGTTATATCAGGATTTCTCTTAACCTTTTTATTAAACCATCTTAAGCTATAGGCACTTAACATAAACTTATTGTTAGCAAAGATATGTGTTTGTTCCGGTAAGAATTCATGTAAGTTATTCTTAGTTATCTTAGTAGCATCTTCTCCTTCAGGTACCATTGTTCTTATCCAATCAATAAGAAGGTTTCTACTTTTAGTTCTTAATGCTTTTGCTTTTCTACCGTTCATATCTGTGTTACCTCTATAACATTAGGTGGTTTAGGTACTTGGGTTAAGTATCTGTAACCTGTTGAGTATTTAAAAACTCTTAAACCTTTACCTTCGTTAGCATCTTGATGACAATCAAACTTAAACCTACACCAAGTACAACCCTTTGCAAGTTTCATGTTACCAGACTTACCATCAGGTACAGTATTATAACATTTGTCAGGTGGCGTTGAAAGTTTAACAGCCTTTTTAATATCTTTTATTTTATTTTTAATATTAGGCTTGTCAAAGTTATCAGGTCTGAACATAGCTAACTCACCGGACTCTTTATTAAGAGCAAGGAATCCTCCATGCTTAGTACCTTCTGCTGATTCGTATCCTGCTAACTGAGCCATGTAACCGAAAGGGTCATCCTCTGCTAGAGTACCATCTTTAAACTTCTTAAAGGCAAAACTAGAAGCAGTCTTAACGTCAACAACTTCTCCATCTATAACACAATCCATGTGTCCTTTAATACCCGATACTGTTATCTCTTTCTGCTCACTAGTAACTTCATGTCCGGATAACTTAACAAGGAATAAAACTATCTCCTCAAGTAAGTGTCCGTATAAGAACTTAATAAAAGTAGATGGGGATATTACTTCTGTATTATCAGAGTCAGAGTTTAACTCATACCATAATTGTCTAGGTTGTTTACCTATGTTAGACATTCTAAGAGAAGGTTTACCACGTGGAGTAGGATGAGACCAGTCGTATAGAATCTGTTTCATTGACTCTCCGAACTGCTCTATCGTGTCCTCATCTAGGTCAATATGCTCTCCTTTTCCTAGAGCCGATAGTTTATTATATATGTCTGGTACTAATGTGTCAAGTGTTTTTTTATTTTTCTTTGTCATTTTTCTCTGCTTCCTTGAATGCTTTGATTACATCTGATGAAAATAACTTCTGTAAATTAACAAGAAACATTTTACTTGCCTTGTGGTCACCACCTCTTACGGTTTTAAAGGTGTCAAGCTTATCAACAATAGTTTTAAGTACATCTGTTTTAAATACAAGGGTACAGAACTCGTTGTCTCCAACACATAAGTTATGAAACCAATAGTCTGATTCAGTAGCTCTTATGCCTGAAGGTTTGCCCCATGACTCATACTCTATACATATGTTACCGGACTTCTGCCATAAATCTTTTTCAGACTTGACCTCTATCTTCTTACCGGTTAGCATATCTTTTATTTTATCTTCTCTTATCTCTCCGTACTCTAAGTCAATGTCAAATTTCTTTCTGTCTTCTTTAATTGGTTTCACTGTAAGTCCTCCTGTGGTTTAAAATATTTTATAATAAAATTTTCTATATTACTTACTTGATAAAACTTTTCACTAGGAGTTCCATCAACATATATACTTCTCCATTTTCCGTTACCTATAATATATTCAAAAGAATATCTTCTTTTATTACCCTTACCATCTTTTCTAGGTACAGGTTTTGTAGTTAAAGTAACTGTATCTTTTTTTATTTTGTATTCTATTTTATTATCTTTTAAAATTGTTTCTACATTTTCAATCTTCTCTTCAACCGGTTTAAATTTTTCCTCAGTTAATAAAAATCTATTAATAAAATCTTTAATGTTTTTAGATGAATAATGTTTTACTGGGTATTTGTTTTTCTTAATAGGAGACCATCTTCCTGTAGTACTATAATAAGAATATTTAGTTCCATTGAAGTATACCCAAAACATAGTTGAACCTGCTCCTTCTGTTAGTTCATATTTAATATTTTTATCTTCTAAAAATTTACTAACCTGTTCTACAGTTTCATTTGTGTCGTGTTTAAAAATTACTTCTCCTTTTGAATTAACTTTGTTAAATTTCCAATCGTATTCTTTAATGGGTTTCACTCCAGTCACCTCCTATCTTATACTCGCCATCCAAAGGACAACGAAGGTTAAAGTATGTTCCTGCTTTTATTATACTATCTACTGCTAACTTACCTACCTTATCGGCATGACACTTAGGAGCTTCTATCTGCCACTCATCATGTATGTTAGCTACAAATTTATATTCCATGTCGTTTAGTTTAAGTACCTCATCTAATAAAACTAATGCTTGTTTCATAACAATAGCACCTGCACCTTGTAACAAAGTGTTCAATGCTGAATGTTGATTACGAACATAAAGCTTTCTACCGTCTAATCCTTTAAGGTATTTTTTTGTTGAAGCTCTTTGTACCCTATCTCTAAGAGATTTAAATGTAGGTTTATTATCAAAGAAATATTGTCTAGCTCTTTTACCATCTGCTGTATTTCCTCCAACCACAGAGCCAAGCTTTTCATCTCCTGCTCCGTACATGAGGGCATAGATGAATGTCTTTGCCTTATCTCTTGATTCAAGTTTTGCAAGTTTTTGATTTGCTGTGTGGATATCTCCGTTGAGTATTTCATTTGTGTATTCCTCGTCATCCATGTAATGTGCTAACATTCTAATCTCAAGACCAGAAGCATCAACACCGATTAAAACATTCCCTTCTTCTACAGTCCAACAAGCTCTGCATTCCTTACCATAAGGACTATAGACTGCCGGTACCTGTGCCATGTTAGGATTTCTATGCGTCATCCTGCCGGTGATAGCACCGTTAGGAATAACAAAACCATGTACACGTCCATCATCTTCAGTAGCTTCTATCCAAGAATCTATCTGAGCTATACGCTTTTGAAGTAACAGGAACTGTGCTATTAGATTAGCTTCATGTATGTGTGTAATAGCTGATAGAGTTTTTTCATCTACGATAGGCTGACCTGTAGGTGTAAACCTTTCAGGCTTCCAACCAAAGTCAATAAGATATTCTCCAATCTGTTTACGACTACCTAGATTAAAGTCAACTAACTTCTGTCTCATAAATGGCTCAAGCTTTTGAGTCTTTATACAGTTGTCATATTCTTCCTCAGACATACCACGCTTAGATAACTCTCCATCTTTTTTAATATAAGGAGTTACTAATTTATAATCAACCCATTTAGGTTTGAATGTATTGTGTACCTCATCTTCTATTGCTTGTTTCTTTTCTCTGAGTTCAGCAAGTAAAAGTAAACCATGTTTAGTATCAAACTTAAAGCCATTAACTTCTTGTTGTTTAATGATACCTGCTACACCTTGTTCAATAGTAATACAATCTTTACTAAATCCTTTACTCTCTCTTCTTAGTTCTTTAAGAACAACAGCGTTAAGTTGTACATCACGTACACAATATTCCATCATGTCTCTAGAATAGTTTAGATAGTCTGTGAAGTCTATCTTATGATATCCTAACTTGTAACCCCACTTCTCTAGGCTATGTCCTCCCTCTCTGTTGGGATTAAATAATCTAGATAAAACAAGAGTATCTATAACAGGTTTCTTAGATAAGTCAATGCCACCAAACTTTTCTACCACGGGGATATCAAAGCCAATGATGTTATGTCCTATTAAAGTATCTGCCTTAGTCAACAGTTCATAACCTTCTTGTAATTTATCAGGAGGGAATTTAAATATCTCTCCAGTCTCTACATCTTGAGCAACGATACAATGTACCAAGGTTGCTTTAAGGTCATCTGTCTCTATGTCAAATACTAACTGCATTAAAATGCCTCGTCTTTAGTGTTGTCAAATTCTATATCATCATCAGATAATTCAGATAGTCTACCTGTCTCACCATCATAGATAACTCTAGAAGCAAGTCCCACGTCACCAGTATACCTAGACTTAAGAACTCTTAACTTAGTTGTTCGTGCTTCTTCAGGGTCATCTGATTGTTGGTTACGTTCAAGAGCAATAACACAATCACTAAGTTGTCCAATACTATTTGAACCTCTTAGATGTGATAGAGATACTTCAACACCGTTCTCATGTCCCTTGTTACCATCAACTCTACGTAAGTGTGAAACTAAAATGATTCCTGCACCTGTCTCTTCTACCAAACTTCTTAGTCTAGTCATAATAGTATCAATGGCTCGTCTCTCATCTCCATCATGTACTGCACTGACTAACATGTGTAAATGGTCAACGACCACCCACCTGCAATCACATCCAATAATCATAAAGCGAAGCTTAGTAAAGATATCATCAATGTCATTCGTACCAAAGTGTGAATGAACCCATACTCTATTCTTGTTCTCACCGTCATATAGTATATCAAACATCTTATCCAGTTCTTCTTTAGAAAACTTGTCACGTTCTTCATCAACGTATAACCTAGCGTTAGCTTCAATGGATAAGATACCATCAATGGTACGTCTCCAATCTTCTTCCAGTGCTATGATACCTACGTTATCAGTAGTGTTCTTTATAAGATGATGTTCTAATTCTCTAGTTACACTAGACTTACCAAGACCTGTACCACCTGTAAGAGTAATCAGTTCTCCTTGTCTCATACCATATAACTTTTTGTTAAGTCCTTCGTACGGGTAAGGGACGCAAGGTTTTCTCTCACGATTATTAAACTTATCACGTTGTTCAGATACATTTATAACACCGGATGGTGTATAAACTTTAGCTGACCACCAACATTCAACAAACTCTTTGTGTCTGTTAGAACGTAGCATATCGTTAGGGTCTTTGAAACCATTAGGTAGTGTAAGTATCTTAGCCTTTCCGGGTTTGAAAAGTCTAGCAACCTTAACTGCTGATTCCTTTCCTGCCTTGTCGTTATCAAATGCAATGATTACATTCTCAAACTCGTCAAAGAACTCAAGGCTTTCCTTGATATCTTTAACTGCACCGTTTGCTCCACGCTTGATAGATACTACTGCCCACTTAGAGCCGAGTAGTTCATACCCTGCCATAGCATCACACTCACCTTCGGTTATGGTGACATACTTGCCACCCTTAAATAACTGTTGACCAAACAACCCTGTGTCATTGTAAGTTCCAGTAACAAAGAAGTCTTTGTTGTTTACATTACGAACCTTGGTAGCTGATAGCTCATGTCCATTGTAGTAAGGGTAGAAGTGCTTAATGATTTTACCTTGTAAGTCATGTACACTTTTAACACCGTACTTGGTGGCTGTAGCTTGAGATATCTTTCTGTCTGTTAAGGCTGAAAAATGTCCCTCATCTACCACATCGGGTTGTTTAATCGTTGTCGTTGTCGTTGCTGTTTGCATATCCTTTCCTCCACATGCGTTAGTATAGTTAGGCATAAACTCTCCACAACTGAAACACTTTGCTGAATCATCTTCGTTGATTCCAACAGCATCACTGCTATCACAAAGTGGACAAGGTTGATGTAGTTTGTCCCAAGTTTTATCCATGTTAGCCCTCAATGTAAACTAAGACTCTTCTGAGTCTGTGTCTACTGCTACTACTTCTTCTTCTTCTTCTTGTTCCACTACTGCTTCAGGGCTTTCCTTTAGCACAGCTTCAAGATTACTTTGATGTCCTTGTGAAGCATAGTTCAAAGCCTCAGTCAAAACATTCAACGTCCCTATCTTACTGATAGATACATTAGCACCTGCTCTCTTCTGCTCGTCTTCAATCTTTGAAACATCATAGACTGCTTCACCTTCATCATTCTTAATAGTTATAATCATATTAAAATTCCTCGTTGTCTGAAGCTTGTTCAGTATACTCAATTAAATTAGATACCTTTACTGCTATTAACTCAGCGAATGTACCATACTTTCCTGTATAGGGTTTAATCTTTACAGTCACATCAGAACCATTACCAACACTAACATCTAAAGCATTGCCGTCTGTGTCGACTAACTTAGGTGCTGGGTTAGTAGTCCCATCATGCTTCTCTACTTTCCTACTGAATGAGAATGCCGGTTCATCATATTTGTTCTGACCATCTCTAGTCCTAACTCTTGATAACCCGATACCCTCTAATCTATTAGCAGTATCTTCATCAGTCAACACAACTATTCCGTACTTATGTGGCTCGAACTTAGTGTTCGGTGTGCTGACATTAGCCCACATAGCTTTCCCTTCTATATACTCATACATATTATTTTCTCCTTTGGTTAGTATTAAGTGTTAAAATTCTATCAGTTTTCATTTTGCTTGTCAAGTCTTTTCTGCTTTCTTCTTGCATTATTTCTATCACGTGTAAATTGTAAATCTGATTGTAGACTTTCCCATAGCTCATCCTTTACCTCTTGCATCTCTGCCCTAGGTAACTTACTTACTATTTTTAAATCTGATTTCTTAGGAATCCAAGTGTCCCAGTATTGTTTGTCTTGACAATCATCTTGCCAAGCCCATTCTGTTTCTTTGAATTTAAATATCATATAGCCCTCCAGCTTTTAAAATTAAAGTGGTCACTTTTGGGTGATAACCAGCACCCGAACATTATCTTTTAGAGTCACCGAACGACTGACTTTTTACAAGGGAAGGTCTCCGGTTTAGTTCTTATCCCATATCATCTACAACTTTAATAAGTGTTGCCACCTCTAAAGTTTTTACAGTAGCTCGGACACCTTGTAAAACTTTTAAAACTTAGTCTGGTTTTGTTGGCACAAGACCAGTAACTTGCACGATTAAATCGTATGTCTTTAGGTTCAGGAAGGTTAGTTGAGGGCTACACCTTTGGACATACCTGAAATAAGTATCTATGATACTACTACTTTCCCTCTGTGTCAACCCTTGAGTTCAATAACTTTACTTTATAATTGTCCTCGTTCCATTTAACCTCGTAAGCTATTGGGTCTTTAGGATTGTTATGATTGTATTCCATAATCCAATCTTCCCAAACCTTATACTCTTCCTTGTTCATGGGTGTTAAGAAACCATCTATCATTTGTCAACCTTATCCTTTAGCATTAACATAACAGCTATCACACACGCTAACATAAACCCTATAACTATTCCTAGTCCTATTATATCTAATATTAACGCCATTCTATTTCCACCTTTTTTCTTTTGTCATTATATTTAATAACCCTTCTACCACTCTTGTAACCTGTCATTTCTCTCTGCCATTTACCATCTTTAAAAGTAACCTCAACAAACTCAACATCTTTATCAAGTTGTTCTTCAGCTAACAACTCTTTTTGTTCAGCTACTTCATCTTTATATTCTGTCATAGTTCTTATCTCCTTTTATAAAGCTTTATAAAACTTTTAAAGATATATTAATTATTTATAATAAATATTTATGATATCTTTTTAAACTTTATAAGCATTATATATTAATATTTTTGTTAGTCAATAGAAAAATCATATTATTTTCTAAGCCTTTCTAAGGGTAGGTTTAGTCATGGTTAGTACCAACGTGTGCGTCATCTACTGAAAGGTTCATAGCGTAGCTTACGTGTTGCTCTACCCTATGAATTACATCTCTTTCAGTTAGTTCAAGAGGCTTCTCCCAGTTGCTCATGTCTTTGTAAACTTTTTTCACAAAAGCTGTGAACTTTGGGTAAGAGAAATTACACACAGTAAAATCTCTTGCACATACATTCTCTATCTTTTCGTATAAAATATTATTCATGTTATAGGTTCTCCTTGTTCTATTAGTTGTAAAATTATATCATCTATTTTATTTTTCATCTGAGTTCTTAAACCTAAAGATACTCTAGGCTTTAACTTTTCAAAATAATCTAACAGCTTCTTAGCTTCTAAAGTTTGTAAAGTTATCTCAGTTCCAAAGCTTGTGTCCATTTCTATAGTCTCTACATTGACACCATAAGCACAAGCAATCGGAGTTCCTTCATCTCTAAAAACATTTTCAAATATTAAACATGCTAAAGTCTTTCTTCCTAGATGTAGCTTAATCATCATCTACCTCCTCTAACTCATTTAAAAATTCATCTACTCTATTAGCTACCCAATCAGGTACGTCTCCTATGTTTTCTTCTGTACCATCTTCCCAAACAATACCTATGTTCCATGCTGTTATCTTCATGTTATCTCCTGTCTTGTGTCTATCTCATCTACCATATCCCATACATCATCAAAAGCCTCTGATACTTTATCATCACACACCTTACTATCTACCTCATCATTCAATGTAGTTAAAAGCTCTCTCAAATTACACCATTGTTTATACGTCATCACACACCTCCTTCAGTGTTTACTATATCTTTAATCATATCCATATCAAACCAATTAAATTTTCTATTGGCGTTCTTCTCCAGTATATACTTGGCGTTCTCTAAACCCATTGGCTCTTTCACCCATACGTTCAGAAACCTTACACTCATTTCAAGTTTGTCAAGTGTGTCAAGTATGTCTAGCTTTTCAAAGTAATAATCGTTGTATGTTCTACTCATTGTCTACCTCCTTAAATTTATTCTCGTAAAAATATACGACACCTACTGTCCCTTTCGTTGGACTATCGTGTATCGATAAATCTACATCATAAAATTCATTATCAATTCTTTTGCATAGTTCATGCATAGTTAGTTTATTTTCTTCATTCATTATCTTATCCCTCCATTTCTAAGTTATCTAAATCTATTTCAGCTAATCTCTCAGCTTCCTTTTCTATATACTCAACATCATCTGTAGTCTTACCTACTTCTTCATAATACTTTTCATATAGTTCCTCATATAGTTTATCTATATATGTTTGCATTGTTGCATTACTCATCTTCTAACCCTCCTAACTGTTACGTCTGTTATCGTTTCACTAAACACCACCCATTCACCCTTCCATACATTCTTATTCTTACGCCTTTCATACTGCTCTTGTGTAAGTGTTTCATACTCATACACATCAGCATAAGGATATAAATTTAATTTACTTCTCATTGTCCTGCTCCTCCTTGTGTAAATACCACGCTGTTAAAATTCCTATTGTTACAAATATAATTATTATGTACTCCATTACGCTACCTCTTTCATTATGCCATCAATAAATTTATCAAGCTCTAAAATCTTTTCAAGTTCTAAAGTGTAGTCGCTTATTGATTCGTCCCAGTCGTTCCAGTATGTCCAGTGAATCCACCCTAGAGAATGCCCGTCTTTATCTATAATATAAATAACTGCTTCGTCTACTTGCGTTAGTGCATCATCTTTTGTGATGTCCTCGCCCTCGCATTCACATTCTATAGTGTAGCCTTTAGATTCAATATGATTGAAAAGCCTTTTTAAATATTCTGTATGTTCCATTATGCCACCCTCCCTTTAAATGTATTTGTCATATCATCAAAAGACATTCCACTATTTCTAAATTTCAGTTCATCTTGTATCATCTTTTGACTATCTCTATCTTGAAATCTATTCATCTTTAACATTCTCATTAAGTTAGTTGTTGATACATCTGTTATGTTATTATATTTCATTATTTAACCTCTTTAGTTATTGCTTTTATTAAGTCATCTTGTATTTTATACACCTTTTCAAGCTCTTCTGTCAACATATATATTAGTTCTCTTGCTGTTGAAGTGTCGCTGTAGTCGTATTCTTTTATTTTGTTTAGGTCTATATTCATTTATGCCACCTCTTTAATTTCAAAAGAAAGAATAATATTAGCCATAAAAGAAAAGTAGTTTTCAATTACTCTATCCTCTAAGGCTTCGCTAGGGTTCTCATCTATTGAACCCATTTCAACAGCTAGTTCTATTATATCGCTGTATGTGTAAGGTATGGCGATAGCTAACCCTTGCAACCATTCTGTCATGGCTGACCTCTTACCTTCTCTAGGAATTGCCCAACCATACTCACTTTCAAATCTATCAAATAAATAATTAATCTTTTCATCATCTGATAAATCTTTATTAATTAAATCATCTTCAGTTGATATACATTCTAATATGTATGCTTTGTAGTTCTTTTTGTATTCTGTGTGATGTAGTTTCATTTTATTTACTCCTTATAGTGAAATTATTATTATTGCTATGACTATCCATAAGCCTATAACTAATTTTAGTCCTAGTCTTAGATAAAAGTCGTTTATATCGTCTATTTCTTTCATTGCTTGTTTCATTTCTTTATTCATATTCTTAAAGCCCTCTAGTGATTGTGTATTAATGGCAATGAATCTAACTGATTAATTAATTTAGTTGTTAAAGTCTCTGATAATTCCCATTCATTATCTGTAGGTTCGCCATTGTCAAAATGATTAGCCACTAATTTATTTATTAATTCTAATTCATAAAAGTTTAAGTCATTCATAATTTTATTTACTCCTTTGTAAATGTTATTTAATTGAATAAACATTAACAGTTATAAAACATAATGCAACACTTTTTATAAACGCTGTAGCAGTAAGGGTTTCAAGGGTGCTACTGTATAAAATTTATACAGGTATATAACATGAGCCATGTACTATAAGGGGTGGTTATAAGTTGTTATAAGTCTTATGAAGTTTATGAAGTTGTGTAAAAATTGTACAGCTTGTAAAGTTGTATAAATATTGTACAGCTTTTAAAGTTGTATAAATATTATACAGGTTACATTAAAAGACTTTTAAACGGGGCATAAACTAGTCAAGGCTTTAAAAGTCTTTAAAAGTATGACACTTTACAAGTGGGACATATGTTCTATTAGACACTTTACAAGAGGGAACAACTGTCCACACTTTACACGCTTATAAAGTGGACAAGTGTCGCGTTAGGTCAGAGGTTTAACGCTTGTAAAGAGGGGGGGCAGGAGCACCATGGGGGGTGGGGTGGTATATATATAAAACACATACATTTCTAACCAATATGAGTATTAACCAGTTGGGGCTTTTAAAGCTTTTAAACTTTAAAAGACTTTATAAGTTTATATAGTTTTACACACAGTAAACCGATAGGTTTTCATCCTATTCTTGGGGCGTATATTGGGTATTCAAAGGCGGGGAACCGTTACACTCATTATACACATCTATTCTTAATCTGTCAAGTATTATTATCAAATACTTTTAAAACGTCTAAAGTACTTGACAAACTTTAAAAGAGGTACTATAATAGATACATGAGTTACCTACCGGAGAAGAAGAAGAACCTTACTGAGAAACAAGAAGCATTCTTGAACAATCTCATTGAGACCGGTGGGGATTTCAAAAAGTCAGCGGAACTTGCAGGATATGCGGGGAATCACTATCAAATCTTAAAATCACTTAAACACGAAGTAGTAGATTTAGCCTCAGACGTACTTGCAAGGGAAGCTCCTACAGCAGCATTCAAGCTTATACAGATTATGAAATCAGATAAGCCTGTACCTCAAGCTGGTAATAAGCTACAAGCTGCACAGACGATACTAGATAGAGCTGGTGTTGTTAAGACAGATAAGGTAGATATCAATCATAATGTTAGTGGTGGTATCTTTATCTTACCTGAGAAGCATACGATTGACCTACAGGAAACTGAAGATGGAAGTTACGAAGATATTCCTGACTGAGATAGAAGACAGTGAGGACAGAGCAATAGGACCAATCATAAGAGCTGATTGTTTAGAGTCAGCAGATGAAATAGCAGATATATATGGTTTGTTAATTATTGGTGAACTCCAAGAGTTAGTACATAAACCTAGTATGTCTTTAAACAGAGTAGTCCACTAGGACTAAGGTGGTACATTAATGAGTATAGAATACAGAGGAGAAACATTTGCAGGTTATAACAAACCTAAGAGAACTCCTAAACATCCAACTAAGTCGCATGTAGTGTTAGCTAAAGAAGGCAGCACCATAAAGATGATTAGGTTCGGAGAACAAGGAGCTTCAACAGCTGGTAAGCCTAAAGCAGGTGAGTCAGATAAGATGAAAGCTAAGAGAAAGTCTTTTAAAGCGAGACACGGTAAGAACATATCTAAAGGAAAGATGTCTGCTGCTTACTGGGCTGACAAGGTGAAGTGGTAATATGGGTAAACAAATAGGAAGTGAAGAAAAACCTATGACGTTTAAATCGCCTATATATAAGAATACTCACGGTGGTAAGGGTGCAAACCCTAGACCCGGAGTCTACACAAAGCAATACAGAAATAACTGGGACAAAATATTTGGAAAAAAAGATGGCAACAAAGAAGAAAAGTAAATCCACCGTAAACAAAGCTGGTAATTATACCAAGCCAACTTTGCGTAAGAGGATTTTCGAGAGGGTCAAAGCCGGTACCAAAGGAGGTAAAGCCGGACAGTGGTCAGCTCGAAAAGCCCAGCTCTTAGCAAAACTATACAAAGCTGCTGGAGGTGGCTATAGATAATGATAAAAGAATATATGAATAAAATAAAGAAGTGTTATGCAAAGATGTTTAAAAAATCTTTAACACCTATTAAACCAAAGAAAGAAACTAAAACAAAAGTTACTTCAACAAGCGGACCAATGACTAATGGCATCACTAAAAAAACCACAAACAAGAAAAAGAAAGTCTCAGACAAGTCTTGATACTTGGACAGGACAAAAGTGGACAACTGCTAGTGGTAAGCCGTCTGCTAAAACCGGTGAGGTCTATGCACCTGCTAAGACTATAGCAAAGCTTAAGTCTACTGCAGCAGGTTTAAAAAAACTTGCAGCTGCTAATAAAAAGAAAAAAGAAGCGGCTAAAAAAGGTAAACAATATGCAAAGCACGGGTTACATAAAGGCAAGAAATTTTAAATGCAAGAAGGATATATAAAAAGAGCTACATCTACTATTCCTTTTGGATATGAGTTAGATAGCGAAGCTAGTAGTTTCTTAAAACCTATAGAACCTGAGTTAGAAGCTCTACAGGTTGCAGAGAACATGGTAGTCAACGAAGAGATATCGTTACAAGCTGCATGTGATTGGTTAGAATATAAAACTGACAGACGTATGTCTGCTCCCGGATTAAAAAAACACATAGATAAAAAGTATGGATTACGAAGCGAAAGATTGGGAACTGAACCCACATCTTTACTTGCAAGATAACGAAGGTAATTTTGTAAAGAACAAAGATGGTACGCCTCGTAAGAAAGGTGGTAGACCTCCTAAAGATGCAGAAGACTCTGCACGTAGGACTATTACACGTAAACAAAAGAATATTCAAAAGCTAGAGCAAAAGCTCAATAACGCTAAGAAGTCATTCAAAAAACAAAAAGAAACACTTGGAAAGCTGGACAATACTAAAGAAGGTATTGTTACTCCTAGTGATTTAGAAACATTACCTAAAGCTGTACAAGAAGTACTTGATAATCATCATGTATTCTTTCACGCTAACGAAGGACCTCAGACAGACTTCCTAGCTGCTGGTGAGAAAGATGTACTATACGGTGGAGCTGCTGGTGGTGGTAAATCATATGCCATGATTGTTGACCCACTAAGATATGCACACAGGTCTGCACACAGAGCCTTAATACTTAGAAGGTCTATGCCAGAGCTAAGAGAGATGATTGATAAGTCTCGTGAGTTATACCCACAAGCTTTTCCCGGTGCTAAGTTTAGAGAAGTAGAAAAGCTATGGAACTTTCCAAGCGGTGCAAAGGTAGAGTTTGGTTTCTTAGAAAGAGATGCAGACGTATACAGGTATCAGGGACAAGCTTATAGTTGGATAGGGTTTGATGAGATAACCCATCTACCTACAGAGTTCTCATGGAACTATCTTGCTTCACGTCTTAGAACAACAGACAAAGAAATACAAACATACCTACGCTGTACTGCTAACCCCGGTGGTGTTGGTTCTCATTGGGTTAAGAAAAGATATATAGAACCTAACGAAACTAATAATAGCTTTATGGGTAAAGATGGACTGACAAGAAAGTTTATTCCTGCTAAGTTAGCTGATAACCCTTACCTAGCAGAAGATGGTATATATGAGCAGATGCTTAAGTCACTGCCTCCAATACAACGTAGACAATTGCTTGAAGGTAACTGGGACGTAGCTGAAGGAGCTGCATTCGTAGAGTTCGACCCCTTCCAACATGTTATTACTCCGTTTGCTTTACCTGTACATTGGGAAAGAGTCAAAGCAGTTGACTACGGTTACGCTGCAGAATCATGTTGTTTATGGGGAATAATGGACATAAATGATGGAACTTTAATAATATATAGAGAATTATACCGAAAAGGCTTGACAGGTGAGGAATTAGGTGCTATAATAACTGATATGGAGATGGAAGACCCGTTCTCGGTGAACGGTGTTTTAGATACAGCAGCTTGGGCTAATACAGGTACTACCGGTCCTACCGTTGGTGAGAGTTTAGTAAAAGCTGGACACAAGTTAAGAAGAGCTGATAAGAACAGAGTGCAAGGTAAAATTCAGATACATGAGTTTTTAAAGATTAGAGAGAACGGAAGACCTAAGTTACAGATATTTAATACATGTCCGAACTTAATAAGAGAACTACAGTCTATACCGTTGTCTAAGATTAATCCTGAAGATGTAGATACAAAAGCTTCAGACCATGCATACGATGCGTTACGTTATATGATAATGAGCAGACCTAGAATGGAAAGCCCGTTAGAAAGAATGAGAGGTCTTAAAAGAGAAATTCACCAACCAGCTGATTCAACATTTGGTTATTGAAATATATATATATAGGAAAAAATTATGATGAATCAAAATGCAAGAAGAGTTATTAGAGTAACACCCACTATTACAGGAGTTACCTATGGTAACAACGATATATTATTTGATACAATGGAAATACCATTAGCTGTAGGAAAACCCGGAGAATGTTCTAAGCTCGTATCAGCTATGATTATATCTAAATCTAATGATGTGTTTGATGCAGAAATATTCTTTTGTCAAGTAAACCAAACTATGGGTACTGTAAATGCTGCACGAAATGTATCAGATGCTGATTTTGCAACAGCAAAAGTAATGGGAACTTTAACACTTGATGGCTCTGCTGACGACTATAATTATGGTGGTGGTAGAATTTTTAGGTTTGATAGAAACCAAGAAGGTTTTGCTGAGACTGCCGGAGATGATATGGCTAAATCAAGATTTCCTATTTTATTACAGGCTGCTGCTGGAACTACAAGTGTGTATTGTTTTGCATTTCTTGCAGGAACAGATGTAACCCCCGGTTTTTCAGTAGGTGATTTAGAATTAGTACTCGGTGTAGAGTATTAATAGCTGTGGCAGATAACGAAAATACATTTTTAAATGCTGACAATATCTACGAAGAAGTAGAAGGCGAATCTGGAGTACAATTAACTTTAGAAGAAGACCAACAAAGAAATCTCATTGGTATTATTAAAGGTAGATTTGCACAAGCTGAAGACGCTAGACAAACAGATGAAAAAAGATGGTTAAAGGCTTATGAAAACTATAGAGGTCTTTATGCTAAAGGCGTTAAGTTTAGAGAGTCAGAAAAGTCTAGAGTCTTTGTAAAAGTTACTAAGACTAAAGTACTAGCTGCTTTCGGACAGTTAGTTGATGTTATTTTTGGTACAGGTAAATTTCCAATAGGAATTACTGAAACTAAAATGCCTGAAGGCGAAACAAACTTTGCACACCTTGACACTTCTAACCCTACTCCGGGATTAGAAACTCCGGTAAGTGAAGAAGAAAACATAGGCAATAGACTAGAAGATGAGCCTAACCCTTATGATGTTGGATATGAAGGTGATGGTAGAACTTTAAAAGCCGGTGCAACTTTTTATAACGGTATCTTTGAAGATACTATAGAAGACAAAGCTAAAGAAGCTGGTATTCTTAAAGACGGTGTAAGTCCTGACCCACAAAAAATTGAAGTATCTCCTGCACAAAAAGCTGCAAGAAGAATGGAAAAACTTATCCACGACCAAATAGAAGAGTCAAACGGTAACTCAGAATTAAGAAATGCTCTTTTAGAAGCTGCTCTGTTAGGAACAGGTATTGTAAAAGGACCATTTAACTTTAATAAGAAGTTACATAAATGGGACACAGACGAAGAAGGAAATAGAAACTATAATCCTTTAGAGGTTAGAGTTCCTAGAATAGAGTTTGTTAGTTGTTGGGATTTTTATCCTGACCCTAACGCTACTAACATGGATGAATGTGAATATATTATTCATAGACATAAAATGAATAGAAGTCAGTTAAGGCAGTTACGTAATATGCCTTACTTTGATGATGATGCAATACGTAACGCTATTCAGATGGGTGCTAATTACGTAGAAAAAGATTTTGAAAGCCAGTTAAAGGATGATGCTAGAAGTGACGAAGAAGTTAATAATAGCTTTGAAGTTCTTGAATACTGGGGAATGATGGATGCAGAGTACGCAAGAGAAGTAGGAATTGACTTACCCGACACGGTTGATGACCTAGATGAAGTACAAGTAAACATATGGACATGTGGTACATACTTGTTAAGGGCTGTACTAAATCCATTTACTCCATACAGATTACCTTACAACGCTTTCCCATATGAAAGAAATCCTTATAACTTCTTTGGTATTGGTGTAGCTGAGAACATGGATGACTCTCAACAAATTATGAATGGTCATGCAAGAATGGCTATTGACAACCTAGCAATGTCTGGGTCTTTAGTGTTTGATGTAGATGAGTCTGCCCTAGTAGGTGGACAATCAATGGAAATATTTCCGGGTAAAGTCTTTAGAAGACAAGCTGGAATGCCGGGACAAGCTATACACGGTTTAAAATTCCCTAATACATCACAAGAAAATTTAATGATGTTTGATAAGTTTAGACAACTTGCAGACGAACAAACAGGTATACCTAGTTATTCACACGGACAAACAGGAGTACAAAGTATGACAAGGACTGCTTCAGGTATGTCAATGTTATTAGGTGCTTCCAGTTTAAATGTTAAAACAGTTATCAAAAACCTTGATGACTTTTTATTAAAGCCACTTGGAGAATCTTATTTCCAGTGGAACATGCAGTTCCTTGAAGATGAATTGGATGTCAAAGGTGATTTAGAAGTTAAGGCTACTGGAACAAATAGCTTGATGCAAAAAGAAGTACGTAGTCAAAGACTGACAATGTTCTTACAAACTGCACAAAGTCCTGCTATTGCTCCGTTTGTTAAGATTTCTAAACTCGTAAGTGAACTAGCCTATAGCTTAGATTTAGACCCAGATGAAATTCTGAACGACCCTGAAGAAGCAGCTATAATGGCACAAATAATAGGAATGCAGAATGCTGGACAAACAAATGGCGAGGAACCTCAACCCACTGGTGAACAGTCCCCAATGGGAGGCGTTCAAGGAGTACCTCAAGGACCTCAAGACCTTGGACCTACAGGCACTGGCGGTGGCAACATCGGAACCGGAAATGTTCCGGCTGCAGGGGAAAGTGAATTCTCTGGTCAGGCTGGAGCAGCTGGACCTGCGGGTTAAAGAAACAATAAACAGGAAGGAAGAAACATAATGTTAAAACCAGATTACTTAGATTTAGATAAAGACGGAAATAAAACCGAACCAATGAAAAAAGCTGCAGAAGACAGAGAGCCTAAGTATATGGGCGGTATGTATAGAAAGAAAAAAACTGAAGGCGGAATGCTCGAAGACGATGAAAAAAGAATGGGTTACGCAGACGGTAGAACTGTTTACGGAAAAGAAGAAGGTTTTAATCTTAAAGATGAGTTTATGGAATCAAAAGATGCTTTTGTAAAAGAAATGGCAGAAGCTCAATTAAAAGATGTTAAAAATACAAAAGACAGAGATGAATTTATAAGCTCACGTAAGGAAGACAGAAAGGCAACAGGTAAGAGTTTAGGTGTAGAAGAAGAAAACTTAGACAACGACATTAAAGAAGCAGTTAGAGAAATGGCTGAAGATAATAATCCTTTATTGTCTACAAGACAAATTAGAAAAGAAGGTGGCTCATTACTAGCTGATGATATGGAAACACCAATGATGCCAGAAGAGATGCCAGAAATGGATACTGATTCTGACATGGAAGAAAACTATACAAGATTTATAATGGACGAAGCATTAAGTGAAGAAGAAGAAGATATGCTTGTATCCAAACTAGAACAAGATGAAGAACTACAAATGTTATTTGATAAAGTAATAGATGTAGCACAAGAATTTGCTGGGAACGGACCTGTTGAAGGACCGGGAACAGGAGTCTCTGATGATATACCTGCAAGGTTATCTGATGGAGAGTTTGTCTTTACTGCAAAAGCTGTAGAAGAAATCGGAGAAGACACTTTAATGTCTATGATGAAAGACGCTGAAGTTGCTGCAGATGAAAGACAAGGATTGTTTTTAGGAGGAACTCCCGATGAAGAAGAAATAGAAGATGAAGAATCTGATGTTTCTAATGACATGCGTAAAGTTAATCCTAGATTAAATCCAAACGTAAGATAAAGCTACCCTAGGATACTAGGCACTTTATTAAATAAAAACCGAAAGGCTACCTTTACAATACAAGCCCTCTAGTCGACATAGAGCTACCTTGTAAAAAAAGCCCCAATTAGGAGAATAGAAGATGGCTAATACAGTCAAAGAAGAAGTACCAAACCCTTATAATGCAAAAAAGGATTGGCACACAGATGATGGCAAAGCTTTTGAATCATCAAATAACGTATATTTTGAAGCACCTCAGAATAGACTTTTCGACAGCAACGACATAACTGAAGTTGGTCAAGAAGGAAGTGTAAACACTGAGGAACTGGAAAGTAAGAAGAATGCTCCTTACAAAAAACCAGACTACAAAAAGCGTTATGATGATTTAAAAAAGCATTATGATAGTAAACTTAACGAGTTTAAGTCTAGAGAACAAGAGTTAATAGTAGAGGCTACGCAAAATAGAACCGACTATAAAGCTCCTAAATCTCCAGAAGAACTAGAAGAGTTTAAAAATAACTATCCTGATGTGTATGAAGTTGTAGAAACTGTTGCTCATATGCAATCTGAGTCTAAAGCAAAAGTTCTAGAAGAACGCCTTAGTAAACTCCAAGAACGCGAGACACAGTTAATACGACAAGATGCAGAAAAGACATTAATGGACAGACATCCTGATTTTGAAGATATCAGAAACAGCGATGACTTTCATGGATGGGCAAAGGAACAACATTCATCTATCCAAGCTTGGGTATATGATAATAATGACGATGCCAGTTTAGCCTCACGTGCCCTTGATTTGTTTAAAAAAGATTTTGGGATAGAAACAACGACTAAGTCATCTTCTAAAAAACCGACAAGACAATCTGCTGCAGATATGGTCTCCACTAAAACAACTAGTGTAGAACCAAACCAACAGAAAGTCTGGTCACTAAAGGAGATAGAAGCTATGTCTGTAGCAGAATTTGATAAGTTCGAAACGGAAATATCAGATGCTATGCAGAACGGGTTAATATCACAGTAATTATTAAATTTAACTTAAAAGGAGAAAATCATGGCTCAATTTTTTGAACCGAGTACTGATACAAACGCCAACTTTGGCAACTCCGTGACAGGACAAACTAATAGTTTCTTCCTACCTTCGGTTTATTCTAAAAAGGTAATGAACTTTTTTAGGAAAGCCTCAGTAGTAGAAGCTATCACAAACACCGACTATGCCGGTGAGATATCCTCTTTCGGAGACTCAGTAAAGATTATAAAAGAACCAGTTATTTCAGTGTCAGATTACACAAGAAATAGCGACACAACTGAAACTAGACTAACAGACCAAGAAATTTCTTTGGTTGTTGATAGTGCTAAAGCTTTCAAATTCATCGTTGATGATATTGAAACTAATATGTCACATGTCAACTTCAAAGAGATTGCTTCTTCATCAGCTGCTTATGCATTGAAAGATTCATATGACGCTGCTGTATTAGCAACTATGTTTGCGGGTTGTTCAGCTTCATCACCTAATCACATTTTAGGTGCCGACAATGCTACTGATTTAGCAGCCGGTACTTTTGATGGAACAGGTAACCTAGATATTGGTTTTGGTTCTAGCGAACACGACCCACTAGACCTAATGGGTAGAATGGCAAGACTATTAGACGAACAGAATGTACCTGAAGAAGGTAGATGGTTTGTTGCAAGTCCTGACTTCTATGAGATATTAGGACAATCTAGCTCTAAATTACTATCTGTCGACTATAATGGTGGACAAGGTTCTATTAGAAATGGACTAGTATCAAGTGGAAAATTACGTGGATTTGATATGTACAAGTCAAACAACATTGCTGCAACATCTAATGCTGCGGGTAAATGTATGGCTGGTCACATGTCTTCAACTGCTACTGCTAATACTATTCTTTCAACAGAAGTATTGAGAGACCCAACATCGTTTGGTGATATAGTTAGAGGCTTACATGTTTACGGTGCGAAAGTACTTAGAGACGAAGCCTTAGTAAGTGCATTCTACGGCATTGACTAAATAGAATTGGGAGGTGTCAAAGCCTCCCTTTCTTTTTAACACATAAATTTTACAGAGGTAAATAATATGACAATCGAAAATATAAGAGATACTGGACGTAACTCAGCAAGAACAGTTGATGTTCGTGTATTAGCTGAGAAAATTCAGAAACCTTCAGACACTGAAGCAGTAGTTGCAGCTAATGTAATTACAGCAGCAGAGTCAGGCACTCGTTTTGTAATGAATGTAGCAGCAGCTAAAGTCTCAACTCTACCAGCTCCAGCAGCAGGTTTAGAGTATTGGTTTTATGTTGGAGCAACAGAACCTACAGGTACTCATACAATAGTAACAGCATCAAGTGCTAATATTATTGTGGGTAACGTATCTTCTCCGGAAGATGCAGCAGGTAGTGTAGCTACAGTTACAGATGCAGATACTATTTCATTAGTAGCTAGTAAAGCAGTTCATGGAGATTTTGTTCATGTCTGGTCTGATGGCACTAACTGGTATCTTACTGGACAATGTAAAGTTCAAGATGGTATTACAACAACTCAAGCGGGTTAGTAATATAGTCTAGGGCATTACCTAGTATCAATTCGTAAGTGGAGAAGGAATTTTATGTTCGCTTCTCCCTTACACTTTAATTAAAAAGGAGAAAGATATGATGTACGGAAAAGATAAAAAGAAAAAAATGATGGATGGTGGCAAAGCTAAAAAGAAAATGATGTCTGGTGGTAGAGCTGCATATAGTGCAGGTGGAAACGCCATGCCTAAAGCAAAGCCTTGCTAAGATGAAAGGTGTAAAACATTATACCAAAGATGGTAAAGAATTTAAAGGTAACTCCCATAAGATGCCTAACGGAGATTTACATTCCGGTAAAACTCATGGTAAAACAAGTCAGAAGTTAGTTCACTTTAAAGACTTAAGTAAAACAGCACAGAAAAAAGCTAAAGGTAAAAAATAATGGCAACTTCATTTCTAACATTAACAAACGATGTTCTTAGAGAACTAAACGAAATTGAATTAACTTCAGCAACTTTCCCAAGTTCACAAGGTATTCAAAGTTTTGTAAAAAATTCTATTAACAAATCAATTAATGATATAGCAAATGAAGAACCACAACTGCCTTTTTTCTCAGTAGCTCCTAGTGGTGGAACTGATCCTTTCTATGGTAATGTTACTGTAGCAAGTGTTGAAGGAACTAGGTGGTACACAATTAAATCAGGAAGCTCTAGTATAAGTACTGATTATTCGTCTCTTGATTGGGATGATTTTTATATTACTACAATAGGAGTTAGTGGAGAAACATCACCTTATGTTTCCAAAGGTTTAACTTTTATTACATTAGATGATTGGAAACGATATCAAAGAGATGCAGAAAATAAAGATGATGCAGAAGAACAAGTATATGCAGAACCACAGTTT
>Ga0209830_10000327_pt1 | contig 51494 bp, 48 predicted proteins | sample ArcticOcean_MG_C_12_FD_187439 | JGI IMG/M metagenome (GOLD analysis project Ga0209830, IMG submission 187439) | Marine microbial communities from western Arctic Ocean - ArcticOcean_MG_CB8_130 (SPAdes) (version 2) | ecosystem: Environmental > Aquatic > Marine > Oceanic | place: Arctic Ocean...
GCCAAACAAAAAGCTGTCCCACAATAAAACCAAAAGTTAAAACACCAGAAAGTAGAAGATATTCGCGAGACCTTTTAATTTGGTTTTCTTTTGCATTTTTAGTAGCCTGGTGAAAGGAAATACTACTTAACATAATTACAGCTGTATTCAACCAAAGTAATGTGGGTTCTGGTAAAGTTCGCCAATCGCCATAAGCCATTCTGCCTATATAGGCTACTGAAAATAATGAAAACAAAACACCAATTACAGCCATCAAGACATATAGTGCAACTCTTGGAAGGGGCATTGATACTGCTTGACCGATATGATTATTATCGATCGCCGCTTGATCTGCCATCCAAGGCTTTTGTGATAATGTGCTAAATATACTCAAGTTTTTTCTACTCCTAGCTCTGAATAACCGTCAGCTAATTTAACATCTTCATTAGGAACATCTTGGGGAATATAATCATCCTCGGCGCCTGGAACACTGTAGTCGTAAGCCCAACGATAGACCACTGGAAGTTCTTTGCCAAAGTTACCATGAATAGGAGGTTGCTCCGGGGTTTGCCACTCCAAAGAAGTTGCATTCCAGGGATTCTTTTCTGCAATAATGCCTCTCTTAGCACTCCAAAAAACATTAAAGATAAAAACAAGCTGAGCAAATCCAACGGCGAGAGCCGCTAGAGTAATAAAAACATTAAGGTCAGCTGCTGATGATGTGTAGAGAGCTTCAGTTTGTCCCATCTCATAATATCGTCTTGGAACGCCGATAAAACCTAAATAGTGCATTGGGAAATAGATTAAGTATGAACCAACAAAAGTTACCCAAAAATGGAACCGTCCCATACCCTCATGAAGCATTTTACCTGTAATAAGAGGAAACCAATGATATATGGCGCCTAATATTACTAAGACTGGAGCAATACCCATAACCATATGAAAGTGGGCCACTACAAAGTATGTATCGGAGAGAGGAACATCGACAATGACGTTACCAAGAAAAAGTCCAGTTAGACCGCCATTTAAAAATGTAACGATAAAGCCAAGACAAAATAGCATTGGGATTGTTAAATTTATATTACCTTTCCATAGAGTTAAGATCCAATTATAAACTTTCAATGCCGTAGGAACAGCAATAATAAGCGTTGTTGTAGCGAAAAAGAAACCAAAGTATGGGTTCATACCACTTACATACATATGATGAGCCCAAACAATAAAGCTAAGCGCACCAATACCAACAATAGCCCAAACCATCATCCTAAAACCAAAAATATTTTTACGGGCGTGAATCGAAATTAAGTCAGACACTATTCCAAAGGCTGGCAGAGCAACAATGTAAACCTCAGGGTGACCAAAAAACCAAAAAAGATGTTGGAATAAAATAGGGCTACCTCCGCCATAGGTTAAATTTTCTCCAAACTCAACTAGCGCAGGCATAAAAAAGCTTGTTAATAAGATTTTATCAAATAGCATCATAACAGCGCTTACGAAAAGAGCTGGAAAAGCAAAGAGTGCTAATACTGTTGCTGTAAAAATACCCCATACTGTTAAGGGCATTCTCATAAGAGTCATTCCTCTTGTTCGAGCCTGAAGTATAGTAATAACATAATTTAGACCGCCCATTGTAAAGCCAACAATGAATATGCAAAGTGAGACTAGCATAAGTATAATTCCACTCTCTTGACCAGGAGTCCCGCCTAGAATCGCTTGTGGGGGATAAAGTGTCCATCCGGCTCCTGTTGGCCCGCCGGGAGTAAAGAAGCTAACAAATAAAACTAAAACAGCAACTAAATAAGTCCAATAACTCACCATATTTAAATATGGAAATACCATATCCCTTGCCCCGACCATAAGTGGTATCATATAGTTACCGAATGCTCCTAAGAATAAGGCAGTAAGAAGATATACAACCATAATCATCCCATGCATTGTAATGAACTGGTAGTAAGTTCCTTCACTAATAATAGATAGCTCAGGAAAGGCAATTTGAATTCTCATAAACCAAGACAAGACAAGAGCAACAAAGCCAATAGCAAAAGCTGTTAACCCATATTGAATTGCAATTAATTTTGCATCTTGGGTGAAAACCTTTTCTGTCCACCAGCTTTTTGCATGATAAAGTTCAACTTCCTCTAATTCACTTTCCGGTATTATAGATTCTGACATAGTTAAAGACCTCTTCCTAATTATTTACTTTTGTTAAAGGCTAATTCTTTTTTATCTTCTAGCCTTGCTTGTTCTTGTAGTGCCTTAAATGTTGATTGATCATTCAGCCATGTTTGATAGTCATCGGCATTATCAACTTGAACATAACCGCGCATCGCATGATGGCCTACACCACATAACTCAGCACACAAAATCTCGTAATTTCCAGCAACAGTTGGCCTAATCCAATAAAAAGTTACCATACCTGGTACTAAATCCATTTTGGCTCTAAATTGAGGAACATAAAAATTGTGTAAAACATCTATTGACCTTAATAAAAATTTAACAGGCTTCTCATGCTCTAAATGCAAGTCATCACCTTCAATTAAAATGTCATCTTGGCCGTTCGGATCATTTTTATTCATTCCAAACGGATTATCAGCATTAATATTCCTTGCATCAGTTGTGCCTAAAATACCATCTTTTCCAGGAAGACGAAAACTCCAATACCATTGCTGACCCATCGCCTCAATTGGCATTGCATCTTCAGGTGGAGAGACATAATCATCCCAAACAATTAATCCGGGGGCCAATAAACCAGCAACACCGATTGTTGTTAAGACAGTAAGAATAACTTCAGCTTTTTTACTTTCAGGTTCATAAGCAGCTTTTTGACCCTCTTTATTTTTAAAACGAATAACACAGTATGTCATAAAGCCAAGCACAGCAACATACACAGCACCAGTCATCCAAAAAGTTAGCTCGATTGTGCTGTCAATGTTAGACCAATTCGAAGCAATTGGGGTTGAATACCAAGGAGTAAAAATATGAAAAAGTACTGACCCAATGATCAAAACTATAAGAATAAAAGGTACCATAAAAATCCTCATTTTGAGTATACTTTGACTTAAAAAAATGATTCTTTAAGTCGCGAAATTTCTTGGTTCTCAAATTACTTATTGTCCCGATAAAGTCAAGAAATACTCAAGCTGCAATTTGTCACACTAAAGTTAAATTTTCGAATAATTTTATAGATTCCAAATTAAAAATATTTAATTGAAAATTATAAGTCTTTTAATAAACTTTCGTTTAGGGCAGTTTAGTTAATATCAACATTTGAGTAATTATTTTATGTTTCCTTTTTTTAAATTAATAATAAATCTTTTTAAGGTTAGAATAAGCCTAACCATAACATTATGTGCTATTTCTGGCGTTTTTATTATGCCAAATAATTCGCTAAATTGGTTTGAAATATTCATATTATCATTATCTACATTTCTAGCATCAGCCGGTGCTAGTGCATTTAATCAGTACTTTGAAAGAGATATTGATGCTCTGATGCCAAGAACATCTGAGCGACCTTTTGTCACAGGAAGGCTAAATCCGAATCCAATTTGGCTTATTATATTTGCCTTAATAATTTTCACTGGCTTAATATTGTCGTATTTTATACTAAATCCATTTTCTGCTTTCTATAATTTTCTTGGAGCTTTTTTTTATGGAGGCATTTATACAGTTTGGCTAAAAAGAAGAAGTATTTGGAATATTGTAATTGGAGGTTTAGCTGGAAGTTTTGCAACACTAGCAGGTTCTGCAGCAGTTAGTCCTTCTTTAGCTCCTGAAGCTATAATTTTATCTGTTATCCTATTTTTATGGACACCACCTCATTTTTGGAGTCTTGCAATGGCAATTGGGGATGATTATAAAAAAGCAAAAATACCAATGCTTCCAAACATCATTAATCATTCGATAACAACTTATATAATTTTATTTCATACTGTTATACTTGTTTTTGTATCTCTTCTACCTGCAGCTTATAATATGGGGCTACTTTATTTAGGTGGTGTAATTTTTGGTGGAGGATATTTTATTTGGACTAGTTTATTATTGGCCATTAATAAAACAAAAGAAGCAGCAATGAAAAACTTTTTTGCATCATTTATTCAATTAGGCCTTTTATTAATATTAATTATAATTGATGGAATGATTATTTTCTAACTTTATTAGTTGTCATATGCTCCGTATTCCTTAAGTGCTTGCTCAATTCTTTTAAAATGCTTTATTTTAGACCACTGAAGGGCTGTTCTTCCAGTAAGATCAGTATCATCTGGATAAGCCCCTCCTTTAAGAAGAGCTGCAACAGATTCATAGTTACCAAAGCGCGTTGCAATTATTAATGGAGTTTCCTTATTTGCTCCATACCTATTAGGTTTAGCTCCAAATTTTATCAATTCATTAACTATACTAACGTTATTCTTACGAGCGGCAATTGAAAGGGCAGTTCTCTTTTGGCTGTCCCTTTGATTAACTCGAGCACCTTTATTCAAAAGAAAAACTGTCATATCCAGCCTTCCCCTTTCCACGGCAAGCAATAATGCAGGGACCTCATCAAAATCTAATTCACTAGAAGAATTTCCTACTTGAATTGAATATATCAAGTCTTCCATTGTTCCAGATTTAACAGCAGATACCACAAGGCCTTCTTTAAACGGACTATTGCTTTTGGATTGAGCTAAAGAATATGAGGTTAGGCATAATAAAATAAAAAATAAAAAAATTACTTTTTCTAAAAATAAACTTTTTGATATATCAGACATTATTAATGTTTCCTTATAGAAAAACCATAGCAAGACTTTAATAAATAATATACAAGGATATCATGATTAGAAAAATTCTACTTTTAAACTTAATCCTAATTTTCATATTTGTTTCAATATATTTCTTTATTAACAAAGATTATTATCAAAATAATCTTGTTCAACAAATTGAGAACCAAGATTCACTTCCCGGTGGTCACTTTGTTTTAAATAACCAAAATAATAAAATATTTGATTCAGCGTCTTCTGAAAAATTAATGTTAATTTATTTTGGCTTTACCTATTGTCCAGATGTATGTCCAACGACATTAATTAAAATGGCAGACATAATTGATAAGCTAGGTGAAGACTCAAAAAAAATTAATTCTATTTTTATAACAGTAGACCCTGAAAGAGATACACCCAATATAATTTTGAATTATGTAAATGCATTCCATAGTGATATTATTGGTCTAACCGGGACAAAGGCTGAAATTGATAAAGTTGCTCAGGACTGGGGTGTTTATTACGAAAAAGAAGTACTTGAAGGAGAAGAAGAATATACCGTAAATCATCTTGATATAATTTTTTTAGCAAATGCGAATGGAGAATTTGTAGACTATTTTCCTCCAAAAATTCAATCGGCTCTTATAGTTGAAAAGATAAAAAATATTATAAACGGATAGTTTAATAGAAGAATTAAATATCGAGATTAACAACAAGGTCACCTGAGGTGATACTTTCTTGAATAAACTCTTTCCTTTTAATTACTTCATCGCCCATCAGATCAGAGAAAACCTCGCTGTTATCAACTCCTTCGTCAAGTTTAACCTTTAATAGACGCCTAGAATCTGGATCAAGCGTTGTATCCCATAATTGATCGGCGTTCATCTCGCCGAGGCCTTTATATCTTTGAATTTGTAAACCTTTTCGACCCTCTGAAAGAACGGATTCGACTAGCTCACAAGGGCTATTGACCGAATAAGACCTTCCTCCTCTTTCAAAAACATTATTTGAATTATCCTGCAAAGGAAAATACTTAATAATATCCAAAGATAGCTCTGATAGTCTTAAGGCATCTGCAGATCTAAAAATACCAGCACCAAGGGTTAAGGTTTCATAAACTCCTCTAATTTCTCTTTTAATTGTAAGACCATTACTTACATCATATTCAGCAACCCAATTGGATTCATCATCATTATATTTCAATGTTAGTCTTTGTGATAAATCATCTAAAATAGATTGGTTTATATCTTGAGGTTGCTTAAAGGCTCCACTAAGTGCAGCAGCCTCAACAAGATCAAAATTATACCGGCTAGGAAGCCCATTAATTAATGATCGAAAATTTCTACTCTTTTCAATTACATTTAACAAATCATTTGAGGAAATTGTATCTCCTGAACCGAGAGTTAGGAGTGACTCATCTACTCCTGAATTGATGAGATAATTATCTAAATCATCATCATCTTTTAAATATGTTTCAGAATTGCCCTTCTTGGCCTTGTAAAGCGGAGGCTGGGCAATATAAAGACAGCCTGAAGAAATAAGAGGATACATTTGTCTATAAAAAAAGGTTAAAAGTAGGGTTCTAATGTGTGCTCCGTCAACATCAGCATCGGTCATTATAATAATTTTTTTATATCTTAATTTATTTACATTAAACCCATCTTCGCCGTCACCATCTTCTGAGACATCTTTTCCAATTCCTGCTCCTAGAGCTGTAATTAAAGTACCAATCTCAACTGATGATAAAACTTTTGATAGTCTAGCTTTTTCGCAATTAATAATCTTTCCCCTCAAAGGAAGAATTGCCTGTGTGGCACGATCCCTACCTTGTTTTGCTGAGCCACCAGCAGAATCACCTTCCACAATAAAAATTTCACATTTTTCAGGATCTTTTTCTTGACAATCAGCTAATTTCCCAGGAAGTGAGGAAATATCTAAAGCACCTTTCCGTCTTGTTAACTCTCTTGCTTTCCTTGCTGCATTTCGAGCCGCAGCAGCCTCAACAACCTTACCAATTATTTGCTTTGCATCACTTGGATGTTCTTCAAACCACTCCCCGAGGGCATCACCAACTAAACCTTCAACAGCTGGCCTCACTTCAGAAGAAACTAACTTGTCTTTTGTTTGACTAGAAAATTTTGGATCAGCTACTTTGATAGATAAAACACATGTAAGGCCTTCCCTTATGTCCTCACCAACTAATTGTACGTTTTCTTTTTTTGCTATACCAGAGTTTTGGGCATATGAATTAACAACTCTTGTTAGAGCTCCGCGAAGTCCGGCTAGGTGAGTTCCTCCATCTTTTTGAGGAATATTATTAGTAAAGCAATTTACAGTTTCATAATAACTATCATTCCACCATAAGGCCAAATTAACCTCCACATCGGCCTTACTGGCACTGAGGCTAATAGGTTCATCGATCATTGGTTTTTTAGTTTGGTCAAGATATTTTACAAACTCCTTTAGACCGCCCTCATAGCTCATGACCTTTTCCCAGGGCTCGTCTTTTCTAAGATCTCTGAGTAATATAGAAATATTTGAATTCAAAAATGCTAATTCTCTTAATTTTTTTTCTAGAACGCGCCTATCAAATTCAATCATAGTAAATATTTTTTTTGATGGTAGGAATTTTATTTCTGTTCCAGTTTCATCACCACAGTCACCAATAATTTCAAGGGAAGATTTTGCATCACCATCCTTAAAAGTCATAAAATGTCTTTTGCCATCTCTATTAATATAAAGTTCTAAGTTTTCCGATAGGGCGTTAACAACTGAAACACCCACTCCGTGCAGACCCCCGGAAACCTTATAAGAATTCTGGTCAAACTTACCGCCTGCATGGAGTTGGGTCATAATAACCTCAGCAGCAGAAACACCCTCTTCGTGCATATCTGTTGGGATACCTCTGCCATCATCTTTAACCATTACAGAGCCATCGGGATTAATTTCAACAGTTATATTTTTACAATGTCCTGCAAGAGCCTCATCAACTGAATTATCAACTACCTCATAAACCATATGATGAAGACCAGATCCGTCATCTGTATCGCCTATATACATACCTGGCCTTTTTTTGACTGCTTCAAGGCCTTTTAAGACCTTAATTGAATCAGCACTATAGCCTTCATCTTCTTTTTCTAACTTGTCTTTAACCATAATATTACCTTGTTAAATTTCTTTTAATCGTCCCATGCCAACTGAAAAAAATTGAGCTGCACCCTCAATAGCTGAAAATAAGCTAACGTCTGTACCAGTCATAAAAACTTGGGCTTTTGTGTTAATTATTTGATCAAAAAGAGATGATCTTCTTAATTGATCAAGATGAGCAACTACTTCATCAAGAAGTAAAATTGGATATTGATTTGATTTTTCTGCAACTAAATCTAAATGAGTCAATATAAGGCCAAGTAAAAGGCCTTTTTGTTCACCTGTAGAACATTGGCTAGCCAACACGCCTTTATTTCTTTCACTAACAAGAAGGTCACTTCGGTGAATACCCTCTAAAGTTCTTCCGGAAATAGAATCCTTTCTTCGATTATCAAATAAAGTTTTTATATAATGCTCTCTAACTTCATCTATTTTATTGTAGGCAAGCTCTTCTTCTATTATTCCTTGAATCTTTAAAAATGCTCGGGGCCAAACAGGGTTTTGATCTTTCTCCAGCCTTAGGTTTAAACCTTTAAGAATCTCAATACGTGTTAGCCCAATGAGAATACCCTCAGTAACCATTCTCGATTCTATTGTTTCTAGCCAAGCTTTATCAAAAGAAATATCCTGTAAAAGCTTGTTGCGTTCTTTCATCAGCTTTTCATAATTCTTAATTGAATCAATATGTTTTTTATTAAAGGAAGAACACATTCTATCTAAAAACTTTCTTCTTGATGATGGGGACTCCATAAAAATCTGATCCATAGAGGGTGTTATCCAGGACAAAGATAAAACGGAGGGTAGGGCGATAGAACCTGTTACCTTCTTGTCATTCATCTTCACATCTCTTCCCCTTAAACGACCAGCAGAAACACCTGTTGATATTTTTATAAGCTGGTCTTCAGATGATATCTCAGCAATTATTCCCCACTCGTTTGGCCCCTTAATGTTGCGAAACTGATCAAAAGAGGCATTCCTTAGGCCGCGACCCGGTGATAAAAGAGATAATGCTTCTAATATATTTGTTTTGCCAGATCCATTAGATCCCAATAAAACAACAGGCCCTCCATTGAATGAGCATTTTAAGTCATTGTAAGACCTAAAATTCTTTAGTTTTAAAGAATGTATTCTATTAAAGTTATATTTAAACTCTTCGAGATTATTGGGATTATGTTGATTCACTTAAGACAATCCATTTGAAATCAAACCCTCATTGGCATAAGAACGTAGGTTGCTTGAGCATCATCAGAGTCCTTAATCAAAGCTGGGGATCCTGAACCTTCAAGAGCAAAAAGCATATCTTGTCCGTCTATTTGACTTGCTATATCCAAAAGATATCTTGCATTAAAGCCAATTTCTAACTCCTCATAATCATAGTTTACAGGGGTTTTTTCAACTGCGGTTCCTGCATCAGGATTAATAACAGTTAGTGTTAAGGCCCCATCTTTTAATAAAAATTTTACAGCTTTCGACTTATCTGATGATATTGTTGCCACCCTATCAATTGAGGATGAGAAAATCTTCGTCTCAATAGAAAGTTCTTTATCGTTATTTTTAGGAATAACTCTCTCATAGTCGGGAAAAGTTCCGTCTATTAACTTTGAAGTTAACTGTACATCTTTTAAAATAAATTGAATTTTAGTATCGGAAACCTTTATAACTAAATCATCCGCACAGTCTTCTAAAAGTTTTCTAATTTCACCAACTGTCTTCCTTGGAATAATAATACTAGGCATTTCTTCGGCACCAGAAGGTAATTCAGCCTTTATACATGCCAACCTATGCCCATCCGTTGCAACTGATCGAAGCTCATTATTGATGGAGTGAAGAAAAATACCATTAAGATAATAACGCGTTTCTTCTGTAGAAATTGCAAATCTTGTTTTATCAATTAGTCTAGTAAGGTCTTTTGAATTCATATTAAAATTACATGACATTTCTCCGGATGACATTTCCGGGAAATCTTCATCAGGAAGGCATGGTAAATCAAAGTTTGATAGTCCAGATTTCAACTCCATTTGATTGTCATGGTTTTGTTCAATTTCAATCAATGAACCTTCTGGTATTTTTCTAACAATATCATAAAGAATATGTGCTGATACCGTGGTTGAACCAACTTGTGATACATTAGCTTCAACTTTCTCAATTATCTCCAAGTCTAAATCTGTTGCTATTAGGGATATATTTTTTTCACTAGCAGCAATTTTAACATTAGATAAAATTGGAATCGTATTTCTTCTTTCGACAACACTCTGAACATGGTTAAGAGCCTTAAGAAGAACACCTCTATCAATTGATATCTTCATAAATATCACTCCTATTAACCTGAAAATTATTTAAGTTAATTAACTTATAAATTAACAGATATAAAATAAACGAATCATTGAATTATTATAACAGAAATTTGATAAAAATCACTTCAGGAATTAACTTTCGAGAGATCTTGTTAGCACATCAACTTCTTCTTGGATGGCTATATCATTATCCTTAAGACCCTCTATTCTTTTAACAGCATGGATTACTGTTGTATGGTCTCTTCCTCCAAATTTTCTTCCTATCTCTGGTAAAGATCTTGTAGTTAAAATTTTAGATAAATACATTGCCACTTGTCTAGGACGGGCAATTGTTCTTGATCGTCTTGCGGACAAAAGATCTGACATTCTTAAATTATAATAATCAGCAACTTTTCTTTGAATATCATCGATAGTGACCTTTCTTTGTGAGGCTCGAATTAAATCTTTTAAGACCTCTTGAGCCATATCAATTGTTATAGGACGACCTACAAATGAAGAATACGCTATAACTCTGTTTAAGGCCCCCTCTAAAACTCTAATGTTTGAGTCAATTCTTTGCGCAAGGAATTCGAGCATATTATCGTTGATAATGAGATCAGGATTTTCTTCAAAATGCGCCTCTGCTTTTGACTGAAGAATACCTAGGCGGAGTTCATAATCTGATGCATGAATATCCGTTACTAAACCCATACCTAGCCTTGATCGAATTCTCTCCTCAATACCATCAAGGTCAACTGGAGATCTATCTGCAGAAATCACGACCTGATGATTATGATCTATTAGTGTATTAAAGGTGTGAAAGAATTCTTCTTGAGTAGAATCTTTACCAGCAATAAACTGAATATCATCCACCATGAGAACATCTACTGATCGAAATTGTTGCTTAAAGGACATGGTATCTTTAAATCTTAAGGCACGAATGAATTGATACATAAATTTTTCAGCAGATAAATATAATACTTTTCTTTCCGGCCAGTTCTTTTTGATTTCTAGTGCTATTGCATGCATAAGATGAGTTTTTCCTAGCCCTACACCACCGTATAAAAACAAAGGATTAAAAGAGACTTTATCAGCTTCTGCTATTCGTTTAGCGGCGGCATAAGCAAGCTCATTTGATGCGCCAACAATAAAATTGTCGAAGGAAAGATTTGGATCTAGGGGGGCTCCTAGCATAGTATTATGATCCCCTTTTTCTTCAATTTTTAATTCCACATAATTTGATGATGAAGTAGACTTGGCAGATGTATACTCAGAGGAATCTGATGATTTTTTGAAACTTTTTAGATCAATAATGATATTTTTAATTGGAGCAGAGTTATTTTTTAGAATGGATAATATTCTGTCCGAATAATGTGTATGGATCCAATCCTTCATAAATTTAGTAGGCACATAAAGGATGAGATCTTCATCAGCTAATTCACCAAACTCAATGTGCCTAAACCAACTTCTAAATGTTGCTTCACCAAGCTCAGCCCTTAGAACAGATAGGGTACGTTCCCATTTTTCCTTTATATCAACATTTTTAGAAATCTTTTCGTCCACTGAGACCGCCTTATATAAATTTTAATGCTGCACCTAATAAAAAAATAGATGCGTAATATGGACTATCAAAAAAATTAACAGGCTCCACTTCTAAGATAATTTCTAAGAAAAAAGAAAATATTTTAAAATCACGTTAGAGGTGAATCAATTATGATGCAATAGCATAAATTACAATTTTGAAAAAAAGTTATTATTTTTCCTTAACAAGAAAGAAAAATTATTATTTAGGAAATATTCTTAACTTTTTTTGCAAGGCGAGATATTTTTCTTGAGGCTGTATTTTTATGAAAAATACCTTTTTGGGCAACACTCATTATCTTAGGCTGAGCTTCTTTTAGAGCAGATTTTGCTTCTTCTGCATTCCCTGAGGCAATAGCTTCTTCAATTTTTTTAATATAAGTTCTCATATTAGTAACGTGAGACTTATTTCTTGCAGTTCGTGTTGCAATTTTTCTAACCATCTTTTTTGATGATGATAGATTTGCCATTTAGTTAACCTCATAAAAATTTACTAGAAAGGGCGTTATATTTGTATAGTCTTAGTTCGTCAAGCTTTACTATATTTAAGTTAAAATTACTTATCCTTAAATTTAGCTTTTCTCTTATCAATAAATGCAGACATTCCTTCCTTTTTATCTTCTGTAGCAAACATTGAATGAAATAATCGTCTTTCAAATCTTATTCCCTCAGATAACGTTGTCTCATATGAACGATTAACCATCTCTTTTGTCATCATTGTAGCTACCATCGATTTCTCAGATACATCAACTGCAACTTTCTTTACATTCTCAAGAAAGCCATCAGAGGGAAATACTCTGCTTACAAGTCCACTTCTCTCTGCTTCATCTGCATCCATCATTCTTCCTGTTAAGCACATATCCATTGATTTAGATTTTCCAATAAATCTAGTTAGCCTCTGACTTCCTCCTGCCCCCGGGCTCACACCTAAGTTTATTTCTGGTTGTCCAAATTTAGCGCTCTCTGAGGCTAAAATAAAATCACACATCATTGCTAATTCACATCCACCACCAAGCGCATACCCTGAAACTGCTGCAATAATAGGCTTTCTACAACTAGCAACTCGTTCCCAATTTCTTGTTATAAAGTCCTCTTTATAGACATCCATATATGATTTTGGTTGCATTTGTTTAATATCTGCTCCAGCAGCAAAAGCTTTTTCTGATCCTGTTAAAATCATGCACCTTAAGGTTTCATCTTTTTCATAATTATCAACAGCCTCTAATAATTCATCCATTAAAGCGTCGTTAAGTGCATTAAGTGCATCCGGTCGATTGAGTGCAACTGTTATAATTCCAGCTTCTTTTTCAATGATTACATTTTTATCTGACATATTTTTTCCTCAATATTCTTTATTATGATTATTATCATATAGTCTATTTCATAACAAAAATTCAATGAAATAATATACTAGTATAATCTTATTTTTGACAGTTAGGACAGTAAAAAGTAGATCGACCAGATTGAATAATTCTTATTATATTTGCATTGCATTCTTCTGATATACAGCTCTCGCCCTCTCTTCCGTAAACAGTAAAAGTATTCTGAAAGTAACCCATTTTTCCTTCAGCATTTGAAAAATCTTTCAGAGAAGATCCACCTAGAGCAATTGCCTCTTCTATAATCTCATTTATTTTATTTTTTAAAATAATAAGTGAATTTTTAGGCGATCCATCCGAATAAACTAATTGTTTGATTTTTTTCTTTGGATTTATGTTTGATCTAAAAAGGGCCTCACAAACGTAAATATTTCCAAGGCCTGATAATATAGATTGATCAAGTAGGGCATTCTTTACTGGCCTATCTTTTCTATAAAATGCTTCTGCTAGAGTATTTTCGTTAAAGCTATTACTCATCGGCTCAGGCCCAAGTGGCTTAATAAGCTTGTGATCCTGTGGATCTTTATCTGTTATAAAAATATAACCAAATCTTCTTGGATCATTGTAAACAACTTTAAAGTCCTTGAATTCAAAAATGACATGATCATGTTTTTCAGGAATGTAATCTTGAGACTCGGTTGAACTTAAGACTCTGTAACTTCCAGACATTCCAAGGTGCGATATAATAGAAATATTCCCAGATAAATAAAATAAAAGATATTTTGCTCGTCTTCCCACTGATAGTATTTCCTTTCCTAAAACTAATGTCTTAAAATTATTTGGAAGCGGGAATCTTAGAGGTAAACCAGATAAATAGATTTTTTTTATAGTCTGATTAATTATAAAATCTTCCAGGCCTTTTTTTACAGTTTCTACTTCTGGCAATTCGGGCATTTAAATCTTAACTCCTAGGTGGTAATATTAGTAACTTGAGGCTATGTTCGCTCACTAAGGTTTATATTGCAATGACAGAAAGTAATTTTGGATACGAAAAAATAAATGACAAGGATCACTCGTCACGAGTAAAAGATGTTTTCAATAAAGTAGCTAATAAGTATGACTTTATGAATGATATTATGTCTCTTGGTATGCAGCGCCTATGGAAGAAGATATTTATAAATAGCATTAATGCCCCTAAAGAACAGAATATTAGCCTTGTAGATTTAGCTGGCGGAACTGGGGATATAGGTTTTAGATTCTTAAAAAAATTTCCTAAAAATAATTTTGTTAATATCGTTGATATCAATCAAGAAATGTTGCGTGAAGGAAAAAAAATATCAATAAACAATGATCTATCCAAAAAGTGCAACTTTATTTGTTCTGAAGGCGAATCTATTGCTTTAACAGATAATTATGCTGATATTTTAACTATATCATTTGGTATTAGAAATGTAAGTAACCGAGCCGAATGTCTTAAAGAATGCTTTCGCATTCTCAAACCCGGCGGGATATTTATGTGTATGGAATTCTCTTTACCTAAAGATATTATACTTAGAAACCTATATGATGCATGGTCCTATGGGTTGATACCAAAATTTGGTAAGCTGATAGTTGGAGAAGAACAGCCCTATAAATATCTAGTTGATAGTATAAGAACATTCCCTAGTCCTGAGGAGTTTAGCGATATCATCATTAGTGCAGGATTTAAAAATACCACTATTCGGCAGCTAACTGGTAATATTGTTTGCATTTATCGAGCGGAGAAAATTTGATTTGTTTGGAATATTCAAGATACTGCGTCTCACCCGAGGCTTTCTAGTTTTATCAAGAGAAAAGGATTTAATTCCCGAGAATCTTATTAGGTCGCTACCTGCTCCAATCAAGATTTTCCTTAAAGTTATTCCTTCAAATAAAAAAAGTGATCTCTCTGAATCACTCCAAAAACTTGGTCCAACATGGATTAAAATGGGCCAATTTCTGTCAACAAGGCCTGATATTATTGGCAATAAACTTTCTATTCACTTAAGGGGGTTACAAGATAGTTTGCCTCCTTTTGATAAAAAACATGTTGAGCAAGCCTTTATTGAATCTTTTGGTGAAGACTATAAAAAGAAATTTAAAAAAATTGATGAGCCAATTGCGGCAGCATCAATTGCCCAAGTGCACAAGGCTATCATTAAATCAGATGGGAAGTCACAGACTGTTGCAGTTAAAATATTACGTCCAAATATTGAAGGTAAAATTAAAAAAGATTTAAATGATTTCTATTTGGCGGCAAAAATTTTAGAAAAATTTTCTTCTGAAGCCAGAAGGCTTAGAGTTCTAGATGTAGTCAAAACCCTAGAAGAAAGCCTATCAATGGAAGTTGATCTGAGGTTAGAGGCTGCCGCACAATCAGAGATAATTGATAACACAAAGAATGATGACTTTATTGAAATTCCTAAAATATTCTGGGATTTGACATCAAAGAATATTCTTACAACTCAATGGGTAAATTCTCATTCATCAAAGGACCTTATAAAGATTAAGAAAAAAAATATTAACTTTAATTCTGTTGGTGAAAATATTATGAAAACTTTTCTCATTCTAGCAATACGTGATGGGTTTTTCCATGCGGATATGCACCAAGGTAATCTTTTCGTGAAAAATGATGCAACTATTATTCCAGTTGATTTTGGAATAATGGGGAGACTCAATATTGATAGCAGAAGATATTTATTAGAAATATTAAGTGGATTTGTAAAAAAAGATTATAAAAAAATTTCAGATATACATTTTGAAGCAGGATATATTCCTGAGAACCAAGATCGCGATAAATTTGCCCAGGCCTTAAGGGCAATTGGCGAGCCCATTCAAGGCCAAGATTCTAAAAGTATATCGATGGGCCACCTTTTATCTCAATTACTCGAAGTAACAGGTCAATTTGAAATGAGAACTCAGCCTCAACTTCTACTTCTACAAAAAACAATGGTTGTTACGGAGGGTGTGGCAAGAGAATTTAACCCTGATTTAAATATTTGGAGCCTTTCGGAACCAATATTGGATAATTTATCAAATATAAAAAGTTTTGATCCTTCTAAAATTTCATTTAACAAAGAATCTATTAATTCAAATGCTAGAGAAATTTTTAATTCAATAATAAACGATCTAGAAAAAACAAAAAAAGATTTTAATAAGATCAAAAAAGCATTTGGCGATGATGGTCTAAAAATTGATAAAAAAACCTTAATGTTGATAACAGAAAGAGATAATTTACAATCAAATTTATTGAGACCCCTCATAGTGATATTATTAATATTAATTGTTTCTATCCTATTGATAAATAAATAAATTATATTTTTTAAAAGATTTAACTTATATAAATTTATAGCCTTTTTTAATATTTTAAGCTAAAGCATCAGTATGAAAAAAATTCTACTTATTGTTAGTGGCGGAATAGCGGCCTACAGATCATTGGACCTTATTAGGGAAATTAAAAGAAGGGGTGATGATGTAACTTGTGTATTAACCAAAAGTGCAACTCAATTTGTACAGCCCTTATCATTTGGCGCTTTGTCACAAAACAAAGTTTATACAGATCTTTTTGATTTAGAAAGTGAAACAAATATAGGTCATATAAAACTATCTAGAAATGCTGATTTAGTTGTTCTCGCGCCGGCTACTGCAAATATATTAGCTAAAATGTCTTATGGTATTTCAGACAGCCTTGCTACCTCGATTTTATTAGCGAATAATAAGCCTCTCTTAATTGCACCATCCATGAATGTAAAAATGTGGAACAATCCTTCAACAAAAAATAATATTGAAAAATTAAAAAAATATGGTCATATTTTTGTTGGACCGGATGAAGGCGAAATGGCCTGTGGAGAAGTTGGATCCGGTAAAATGTCAAAAGTTGAAGATATCTATAAAGAAATTGAATTCCTTTTAAAGCCAGGACCTTTAAAAGGGAAAAAAGCACTTGTTACTTCAGGACCAACTATAGAGCCTATTGATCCAGTAAGATTTATCTCCAACAAATCCTCTGGCAAACAAGGGCATGCCATTGCGGAAAGGTTGAGTAAGTTGGGAGCAGATACACACTTAATAACAGGTCCTGTAAATATTCCTTACCCAGATAATGTCAGAGTAACGGAAGTTAATACAGCAGAAGAAATGCTTAATGCTTGTAAAAATTCTATACCAGCTGATATTGCTATTTTTGCTGCAGCAGTTTCAGATTGGAAACCTACAAAAAATTTTCAAAACAAAATAAAAAAGTCGTTTAATGATGGTGATTTGAATTTATCATTCTCACAAAACCCAGATATATTAAGAACAATAAGTGAAACAAACATTAATAGGCCAAAGCTAATAGTTGGATTTACTCTTGAAACTGAAAATTTAATGGAGTCAGCAAGAAAGAAAATGCTTGATAAATCTTGTGATTGGATGATTGCCAATAACCATATACAAAAAAATAAAAGTGTTTTTAATAGTGATATGAATGAGGTTTCATTCTTAAATGATGTCTCTGATGAAAGCTGGGGCTTAATTAGTAAAAAAAATGTCGCAGAAAACCTTTGTATTAAAATTATAGAATTTTTTGATAACGCGGCATGAAGGATTTATTACTAAAAGTTCTTGAAAATGGTCAGGGGCTTCCCTTGCCTAAATATGAGTCATCAGGTGCTGCAGGACTAGATTTATTGGCCGCAATAGATGAAACAAAAAATATAATCATCCCTCCTGGAAAAGCAGAAATGATACCAACTGGTATTGCTATTGCCCTTCCCTTTGGTTTTGAGGCTCAAATAAGGCCAAGATCAGGACTTGCCGCCAAGAATGGTATTACAATCTTAAATTCGCCCGGTACAATTGATAGTGACTATAGGGGTGAAATCTCTGCAATGCTCATTAATCATAGTAAAATAAATTTTAAGGTTGAAAGGGGTATGAGGATAGCGCAAATGGTAATCGCACCAGTTTTTCAATTTAATTTAGTAAAAACAGAAAATCTAGATAAAACTGAAAGAGGCTCTGGTGGTTTTGGTTCTACTGGAATAAGAGCAGAAGATGACAAAAGATGATTCCTTTGAAAGGTATTCTAGACATTTAGTCCTCAAACAAATTGGCGGGCAAGGACAAGAGCTCCTTGGTAAAGCAAAGGTTTTAATTATTGGGTTAGGAGGATTAGGTTCACCTGTTTTACAATATATATCTAGTTCTGGGGTAGGAAAAATTGGCTTAATTGATAATGATAGAGTTGATATCTCCAATCTTCATAGACAAACAATATTTTCAATGAAAGATATTGGCTCATATAAGGCAACAAGGGCGAAAAAATTCATAAGAGGAATCAATCCAGATATAAATGTAGCCTCATATAGAAATAGAATAACCTTATTGAATGCTGAAAAATTAATAAAAGATTATGATTTCATTGTTGATTGTACAGATAACCATTCTAGTAGACTTATAATAAATGACGCATGTTTTAAAAGTCAGAAAATACTTATTTCCGCTTCAATATCAGGATTTTTTGGTCAAGTATCGACATATAAATCATTTGAAAGAGACAAAAATGGAATACCAAATCCTTCCTATCGATGTCTTAAAATTATCAGCAATAGTGAAGAGAACTGTGATTATCATGGAGTACTAGGATCTGTTGCGGGAATAATAGGGTCAATTCAAGCCACAGAAGTAATAAAACAGATCATAGGAGAAAAAGAAAATCTGATAGGAAAATTACTTATTTTTGATGGATTGAGTTACAAAATGAAGTTAATGAAAGTTAATTGGGATCCAAATAATATTCTAAATGGAAAAAATAATAATGTGTAAATCTATAATTATTTCAATAATATTCTCGTTATCTTTAATATTTAATTTACCTGTATTGGCAGAAGATAGTGAAAGTGTATGGGGGTCACTAAAGTACAGTAAAACTTACTTAAGAACTGGGCCCTCTAAAGATAATAAAGTAATGTGGGTTTATAAAAAAAAGGGTCTGCCAGTTAAATTAATGAGGACAAAAGGAGACTGGAAAGAAGTGATCCTTCCTAAGAATCAGAAAGGTTGGATTAACTCAAGTCAATTTTCAAAAATAAGAACTGCATTAATCAGTGATAATGTTAGTGAAACTGAAAAGGTATTAAAAAATCATAAGCCTCTTTCAATAAAGGATAAAAATAAAAATCCAATTGCTTATGTCCATAAAGGAGTAATAGTAAAATTAATAAGCTGCTCAAATGATCTTTGTGAGGTTGGATTAGTCATAAAAAAAGAAAAATATTTCTTTAGAAATTCATACAGCCTTAACGGGTATATTGAAAAAAATAATTTATGGGGAGTGGAATAAAGAGCAAGCCGGAAAAGGTTAATAAATCTATTTATTCAGAAATTTTTACGACAAGATCAACTTTTTTAATAGTTCCTTTGGTTAATTCCTTTGGAATTTTAATATCAATTTTTTTAGGGTCAATATCCACTAACTCTGATTTGTTTTCTAAAAAAATATGATAATGATGTTGAACATTTGTATCATACCAAGTTTTATCATCATCAATATTGACTTTTGCAAGAAGGCCAGCACCGTAAAAATCATTTAAAACATTATAAACTGTAGCTTTGGAGACTTTAAGGTTTTCATAATCAGATTCTTGTTTTAAAATTTCCGCAGTTATATGACGATCTAATTTTCCAAAAAGTAATTTTCCTAGATTCACCCTTTGTTGTGTTGGTCTAAGATTATGACTTCTTAGTATATCTTTAAAATCACTCATTTTTTCAGTCATATAGATTATATAGTTTATAATCAATCAAAAGAAGAAAAAAAATAGTTATCCCTTACCAGAAATAATCATCTATGTTAGAAGTTTTTAAGGGATAAAAAATGAATCAAAAAAATAACTATACTTTCGAAGATCTGATTGAGTGCGCAAAGGGAAATATGTTTGGTGCCGGTAACCCACAACTCCCAATGCCTCCAATGTTAATGTTTGATAGAATAACTCACATTGACGAAAGTGGAGGTGACTTTGATAAAGGTATTGTAAGGGCTGAATTAGATATAGATCCAAAACTTTGGTTTTTTGACTGTCATTTTGTAAATGACCCAGTTATGCCAGGTTGTTTAGGATTGGATGCTATGTGGCAGTTATTAGGATTCTACCTTGGTTGGCTTGGGCTTGAGGGAAAAGGAAGAGCCCTATCAGTTGGAAACGTTAAATTCTCGGGCATGGTTTTACCTACAGTAAAAAAATTAGAATATAAAATTACACTAAAAAGAGTTTTAACAAGTAAGCTTATTTTAGGTATTGGAAATGGAATGTTAATAGCAGATGGGAATGAAATTTATAAAGCTGAAGATTTAAGAGTAGGTTTATTTAAGTAACTATGTGAGTAGAAATATGAGGCAAGTTGTAGTAACCGGCATGGGAATAGTTTCGTGCATTGGCAATAATAAAGAAGAGGTTTTAGAGAGCCTTAAGAATGGCAAATCTGGTATTTCTTTTTCAGATGAATATAAGGAGCTTGGTTTCAGAAGCCAAGTTTTTGGAAAACCAACACTAGACCCCGAAGAATATCTTGAAAAAAAAGTAAGAAGGTTTATGGGACATGGAGCAGCGTGGAACTATATTGCCATGCAGCAAGCAATAGATGATTCTGGACTTGAGTCGAGCGATGTAATCAATGAGAAAACCGGATTAATTATGGGGTCAGGTGGTCCATCAACAAAGGCCTTAATTGAAGCAGCAGATATAACTCGAAACAAAGGCCCCAAGAGGGTTGGTCCTTTTGCAGTTCCAAAGGCTATGTCTTCAACAAATTCAGCAACGCTTGCTACACCATTTGGAATAAAGGGAATTAATTATTCAATATCATCAGCTTGCGCAACTTCTTCACATTGCATAGGAAATGCATTTGAAACAATCCAGTATGGAAAACAAGATGTAATGTTTGCAGGTGGTGGTGAAGAGCTTAACTGGGCATTATCTGTTTTATTTGATGCGATGGGAGCGATGTCTTCAAAGTATAATGAAAGCCCTCAGTCCTCTAGTAGAGCTTATGATAGGGATAGAGATGGATTTGTGATTTCAGGTGGTGCAGGTGTTTTAGTTCTGGAAGAAATGGAAAGAGCTAAGGCGCGAGGGGCAAAAATTTATGCAGAATTAGTCGGATATGGAGCAACATCTGATGGACACGACATGGTTCAGCCGTCTGGTGAAGGAGCGTCACGATGCATGAAAATGGCAATGAAAGATATACCTTATAATATTGATTATATAAACCCTCATGCAACATCAACTCCTGTCGGTGATTCTAAGGAAATAGAGGCAATACAAGAAACTTTTGGTTCCAAAATACCGCTCCTTAGCGCCACAAAATCTCTTACTGGGCATAGCCTTGGAGCAGCAGGAGTTCAGGAGGCCATATACAGCTTACTAATGATGGAAAATAGATTTATTTGCGAATCAGCCAATATAAAGAATATTGATCCTCTTTTTGAGAATATACCAATAGTAAGAAATAAATTAGATAATATTGACTTAGGATGCGTCCTTTCTAATAGTTTTGGATTTGGCGGAACTAATGCATCACTAACTTTTAAGCATCCGGATCTATAGGTAATATGGTGAATAATAATACTGATAATTTGCTTACGCTTTCGGGCCCTTTAATGAAAAATAAAAAGGGATTGATTATGGGCGTCGCCAATGATCATTCACTGGCCTGGGGTATAGCATCGATGCTCCACGATCATGGAGCTGATCTAGCATTTACATATCAGGGTGAGGCTTTCAAGAAAAGGGTTGAACCTTTGGCAAAATCCTTAGGATCAAAACTTTTATTTGATTGTGATGTTACAAATAAAAAACAAATTGAAAATATATTCTCGATTCTTTCAAAGGATTGGGGAGAAATTGATTTTATAGTTCACGGTATTGCCTACTCAGATAGAAGTGAATTAAGCGGACGATATATCGATACCTCTAAAGAAAATTTTTTAAAAACACTAGAAATTTCATGTTTTTCATTAACAGAGGTTAGTAAAATTGCTGAACCATATATGAGTGAAGGAGCATCAATAATAACACTTAGCTTTGGTGGATCATCGAAAGTTATGCCAAACTATAATGTAATGGGCGTTGCTAAGGCTGCCCTTGAAGCATCGGTGAGATATCTTGCGGTAGATTATGGTAAAAGCGGAATACGGGTTAATGCGATTTCAGCAGGACCAATGCGTACACTCTCAGGTGCAGGAGTTGGCGGAGCTAGAGAAATTTTTAACTACGCAGAAAAATACTCTCCCTTAAAAGGAAAGCTGTCATTAGAAAATGTCGGATCTGCGGGGTTATATCTTCTTTCAGATCTTTCAAAAGGGGTGACAGGTGAAATACATTATGTAGACTTGGGCTATAATATAATTGGAATGCCCAAGCCTGACTAATGCATAAAACTAGAAACTAAGATTATTCTTCAGGTGTTTCTTCGTCTTTCTTTTTCTTTCTAGGTTTTCTTTCTTTCTTAGGCTTAGATTCTTCTTTAGGTTTAGATTCATCACCTTTATTGTCGCTAGATTTTTCTGAAACTATTTCTTCACCAGTTTTTTGGTCAACATCTTTCATTGAAAGCTTAACCTTACCTCGATTATCAAATCCAACTAGTTTTACTTTAACTATATCGCCCTCGCTAACAACATCAGTTACATTATTAACTCTTTCATTAGCAAGTTGAGAAATATGGACTAAGCCATCTTTTTTTCCAAAGAAATTAACAAAAGCGCCGAAGTCCATTATTTTAACTACCTTGCCTTCATAAATTTCACCCGCCTCAGGTTCAGCTACAATTGAATTAATAAGCTCCAAAGCTTTATTCAGAGAGTCGGTATCATTTGAGGCTACCTTTACTATTCCGTCGTCATTAATATCGACTTTTGCGCCACTTTCCTCAACTATTTCTCTAATAACTTTTCCGCCAGATCCTATAATATCCCTTATTTTATCTACAGGAACTTGTACTGTTTCAATCCTAGGAGCGGTTGAGTTAACAGTATCTCGCCCTGTTTCAATAGCTTTAGCCATTTCAGCTAAGATATGAATTCTTCCGTCCTTGGCTTGTGTAAGAGCAGTATCCATAATTTCTTTTGTTATACCTGTTATTTTTATATCCATCTGGAGCGATGTAATGCCTTCTGAAGTTCCGGCTACTTTAAAATCCATGTCGCCCAAATGATCTTCATCGCCTAATATATCTGAAAGTACTGCAACACGATCACCTTCTTTAATTAAGCCCATAGCAATTCCAGCTACAGGTCTTTTAAGAGGAACCCCCGCATCCATTAAGGCAAGTGAAGAACCGCAAACTGTGGCCATAGAAGATGATCCATTTGATTCAGTAATTTCTGATACAAGTCTTATAGTATAAGGGAAATCATCATACTCAGGTAGTACAGCCTGAAGTGAACGCCATGCTAACTTCCCATGACCAACTTCTCTTCTTGAAGTGAATCCAGTTCTACCAGTTTCACCAACAGAGTATGGCGGAAAGTTATAATGAAGCATAAATTTTTCTTTATATGTTTCATCTAGCCCATCAACAAATTTCTCATCAAGGCCAGTCCCTAAGGTTGTTACAACAAGGGCTTGAGTCTCGCCACGGGTAAATAATGCAGAGCCGTGAGTTAAGGGAAGAATACTTACATCTGATTGAACTGGACGGACAGTCTTTAGATCCCTTCCATCAATTCTCATTCCAGTATCTAATATACTTCCTCTAACAATATCTTTTTCAACATTTTTAAATACACTCTTAACATCAGATTCTGAAACTTCTGAATCCTCATTATCTGAATAATCTGATAAAAGTTCATTTTTTATTTCAGAAATTTTATTTGACCTAAGCTGCTTATCACTTTCTTTATAAGCTTTTACTAATTTATCTTTAACTGATTTATTTACTTTTTTCTGAAGATCAGAAAGGTCAATATTCTCTAACTCTCTTGGTTCTTTGGCAGCTTTTTCTGCAAGACTAATAATTGCCTCAATTACAGGCTTAAAAGATTCCTGACCAAAGCTGACTGCTCCTAGCATAATTTCCTCAGATAGTTCTTGCGCCTCAGACTCTACCATTAGAACAGCTGTATCTGTACCCGCAACCACAAGATCTAGTTGACACTCATTTTCTTCGTCATCTAATTCATCTTTTGTTGGGTTAAGAACATATTGTCCATCAATATAGCCTACTCTCGCAGCTGCTATAGGTCCCATAAAAGGAACACCTGATAGGGTTAATGCAGCAGAAACAGCCACTAGAGCGACTATATCAGCATCATTTTGACCATCATAACTAACAACAGTTGCTATTACTTGAGTTTCATTTTGAAATCCCTTTGCGAATAATGGTCTTATTGGCCTATCTATTAACCTTGATACCAGCGTTTCTTTTTCAGTTGGTCGCCCTTCTCGTTTAAAAAACCCACCAGGGATTTTACCAGCCGCATAAGCTTTTTCTTGATAATTAACAGTTAAAGGAAAAAAATCTAAGCCGGGTTTTGGATGATGATCCGCCACAACAGTTGCGAGGACGGAGGTTCCGCCATATGTTGCTATTACTGAACCATGTGCCTGTCTGGCTACACGTCCAGTTTCAATTGTAAGGGTTTTCCCACCCCATTCTAATACTTCGTTTTCTATTTTAAACATTTTATGTTTTACCTATCTCGTATATTTTTTAAAAAATATTCTTGTTTATAAATTTGTAATAACGTTTTAATTTACCGTCTAAGACCAAGTCTTTTAATGAGGTCTTCATAACGTTTTTGATCTTTAGATTTTACATAATCTAAGAGCTTTCTTCTCAGGTTTACCATCTTAAGAAGGCCTTGCCTTGAGTGATTATCTTTTTTATGTGATTTAAAGTGTTCAGTGAGATTAACTATTCTCTCTGTCAAAATTGCTACTTGGATTTCTGGCGAACCAGTATCTCCGTCTTTTAATGCATATTCAGAAATTACTTCTTTTTTACGTTCTGCTTCAATCGACATCATTTACTCCTTTTATCAAATTATACTTGAAAAAACTTTTTTTGGTTTAAGTTTTGATTCAAGAAAAACTGCAATGCCAATAGATTTTATTCCATACTTAATTAGAACATTGCTACCTTGGGGAATTAAATCACTTGATATCTCTTTAAATACCGCCTGACCGTGGCAAAACATTTTCGCTTCTTTTTCTGAGACAGCCAAAGCCGGGATGTCGTCCAGCACACTATCTAGAGGAAGAAGAAATTGTTTACCCACGCTTCCCGCGGGCGGACTATGCACTAAATTGCTAAAAGTTTCTAGAGGAAAAGCATTTTTAAGTTCAAAAGGGCCAACTTCAAGCCTTTCAAGTGCCTTTATATGACCAAAAGTACCTAGTTTTTCAGCAATATCCCTAGCTAAAGACCTAACATAGGTCCCTTTTCCACAAAATACTTCAAGGTCTGCAAAATTTTTATTTAATTTCTTTAGTAACCTTAGGCTAAAAACCTCTACTGACCTTTCCGGTACTTTAAATTCTATATTTTCTCTTGCAAGGGAATATGCTCTTTTACCATTTATTTTAATTGCTGAATATCTAGGAGGAGTCTGAATGATATTACCTAAAAATGATTTGAGGGTATTTTCTATATCATCATAATTTGGGCGGACATCGCTTGTTTCTAAAACTTTTCCCTCAGAATCGTCTGTTTCTGTCTTTTCACCCCAAGCAATAGTAAATTTATATTTTTTTTTCGTATCGACTAAGTATGGAATTGTTTTGGTGGCATCATCCAGGGCAATTGGAAGAACTCCTGATGCCAATGGATCTAATGTGCCAGCATGTCCGGCCTTTTTGACATTAAAAAAATTTTTAACAACGTGTACGGCCTTTGCAGATGATATGCCCACCGGTTTATCTAAAATGATCCAACCGGGGTGTTGTGAGTAAGTTCTTTTTGCCAATAAAATTATCTCTTTAAGTCTTCACGTACTTTATTTGATAAAAATAAATCATCTAGCTTGCGAATTTCTTTAATAGTGTCATCAAAGACAAAACTTAAGCTTGGCGTATATTTTAATTGAACTCTTTGAGAAATTTCTTTTCTTATTTTTTTGTTAGCTCTATTAAAACCTTTAACAAATTCGTCTTTTTTTGTTTCATCGAAGGGTAAGAAAATAAACTTTGCATGTTTTAAATCAGGAGAAACATCGACATAAGTTATTGTAATAATTGAATTTTCAAGAATAGGTTCTTTAGTAAGACCCCTCTGTAAAATCTCAACCAGGGCAGCCCTCAAAATTTCTTGAACCTTCATCTGCCTTTGCGATGCCTTGTCTCGGGGAAAATCTAAAGAAAAGTTATTCAAAATATGAGCCTCTGCTTCCTAAATAGTTCTTTTTATTTCATCAATTTTGTAACATTCAATTTTGTCACCAGGCTTAATATCTTGATTATTATCAAAAGAAAGACCGCATTCTTGTCCAGCCTTAACTTCTTTTGCTTCATCTTTAAACCTTCTTAGGGTGGATAACAATCCATCGTAAATAACTATATCATCCCTTAAAAGCTTTCCATGTAATCCTTTAATAATTGTCCCATCAACTACATTGCAGCCTGCAATATTCCCAATTTTTGAGTTTTTAAATACCTCTAGAACCTCAGCAACTCCAGTAATAGTTGAACGGAGTTCTGGATCAAGTTTTCCTTCAAGTAAGTCTTTGATATCATCCAATAGGTCATAAATTATTGAATGATAAAGAACAGTGACCCCAGATTTTTCCGCCAATGCTTTTGCTTGATTATTTGCTCTCACATTAAAACCAAGAACGATGGCATTTGATGCCTCTGCTAAGTTTATATCACTTTCAGAAATTGCTCCTGCCCCAACATGAATCATCCTGCATGAGACCTCTTCATTGCCAAGATTTAGAAGCCCTTCTTTTATAGCCTCCGAAGAACCTTGAACATCAGCCTTAACGATAATTAAAATTTCTTTTTTTTGTGTTTGGTTAGATTTAGAAAATAATTGCTCTAAGTTAACTTGAGATAAGTTTGGAGTTTTTGATTTAGATTTTCTTTTTCTATATTCTGATATCTCTCTAGCCCTTGCGTCACTCTCGACAACAGACAAGATATCACCGGCCGCAGGTGTTTGACTCAACCCGAGAATTTCAACTGGTTCACCTGGAAAACACTCTTTTATTGTTTCACCCTGATCATTGACTAAGGAACGGACTTTACCTGAATGCTCGCCCACTACCAATATATCACCAATTTTTAATGTACCCCTTTGAACTATTGAGGTAACAGCTGGTCCTCTGTTTTTATCGAGCTTAGCCTCAATTACAAACCCTTCTGCAGGCCTATTCGGATTAGCCTTTAAATCTAAAAGCTCAGCTTGCAAGATAATTGCATCAATAAGATCATTAATTCCATCTTTTGTTATTGCAGAAAGTTCTACAGATTGAATTTCTCCGCCAAGCTCCTCAACAACTATTTCGTGTTGAAGTAATGCATTTCTAGCATTTGTTGGGTTTGCACCGGGCTTATCCATCTTATTTATAGCTACAATAATTGGAGCATTTGCTTCCTTGGCATGGTTTATAGCCTCTATTGTTTGAGGCATAACACCATCATCAGCAGCAACAACTAGAATAACAATATCGGTAACTTTTGCTCCCCTTGCCCTCATTGAGGTAAAAGCAGCATGCCCAGGCGTATCAATAAATGTTATTCTTTTATCATCCTTTACTTTTGTTTGATAAGCTCCAATATGCTGTGTAATGCCGCCGGCTTCACCTGCTACATCATTTGACTCTCGAATTGCATCGAGAAGTGTTGTTTTTCCGTGATCTACATGCCCCATAACAGTTACAACAGGAGGCCTTGGTTTTTTATCTTCTTCTCGATCCTCAATGGATGTAATTCCTTCCTCAATATCAGATTCAGAAACCCTTGTAACACTGTGCCCAAAATCTTCAGCTATAAGTTGAGCAGTATCAGAATCTAAGGTATCATTGATCTTTACCATCATGCCCTGATTCATTAATGATTTTATAACGTCAATACCTCTTTCAGCCATTCTATTTGAAAGTTCTTGAACCGTTATAACCTCTGGAATGATTACATTTCTAGAAATCTTTTCTTTAGGTAAATCTGCTGATGTAGCTTTTTTTCTGGCCTTTTCTTGTCTTCTTTTTATCGATGCTAATGAACGCTGTCTTTCTTCTTCATTAAGTGCCTGAGAAATAGAGAGTTTACCGGCCCTTCTTTTTTGATTGTCCTTACTATATCTATCAGATTTTTCATTTTTTTCAGTTTTCTTTGTTTCTTTCTTTTTTGGACTAGAGGATGAATCAGATTTTATAGATTTTGTTTTTTCTTTTAGTCTTTCCGGATCTTTTTTTGCAGGTATATTTGCTGGGTCAACAGAATCTGAATTAGAAGATTTTGCTTTTTTAGCAACTCTTTCTTTTTTTACTACTTCCTCAGATTCATTTCTAATTTTTGCATTCTCTAGTGCTCTCTCGCGAGCATCTCTCTCATTGTCAGTTAAATTTCTGACTGATGATGAATCTTCATCCCCCTGATCTTTAGATCGAAAAACATTTGGCGCCACAGGGGCTCCTCTAACTTTAACCCTTGGGGCTAAGGGTTTTCTGGTTTGAGATACTTTTCCTCGCCTTGATTCAACAACAACTGTTGAAACTCTAGATGTAGATCTTGAGCCTTTAGAGTTAGAGGTTGATGGAACTCCTGGCTTTAAGGTCAGAGTTCTTTCTTTATTACCCTTTGATGTTTTTTCTGTCATATTTTTATCTTTAATTTTATTCCATTAAAATAGTTAAAGTAATTTTTTACCTTTAGACAATTCTTAATCGATAGCATCTAATGGATTGTTTGTCTCACTATCATTATCTACAGAATCATCATCGTGCGCTTCTGTGTCTTGAGACTCCTCTGGAATTATTCCTAGTTTAATTCTCGCTGACATAATTAATTCGTTAGCTTGAGATATATTAATATCATGATCTTCGAGAATTCCTTCCTCTCGTTTTTTTTCGCCATCTATTACTTCATCCCATCCAAGTAAATCATCAGAAGAGCAATAAGCAAAATCCTCTAAATTTTTTACATCATTTTCACCCAAAGAAACTATCATTTTTAAAGATAGCTCTTCAACTCCCAATAGATCCTCGGCTATACCCAGAGACTTACATTTTTCTTCAAGTTCTTTATTTTCTTTATTCAAGAAATCAGCAGCCCTCGCTTGGATCTCCTCTGCAGTATCTTCATCAAAGCCTGCGATATTAGAAATTTCTTTAAGATCAACAAGTGCAAGTTCATTTATATCATTAAATCCTTCAGTAACTAAAAGTTGTGAAAGCAATTCATCAACATCAAGGGCTTCCATAAATAAATTTGTCCTTTCTAGGAATTCCTTTTGTCTTCTTTCTGATTCTTGGTCTTCTGTTAGGATATCAATATCCCAGCCACACAAAGTGGAGGCTAGCCTCACATTTTGACCTCTTCTACCAATTGCTAAAGATAATTGTTCTTCAGGAACAACTACTTCTAGTCTTTGTTCACTCTCATAAAGAACAACTTTTTGAACTTCTGCTGGCTGAAGCGCTTTAACAACGAAAGATGCAATATCATCTGTCCATGATAAAATATCTATCTTCTCTCCTTGTAGTTCATTAACAACAGCTTGAACTCTGCTTCCCCTCATACCAACACATGCACCAACAGGGTCAATAGAAGAATCTTTTGATAAAACTGCTATCTTTGCTCTGCTACCTGGATCCCTGGCAACTCCAATGATTTCGATAATACCATCATAAATCTCTGGAACCTCTTGAGCAAATAAATTAGCCATAAAGTCTGAATGAGTTCTTGATAAAAATATTTGTGGGCCTCTTATTTCTCTCTTTACTTCCATAATATAAGCTCTTACTCGATCACCCGGCTTATAAACTTCTCTTGGTAAAAGAGCATCTTTGCGAATTACCGCTTCTGCCCTGCCTAAATCAACTATTACAGTTCCGTACTCAACACGCTTAATAACACCACTTATTATCTCTCCAACTCGATCTTTAAACTCCTCAAAATGCCTTTCTCTCTCAGCTTCACGTACTTTTTGAAAAATTACCTGCTTAGCACTTTGAGCAGCCACTCTACCAAAATCAATTGGAGGAAGTTCTTCCTCGATTGGGTCACCACCTATCGATGCTTCAGGATTTTTTAATTTAGCATCTTCAATATTAATTTGAGTTGAAAAATCTTCAACTTTATCAACAATATCAAGCAATCTCATTAATGTTATGGAGCCAGTTTCAGTATCAATCGCAGCTTTAATATTATTTTCAATTCCATACCTGGATGCTGCAGCTTTTTGGATCGCCTCTTCCATAGCAGATATTACAATTGCTTTATCAATGGATTTCTCTCTTGCAACGGCATCTGCAATTTGAAGTAATTCAAGTCTATTTGCGCTAATTCCTTTTGTTGACATTTTTTCCTCTTCACTAGTAATTTACAATTAAATTTATTGGGACGTCTCTGGAGACCAAACAACATTTATACTTTTTATAGTTTCAGGCTCTATAAATAAATTTTCCTCATGGCCGCCAGAAATATCTATTTCAATTTTTTCATTAAAGAAACCTTTAAGCGTTCCTTCATATTTTTTCAAAGAATTAATTGGCTTCTTTAGCTTCATCATAATATTACTACCAGCCCAATAAGAAAAATCTTCTTTGCTTGTTAATGGCCTATCTATTCCTGGAGAAGAGACCTCTAAAATATAATTTTCAATGCTTGATTTGGGATCTTCAATAAAGTCTATAAGCATTGTGCTTAGTTTTTTACAATCCTCAATTACCATAGATTTATCCTTTTTTTCAGCCATTATTTGAATTTGAAGCTCATCACTTCCGCTAATTTTTAATCTAACAAGACTATAGGGCGTCTTATTAATAACTGACTCAAATATAGAAAAAAAATCACTAGCCTTACCAGGGGCAACGAGGTGTTCAAAATAGTTTATGTTCTTTTTTTCTTCCAATATTTAGCATCCAGAAAATAAAAAAAGCGGGAAAGGTCTAGCCTGCCCACTTCGTATTTTAATCAACAAATTCGAAATATCTTTATCTTTTAGCGCAATTAAAGATTAATTTCAAGATTATTAATTAATCAGACCAAACTATTAGATTTTTTGAAATTTAAGAAAGTATGGCTCCCTGTCACTTTTAATTCCTTTTTTTTCATAACGTGAACCAAAATAGTCATTATTAGGCAACCTCCAATCGCTAGGGCCTAAGGCAAGCCAATTAAAACAATTTTTCATAAGCAGTAAGCTTAGCGTCCATCCAATATAATTTTTGTCGTCGGAAGAGATTAAAAGTTTACCATCCTTTTTAATCTTGCTAGCCAGTGTATCAATCATATCTAATTGAATAAATCTTCTTTTCTCATGTCTATTTTTGGGCCAAGGGTCTGGAAAAAATAACCATATTTCCTCAAAAATACCATCTGGTATATTCATTAAAATTTTACGAGCGTCACCGTGTAAAATTTTTATATTTTCTATATTATTATTTTCAATTTTTTCAATTAGCTGAGTAATCCCCTTTCGGTAATATTCTACTCCTATAAATAAATCGTTTGGGTTAAGCTTGGCCTGCCTATAAATAATATCACCTGACCCAAACCCAATTTCGAAAAACAGCTTACTGCCTTTATATTTCTTATCTTTTTTAAGTAATGAAAAATCTAGCTTATACTTGTCTAAATTAGAGAATAGGTTTTTTTGCTTAATAGTAAGAGACCTTTCTCGACCGCGGACAGTTATAACATTTTTCTGTATTTTACTTGAGGGCATCAGAGATAGAATCAGCTAAATCTAATTTTTCCCAACTAAAACCTCCATCAGCACTTGGCTCTCTTCCAAAATGGCCATATGAAGAGGTTTGAGAAAAAATTGGTTTATTTAAGCCTAGCGTCTCTCTTATACCTCTAGGGGTTAAATCAACTAAATTTCTTAAAACTTTTACTAAATCTTTTTCTAAAACTTTTCCATTTCCATGAAGATCTGCATAAACAGATAAGGGTTCTGAAATGCCAATTGCATAAGAAAGCTGAATTGTACAACGGTCGGAGATTCCTGCGGCAACAATATTTTTTGCAAGATATCGAGATACATATGCTGCGGAGCGATCTACTTTTGTGGGATCTTTTCCAGAAAAAGCACCACCACCATGGGGAGCAGATCCACCGTATGTATCAACTATGATTTTTCTACCAGTCAATCCAGTATCCCCAACCGGTCCACCTATTACAAATTTTCCAGTTGGGTTAACAATATATGATGTGTCATTTGTTAACCATTCTTGAGGCATAACTTCATTTATTATATCCTTAACAATCTCCTGAATCCTTTCTTGAGAACAATCCTCAGTGTGTTGCGAGGAAACAACAATAGAGTCAATATACTTAGGCTTTCCTCCTTCATATTTAAGTGTGACTTGAGATTTGGAATCTGGAAGTATACCTTCTATAAGCCCAGTATGTCGTTTGTGAGCTAACGATTTTAAGATTTTATGAGAATAAAGTATTGGGGCAGGCATAAACTCAGGTGTTTCATTACAAGCAAATCCAAACATTATTCCTTGATCCCCGGCACCCTCTTCTTTCTCATTGCCAATTGAGTCCACTCCAAGGGCAATATCTTCAGACTGCTCATGCAAAAGAATTTGAGTTTTTAAAGTTTCCCAATGAAATCCATCTTGCTCATAACCAATTTCTTTAACAGAATTCCTTATAGTCTCTTCAATAGTATCTTTAGTAATATTAGCTGCCGATCGAATTTCTCCAGCAACAACAACTAAATCTGTTGTTACTAATGTTTCAACGGCAACTCTGGCCTCAGGATCAGATGCAATATAAAGGTCAAGGATACTATCAGAAATCCGATCGCAAACTTTATCTGGATGGCCTTCTGAAACTGATTCAGAGGTGAATAAAAAATCTTTATTTTTTCCCATAAAAATATTCTCTCATTAAATTTTTTCTAAAGCTCAAAATGCATAATATAAATAAAATTAATAATGTGAAGTCGCCAAATTTAGAAAAAAAGGTTTTTTCTATTTTTTGAGGTAAGAAAGAATAAATAACCCCAGCGCCCCCAAGATTAATTTTCTCTAAAACTCTTCCATAGGGCCCAATAACACCAGAAATTCCAGTATTTGCAGACCTTAAAACAGGTAAACCATACTCTATGGCACGAAATCTTGCATTGTCAAAATGTTGATATGGGCCGGAAAAATTATCAAACCATGCATCATTTGTTATATTAATTAACACATCGGGCCTTTCACTTGATAGTATTATTTCTTTAGAAAATATTATTTCATAACAGATTAATAATCGAGCAAGGCCAATTGGTGTTTTGATAAACTCTGGAGACTGACCTTTTTTAAAACCATTGTCAGATGATATAATTTCTAGAAATTTAAAATTATTTATAAAATTTGAGAAAGGTAAATATTCTCCAAACGGAACTAAATGAATCTTATCATATGTTAAGTTAATATTACTATTATCATCTATTAATAATGCAGAATTTGTGTAGGAGCCATTCTGGTCAACTCTAATAGATCCAGCTAGTAACTTTGAATCACCGTCTATAGAATCCATGATGTCCTTCCTTGTTTGATCGCTATCTTCTAACAATATTGGTAGGGCACTTTCAGGCCAAATTATAAGATCAACATTAGGATAACCTGATGACAAGGTAATAAACCTATCGACTGAAGAAGAAAAACTATTATCATTCATTTTTACATCTTGAGAGATATTTGGTTGGACTAATAAAAAATCCTTTTTAGAAAAATTTAACTCATCAGGAATCTTTAAAAATCCATAGGCTATAAGGCATGGCATTATCATCCCAGACATTAATCCATAAATAAAAGTTTTTTTTCTTAAAAGTAGGGCTGGAGTAAGAGCAAAGAGGACGATAAGAAAGCTGGCCCCTTGGGCCCCAATAGCTGATATTATTTGCATTGCTCTATCATCAAATGATAATGAATGACCAAATAATATCCATGGAAATCCTGTAAAAAGAGCACCTCTAATATATTCACCAGCCACTATTCCCAAGGCTACTGCAATATATTTCTGTAAGCCTGACCCCCAGAAAAATGCTGTAAATAACCATCCCGGAAGTGAAACAAGGGTTAATAAGAAAGGAAGCCCAAAAATACTTAATGACTTTAGACCTTCTAACTCGGCCCTATAGTTAAAGGCAGAGCTAACCCATGAAAGTCCGAAAAAGAAATATCCATATAAAAATATACTCCCAAAGAGTGAAATATTTAATAGTCTATTGAAAAAAGATTCTTGAGAAACAACATAATTTAGAACATAAAAAAAAATTGGAAATGTTAATAAAAGAATTAAAATTATATTCCATGGGGATTGAGAGAGAACAGATAAAGAACCTGAAGAAAAAACAATCACGCCGAAAAAAAGAAACATTATGGTCTTTGATTTCATTTTAATTCATCCTTACTAGGGATTTCTTATAGAATTTATTCTAAGCCTGACATTTATAATTTTTCTTTGATCGACTTCCTTTATTTCTATTTCAAAACCTTTTGGGTGAGTGATTAATTCTCCCCTTTGGGGAATTCTTCCAGCTAAAAGAAAAACTAAACCGCCTATAGTTTCAATTTCTTCATCAACCTCTTCTTCAAGCAGAGAGAAGCCTAAAATCTCTTCAACTTCTTCAATTTTTGTTCGCGCAGGAACATCTAGAAAATTTTCATATATATTTATTTTTTTTAAACTACTATCAGAATGTTCGTCTTCTATTTCCCCTACAATTTCCTCAATAAGATTTTCAATTGTAAGCAAGCCATCTGTTCCACCATATTCATCAATAACAAGGGCCATATGAATTCGTGATACCTGCATTTTTAATAGAAGCTCTCGAGATTTCATTGATGGAGGTACAAATATAATATCCTTAACTAACTTTTCTATGATTATATCATCTATATCTACTTCAGATAGTGCCCTAACAAAATCTTTAATATGAAGCATTCCAACCGGATCATCTAGGGTTGAACGATATAATGCAATTCTAGAGTGATTGCATTCAGAGAATAGCTTGATTACCTCTTGAGCGGAAATATTCACATCAACGGCTATAATATCGGCCCTAGGGACCATAGAATCCTCTACGCGAGATTCTCCGAACCCAATAATGTTGGTAAGCATATTTTTTTCTGATATGCTAAATTCTCTTTTATTATCAGCATGGTCTTCTAGAATTGTTCTTAAGGAGCTAGACTCTTTTTTTATTAAAAAATTTAAAATATTTTCTGACATAGACCTTATTTTATTAATTATTTTTTTTAATCCTTCTTTCATTTTTTAACCTCATATGGATTTGGTATTCCTAGGTCATTTAAAATCTCGACCTCAATACCCTCCATAATTAAAGCCTCTTTTTCTTTATCATGAGAATAGCCAAGTAAATGTAATAAACCGTGAATTCCAAGATGAGATAAATGTTGTTCAAAATTTTTACTAGAGTCATTAGCCTCTCTTAAGACGGTATCTTTTGAAATTACGATATCACCAAGAATATCTGAAGCATCAGGATGACTAGAGTTATTCAGCGAACAAAATGATAGAACGTTTGTAGGAGAATTTTTATCCCTGAATTGTTTGTTTAACATTTGAATTTCTTCATCTCCTGTTAGCCTAACACTTATTTCTGTTAATTTTTTATATGAGAGGGACTTAAAAGAAAATAATAAAATTTTCCTTACTAAAGAAATCTCTTTCTTATTCCATTCATCACTGGCTGAAATATCAATTAAAATATTTGACACTATTTTTTAATCTCTTTCTTTTTATTTTCATAAGCTTTTACTATTTTTGTTACAAGACTATGTCTTGTTATGTCTTTATTTTTAAAATGGACCAATCCGATATCCTTGGTTTTTGGCATTATTTCAAGTATCTCATTCAATCCAGATTTCTCACCTCTTGGAAGATCGATTTGAGTTGAGTCACCAACAACAACCATTCGAGAATTTTTGCCTAGCCTTGTTAAAAACATTTTCATCTGCATTGAAGAAGTATTTTGGGCTTCATCTAATATAATAAATGCATTTTCTAATGTTCGTCCCCTCATAAATGCTAAGGGAGCGATTTCTATAGTATTATTTTCAATGTACTTTTCTAGAGTTTTTTCAGGTAATAGATCATTCATTGCGTCATAAAGCGGCCGAAGGTAGGGGTCAATTTTTTCTTTTAAATCTCCTGGAAGAAATCCCAATCTTTCACCTGCTTCAACCGCTGGTCGAGATAAAATTATTTTATTGATATCTTTTTTAAGTAAAGCCTCCATGGCACATGCAACAGCAAGGTACGTTTTACCAGTTCCAGCTGGGCCAACACCAAAAACTAAATCTTTTGATTTTATTAATTCAACAAACTTAGATTGGTTAAGGGATCTTGAAAAAATATTTTTTCTTTTTGTTTTAATTAAGACGGTGTTTAGCTTTTCAGGATTATAGGGATCGTTTTTTTTAGAGAAATTATCAAATATTTCTGTATTTATCTTTTCACCCTCTAGCAATCTTTTATAAATCTGCAGAACTAATTTACTAGCAGCGAGGCAGGGCTCATTTTTACCCCTAAACTCGAGTATATTCCCTCGGTAGGAAATATGAATACCAAAATTATTTTCTAACTTAGTTAAATTTTCGTCATGCTCGCCATATAAATCAACTAAACAAGAGTTATCTTCGAGCTCAATGACTTTACTTATTTCTTTTAAATGATTTTTATTTGTCTTCATTGTAGCTCTTTATGAAATAACGCATTCCAGACTATTATCCCTGGACTTGCTAACTTTTGCTTTTATGATCTGCCCAATCATAGAAGCCTTACCATCCATATGGACCGTTTGTAAGTAAGCGGATCTTCCAGATAGTCTATCCTCTCCATTACCTGGTTTGTCAATTAGGACGTCAATCTCCTTTCCTTCAAAAGATTTATTAAAATCTCTGGTCTGTTGTTTTATTAAGTCTTGTAAAATTTTAAGTCGCTCACTTTTGACATCCTCTTCTATATGATTTTCCATCATTGAAGCGGGCGTTCCAGGTCTTGATGAATACTTAAAACTATATGCGTGCGCATATTTTACTTCCTCAACAATTCTTAAGGTATCTTGAAAATCTTTATCTGTTTCTCCTGGAAATCCAACTATAAAATCTCCAGAAACAGCAATATCAGGTCTATATTCTCTAGTTCTATCAATAATCTTCATATAGTCAGAAAACGTATATCCTCTGTTCATTTCTTTTAGAACTCTATCCGAACCAGATTGAACAGGGAGGTGAAGATATGGTTGAAGTTTTTGAATATCTTTGTGGGATCGCATTAGTTCATCCGTCATATCTCTGGGGTGACTAGTTATATATCTAATTCTCTCTATACTTAATTGAGATAACTCTCTTATTAGCCTTGGGAAAGTCCAACTAGATTCATCGAGTCCTTTACCTGACCAAGCATTAACATTTTGCCCTAATAGAATTAATTCTTTAGCGCCGCTCTCTATTAGCTCAATTGCCTCTTTCATAATTTGATTTGCTGGCCTCGATATTTCAACGCCCCTTGTATAAGGAACAACACAAAAAGAACAAAATTTGTCACAGCCCTCCTGAATGGACAATAAAGAACTTATTGATTTTAATGACTTCCGCGGCTCCTTTAGCTCATCAAATTTATCGACATCTGGAACATCAATATTCACCAGTCTCTTTTTTGGAAGGCCTTTTTCAGTTTTAATACTTTCCAACATTTCTGGAAGTTGGTGGTAGGTAAGGGGACCAAACACTAAATCCACCATTGGTGCTCTATTAATTATTTCCTGGCCCTGCGCCTGACCAACGCATCCTGCGACAGCTATTTTTGTATCTCTTTTACTTGAAAGATTAATTTTTTTTATACGTCCAAGCTCAGAATATATTTTTTCTGCTGCTTTCTCCCTAATGTGACATGTATTCAATATTATAAGATCAGCCTTACCTGGCTCGCTAACTGGAAAATAATTAAATGGCTCAAGAATTTCAGCCATTCGCTCGGAGTCATATTCATTCATCTGACATCCATAGCTCTTTATAAAAAGAGATTTTTTCTTATCATTATTAATTTGCATTTATTTTGAATTCTTTTTTGTCGCTTTTGGTCTTCCATAAAGCTCTAGCCGATGGTCGATCAGTTCGTACCCAAGAGTGTCTGCAATCTTTTTTTGGATAGCTTCAATTTCTTCATTCATAAATTCAATAATTTCACCATTTTCAATATCAATTAAATGATCGTGGTGATCGCTAACATCTACATTTTCATATCGCGATCTACCATCTTTGAATTCATGCCTAACAAGAATGCCGGCTTCTTCAAAAAGCCTCACTGTTCTGTAAACAGTTGCAACTGAGATATTTTTATCAATCAGACATGCTCTGTTGTGCAGCTCCTCTACATCGGGATGGTCATCTGCACTATCGAGGATTTTAGCAATGACTCTTCTTTGGTCAGTCATCCTCATCGATTTTTCTTCACAAAGTTGTTCAATTGTCATTTTTTCATCTTAGCAAGAATAATTTTTATTGTAATCATCAAAAATAAAATTTTGACATCAGCAATCCATCTTCTCGTCCGTTATCTGTTTTATAATATTTACTTAAAACCTTAATCTCATCTAAACCCATTGATTTATAAAAGTTTTTTGCCTTTTTGTTGTTACTATTTACTTCTAAAATAAGTTTTGACTTTTTATTAATAATAATAAATTTTTCTATTTCTTTGAATAAAATCGAGCCGAAGCCCATTCTTCGATAACTAGAAAGCACTCCAAAAGATAATATTTCAAGTTCAGATTGTAATGATCTAGCTAGAATATATCCAATTCCAGTGAATCCTTCAGACAATACAAATCCGAAACCGCTTCCTTCTTTAAGAAGGTGAATTAATGACTCTTTTTTCCACACCCTATCATCACATTTCTTTTGAAGTTTTTTAGCTAGGTTAATATTATTTAGGTCTAAAGTTGTTAATTTTAGTTCTTCTTTTTTGCAAACCATAATGGATCTTTTTTCTCCGCAACGGGATCAGCCAAGTATAAGGGCCAAACATTATCTTTATAATTTAATAAGTTTTCTTTTATATTTTTATAAACTTCGAAAAAATTAATATCGTCTTCATTACATATAATTTTTTCTTTTTGATTAAAATTTACTGCTACATCCCTGGAGCCAGATCCTAAAAAAAATAGGTCTTGATCAGAGTATAGTTCTTTTGCTTTATTAATATTGGCTTTAATGGGTTTCGAAAATGCTATTGAATTATTATCAAATAATTGGAAAAAATAATCTTCGCCACGAGCCTTTATAGAAACAAGAAATTTTTGATTTTTTTTCAAACTTTTTTCATGGCTTAATACCAATCCCTTTAAAGAGGAAACACCATATATTGGTACTGCAATAGCCTTCGCTAATCCAACGCCAAAAGAAATGCCAACTCTTAGGCTTGTAAAGTTTCCTGGTCCAGTCGCCACAACAATACCATCAATATCAGTGGGTGTAAGTTTAAGATCAAGCAAGGCATCGCTAACTAATCTTGGAATTATATCAGAAGGGGGTTGATTCTTATCGCTTAAGTTAAGAAGTTCTTTTTGTGAAGAAATAATATGAATAGAACAATTATTTAAAGTTGTATCCAAGCAAAGGAATTTCATTAATTATAAAATCTCACATATTTCATCAAAGTCAAATCTTGGTGAGCGTTTAAAAAGATTTTTTGCATCACCATAGCCAATGTTGCAAAGAAAATTAGACTTAATATTTGAATTTGGAAAGAATTCTTTATCAACGCCAGTCTGGTCAAAGCCGGACATTGGACCGCAGTCTAGCCCAAGCATCCTAGAAGCGATTATAAAGTAACCTCCTTGGATTGAACTATTTCTGAATGCATTAGTCTCGGCAACCTCCTTAGAATAATTGAACCAGTTTTGTGCATCAAGGTCGTGAGGAAATAGCTTTGGCAGGTACTTATAAAACTCAATATCAAATGCAATTATCGCAGTTACTGGAGCGCTCATGGTTTTTTTTAAGTTAGATTCAATTACAAAAGGTTTTAGTCTCGCCTTAGCCTTCGGGGACTTAATGAAAATTAATCTTGCAGGCGAACAATTTGCACTCGTAGGGCCCCATTTCATAAGGTCGTATAAATTTTTTAAAGTAGTGTTAGGGATGTCCTTGGCTTGCCAATCACTATATGTCCTTGCATTATAAAAGATTGTTTGTTTTGTTTCTTCTTCAGATGCTGACACCTTGTACCTCAGGGATATAGTGTTTTAAAAGATTTTCTACACCATTTTTTAAAGTCATTGCTGAAGATGGGCATCCATCACAAGAGCCCTTCATAGTCACATAAACTATTCCGTCTCTGTAACTTTCAAAAACAATATCGCCTCCATCCTGAGCAACTGCTGGTCTAACATGAGTAGAGATTATATCTTTAATTTTCTCTGATATATCATCTAATTTTTCAGATATTTCAGATTGAGATTCATCGTCAACAAAGATTGGATTTTCTGCAACAAAGTGGTTCATAATCACTCCTAAAATAGAAGGCTTTATATTCTTCCATTCTTTGTCCTCAATTGTTATTGTTAAAAAATCAGATCCAAGAAATACACCCGATACACCATCTATATCAAACAATAATATAGCAAGTGGTGAGTTTATGGCTTCAGCAGAATCTTTGAAATAAATAGTTTTTCCGCTATTGCCCATTACATCTTTTCCAGGAATAAATTTCATGGTAGAGGGGTTGGGTGTCTCTTCAGTCTGTATAAACATTTTCTCTCCTATAATTAACTTACATATCCTGCAAGTTTATCGATACTATCATCATTTAGGTTACCAGGCAAAACTACAACAGGTATAGCATATCCAACACCAGATATTGTTTCAACTAAAATACCTGGATTTTTATCTTTTGTATTGGAGGCCAGAATCATTAAAGATATTGATTTGTCATTTTCAATAAGTCTTTTAACAACATCTAATTTTGATCCGTGCTCAATGATATAATCGCATTCAACATCTGAATAAGAATGAATTTCCCTGGATAGATCATTAAGCATATCTTTAGACTCTTTTTCTACATTATCAATCATCGTATTATTAACGCTTAGCCAATAACTGAATTCTGCTGTATCAACGGTTGCAACGATTAAAAGACTGGCATTATTCAATTTGGCTCTTCTGGATGCATATCTAACAGCGGATTTGCATTCTTCTGTTCCATCAAACACTGCTAAAAAAACTTCTTTCACATTTTCACCTTTTTTATGAAATTATCCCAATCCAATAATATTTTTTATTTCTTTAATAGTTTTTTCCGACTTCTCAATAGCTTTATAAGATCCATTAGAAAGAACATCCCTAATATAACTTTTATCAGCCTCAATCTTTAATAACTCAAGTCTTATTGGCTCTAATTTACTAATAAGAAGATCGGATAGATTCTTTTTAAAGTCAGAAAATTGTTTTCCATTAAATTCATTAATCGTTTCTGAAACAGTCTCTTCCTTGAGTGATGAAAATATATTTAATAAATTTCTAACTTCAGGGCGACTGTCTAATTCTTCTAATGAACCTGGCATTGGCAAGGGGTCTGTTTTAGCTTTAGATATTTTTTTTACAATTAAGTCATTATCATCCTTAAGCTCAATCCTAGCCATTGAAGATGAGTCAGATTTTGACATCTTTTTTGAACCATCTCTCAAAGACATAATTCTTGCGGATCCAGAAAGAATTAATGGCTCAGGAATTGAAAAAAAATTATCCCCTCCAAAATCAGAATAGTCATTATTAAATTTTTGAGCAATATCCCTTGTTAGCTCAAGGTGTTGTTTTTGATCGTCTCCAACTGGGACTAAGTCTGCCTGATAAAGTAAAATATCAGCAGCCATCAAATTTGGATATGTGTATAGGCCAGAAGAGACATTTTCTCTATTTTTACCAGCCTTTTCTTTAAACTGAGTCATTCTATTCAGCCAACCTATCCTCGAGATACAGTTAAAGATCCAAGCAAGCTCTGCATGCTGTGGCACGGAGGATTGAACAAATATTGTTGAATTTTTTGGGTCAATTCCACAAGCTAAATATGCAGAAGCAACCTCGAGAATATTATCTTTCAATTCTTTGGGGTTTTGCCAAACTGTAATAGCGTGAAGGTCTACAATACAATACAAAGAATCGTAATCTGTTTGCAAATTAACAAAGTTTTTCATTGCGCCAAGATAATTGCCAAGATGAAGTGCACCAGTTGGCTGCACACCTGAAAAAACTTTCTTTTTGTTATTAGAGGTCAAACTATTTCCTTAAAAAATTATATTTCTAATAATACTAGGTATATCATTTTTGCTTAATACACCTAACAAAAATAGAATTAAAAAGTAACTTATTACGCCAGTTAAAATCAGAATAGACAGAAATAAAATACCGCTAAGGTCTATCATTAGAATTGAACAAAAGTATATTATAAGTGACATAAGAAAGGAGGCTATAATAATCTTTAAAAGGTCAATATCAAGTTTCATTAAAAAGATCGATATCGTTGAGTCTTTCAATTTATTGATCAACAAAAAGAGATTGACCCATGACGATAATGAAGTTGAAATAGCCAGTCCGATAATGCCGTATTTGGGAAATAAAAGTAAAGCTAATGCTATATTAATAATAATAGACACCAAGCTATACCTAAATGGACTTTTTGTGTCGCCTAAAGAGTAGAAAATTGGGAGGTATATTTTTATTAATACAAATGCTGGCAAACCAAAAGAAAATGCGATTAAAGTTTTGGATACAATTAAAGTATTCAAGGAATTAAATAGTCCATGTTGATATATTGCCTCAATCAATGGAATTGAAACCATAGAAAGTCCTATTGCTGATGGAATACTCATAATTAAAGCAAACCTTAATGATTTTTTTATAACAATATTTATTTCCTCTAAATCTTTTCTGGGATCTAGGGAACTAAGAGTTGGTAATAATACAGTGCCTATTGAAAGGCCAAAGAGTGCTAGAGGTAATTGATATAACCGTTCAGCATAATAAAGAGTTGAAATTCCTCCCTGTTCAAAAGATGCTATAAGTCCTGATATAAGAATATTAACCTGCAAGGCAAAGCCATTACCAATCTGAGGTTTAGCTCGATCTAAAAATTTATTTATTTTATTGTAATTTTTAGGTTTCTTTAACTTTAAAGAATAACCCGACCTTTTTAATGCAAAAATAATTAGTGTAAATTGAAAAATACCTGAAATTGTTACAGCAAAAGCTAATATGTATCCTGTTAGAATAATATCTTTAATGGGCAATAACAAAGCTACTATTAAGAAAATATTTAAGATAATAGGCGAAAGGGACGTAACAGAATATTTCCCCAGAGAGTTAAGTATTCCTACGCCCAAGGATGACAATGAAATAAATAGAATATAAGGGGCAGTAATCTGAGCATATATTATTGTAAGGTTAAATTTTATTGGATCATCGCTAAAACCATATGCCATTAAATACATAACTAGAGGCATTAGAACCTGAAGCAAGCATGTTATTGCTGTAATTGAAATAATTAGAAAATAAAGAACTTCTTGGGCAAAAGTTATCGCCTTGTTTTTACTGCCAGAAAAAAATTTAAGAAATATTGGAATAAATGCTGAAGAGAATGCACCTTCCGCTGTAATTCTTCTAAAAACATTTGGTAGCCGCAGTGCCATAAAAAAAGCATCCGCGACAAAACTAATACCAAGTACATTACTGATTAAGATATCTCTGAAAAGACCAGTAAATCTGCTAACTAAAGTTAAACCACTAACAATAAAAGCTGAGCGAAAAAAGGAATTTTTTTTTATTTTTTTCTTCATGATTAAAAAATCTTTGAAAGCTTATTGATAATAGATTTTTTAGATTGGTAGTGTTCAATTCTTTTGTTGCTTGAATCTAATACATAAAAGACATCGACAACTCTTTCCCCAAATGTTGCAACTTGAGCTCGAAATAAATTTAATTCCATTTTATTTAACATGTGCGCAAGATCGTGAAGAATTCTTGGTCTGTCCTTTCCGCTAACCTCTATCACTGTATAGTCCGAAGAAATATTATTCATAATTTTTATTGAGACAGGAACACTAAATGCATCAATCCTTTTGTCATTAAACCCACTTATAGGTATATTTTCAATTATTTTTTTTCCATCTACAAAACTTATAATATTATCTTTGATCCTATTAAGACGCATTTTTTCTTTTATTGGCTGATTATTAATATCCTGAATCCAAATAATATCTACAGCAATACCCTTTTTATTTGTAAATATTTTTGCATTAACAATGTTAATATCCATAGATGAAAAAGCAGCAGTCAGCTTGGCAAATAAGCCTGGGCTATCTTTTGACATTATTGAAACTTCTGTTGTATCCATTCCTTCTTCATTGTGAATAGCTATGATAGGTTTTTTTCTAAAATCATTTACATACATCAGGGTATGACGAAGGATTATCTCATTATTTAATCCGAGCCAGTACTGATCGCTGTGATTTTTTATCCATTGCTTAAATAAATTATCTTTATCTATTGTAGTTTCAGAAAATAGTTTTTCTATTCTTCCTTTTACCCTAGCCTCCCTATCATTACCTAAAATATCTCCTGCTAAGTAAGTATAGGTTTCCTTGTATAGCTGCTCGAGAAGCTGACCCTTATATGCGCTCCAAACATCTGGGCCAACAGCAGTTATATCGGCAATTGTTAAGATTAATAAAAGCTTTAGTCTTTCTGGAGTTTGCACAATAGAGGAAAAGTCTTTTATAGTCTTTTGGTCCATTATATCCCTTGTTTGAGAAAAATCACTCATAACTAGGTGCTCTCTTACGAGCCATGAAATTGTTTCAACCTCATAATCAGTTAGGCTAAATCTCTTAGAGAATCTATTTACAATTAAGGCACCGACCTCGGAGTGATCTTCATCACGGCCCTTTGCAATATCATGAAAAAATAATGCTATTGTAAGTATTTTTTTATTCAAGCCTTGGCCAATAAGATCCCTTATTAGTTCGGGAACATTTGATCGGATTGAGTAAAATAACTTATTAAGCTCCCCAATAGCTCTCAGCAAATGCTCGTCTGCCGTGAAATGATGATACATATTAAATTGCATCAATCCTACAATTTTACCAAAATCCAGAATAAAACGCCCTAGAACTCCAGTTTCATTCATTGCCCTTAATGTAGATTCTGCATTTTTTTCACTTAATAAAATTTTTAAAAAGAGATTATTGGCCTCCTTGTCCTCTCTTAGTGCCTTATTAACAAGACCAATTGATTGCCTTAGAACCTTAATTGCATTTGGATGAATAAAAAGACCTTGCTCGGAAGATAAATTAAAAAGCTTTAAAATATTTAAAGGGTCTTCTTTGAAAAACCCATCATTTGGTACATTAATTCTTCCACTCGTTACAGTGAACCCATCTAGTTTTTTTGCATAGATATAAGAAATAGCCCTGGAAATAACCGGAACAGATTTTTTTTGTCTCTCCTCTAAAATAGAGCATATAGATCTTGTTAAATCTCCAACCTCTTTGGCAATAAGAAAATAATGGCGCATAAACCTCTCTACACTCATTAGTCCTTTTCGATCTTCATAGCCAAGCTTAGAGGCCATTTCTTTTTGGTCATTAAAGTTAATTACTTCCTCAGACCTATTTGCAATATAGTGAAGCTGACATCTCACGTGCCATAGAAAATTTTCACATTTCAAGAAGGTCTTTGCTTCAGCCTTTGTGAGTATGCCCCTCGTAAGCATATCCTCAGGTCTAGAGCAGCCATAGCAGAAATTTGTCATCCAGCTTAACATCTCGAGGTCCCTTAACCCACCCTTACCATTTTTAATATTTGGCTCTACCAGGTATCTTGATTGGCCGGCCCTGTTTTGCCTATCTTCTCTCTCATCAAGCTTGGCTTGTATAAATTCGAAAGAAGACATTTTTTTTATTTTTTCTCTGAATGATATATAAAATTCATCACTTAATGCGTCATTGCCCCACAAATGTCTCGCATCAAGTAATGATGTCGCAATAGTTTGATCAGATGATGAAAGGGAAAGACACTCAGGAATGGTTCTTGTTGCTTGACCAACCTTTAAGCCAATATCCCATAAAAAATATAACGTATTCTCAATAGCCCCTTCAGCCCAAGCAGTTTTTTTATAAGGCAAAAGAAAGAGCAAATCTATATCTGATCCTGGGGCTAATAAGCCGCGGCCATAGCCACCCGTAGCCAGAACAGAAATCTTTTCCGCCTCAGTTGGATTATTTAATGGATGAATATATTTACTTAAAAAATTTAAATATTCACCGATAAGATGGTCATGGAGAAGGGCAATTTGTTTTGCACTTTCGCTTCCTTTGTATATGCCACCCTCAATTCTGTTTTGAGATAACTTATGAGCTCTTTCAAGCTCTTGTCTTGTGTAGTCTTTTAAGGTTTTATTTATATTTTTTGAATATATCTCTTCCTGAGTGAAGATACTTCCAAAATCAAAATTGCATTCCTCTAGTAATTTATTAGGCTTAACCATTATTTTTACCTATACCCGAATAACAAGAAGACCAAGTATATTTAAATATTAATTACATTAATAACTCAAAAAATAATATTTAAATTGTTTTTTTGTTAATATATTACTAATAGTTTATTATTAGAGTAATAATAATTTGTATATTTATTTAATTTTATTATTATATTATAAATAACTTGACGAGGTTAGAACAATTATATAGTTTTCCTCAACATATAAATTATTACAAATAACCTAATTTAAAAACATTTTATTTAAAAAGAGAAAGAAATTGAAAGACACAAAGAGTACTACAGAAACAAGTTATGATGAGAAAGAGGCATTAAAATTTCACTCCGAGGGAAGACCTGGGAAAATTGAAATTAATGCAACGAAGCCTATGGCTACTCAAAGAGATTTAGCCCTGGCTTACTCGCCAGGTGTTGCTGCACCTGTTTTGGCTATTTCAGAAAATCCAGATAGCGTATATGACTATACGGCAAAAGGTAATCTTGTTGCTGTAATTTCAAATGGCTCAGCTATTTTGGGTCTTGGCGATCTTGGTCCTTTGGCCTCTAAGCCAGTTATGGAGGGGAAGGCTGTCTTGTTTAAAAGGTTCGCTGATGTTGATTCTATAGACATAGAAATTAACGAAACAGATCCGAATAAAATAACAGATATAATAGCTAGCCTTGAGCCATCCTTTGGGGGAATAAATCTGGAAGATATAAGTGCCCCTGATTGCTTTATTATTGAGAGTAAATTAAGAGAAAAGTTAAATATACCAGTTTTTCATGATGACCAGCATGGAACTGCTATAATCACCACCGCTGGTATAATAAATGCTTTAGATTTAACTGGAAAGAATATCAAAGACATAAAGGTGGTTGTCAACGGAGCTGGGGCAGCTGGGATCGCTTGTCTTGAGCTATTAAAGGCAATGGGATTACCTCACGATAATGCGATATTGTGTGACTCAAAAGGTCCAATTTATATTGGCCGTGAGGGTAATATGAATCAGTGGAAATCTGCTCATGCAGTTGAAACTGAACACAGGAATCTAGCAGACGCGGTAAAGGGCTCTGATATTTTTCTTGGTCTGTCAGTGAAAGGAGCTCTAACACCTGAGATGGTAAAGACTATGAATAAAAATCCGATTATTTTTGCGATGGCTAATCCGGATCCAGAAATTGATCCAAGAGTTGCAAAGGAAGTTAGACCTGATTGTATAATGGCAACAGGTAGGTCAGATTATGCGAACCAGGTAAATAACGTACTGGGATTTCCTTATATCTTTAGAGGGGCCTTAGATGTAAGAGCCACAACAATTAACGAAGAAATGAAAATAGCATGCGCAGAATCTCTTGCAAAACTTGCTCGCGAAGATGTTCCTGATGAGGTGGCTGCTGCCTATTCTGGAACAAGACCGAGGTATGGACCAGAATATATAATTCCGGCTCCTTTTGACCCAAGACTTATAAGAGATATTCCACCAGCTGTAGCAAAAGCAGCAATGAAGTCTGGCGTAGCTCGGTTGCCAATAATTGATGACGACGCCTACAAGAGTAGACTTTCGGCAAGACTTGATCCTACTGCAGATATAATGCAACCAATATTTCAAAAAGCGAAGCGTCTGATGAAAAAAGTTGTTTTTGCTGAGGGTGAAGAAGAGAAAATAATAAGAGCAGCTTTAAATTTTAGAGAACTTGGTCTCGGGATTCCTGTTCTGATAGGTCGTGAGGAAAAAATAAAGTCTACATTAAAACAAATTGGTCTTCAGCCAGATACGGGTATTGAAATTGTAAACTCAAAAAACTCTAAACATTCTGAAGAATATGTTGAATTTTTATATAAGCGAATGCAGAGAAAGGGCTATCTTAGGAGGGATTGTCTTAGGATGGTAAATAATGATAGAAATATTTTCTCCTCTTGTATGACTGCAATGGGTCATGCTGATGCTATGATAACTGGAGTAACAAGAAACTATTCTCTTGCTCTTGAGGATATTTGTCAGGTTATAGATCCCATAAAAGGTAAAAGAGTTGTTGGTATTTCTGCTATGGTTTCAGATTCTAAAACTGTTCTCGTGGCCGATACCAATGTTCACGATATGCCTTCAGCAGAAGAGATAGCAGACATAGCCGAGGCTGGGGCTGAATTAGCAAGGAGATTAGGATTCGTTCCTAGAGTTGCCTTACTCGCATATTCGTCTTTTGGTTATCCCGAAGGAGAAAGGTCAACTTTCATGAGAGAGGCTGTAAATATATTAGATAAAAGAAGTACAAATTTTGAGTATGATGGCGAAATGGCTGCAGATGTTGCTCTCAATACCAAGGCAATGGAACTATATCCGTTTTGTAGACTAACCGAGCCAGCAAATGTATTGGTTATGCCTGCAATTCATTCTGCATCAATTTCAACTAAGTTGTTGCAAGAACTTGGCGGATCAAATCTTGTTGGCCCTCTTCTTGTCGGTCTTTCAAAGCCTATCCAAATAATTCCAACGGGATCAAAGGTTTCTGAGATAATAAACTTAGCTGCAATAGCCGCGTGTGACCTTGGAAGATAAAAAACAAATTATTCAAATATACAGAATTGTTTACTTGGAAAGTAATTCATCAACCTGATTCCAGAATAAGTTTGGAATATCCGGCCCACCTAAGCTCTTAATTTGCCTAACCCCAGTTGGACAAGTTACATTTATTTCCGTTAGATAATCGCCTATAACGTCAATTCCAACAAAAAATAATTTCATATCCAATAAGATAGGCTTTATGGATAAACAGATCTTCTTATCATTTTCACTTAATTCTGAAAGTTTTGGAATTCCCCCAACACCAAGATTTGATCTGAATTCACCTTCTGCCGGTATTCTATTTAGACATCCGACTGGCTCACCATTTAAGATAATTATTCTTTTATCCCCATGCTTAACTTCGGGTAAAAAAGGTTGGACCATAATTGGCTCTTTCTCATTTTCTAGAAAATCTGAAATAATTACCTCTATATCCTCACCTTCTTTAATTAAGATAATTCCTTCTCCACCTTTCCCGTAAAGAGGCTTAACAACAATATCTTTGTGCATTTCTTGAAAATTTAGAATTGCATTTTTATCTCTACTAATAACAGTCTCAGGCATTAAGTTTTTAAAAAATGTAACCAAAAGCTTTTCAGGAGCGTTTCTTACGCTATTCGGATCGTTGATGACTTTAACAGAATCTGGGAGGTGTTCGAGCAAATGTGTATAGGTAATATAATTCATGTCAAAGGGTGGTTCTTGCCTCATTAAAAGAATGTCAATATTTGAGAAATCACTTTGGATGGGTGGCTTTAAGGAAAAGTGATTACTCTTATTATCCCTAACTTCCATAGGTTCAAGTGGCGCACTGATAATACCATTTTCATATGTAAGTGACTCAGGTACATAATGAAAAATTTCATGTCCTCGCCTTTGCGCTTCCAGACATAACGCAAAGGTCGTATCACCAGAAATATCAAGGGATCCAACATGATCCATTTGGAATGCCACTTTAAGTGTCATTTTTAATTTTTCCTTTTAGTTTTAGGGCTATATTATATACCTCTTTTCTAGAAAGATTAGTAAATTTTGATACTTCTTTTGATGCCTCAGAGGCTGACATAATAGGTAGTGCATCTAAAAGCATTGATTCAATATCAATATCTTTTTTATAGGCATCACTAAAGCCTTCCAAGACAATAACTATCTCGCCCTTCAAGGATTCCCTATTTGACAAATCAGCAATGACGCTTTCAATATTTCCGCTTATGATTTCTTCAAACTTCTTAGTAAGCTCTCGACAAACTGAAGTCCTTCTATTGCCAAATATTCCATTTAATTCAGCCAAAGTTTTATTAATTCTTTTAGCGCTTTCAAAAATAATTATTGAGGCACTTATGTATTGTATTTCTAATAGATAATCCCGCCGCGCAGAATTCTTTATAGGAAGAAATCCGATAAATAAAAATTTATCTGTTGGAATTCCCGAAAGAGTTAGGGCCATAATTGGGGAGCTGACACCTGGGGCAGATGAAATCTTCAATCCTTTATCTTGTAAGTCTCTTATTAATTTATATCCAGGGTCAGAAATTAAAGGGGTTCCAGCGTCAGAAACTAAAGAAATATTTTTTCCATCATTAAGTTCTGTTGTTATTTTCTCTCTTACCTTCGATGTACTATGTTCATGATAGGATTTCAAAGGTGTTTTTATGTTGTAGTGATTGGTGAGCTTAATAGTTGTTCGTGTGTCTTCGCAGTAAATTATATCTGAGGATTCTAAGGTTTCAATTGCCCTAAGAGTTATGTCCTTTAGGTTACCTATCGGAAGAGAGACTATAGTTAGGGACCCCTTAATAGGATTATTTTTTTTCAACTAAAAGCTCCCTAGAGAAAAGGTCAAAGGCTATAGATCTATGAGATATTTTATGTTTAACATCTGGGTTCATTTGACCAAAAGTTATATCATAATTTTTAGGAATAAAAATTGGATCATACCCAAATCCAAGCTTACCTTGCGGAGGAAAGGTCAAGTCTCCATAAATTTTACCTTTGAAAACTCTACTCTCACCGTCTGGCCAACAGACGGCTAGAACACAAACAAAATGTGCAGAATAGTTCTTAGAGCCATCCTTTATTAATAGTTCTTCTATCGTTTTTGAAGCTTTTAAAAAATCTTTTTCTGGACCAGCCCATCTAGCGGAATAAATCCCCGGTTCACCATTTAGGGC
>Ga0209830_10000329_pt1 | contig 51139 bp, 47 predicted proteins | sample ArcticOcean_MG_C_12_FD_187439 | JGI IMG/M metagenome (GOLD analysis project Ga0209830, IMG submission 187439) | Marine microbial communities from western Arctic Ocean - ArcticOcean_MG_CB8_130 (SPAdes) (version 2) | ecosystem: Environmental > Aquatic > Marine > Oceanic | place: Arctic Ocean...
GCGCACGCGGAGCGCAGGTTGCGAAAAGAAACGTCCGCCGCCGCGTTGACACAAGGCAAGAAGGAGGTATCCTTCCCGTGCGGTTTCAAAAACGAACTCGAGACGGTTGATGGAGTTTCGTTAATTGGAACCGGCGAGTACGACGCGTGCGTTTTGTTGATTCAGGATTTGCAATACGCGAAATTGCGGGAAGACGGTTTTGGCGAAACCACCTTGCGCGCGCCGGACGACGCGATTCACAACACACAAACGTTTTTGGGTATGTCACTTTTGTTCCACGCCACGCACTGGCTTCACGTCGCGTTCCCGGGGTCGCTGGCGGGGTTCCCAAACAGCTCGCTCCACGAAATCGCGATCGCCGGACGCGCGGCTTGCGCCACGGAGTGGACACAAATCGTGACCGACAAAGACGGGTTGGACGAAAACACCCCGCTTGACCGGCTTCCCGGGCGGTGTTTCGACACCGCGCTGATTCAGTCCCTTCTTGGCCTCAAAAGCGGGTTCGGGTTCGGTGAGGACACACAAAAAATATCCTTCGTCGACCTCGTGAATGGCAAGGACGTGGAGTGGACCATGGGCGCGGCGCTTTCGCTGGTGCACCGAGCGCGGGTTCACGCGGACGGGCGGGACACGGCGTTGCAGTGCGTCGCTTTGGGCGTTGGAAAGGAAACAAAAGTCGCCGTGGGTATCGGCGCCAAGTCGCGGACCGGGCGGACGGTTCGGCGGTGGGTCGGGTTTACCGCCGCGGCAGGCTCGGTGTGCGCTTTGTTCGCCGCGCTCGCGGGCGCGGTGGAGGCGGATAAGCTGTGGCGCTTGACGAAACCGGCGGAGAGGGAAATACGGGGGTTGTCCATGGCCAGGAAAAGGGGAAGCTTGTCCAACCTGTAGCGGTTTGTGGTTGGGGGTATTATTGTGTCTTTTTTATTTCTTTTCAAACAAACATTGAGCCACTACAAATACATTGTATCCATCAACACGAGTCAACAGCGTCGCTCGCGCCCGCGTTTCCGTCGTCACGCCCCCACAGGGTCGTCATCCTCTTTGCTGCCGTCATCCTCTTCGCCGTCGTCATCCTCTTCGCTGTCGTCATCCTCTTCGCTACCGTTTTCGAAAACAGCGCCGGCGGCCCTGAGAATCTTAACAATCGCCTGAAAGCCGTTATCTTCGGCGATGAACAGCGGCGTCCCGCCGAGAACATCCACCTTGTTGACGTCCGCGCCAGCCTTGATCAGTACCCGCACTACCGTCTCGTGGCCCTTTTCAGCGGCGACAAACAGCGGCGTCGTGCCCATGATATCCTTTGCAATGCTGACGTCTGCGCCCGCCTCGATCAGAACCTGCACTACCGCCTCAAAGCCGTTATGAGCGGCGATGAACAGCGGCGTATAGCCGTCATCCCTTGCCTTGTTGAAGTACGCGCCCGCCTCGATCAGCGCCCGCACCACTGCCTCGTGGCCCCGTCCAACGCCAATAGATAGCGGTGTCACGCCGTGTGCCTCCGCCGTGTTGAAGTCTGCGCCCGCCTCAATCAGCGTCCGCACCACCATTTCGTGGCCGTTTTGAGAGGCGACGTACAGCGGATACACGCCGCCAATCATTGCCTGGTTGACGTCCGCGCCCGACTCCATCAGCATACGCAGTACCGCCTCGTGGCCGTATGAAGCGGTGATGCACAGCGGCGTCACGCCGACTTCATCCGCCTGGTTGACGTCCGCGCTCGCCTCGATCAGCGCCCGCACCACCGGCTCGTGGCCCTTTTGAGCAGCGATGAACAGCGGCGTCCCGCCCATATCCGTTGCCTTGTTGATGTCCACGCTCGCCTCGATCAGCGCCCGCACTACGGCCTCGTGACATAATAAAGCACCGATGTACAGCGGCGTCGCACCGTCATTAACTGACTTGTTAACGTCCGCGCCCGCCTCGATCAGCGCCCGCACCACTGTCTCGTGGCCCCGTTCAGCGGCGGTGTAAAGGGGCGTCTCGCCGTTTTCCTCCGCCTTGTTGATCTCCGCGCCCGCCTGGATCAGCACTCGCACCACCGTCTCGTGGTCCGTATCAGCGGCGATGAACAGCGACGTTTATCCGTCATCTCTTGCCTTGTTGATGTCCGCACCCGCCTGGATCAGCGCCTGCACCACCGTCTCGTGGCCGCTTTCAGCGGCGACGATAAGCGGCGTCGCGCCGCCATCCATCGTCTTGTTGACGTCCGCACCCAACTCGATCAGTGCCCGCATTGTAGCCTTATGGCCTTCCTGAGCGGCGATGAACAGCGGCGTCGCGCCGTGATCCATCGCCTTGTCGACCCCCGCGCCCGCCTCGATCAGCGCACGCATCACCGCCTCGTGGCCTCGTGAGCGGCAACCCCCACACACGTTTTCTCGTCCCACTGGCAGCCGTTCGCGCGTGCCCACTGCATCACATCGAGATGCCCGCCTTCCGCCGCCATCGAGCACGTGCTGTCGCTCCACGGGCATCCGTTCGCGCGCAAACACTGCAGCACCTCGAGATGCCCACCCTGCGCCGCAAGCGAGCACGTTCGCTTGTCCCACAGACAGCCGTTCGCGCGCAACCACTGTAGCACCTCCAGGTGCCCGCCCTTCGCCGCACATGCGCACGTTTTCACGCCCCACGGGCACCAGTGCGTGCGCGCCCACTGCAGCAACTCGAGGTCTCCGCCCATCGCCGCATACACGCACGTCATCTCGTCCCACGGGCAACCGTTCTCGCGAAAATCCTTCAACTCTTCGAGCTGTCCGCACTTCGCCGCTGCGTAACAAAGGAGTTCTTGACACGACAGGCGACCTTGCCGTTGCAGTCGCCGCAAAACGCTTAAGCATCCGAGCTCCACTGCTTCATTCTCATCCATCTCCTCAAACCGAAGCCCCGTCGCCGACACCGTGTCGCGCATCGTGCGGCTCACCATACGGAGCCGTGCGAGTTCGGCGGGGTCGTCGAAATACTCAGCTCTGAGAACGTGAGTGACGACGAGGTGGTCGGGGAGGCCGGGGATGGCGTCTTGCACTTCGGCAAGGCTCGCGGGAGTAGTGGCGGTCGTGATATCACCGCCCGCGTCAGTCATGGCGGTATGCGCGACGTCGGAGGACATGTGGACCGGGTGTCGTGCGCGCGTCGTTGTGTCGTGGCTTTTTTTAGCGACAATTCGTCTCCTCCAACGAGGAAATTCTTTTTGAAAAATCTTTCGACGCGCGCGATGGCAGAGGAAGGGACTGTCACCTCTGGTGATAGTAACTACTGAGCAGGTACGAGAGTACTGCGAGACACGTAGTCCTAACATGTTGATGTAATACAGTGTTATTTACAGTGTTAGTTTCGACGGAGTCTTTGTCATATAGTCTAAAGTGGTGTTAGAAATCCGCAAACACGCGCGAGGCTTCCGCGATTCGGTCGTCGGTTTCCCGCACGCGCTCGCGCGTGTCCCCCGCCAGGTCGCGTTCCAGTTGCGCGATGCGCTTCGCCCGGCGTTTGTAAAACGCCTCGCCAAACTCCAGTGGGGCGGTCTGGTGTTTGCCGCTCTGCAACCCATCCCAGTCGAATTTAGGGTCGGTTTGAAACCAGCCGTGCGTCTTGATGTCGTTCGCCCTTCCCGTGCCGTTGCCCAGGCGCTTCACGCTTCGTCGGTCCAAAAGGCCTCGAATACAATCGATCGCTTCTGACGAGACGTACACGGGAAAGGAAACGTGCCAGCTCCGGTCCACTATTCTTTTCATCACGATAAGCGGGTCCTCCGGGGACCCGTTGACCATCTGCGAAAACGGCTGCGTCCCGGTGAGCAAAACGTACGTCATGACACCGAGGCCCCACCAATCGACGGAGTGGCCGTACCCGCGCGCCAGCACCACCTCGGGGGCGACGTACCCGGGGGTCCCGCAAAACGTAAACGTGTGCGTTCCTTTTTTGATTCTCTTGGCGAACCCGAAGTCGCCCAGCTTGGCGCTTCCGTCCCGCGCGAGCAAAACGTTCTCCGGCTTCAAATCCCGGTACACGATGTCGTTGTCGTGCAAATACTCAAGCGCCAAGGTAACGGTGGCGACGTAGTGCCTCGCGACATTTTCGGGCATGCCCCGGAGCATCTTTATTTTCGGCGCGAAGTGTTTCGCGGGGTCCCGGACGGATTTCACCGCAGCAAGCGCGGCGAGCGCGTCCATCAAGTCGCACCCGTCCACGAAATCCAACAAGAAATACAAATACCGCTCATCCTTGAACGAGCCGTGCATCTTCATGCAGAACCGGTTTTCTATTTCGAGGGAAACGCTGCGTTCGCAAAACACGTGTTCGGGGGTGGTCATGACGGCGGTTTTGCGCACGCGCTTTTTTTGCAAAAGACAGGTGTCAGTGTTGTACAGGCAAACAAACAGGGAGGCGGGATTCGGTGATACACAAATACGCACCTTCAGTGCGAAGGAAACGACGCCGAGCGCCGGGTCCGCGTCGCAAACCCCAAAAGTCCCGCCTCCGACCGAATCGGTGTCGGCATTCGGTTTTTCCTTGGTTGATGACTCGTCAAGACCTATTTTTAGCTGGTGTTTGGACACCAAGTCAACCCGGCGCACGGTTCCACTGGCGCCGCCGCCCAGCAACCGCCCGTAGCGAAGCGTGATTTCGTAGGTTGACTTTTCGAGGACACTTTTCTCGGACTGATCCGCGTACGAAAATTTGTCAGTTTCGTCGCCGCGCGCGGTACCGATACCTGACAACGGAAACGTCTTGACGGAACACGTGCCAAACGCGGTGGTGCGTTGGGGGGGGTCTCCACGTGTCGGCGAAACCGTCTCGGCTGTGGCGTCGTCCAGGGTAATCGGTTTGCAGGACTCGTCAACCTGGAGGTGGAACGTGGTTGGGCGAAGGGCGGGTTCCGTGTTTTCTTTTAGTCGTACCGACGCGCTCGGTTCGTTTTTTTTGTCCGTCACATCCCGCGTGGGTTGCCTGGCGACCGTGCGGAACACCTCCCTGGAAAGCACGAACACGCGCCCGTCAGCAGTTGCGGTCACCGTGGCGGTCCTCTTGGTTTCGAACATCAGCGCGATTTCCCCGAAAACGTCCCCAGCGCACTTCGTGTTCACCGCGCAATCCGAACCGCGCTGAGTCACCGCGAAGGTCCCGCTGCGCACTAAAAACAAACACTCGCCGAGCTCGCCTTCCGTGATCAGGGCGTGGCCTTTGGGGGTGACTAAGGGGGTCATCGCGTTCGCCACCCTGGCCCTCGTTTCGTCGTCCAGCTCGCGGAAAAGAACCGCGTTGGCCAGGGCTTGATTTATAAACGCGAGCGCAGATGCGTCGTCGTCACCCACGGATGCACCACCGCCGGCCTCATCGTCTCCGTGCTTCCCTGCCGAGCTCTTCGATGAGCCCCCGCTCACAACGCTTTCGTTAGACCCCGACCGCCAGTGTGCGGCCAAGCCACGCGTTGTGTTACCTGCTAGCGCCACGAGGTCCGAAGCAGACCCCCCGCCGTCCACGTCGTTCGTGGTCGGCGTCCGAATCTCGGCACCGATTGCATCCGGTGATGCATTTGAACAAGCTTTCACTCCTGGCGTGGAACTCTCCCCCCGCGACGACGCACTCGTTTCCGCACCCGATTCCCTACCGCGTGCCGAATACTTCGCAGAACCCGGGTCGGGTCGCGAGAAAACGCAACCCATGGCGCGCGCCGTGGGTGCGTCGCTGCGCCGCGACCTTTGAGGGTTTAGTCGCGTTCGACACGAGAACGAAGAAGTCGTTGTCTCGGACGACGGGACGACGGAGTTTATTTTACCATCACCGAGGCCCGGTTCGTCCACGGTGCCAGAGCGCGAGGCGGCGGCGGCGACTCGGGGGCGATGCGTCCGTCGGGTGACCCGTCGTCGTCGACGCCGGCGTCGTCTAGCTCGGGTGTTTCTTCGGCGCTCCAAAACCCGACCTGCCCCGACGTCCGGGTGCTGCGCGTGAGCCAGATCGACGCCGGGCGTTTAGATGTCGAACTCACGTCGTTGCTCCGGGAGCAGTTTCTTAAGATCTTCGGAAGAACGCAACCGCCCGGGTCCGTGGCAAGGGCGGCCCCAGAGCTGAACCTGCTGTTGGACTTGCTGTTGTTCTACTTCACGGTGTGGAAAAACAAACCCACGCCAGGGATGGCATTGATGAACCTCCGGTACCGGGACGAGCGGCCATTTCGGCTGGTTGGCGTGACGGGCAAATCGGGCATGGACGGCCATCAACTTTCCACGCCGCAGCGACTCGCCGGGCTCTGCGCGTTCGTGAGTACAAAATACGCGTGGGCTAAACTCACCAGGCTAACAATGCAAGGAAATCACGAAGAACAAACAAGCGCGTGGAGACACAAAGCATGGAAAGTGATGAGCTGTATGGAACTTTCGCACGGCGTAGCGAGTTTACTAAACCAACTAGCGTTTCTGAAAAACGGCAAGTACGTGTCGATCTGGGAGCGAGCGGCGCGCGCGAGGTTGGTGTACGCGGCGCCGAACACGCAAAGGGTGGTGTCCTTCGATTACCTCAACCGGCAGCTCGTTTGGCAGGAACTCTCGTCGCTGGCGCTTTTTGTGCTGCCGATCGTTGCGGGACACGCCCGGCGGTGGCGCGACGGCGACGGCGCAAACGGTTCCCGTGGTTGGATCGCGTCCCTAAACTCCAGTACAAACGATGACTCAAACAATAACAGTACCAGTACCTCTACCTCAAACGCAACGACGACCCCCCAATACGTATCCATAGAAACACCTTGTGTCGCGTGCGCCTCCGTGCCTTGCGTCAACCCATTCCGGTTGCTACCTTGCGGGCACGTGCACTGCTATTACTGCGCCGCGGCGCGAGTGGCAAAAAGCGGCGACGATTCGTTCCGGTGCGCGGATTGCGGCGCCAAAGCGACCGGCATGCGGCGGAGCGCTTTCCGTAAAGCGGAGGGGTAACGTAGTATCCGTTGTGGTGTGTACTGTTTAAAGGCTAGGATCTAGCCGCACTAGTTCGCTCGATGTTCGTAAGAAAAGAAAAGAAAAAAATCCGTTGTGGTGTATGCAGATACAGTGTATGGGTAAAAGTTAGAAGTACTTGTGCAAGTTGGGCGTACACTACTGCAGTGCAGTGCATGCTATATATTTTGCGTATGAACGTGTTACAACCGACGAGACAAATGTCTCGTCTCCGCTTAGAATATCTCCTTTTCCTTACCAACCTTTAACCCACGATCATCTTCTGGTTCGTTTCATCCATGAATTTGTACTCCGGCACTTCCAGGTTGTACGGCGCGGGTCCTTTTCGTATGCGCCCGCTCGCGTCGTAGTGCGAGCCGTGGCACGGGCAGAACCAGCCGTTGTAGTCCCCCGCGTTTGAAATCGGCACGCACCCGAGATGCGTGCACACGCCCACCACCACCAGCCACTCCGGGTTTAACGCTCGGTCGGCGTCTAGTTGCGGGTCTCGCAAATCGCCGACGCTCACCGCGGCTTCCTTTTCAATCTCCGCGGGGGTTCGCCGGCGAATGAAAACGGGCTTGCCTCGCCACTTCACCGTCACGGTCTGGCCGATCTCCACTTTCGAAAGATCAACCTCCAACGACGCGAGCGCCAGCACGTCAGCCGTGGCGCTCATGGAAAGCAGAAACTTCAACACAACAAGGCGTAGAGCGCTGGCGTAAATAACCCGCCCGCCCGTTAACACGAAATAAGTGAACGCGCGTTTCGAAGGGTCCCCGGGTTTGTCGATTGTGTGGTTGCTCTCGTCGTATCTGCGGAGGGAAGGAAGGGAAGGACGAGACCGTCAGTAATTCACTTAAAAAAAAGCAGTTGCAGAGTTCGTGAGATATTTTGGGGGACAGCGATGGGGCATCCAGGTCATCTACTTACTTGATGTCCGCGGTCGGGGTCTTCAGCGCGGCCGTGATCGCGCCGCTGTTCGCGCTCGTCGTGGCGATGTCGGTTGCGTACCCTGAGGGTGATGGGAGGAGGGGGGTTTGGTCAGGCTCAGGGCACGAGGGATGATGAGGAAACATTCTGACGATGGGTCCCCACGACTGTTTAAGGCGTGTCAAAAAAAAGCCCTAGGGACGCGGAAGACACGCCCTGGCGCGCGACGCGACGCGCCCCGTTCCCCGGCGTCGCGTTCGGTGCTATCTTCCACTTCCAGACAAGCCGTTCCAAAAGAAAACGGGTCGATTTCGTGCAAACGAAGGCCGTGCGCGCACGGAAACCGCGCGCAATTTCGCACCTCTCCACGCGGATGCAACGGCGAGACGCGAGTGCGTGTTGCGATCGGATTTGTCCCGCACATCCGCGCCGCTCGACGCGAGGTTCGAAAAGTACGACGGCGCGTTTAGGGTCGCGACGGCGCCCGCGCGCGCGGCCTGCGCGCGCGTCGCTACGCCCGCGAGCGTCGTGAGCGACCGGCGAAGCATCGGGGGGTGCGCGGTGATGTCCGGAGTGTTCTCTGGGGACGGATGAACGGTGGTGTTTTCAGAGATGAGCGGCACAGGCGGAAACAATACCTATCAAGTCCTCGGTCAAGCGGCGGAAGCGAAAGCGGCGAGACTAGACGAATCGAGCGACACGCAGGGTCGACGTTCAAAGGGCTTTTCTTTTTTTGCGACGACAGCATCCCAGTTGATGTCTCCATCTCTCCCCGTAATACACCCCAATCACCCAAATACCCCTCCCAGTTTACAAAGCACCGCGAGCGCGGAAATGCCTAAAATGATGTTCAGGAAAAGGTTCGAGGGCATGGGTTTGTTCGGCGTGCCGCCCACGCCGACGTACTCGTTCAGCACTGATACGATAAAAAAGAAAGTGTCAGTCTCGTATGGGCAATCAGTCGGCGGAATGTGGTGATTGGGAAAATACGTACTTTTTGCTTTCATCGCATCGCTCACCTCACCTGGCTTGCGCTCCCTCGGCACGACCGGCTCGGGAACCTCCGGCTCCGGTTCCGTGTCGTCCGTGGAGCCTGCTAGGATAGCATCAAGCGCGCTGACGGTCTTCTCCGAGTTCGACTCAGACGACGCGTTGCAGGTCGTGGTGCGGTGTCCTTGTTGGACAGCACCGAAACGGACCGCACCTCGTCGGGAATCGTAGACCGTCGTCGTCTTGACCGCCGCGGCGCGCGCGACGCGATGTCTAGGGGCAAGTCGTGCGCGCGCGGTTTGTGCCACGACCACCGGCGTCCGTGCCAGCATAGCGGGGTTCATGGTCACGGCGAGTGGGGTTCCAAAACACGGTGCGTGTGCGAGGAAGTGTGGGGGATAGGCAACCGCGGTGTCCACGTGTCCCCGCCAGAACGAACGCGCCAGCTCAGCTTTCTAGCGCTCGAACGAAAAATTGAACATTCGATGTCTGTTCTCAAAAGTCGAGGGCGCCGTCGCCCCGGCGCGATGATGCGCGAGGCAGGCCCCGCGTACGAGAACGCCACCGAGAGGTTCGATGATGTTAACATGGAGTGGGGGAACCGCAGGGCGAGACGGCGATTCTCAACCACGAACGCGGTGTTAGCAGGGTGCGTCCGTCCTCACCAAACGAGTGCAGACTATGACTCATAGTCCGCACTCGACTCTGCCGTCTGCCACATCACGCGAGGCTCGCGTCACACCGCGACACAATCAACCTCGCGCAGTGGTCTCGGCACCGCCGTGACGGACGCGACGTGCATGACCAACAAACGTCCCACCTCCGCACATCTGCTCACGAAAACTGACCGTGCATTCTCCCATCTCGTCTGCCCGCGTCAATCGTTCTTTTCGTTACACTATTCGGCAAAACCACCAGGCTCGTCGCGGTGTTCGCTGCCGCGCTGTTCGCGGTGTCCGGGGTGTTGGCCACTTCCTGGCACGGCGGCGCCCCGGAAGCAGCGCCCCCACCCGCCAACCCAACGCGTTTGATTTTCTTCATCTCGGACGGGATGGGCCCGGCGCACTTAACCGCGGTTCGGGATTCCGGCGTTTGCGGAGCGTTGACCTTAGGTACGTGATGGGCCTTTCCCAAATCCCGAGACTGTGTTCCCATACAAGACTGACACTACTTTCTTTTATTTATCTCAGACGATCATCTCGTCGGGTCGTCGCAAACGCGGTCGTTGAATAATTTGGTCACGGATTCCGCCGCAGGTGCCACCGCGTACGCCACCGGGTTCAACACGAACAACCACGTCGTTGGTGAGGTCCCGGTGGAGACACACATGAATGGAGGTACGGCCACGGGTAATCAGTCTGGAAATACTTCAACCCTGAAACCCGTGGGTACGATACTTGAAGGCGCGCAGCTAAAGGGCATGCGAACGGGAATTGTGACGACGACGCGGGTGACGCACGCGACGCCGGCGTCGTTCAGCGCGCACGTCGCGGACCGCGATGACGAGAACGAAATCGCGCGGGAACAGGTTTATTCGCTTGAGTTGAACGTGTTGTTGGGGGAGGGGCGCGAGAGTCGAGGGCTTGGTAGCGCAGGGTGGTGATGGTGGTCTTGGTGCGGGAACCGACTCGGCTGGTTCCGGCGCTACCGGAAGTGGCGCTCCCTCGGCCGGTACCACTCATCCGTTCGTGCACACCGCGAACGGCCCGAGGTTGTTAGGGCTGTTCGCGCCTTCGCACTTGCCGTACGAAATCGACGTGCACGGCGGTCTCGCGGGTTTTAGGGATGGCCAAACCCCGCCAAGAGACGAAACCGACGCGCCTTCGCTTACCGAAATGCTCGAAGCCGCGCTGCGGACGCTGGACATCGCGAACTGGAGCGCAACCGGTGCCACTACGGAAGACCACGGGTTCGTGCTTGTAGTGGAAGCGGGACGCATAGACCACGCCGCGCATGCCAACGACGCGAGCGCGGTGTTGGGCGAGATATGCGCGTACGACCGCGCGTTTGTGCGGGCGATTCAGTACGCGTCAGAACGGGACGATACCTTGGTCGTCGCCACCAGCGACCACGACACCGGAGGTTTATCCGTCGGGTGCTGCGACGTTTATGGGATGAACGTGCCGGAGTTGACGAAAGTTACGCAAAGCGCGGAGGGAGTGGCGGGAGGTATTGTGGAAGCGATATTCAATCTACCCGGAGTCAACAACACTTGGTTGAATTCTTCGAGCGCGCAGGTTACTCTGGTAGTCACTGATATCGTCACCGAGGCGTTGGCGTCCGCGAACCGCGACCCGAGGGATTCGAGTTCACTGATTACGGAAAGTGACATAGCATCACTGGTGTCTTTGGCGATCGTCGCCGCGCTCACGGGAGAGTACGCGACGCACACGTATGAGGGGTACGCTTTGCTAAATGAAATTGGAGAAAAAATGAATCAGGCGACCGGCGTCGGGTGGACGTCAAACGCGCACACGGGCGTGGACGTGCCTGTTTTCGCGTTCGGCGTGGGTGCGGAAAAGTTCCGCGGGTCGAAGCGAAACTCCGATATCGGGAAGCTCATGATCGACTTGATTCAAGTGGACCCGGAGCGAGGGTACCAGGTCTTTAGAGATAGAATCGGGTTACGGGATCCGAGTGACGGGGGGTAGGGACTGTTTTTTAACCGACTCGAAAACGGTTTTTAGCCAAAAGACGGGCAAATGCCAAACCACGCTATCTACCTAGCACACACCGTGATATCTACCCAGACACCGTGGACTCACACCGAGTACTCGTCGTATTGTGGTTCACTCGCCGATGCCGAAATAGCCGCGGATGGTGAACGGCTCCTGCTTGATCTCGGGCTCGAGCTTGATCTCGGGCTCGAGCTTGATCTCCGCCTGACCCGTGCGTGCTGACTTGCACGCCGCGCACGTGTATTTCAGCTTGCCGTGGGGGCATGGGTTGCAGTCCACGCAGAAGCGTTTCACCTTGCCGTGAGGGCAGGGGGTGCACACTGCGCAGCTGCCTTTCAGCTTGCCGTGCAGACAGGGGTTGCACGCCGCGCAGTTGGCTATCACCTTGCCGTGAGGGCAGGGGGTGCACACTGCGCAGGCGCTTTTCCGCTTGCCGTGGGGGCAGGGGCTGCAGTCCGCGCAGCTGCCTTTCACCTTGCCGTGAGGGCAGGGGCTGCACACTGCGCAGGCGTTTTTCGCTTGCCGTGGGGGCAGGGGTTGCAGTCCGCGCAGCTGCTTTTCACCTTGCCGTGGGGGCAGGGGTTGCAGTCCGCGCAGCTGCTTTTCACCTTGCCGTGGGGACAGGGGTTGCACTGCGCGCAGTTGTCCTTCCGCGTGCCGTGCGGGCACCGCTTGCCTGCCATCACTCGCAGTTATATACCTCCGTTCACTCCGCCCCGTGTGTGTGCGCGTTGCCACGCGGTGTGCCACGATGTGCGGTCGAGCACTCGACGAGAGGAGTTATCGTTGCTTTTGGAGGTGACGTTCGCGGTTTCGTTCGTTCCGAGACAAATTTTCGTCAGTCTTCTTTGAAGTGCCAGCCACAACGCGACGCGCGTGCGTGGCGGCGTGCGTCCGCCACGCCTATGCCCGAGGCTTCCGCGAAACGCGCGCGGACGATGTCGGACGTGTCCTCTCGTGACACCCCAAATCGCATCACGGAACCTCTGGGCGGTGATGAGACGTACTGCATGAAAGATTTGTTCCAAACCTGGGGGCTCCCCACTCGGTTCCACGAAAACATGTCCCAAGCGTGGCGGTGCAAGCTCGTGCCCATGACGAGCGACAGCGCGACGCAACGGACGTTGACGTGCGAAGGCGTACCTTTCCTGGCGCCCGTGGAACTGGCGCAAGGCGTGTTCGACGCAATGCGCAGCGACGCGGTTGCACAATCGGAAACTCACGGCGGCGGTGGCGATGATGCGTGTGTCGATTTTGTACCGAAAGAGGTACCCGGTACAGTCGGAGCCGCCGAGGAAACAGAGCGCGTCGCCCGAAATGCCGGACACGTCTCAACAACCGCCCCGGTTCCGGACTGCGTTTCCTGGGCGTGCGATTCAACATGGAGTAGCTTCGCTCGCCCGAAAGTCGCCATGGTCGGCGGGTGGGGCGCGCCTGGGAGCCATTTGTTGAGCGAACGCCACATGCGCATGGTCAGTTCGTTCGCGGAAGTGGTGGACGGCGAGGAACCCCTGAACCTTCAGATGTTCCACCGAAACGACGGCGAAGCCGTACCGGTGCTTCCGACGCACATGAAGTGGCCTCTTCCCGAGTTCTTCGACACGCAGGCGTCGGCGACGGTGCAAGCGGCGCTGGCGAACGTCGAGGCGAAGAAAGTTTTGGAGTTAAAAACAGAGACGCAAAAGCAAGCGAAAGAAAAACCAAAAGAAAATCCGGAAGCGCGACCCGCTCTTCCCGCGCAAGGCGCCAGTGCACGTGTCGGCGGCGTGGGCGTCCCTCTTGACATGGCCACGCGGCTATCCGCGCAAGGCGCGCTGACGTGGTGGCACCTGGATGATTGCGGCGAGTTTGTGTTCCAGGTGGGTTTGCCCGTGGATCCGGAAACCGAAAAACGCAAAAACGCAAAAAAAGACCCGCCCCGCGTGTTACTCGGCCCGAACGGAAACCCCGTGGTGAAGTTGTTTATATTCGCGAAAAAAAGCGACTACGAGTGGATCGCACAGGACACCGTGATGAACCGCACGGCGAAACAGTCCGCCCTGGATCTTTTCGACACCCCGGGTCATTACGTTCCGGGCAACGACGAGTTGGCGGGGCCGTACGACGCCGAACCGCTGACGGATTGTTTTCGAGACGAAGAAAAACCTTTCAAGGAAAACCGCGACGAGCCTGACGACCAACAACCTGGTGAAAAAAATACCTCACCCACCACACCTCACCAACAACCCGGTGAAAAAAACAAAACACCCGGTTCCCCGCGTTTGCCTGTTTTCTACGTCGCGCCCCTTGAAGCGGGTGGCCCGCCGTTACTCTCCCCGCCGAACCTCATGCACTGCGTGTTGACCGTCCGGGACTGCGTGATGGTGGAGGAGCGGCGGGTATCGTTGTTGTTTCTCGACGAAGTGGAGTACTTCCGCAAACGCGCCGCGAAATGGTGCGAGCCGCCGGTGCAGTACCGGTTCGTTCGCGAGGATTTGCTGGACCCTGATTTGTGTTACGCGGGCGCCGTGTTGCCGCTACTGAACACGTTTCGAGACGCAAAGGCGAAGCTTTTGGAGCACACTGTACCGTCCGGCGGGGCGGTACTGGAGGAGGAATCAATGATAGCGATCGAAACGATTGTCCAGCGATCGATAAACTCCTTGACTGTTTTGTGTAACGAAGCCAACGGGTACGCGCTTGCGAGTGACACCCGAGCCGCGATCGAGGTTGAGATTGCGGAGCACAACGACTGGGTACGAACGCGTGGTGACGCATTCCGCGCGGGGTCGTCGTACGACGACGCGCCGCGCGCTGATGCGAATCGCGCGGCGACGCGACAAATGACAATAGAGGGTGTCGGCAACGCGCACCGGATTCACGGAGCACACGGAACCAGTGCCCCAACAAAAACCTGCGCGTGCGCGGTGGTGCACGAGCGCGGCAAGCCGCGATGGGGCCCTGCCAGGGCGACCGTGGAGGAAACCGTGGCGGATCGGAAAACCATGCGAAACGCGATTAAGGATGGGAAACTCGACGAGCTGCTGCGACGGTACCGAAGTTGATAACCGAGGTGTGATATTTTAAGTGACTCCTGGTCTGTTACAGGTCACCACTACCGTCAAGCCCTTTTTACGAACGTTGCGCACTTCGGGTGAGACGAACCGTAAACCAGGGCTACCTGTGTGTTTCCATTATAATTAGTACATTAAATAAACAACGTGTGCGCACCTCCCTCACTACCAATACCTTTCCCTCGGCGGCGACAAACCCAGCGACAGCCTTTTCGCGTTGAACGACGTCGTCTCTTCCTCGGCGCGAAAGAAATCTTCGAGCGCTTGGGAAATTAAAAAACGTTCGCCCACCATTCCCGCGTGGCACGCGTTCGGGACATGCACGTACTGCGCCCTGGGGGCGGCTCGTCTCATTTCTTCCATGGCATATTTGCGAACGGTGACATCTTTGCCTCCCGTCACGAGTAAAAGCGGTATCTCTCGTCGGTCCAGAAGGGCCAGCACGTCAAGCGCGCTGTGTTTCTGTCCCGAGGTTAGCATTTTTAAATAAGCCCCCGGGTGTACCCTGGTGAGGTGCGCGTAAAAAGGCTTGAATTCAGGGTAGGACACCCTTAGCACGCCTAACACGCGGGCTAGGGTGTGTGCGTACCACGAGAACCAGTACGTGAGTGTGAACAACAGGCGCCACGCAACGGCAAACACGGTTGGAAACGCATCCATCGCCCGCGCCGCGACGTTCGCAAAAACATTGAACCCGCAAAACACCGAACTCATGCAGTGCCGCACCGTTCCCAACACCAGCGCCGCGCCTTTGACGTACTGCGCGTGCGTTCGGCACCACTCCAGGGCGACTTGGCACCCCAGCGAGTACGCCACCAGGGTTATCTTGGTGGTATCCGCCAGGCCTCTGCGGTGCACGTCGAGAAGCACGGTTTCCAGGTCATCCGCTAAGGATTGAATCGACACGGCTGATACCAATAACCGAAAGTGTCAGTCTTGTGTGGGAACACTGTCAGTGGAGAGTGTGAATGGGAAAGGCCCTCACCACGAAAATCGTGCGGGTCCCCGGAATTACCGTGCCCGAGCAAATCCCACCGCAGCAACGCGCGGTTGTCGCGCACCAAACACCGCGCGTCGCGTTCCGTGCCGAACAACAACCCGTCCCACTGGAACTGGTCGTTGCTAAGGCCGTTACACAAAACGGTCACTGGGGCTTTTCCTGTTGTTTGAATGTTTGCCTGTATCGGTCGCAACAACGACCACGCGATCCAGGCGCCGTCCGAGCGCGACCGCACGCGGCCGCCGATTTCTTCGTGCCGGTTGGTTTCCGTGGTTGTGTTTTTCGGTTTCGGTGGGGTGCTTTTCAATTGGCCATCGATTCTCGGTCCGGTCCTTGGTGTGTTGTTTCGGTCAGCATCACCCCTCGCTGCGTTGTCCCGGCCGGCCGCCCCGAACCCGACCCCACTCGGTTTCGTCACCGGAGACAACGGGGACAACGCCTCGTCCGCCCCAACCACCGCCGCCTCGGCGTCGTCGTCGTCCTCACCGTCACCCAGAAGTTGTTTCTGTTTGCTGCCTGCCCGGTTCCTGCCGCTTCGCCGCGGCAGTCTCGGTTTCACGGGCGATTCTTGCGGAGACGCCGGGTGCGTGGAAGGCGCGCGCCGCATTTCCTTGGGAATCGGCCATGGCGTGGGAGAGGAAACCCCCGCGTGGTCGTCCGGGGTTTTCGGCTTCCGAATGGTGCGGCCCATGGCCGGGACGCGACCCTGGGACGCGAAAAGTGAACGCATTGGTGCCTCTGGGAGCGCACGAAACCGAAATGCCCGAAGCGGTTGCGCGAATCAAAAACGCAAACGTTATTGGGAGACCAGCATGTGCTCGTCGCCACGGACGTTCGCGCGGCACCGCACACCTCGGCGCGCTGGAGGGCGCCGGCGCGAGTTTAGGGTTTCACGATGCCCGTGTATCCCTCCAGAACCCTGCCGTCCAAATCAAAGAGCGCTTCCGCGCTTCTCGGAACGCGACGGCCGATGATGAGCGACATGTCGGCTGGCATTTCTCGGATCGACAAACCTTCGTCTCCGCCTGGCGCGGTGACCGCCAAGCGGCTGGTGAGAAAGGTCACCAGCCGCAAGAAAGGTTTGGGGCTGGGAAGTCGGTCCAAAACGAGCTCGCCTGACCGCGGTTTTACCGAACCCGCGGGTGACCCGGCGACCCCCACGTCCCAGTACGGCGCGCGACAAAGATCCGAATCGAGACACACGCTCGGCACCAGCAGTGAATCTCCAAACCGAGATTCGCCGACTGACTGGAAAAATTTAGCAAACGACGTAGTCACGCCAAACGGCACCGCCCCGTACTCGCCATCAGCAGCGGCTACTGTTCAGGCGATGCGCACCGCGTTACGCGACGCATCCGAGCGATTGCGAGAGCAAGACGCAATCGTGACGCAGAGTTTACACGCCGGTGCCATGGTAAAGGTTGAGCGCGACGCGCTCTGCGCACAGAGGGACGAGTTAGCCGAGTTGAACGCTTCGCTTCGGGACCGAATCGTTTCGATTGATGCTGATTTAGTCGGCGCGCGAAGTGACACAGCAGGCGCACAGAGCGATGCTCGGTACGCGCTAGCGGAAGCTTCCAAGGCGAAAACCGAGTTGCGAGCGTTGATGGACACGCAAAGGGAAACCGCGAGCAATACGGAAAACCGACACGCGAAGGAACTGGAGCGAGCCACGAGGGACGCCGAATCGGGCAAGGCGGAGGCGCGCGGCGAGGCGCGACGGTTGGTGGAAGAGTCGTCAGGTCGCGTGGAGGACGCGAACCGCCGTGCTGAAGAAAACACGCAAATCTTCAAACGGGACGCGGACAACGCGCGAGTTGAGTTGGCGCGTTTGCGGGAAGACGCCGACGAAAAAGTCCGCGAAATGACTCGGCGGTGCGACGAGAAAATAAAACTCGCCACCAGGGAAACGGACGGGTATCGCAACGAAGCCAACCGAATTAAACAAGAGGTGGAAACGGGTAAAGTCACATCAGCGCAACTGGTTAGAGAGAACGAGTGGCGAACACGCGCGGCGAACGAAGCGGAGGAGTCAAAAGCGGCGGCGCTCGCGACGTTCGAGCGCGACGTGCGCGACGCGAAAGAAAACGAGTTTCTGGCAAACGAGAAAAACGAACGCGTCACGAAAGAGTTGCGGTGCGTGCAGGGCGTTTGCGAGTCTTTGCGTTTGGATTTGAAAAAAATGGATTTCGAGCACAGACGGAAGGGAAAAGCGGCGGGCGATTTCGTCAAGGCGGTGGAGGCGAAGCTTTTACAAATAGAAGCCGACGGCCCGGCGCGGACCGCGGCGCGAAACTCGAAACTGGAAACCGAAAAGTATAAAGCCGAAAACGACTTGTTGCGGGAAAAACTGGACGCGACGCGGGATAGCATCAGTCGCCAAATGCAGAGTGACGTGACGCAAAGAAGGGAACTGGAAGACCTGCTACTCGTGGAGAAAGCATCTGTCAGCGCTACTGTGCTTAAAAACGAAGAGTTGAAGCACGAGCTTACGCGTTGGCAAACCGCGGTTGGCGAACGCGACGCCGCGATTGACGCTTTGCGCGTGTCGGTGCGGGACGGCGAGATGGACGTAGAAAAGTTCCGCATCGAGGCGCTTGAACAACGAAGGCTGCAGGTCACCGCCACCGCGAAAGCACAAGTCGCACTGGAAACGTACCGAACGAACGAAATTAAGGGAATTCCGGGTCGTATCCGCAAACAGTCGGAATCGACTTTTTATTCTGTCAGCGTTCCGGGAACGCCGGCGGCCGGGTACGAAACGCCGGCGCGACAAAACCAAAACTATTCCCGGGAAAATTCTTTAGCGCGAAACGTTTCGTCCTCGCCGTTGCGCCGTACGGAAGCGGAAACACAGCATCCCAGTTTGAACAGGACGCCGACGTGTGAAGTTGGGGAGGCGACACGTGCGGGAGTTGATGCTTTCGTCAAGACGCAACCGAGGGAAGGGTGGTGAGAGTGGGGGGGTGCTATTGTTAACCCTATTCTCAGCAGCTTGATTCGTTTTGTTAACTCGCGCCTGCGGGCAGGCACGGCGCGCCGTTCTCTTTCGCCCATGCCTCGACGTCGTCGTGTCCCGCGTGCGTCGCGACCGCGCGCGACAGCTCGTTCCAAGGCGCGCCCTTTCGCGCGCAACCACTTCAGCACCTCGAGGTGACCGCCCTTCGCCGTCCCAACGCACGCCATCTCGTCCCACGGGCAGCCGTTCGCGCGCAGCCACTGCAGCGCCTCGAGGTGCCCGCCCTCCGCTGCCCACGCGCAAGTCCCCTCGTCCCACGGGCAGCCGTTCGCGCGCGCCCACTGCAGCACCTCGAGAATCCCGCTGTGCGCCGCCATCGCGCATGTTTCCCTGTCCCACGGGCAGCCGTTAGCGCGCGCCCACTGCAGCACCTCGAGGTGCCCGCCCTCCACCGCCGCAGCGCACGTCCCCTCGTCCCACGGGCAGCCGTTCGCGCGCAACCACTGAAGTATCTCGAAGTGGCCGCCCCTTGCCGCAACTGCGCACGTGCTCCAGTTCCACAGTGTGTTGTTCGCGCGCAACCACTGCAGCACCTCGAAATGCCCACCCTCCGCCGCGAATGTGCACGTACACCCTTCCCACGGACAGCCGTTCGCGCGCAACCACCTCAGCATCTCGAGGTCACCGAGCGACGCTGCTGCCGCGCTCGTTTCCCCGTCCCACGGACAGCCATGCGCGCGCAACCACTGTAGCACATCGAAGTGCCCGCCGACCGCCGCTGCCGCGCACGTGCTCTCGTCCCACGGCCAGCCGATCTCACGCAACAGCTTCAACTTCTCGAGTTTTCCGCTCCTCGCCGCCGCGTGGCACAGGTATGCACGCGGCAGTATACCTCTCCGTAGCAGACGCTCCACCGCGCTTACACATCCACTATTCGCGGCACTCTCTCCAATAAGCTCCTTAAACCGAAGCCCTGTTCCTGCCACCGCGTTGCGCATCGCGCGGCTCACCGATGGGAGCCGCGCGAGGTCTGCGGGATCGTCGAAATACTCAGTTCTGAGAATGTGGGTGACGACTAAATGGTCGGGAAGACCGGGGATAGCTTCTTGCGGGTCGATCTGGTGCGCGGTCGCGTTGGGCTTCTTGTACGTGCAACGCGCTTTGTGGTCGGCCCAGTCCCCACTCCTTGCTGCAGTAGCACACCAGCTTGCACGCGCACTGCTTACAGTTGGCCCCCTCTGTAGATCGGACCGCACCGCACTTCGCGCAGTCAGCTCCCTTGAAGAGCATCTCGTTCAACGCACGCTCCGCGTGTGAAACGGTATCACCTTCCGTGGCAGTATCAGCAGCACGTGGCGCGCTGGAGGACATCACAGTCGGGGTAGGTCGTGTGCTCGGCGCCGTGTGGCGCGCGTCGTTGTGTCTCCCTTCTCTCCTTCGCGCGAGATCTCCCGGCGGACGAAAACAGATTTCCCAGTCAACAACGGCAGCATTCAACCTGCGATCTCATTGGCCAAGAGACCAGCCGAAAAAGGAAGAAAGAGGGCGGATAACTCGGGGGCACACTCCCACAATCGTCGCGCCCCCCACGCGCCCCCCCCCCCCCCCCCCCCCCCCCCCCCCCCCCCCCCCCCCCCCCCCCCCCCCCCCCCCCGATCGGCATGGCCACCACCTCCGCGGTCGCCGTCTCCGCCGCCTCCGCGTTCGCCGGTTCCGCGCTTTCTAACCGCCGCGTCGTGAAACCCGTCCGCGCCTCTCGCGTGGTACCGCGCGCCTCCGCTTCCGGTTCCGACGAAAAGGATGCACCCTTCGACGCGAGGGCGTTCCGTCGCGAGCTGAGCAAGAGCCCAAAGTACAACCGGAGTTTCAAAAAAGACGAGGAGAGCGCTGATGCGATGGAAACCGCTGGGATTGGGATGGTGAGCAAGGGCGGCCTCGTGGCGCAGATGCGGGTGGAGAACTTCACGCACGTCAAAGACGACGTGACCTTGAAACTGGCGGATGCGTACGGGTTCTGCTGGGGCGTGGAAAGAGCCGTGCAGATGGCGTACGAAGCGCGGAAGCAGTACCCACACGAACAGATTCACATCACGAACGAAATCATTCACAACCCCACGGTGAACAAACGTCTGGAGGACATGGGGGTTAAGTTCATCGCGGAGACGAAGGATGGGAAAGATTTCTCGGGGGTGAAGGACGGCGAGGTTGTTATTTTGCCCGCCTTCGGCGCGAGCGTCCACGAAATGAAGCTCCTCGCGGAGAAAGGCGTGTCCATCGTGGACACCACGTGCCCGTGGGTGAGCAAAGTATGGAACGCGGTGGATTCGCACAAGAAAAAGGAGTTCACCTCCATCATCCACGGCAAGTGGGCGCACGAGGAAACCGTCGCCACGGTCAGCTTCGCCGGCGTATACCTCGTCGTGAAAGACCTGGCGGAAGCGGAGTACGTGTGTGACTACATCCTGAACGGCGGTGATAAAGCCGCGTTTATGAAAAAGTTTGATAACGCGCACTCCAAGGGGTTCGACCCGGAAACCGATTTGATTGGGCTGGGGATCGCGAACCAAACCACCATGCTAAAAGGCGAAACCGAGATGATCGGCAAGGTGCGCGCCGGGGCTTTCCCAAATCCAGGCCCGACTACTCTGACTGTTTGCTCATACACATTACGAAGTACACCCATACTCGAGACTCAACACTGACCTTTTTCTTTTCACGCGCGTCAGCTTCTTGAAAAAACCATGATGGCCAAGTACGGCGTGTTGGAGTTGAACGACCATTACAAAAACGCGGGTGATACGATTTGCGACGCTACGCAGGAGCGCCAGGACGCGATGTACAAGCTCGTGGAGGAGAAGCCGGATTTGATGTTAGTCATCGGCGGGTTCAACTCCTCGAACACCCAACACTTGCAGGAGATCTCGGAGGACGCCGGCATCGTGTCGTACTGGGTCGACACCCCCGATCGCGTCGACACTTCAAACGTCATCGTCTGGCGCACCGCGCACGGCGAGCTCATCACCACCAAGGACTGGCTGCCCGCCGGGGACATCACCATCGGTGTGACGTCTGGGGCGTCGACCCCCGATAAGGTTGTGGAGGATGTGATTGATTTGATTTTCCAAACCAAGGCGGCGATGAAGGCGGCGGTCGCGGCGTAAACTTGCGCGATTGTTAGAATTGGAATAAACCGGCGAGAAAGAAAGACACGTATGTTGTATATGAAACCACGATATAAACGAGAATTAAGAGCCGCACGCATAGTGGTGTACTACGTCTGGTATTGCTCTCTTCGCGGCCACGCGGTGTGACTGCGTGATTGCACGCGGTCCGCGTGAGAAAGAGTTCATACTCGTGATGAAACTTCTGAAAATTGGGCCGCGTGTGACTGAGCGCTTTTTGGCGAAGCGTCGCTTCTGCGCCTCGGCGCCAGGTTCTCACTGTTGGATACGCGTGGACGCCGCGCCGAGCGCTCGGGTCGTAGCGTCGGTCGTGGCCACGCCTTGCGGCTGGAGCATGGGAGTGATGCTGGCGAGCGGGATCACCGGCGTGGTGCCGTCGGCGGTGGTTCGACGACCGACTAGATCGTCACCGTCAGCACTTAGGTTACGTCACGCGGCGTGCGCGCGGGTGGTGCCGCGGTACGCGCTCGCGACCTCACCGACGGTCGCGTTGCTCGTTCGCTTCGATGCGATTGGGTTACGCCGACGCGCTGGAGTGATCCCTGGGGCGTTCGCGCCCGGAACCACCACACCCGGCGCGGTACGGTGGCATTGGTGGCGTGAAAAAGCGGACGTCCTCGACCCGAAGACGGGCGGGCCGTCCTCGCGCGGCGCCGCGCAAACCGTTTGGGCAGCGAGCGCTGCGTTCACCGCACCCGCGACTGACGACGAGTCCGAGAAACGTAAATGGATCCAAACCTTGCTCAAAACGGGGCCTCTCGCGCCTGGGTACGTTCGGTGGCGGCCGCGACGGGACACGTGGTACCGTACCACTGAAACTCGTCCTGGGGAAGCATGTCACATTCCGCCCCGACGATACCTCTCCCCAACCCACCCGGACCACAACCGCTGACCATCCCCAATCCACGCACACCCGCACTCGACTCGCAACAAAACAGGCTCACGCTGTCGGAGAGAGCGCACGTCGCGGGCGTGGTGCTGACGGTACGTCCCGACCGCTCGCGTTCCTTTCCCGCCCAATTGCAGAGGGTTCAACGTGAAAGGAGACAGACAGTTTTTCGACTTTTTAAGGAGTTTTGGGTTTAGTTTTTTGCCTCGGCTTGCGACTAACCTCACTCTTCAATCACCTCCCTCGTGCTCAGGCCGCCACGCTCGTCATGACCTGCGTCACGATCGTGGCGTGGACACTCGGGGGTGAAGTTTTGGCGTCGCGACTCGGCGCGGCGACCCTACAGGCGCACGTTTTGCTCGTCGCCGAGACGTGCGCGCGGTCGTTCTTCGGCCCCGCGTCGCGGTCGCGTTCGTTCGTTGCCGACCCTCGCGCGCCGCACGTGCGACGCGAGCGACGCGCGTCGAGGGACGCCTCGGCTTTCCTGGTGCTTGACGTCTGGCTCCTTTGTTTCGCGGCGCTGCACACGGCGAGCCTTTGCGGCGCGGTACGGTTCGCGGATCCAAATTTCGCCACATCCCTGGCGGTCAGCTGGCCGCTCGCGATTTGCAACTGGATCGGGCGTCTCGCGAGCGAAACGCGGGTACACATCTTCGACGACGTCGCCGTGGCGGTGGCGCGGAAGGAAACAACCGCGATGCGAAGAGCTACGCGGGCGCGGCGCCTCGGAGGAAGCCCGGCGCCGAAAGGTAAGGGCCTTTCCCAATCACCACGTTCCGCCTCTGCGATTGCCCATACTCGTACCAGAAGGGACGGATATACCGCTGACTGTTTGTCCATACATCGCGATGTACAAGATTGACACTTTTTTTTGCACTCAAAGGAGGGCCGCCGCCGCCGGACGCCGGGCCGTTGCGCAGAATTCGGTACGCAAGCGCGCTGACCGTGGAGCAGTGGCGGGAAGCGGCGATTTGCGGCAGCGCGCGTTTTTTCCGGCGAGTCACCGCGGTGTGCTGCGTTTTCGACTGGCTGGTCCTGGCGGGCATGTGGACCGCGCTCGGGGTTGTGGGTGTTGGCGGTTCGTTTTCACAAGCCGCGTTGTTGCCGCTCGCGGCGTGTCTTTTCCTGGATGCCGCGCGACTCGCCGCGCAGCTCACGCACTCGCGGCTGTTAGTCGCGGCGAGAAGCCACGCCGCGGAGCCTGATGCGGCGTCGCCTTTTGCCAAGGCGTCGCCCGACGCAACCGCGCTCGGCTTCAATCCCTTTGTCAATATCAAAGCGCTTCCCGCGGGCATGACCGCCCGGCTCACCAGGGCGACGTACGCCCTGAACGTGTGGAACGTAGCGCTCACTGCGGTGGCGGTGGTGTTGGTTGGCAACATGCCTGGCGGCGCTGTTACGTCCGGACCGTCCGCTTCCTTCACGGCTTCCTTGATAGCAGTCGCCAGGGTCGTCGCGTCCGCGCGGTTCCTAAGGCTCGTCACCGAAACCGCGTACCTCAGCGCGGCGCTGCTCACCGTGGTGGACCGGCCCGTGATTGTCACGCCGGGCGCGCCTCACGCCAACGACGTCGTGACGTCCCTGAAGCTCGATTTGCACGACCTCGGCGTGGACGGGGACCTTGCCGGTGCCGTTGCGGAAAGACTGGCCGCCGCACGGGCGCTGGCGTCACGGCTAAGCAACGGATTTTCAAAGGATGGCGCGTTCCCGGGAACGGCGTTCCCGTTACACTCGGCGCTTGGATCGAGCGAAACAGTGGTAAAGGAGGAGCTCCAGTCCCCCGCGGCGATGACCCTTCCCGAGTTCACCGAAGCGATTTCCCCCGGTCTGCGCGGGTACCTCGTTGGCGCCAGAGCCGAGTCCGCCGCGGCGAAGGTGTTCCACGAGATGACCGGAGGCGGGGATATCGGAACCACGGAATCCGTCGGGCTGGCGGATATCCAGCGGTGGCTCGCGTATCAGCCTTCCCTGCGGTCCAGCTCGGGCAAAGCGCTTCCCCCCGGGAGCTCGGTGAAGGAGGGAACAAGCAACGCGAACACGAGTGACGTGGAGGTGGAAATCCGGTGGCGCAGATCGGTGCAGCGGGTGTTGCTCCGGCTGGTGCGGCGGGCGGAGTTCGGCAGGGGGAGGCAACGGGCGGCGTCGCGCGGCGGAGGCGTGAACGGAGGAGGGATGATCGACGGCGCTACCGACGCCGGCGCTTCCGGGGTTGTTTCCTCCGACGCGAACGCGTCATCTGTGGTACCCACGCGCGGACTGCGCCTTTTATCCCTGGAAGGCGGCGGAATCAAGGGTCTGGCGCTGATTTGGCAGTTGCGCGCGCTGGAGCGCGCCGCGGGAAGGCCGATGCACGAGCTGTTCGATTTGATTGGCGGCGTCAGCACCGGTGGAATAATCGCCCTCGGGTTAGCCAGGTACGTATTGCGCGTTTCCCAAATCCTGCCGACTGTTTTACCGAAGCTGGTAACTGTTGTCCATACATCGCGATATACATGACTGACACTTCTTTTTATTTATCCCAGGGGGGTGTCTCTCCTTGAGCTTGAGAAGATGTACCACGACATCGGCCGCGACGTTTTCGGAAGCCAAAGCGCGGTGCGAAGGTTGCTGAAAGGCAACGCCGCGGACAACACTGCAATCCGGAACCTTTTACTGGAGTACCTCGGTGACCTCCCCATGCTGGACGCCCCCGATCAGCTCGTCCGGTGCTTCGTGGTGTCCACGCAGCAAACGGAACGGCTAGAAGTGCGGCTGCTGAGGTACGTATTTTGTTTCCCAGCGAATCCAAAGACTGTTTGCCCATACTCGTGCCAGAAGGGACTATTACCTCTGCCCTGACTGTTTGTCCATACATCGCGATATACAAAACTGACACTTTCTTTTCTTTCCAAAGGACATACCGCAAAAAAGAACCAAACGCGGGCCGCGACGCGCACGAGGGCTGGCGGCAGTGGGAAGCCGGGATGGCCACGTCCTCCGCGCCGACGGTTTTCCCCCCGTTCGTCAGGGAGAACGTGGGTGTGCTGGTGAACGAGGCGCCGGGTGTGACTGCAGTGTCTGACGGATCTACCAAGGCTACCGAGGGATCTACCAAGGATTCTTTGTCCGACCCTACCAACCGCTCCGGAATTTCCGTTTCGGTTGCAAAGAACACGCGGGGTTCATCGCGGAAAGAAAAGAAACAAAAAGACTCGGTTCCGCGACAAGTGTTCATCGATGGCGCGCTGAGCGGGTACAACAACCCTTCGTCGTTAGTGCTGAACGAGGGGCTTGATCTCGCGGAGCCCGGGCAGCAAATCGACGTGTTGTTATCGCTCGGGTGCGGCGAGGTCACGGGCGGCGCGAGCGGCGAGTCCGAAAACGGCGACCGCGGGCTGGTGTTTTGGCTCGGGCAGGTTGTGAACCTCGCGTTCGATGTGGAGCTTCAAGAAGCGCACGTGGCGAGTTTAATTTCGCGGTTCTCGCCGCAAACCATGCACGTCCGTTTAAACCCGCCAACTGGGGGGGTTTCCCTAACCGAACACCGCCCTGAAGTGTTACAACGCATGGAGGTGGACACGGCGCAGTACCTCGCGGAAAACAGGTACGTGTTGTATTTCACCAAATCCCGCCGGCTGTTTTGCCGATTGTCCGCCCGCAATTACGGTTTACTACATACAGCACAAGTGCACTGTTTGCCTTATATGGCACTTGGTGCCACTCGCGACTGACCCTTTTCCTTTCCAAAAACAGGATGGTCTTCGCGGACGTTGCCGCCGCGCTCGTGGATAACCGTGGGTTCGCGGAAGTACACGCCGCGCCTTCCACGCCTTGGGACCACCCCGGGTATTTCGAAACCGGGTTCGGCAGTAACACAGACGCGCTGCTCGCGAGCATGGGCGGCGACACCAAGTTCGGCGGGGCGGGGGCGATGATGAACGGAATGAGCGGAAATTCTACTTCACAAAATGCATCCGGAAAAAACGAAATGTACGACAAGGCGTTTTCCGCGTTTGAAGGGTTCCGGAACCCTGGTAACTCTTTCGGTGGTGGAAAAAACGGTAACGCTAACACGCGAAGTGGCACAGGAGGCAGTGTTACGGTCCGAAAAGGCCCTCAGGACTGGGGCAAAAATGGTTCAGAAAGACGCGTGAAATCAGCGCCGGTCGCGCCGGGACTGGATCGGTTCCCTTCCTTTCCGGGGCCCGGCACCGCGCGGTCGGCGGCGGCGGCGGAACGAAGGGCCGCCGCGGCGAAGGCTTTCGCGGAGCAGAGGAACGAGAGCTCCAATTGGGTGCGTTTCTTCTGGGGAAAGGAGTCACCGCCAGCGCCCGCGACCGCGAATGACGACTTGGGGGAAACCGAAGAAACGCAGCCCCTACGCGAACAGGTCGCGCTGGGCGAGGTGCCTGATGTTGATTTGACGACGGAGAAAACGCAAGATGAATCAGAATTGTCCAAAACGTCGGTAGTGTCCGTGGTTGAAACTGTGACTCCGCGCCTGGGGTGGTCCTCCCTAGGGGAACAAATACGCGTGCAGTCCGTTTCCGTCAAGTCTTGGCTGGACGGAAGCGGAGCCGAGTTCGTGGCGGGGTGGGACGACGACGACGCGGGGAAGGGGATTTCACGAAAAAAAAACGGAGACGACGACGAAGCGCCTCCACAGAAAACATCAGCCCGAACGCGATGAGCTTTTGGGAAGTTGAACAAAGATTGTTCCGCACCGGCGCACGGCCCGCGGAAGTTCCCCACGGACGCGCACGCGTTTGTGTTCTCCACTTAGCCTAACTTAAGTTAATATTACTATAGATATTGCTTTCTATTCCGCGTAACCAGCAGCACAGCACCACATTACCTCACTCCTCTTCGTTTTCTGTCTGCGCTGCTTTGGGAGACACGATCGTGGCGGTTGGCAGGCCACCCGGCACCGGCCGCCGCCACCGCGTGGCGCCCGTGGAGGCGTCCCAGTAATACTTTTTCTTGGATTGCGCATCCGTGAGTTCCCTCCACGGGGCAGGGAGGGTAGGGCCGTTGGGAAGCACCTCGCCAGGGACGATTTGCAACCCCGCGCCCTGCAACGCCGTTGGTTCGTGCCACTGCGCCACCCCGGTGTGTTTGTCGAAGAAGTATCGCGTCCCATCCGGGGCGACCGCGGCGCCCCAGTTTTTGTCCGCCTCGAGAAGTTTCGCGCGTTGCGCCGCGACCTCCGGGCCGGGAAAAGGCGCACAAGTGCCCGCCTGAGACTGCTCCGCGATGCGACGCGCCTGCGCAATGAGCGCGGCGAAGTCGGGAATCGCATCCTCGGCGGACATCGCGACGAGAAGCGCGCGGCGGTGTGATGATGAGGGGAACTTTTGGCAAACGAACTGCTTTTCGCGAACTTTTTCGATTTTTTCAGTTTTCGACAGCGAGTCGATCTTCGTCGTCGATCTTGGATAACCTCTTGCCTCGGTAACCTCTTCACAGCTGCGCGCACTGCTTGACGATTCGTGTCGTGCATCGCATCGTCGTAGCGAGACGCGATGCTTCGCCACGCGGTGACTTGCGCGATGCGCCGCCTTGCCACGCCCAGCGGATCGGGAGTCAGGGCGTTTGCAGGGCACGACGCCCGTTGGCGCGCCGCTTTCTCCAGCGAGGGCAAGGACGACGAGGACGGCAAGGCGGAGGGCGATTTGCCGAGCGGGGTGGAGACCGCGGGTGACACGGCCGCCGAGGCCACCGACAGCATGGACACGAGCGCTGAGTCTGGGGAGGACGATTGGGAGCTCCCGTCCACGTCCGAGGACCCTGAGACTGATGCGGGCGCGGTTGGGGATGTGCCCGCCTCATCCGGGCTCACGGGCGCGACGTTCGAATCGATCGAGCTGAGTTCCAAAACCCCGGGTGGCACGGACGTGCGAATGGTCGCGGTGCGGCCGCTCGTGCTCGCGGACGAGTCCTTGATGGAAAAAGAAGGGTGGCTTTATGACATGTCCGAGCAAGGCCACACCATCCACGATAACCCTAACATCCGGAACGCGCATTTAAGCGACCGCACGAAAACGAAAATGTACATGATGCACCTGAAGGACCCTTCCACGTGGGGCGTGCCCCAGCTGGCGGAGCAGTACCGAGTCCGACAGCAAAGGGTGATGGCTATTCTGGCGCTTAAAAAGATACAACAGGTTCACTTGAACGCGCAAAAACAGACGTTTCCGCATTTAGAAGCGGCGTGGGAAGAGTTGCACGGCAGCGAGGACCGCGGGACGGGCGAGAAGCACGTCCGGATCGTCCCCGAGCTCCCGAAGTTCCAGGTCGTGCACGCGGACACCACCCAGGAGGAACTCGATTTGATCTTGCCGAAGTTCGTAAGTTCCGAGGATAGGGCGGAAAAAGAAGAACGGGTTTTAGTCAGGCAGTTCAAAGACGCGCTGGCGTACAACATGAAGGAAACGGCGCCTTCGCTGAACCGCACGGGTACGTATTTCCCAATCACCACACACCGCCTCCCTGCTCGGCGCGATTACCACGACTGTTTACTCATACGTACTGGTACCTGTTCCTATGGCAACAGTTACGAAGTCATAAATACTGGTAACTCTTACCAGTACTGTGGTAAATTGACACAGTACTGTGCCAATTTACCAGAGGTCACACCCCGGTACCCTGTCCAATCCCGGATATACACGTCACGACCGACTGACACTTTCTTGTTAATCGTGCCAGGACGACTGCGCCGGCCGCCCTCGCGGCCGATCGGCGGGTGGGGATTGATGGTGGTGCCGATGGTGGAGAGCAATTCGAAGAAAACGCACGCCAGGGCGAAACGGGAGGGGTGGACGGTACAAGCGGACGCGCCCTTCGTGGCGTACCCCGACGGCACGAAACGCGAAATCAACGACGACGAAAAGGTGATGTTCGCGCGGCGCAGAAATCGACCCGTCAGGAAAACGAAACTGTAGAGTTTTAATCGAATTCTTTCGTCCGCGCTCTCCTACTTCTATACCCTCTATACCCTCGTTTCTCTCCCAATAACTACGCGTGCGTCGGGAACGGCGCTTGCATGAACTCGAACAGCGTTTTGGCTTGTCTTTGATCTCCCAAAATGACAGACAATTCGTCTTTCGAGAGGTACGTCAAATCCGCCAAAGTCTCGCACCTATCCAACACCCGGCGGTAGTTCCCGTCCGTGATTCCGGGAAGACGCCTCAGCACGTCGATTGCGGCTTGGTTGAATGGCGTTTCCGTGGGAGGTGCGGGTAATAAACCTACGGAGTTGTTCCCGGCAAGAATCGAACCTCCGGCGGTAGTACCGCCAGTCGTAACGCCTACGCTTTGCGGCACACCGACCGCCACCGCCGCCGCCACCGTGGGTTCGGGCTCCGCGATTTTCATTGAACGGAACATCTCCGCGGTGGCGTGTAGCGAGCGCGACCACAGCAGGCGCAGTCTTGGAAAAGCGAGCACCAGCAAGCACAGCCTACTTTGCGTCGACGTCACCGTTATGTCTGAAGACAAATCCCCAAGGCTTTGCAGCCCAAAGGCTTTTTCTTTATCGAACTCGATTAAAAGAATCGGGATTTTGTAGTGCTTCAGCATTTGCGACGCTTGGTTGTAAAGGCGCCCGCTTTGCAGCGACGAGACCAAATCCGGAATCGCCTTCCTCTCAACGCACACGTCGGGCGAAAGCACGTAATCGCCAACCTCGATCGTGGCGGGTTTCAACACAAACCCGCTTTGGTGCAGAATCGAGGGTAACGAGGACATAAACTCGCGCACGTCCACCACCAGGTGGAGTTTCGATTCGCTTCCTGACGTGGCGGATAACTGCCCGCCTCGCCGGCGGGTGTTGAGCGCCGCGTCCGCGTCGTCGTCCCGGCGTTTAGGCTCCAGCTGAGGCAACGGCAGGGACTGCGGCGTACTGGCGTGGTGTAAACCACTGAAAGAACCGAACAACGCCTTTGGGCGCTCAAACCCGTCCACGGTAAGCAAACCTTCCGCGTGCGCGCCGTGCGGCAGACGAACGCCGGGTCCGAGGCGCGTGACACCGTCGTCCAAAAGGGTTTCAACTTCCAACGCCGGTCGCGTTTCCACGCCTTTACCGTCGTTCACCCGCCCTTCTTGCTCCCTGGGAATCGCCATGTGCTGCTTCGTCCGTATCAGATTATCAAACGCCTCGGTTTCGTGGCGCACTGACGAGAGGTACCGCTGCTCCTCAAGGGAAGTGTCGTGCACTAAAAAGTACACGCGCATGGGGGCGCCCGGCCGCGACGCTTTGTGGGTTTCGATTTCGCGAATAAAAGCCGCGTCCGGGTCGTACACCACCACGAAGGAAGGGTTCGTTGACGCGAGAACACTGCCTCGGGTTGCGAGGGAGTGTATGTACACGCCCTGGGTTGCTAAATGCATTGCGTTGTCGAGTTCGAAAGTCTCGCCGACGATGCGAACTTCGTCGTGTGGTGCATCCCGGTCAGTATCTTTCGCCTTACCCGAAACCTTTCGTTTCTTCGACGCGGGCGAGGGAGGGCCGTTTGGGTCCAGGTCGCCAACGGCGGTCTTGTGGCCAGCCGCGGCCGCTTTCTGTGCCGCGGGTGCCGTTTCCTCCCGTTTTTGTTTCGCATGCTCCCTCGCAAGCACATTCGCACACGCCGCGACTGCGTCGCGCTCCGCCGCGGAGCCGCCGCCGGCAAGGCCCGCCGTGGGGTTCGGCGGAGCGCGCGCGCGGGTTCCTCTCCCCCCCCCGCCGCCGCCCGCGCTACCACGCGCGGCCGGGTCTTCCCCCATCATCGCGGCGCGCATGCGATCCATCTTACTCATCGGCGCAGCGGTCTTACCACGGCCGCCTTGCGATGTGCTTTGCGACGTGCCGCCTCCGCGTCCCCGCCCCCCTCCACGGCCTCGCGCGCGCACCGCCGCGCCCGCCGAGCCCGCCAGTCGTTGCCTGTCCAGGTACTCCGCCCACAAACCGCGCATCAGCGGTGTTTGCCCCAGCCTCAGCAATGCACTCAACTGGTTCGCGGTGGCGTCATCCTTCGCCACCACGAGTAAGGGGCCTTGCCCGAACCGTTCTTCCAAAGTGGGAGTGTAACGTACGTCACCCGGACCGGCTTGCGACGCGAAATCGTCGTCATCGCCGTCGTCGTCGTCGTCGCCGGTGAGGTCGATCTCTGCGTTTTTTTTTGCGCGCGGGGACGTTTCCGATCTTGTCGCTTTTCTGCTCGTTTCACAAACCTCGCCGCGGAGCATCCTTTTCCGGAGCATTTCTTTCTCCAACCTGACTTCTTCAACGATTTCCACGAGCAACGGCCATTTCGGCATGGGCTCCAGCACCGTTTCCAGCGTTGTTTCAGGCCGCATGGGCTCCGGGGCGTCGATTTCTTTGACCTCGAGAAAATCGTCGTCGTCGTTATTCAATTTCATTTTTTCCATTTCTTTCGAATCGTTCCGCCGCAGCACAAACACGCGTTTCTTCGCCTGTTCGAATATCGTGTGCGCCGCCTCTGTGTACAGCCACACCGACTCCCTGCCTTCGGATACTCGCAACGTCTCCAGGTACCGCAAAAAAGTAACCGCGTCGTACCGTAACAGAAACGTCCCCAGGTTTCTCAGGCTTCGCAAATCGAAAACGATTTGTTTCAGCTTCCGCGAAACCGAGTGCCACACCGGGTCCAACTGAGATTGTAAAAAAAAGTGTCAGTCTTTCGTTAAGTGTATGAGTAATTACGGGCGGACAATCGGCAAACAGTGTTGGGATTTGGGAAATAAAATACTTTCCTGTCGCTGCAGCGTCTTGTCGAAGCTCGCGTGAAGTCCTTTGTCCAGGGTCAGTTCACTGACGTCGACGTGCTTGCTTTTCTTGAGCTCGTTCATGCACGCGTGCATCACCTCCACAATAGCGTCTTGAATGGCCCGCACTTTTGGGGTCAGGGGTTGCCGCAACTCCACGACTTCGGGTGCGTGCTTATCAAGGCACCCCCGGACGCCTAAATGGAACCGCGGCCAGAGATTTAGGGAGCGCACCATCAGGGATTTCATCGCGCGTTCCGTGCCGTTGAAGCCTCTTGACAGGTCTCCTGGCCGGTCCGTGATACCCCGCACGAACCCAACCCGATTTCCAGTGCGAAACAAACGCACCACGAAAGCCTCCCCCGAGAAATCCGTGACCCGGTGGGCGTTGCACACGACAACGCCGGCTATTTCTTTCGGCAAAAGGCGGTCGCCGAGGATATCCACAACTGCGATGCGCGTGGTCACGAACAGCGGGCCTCCTCTTCTGTACAGCAAATGTCGCTCCGTGCCCGTGATGTCGGCGGTTATTTCCGGTGGGAAATTTACAAGCGGGGCGAGTTTCGAGAGGTGTACTCGCAACGCGCGCTTTTGCGCGTCGCTCGCGCCGAGGACGAGCGTGACGCCGTGTTCGGTTTCGATTTCGATTTCGGTTTCGTTTCGCGTAGATGATGACGTTTTCGTGTGGCCAGGCTTCCCGCTACTGGTACCGGGTAACAACAGGTTGGAAAACGCGTCCCTGGTCACGGTTTGCGTTTCGCGTCTGGGCTGCGGAACCGAGGCGATTAACCCCGCAAGCACCTCGCACAAACCCAACCCTTCCGCCAACACGCTCAACCCGTCTCGCTCCAAAAGCTCATCGACGATCTGTTCGTGGAACGATAGCATCACGCCGCCGGGGTTCGGGTCATCACCGGTAATCGTGGGGCCCGTGTCTGCGAGTGCGACATCAGCGACCGCCAGCGGCGACGGTGACCGTCGCCTGTCACCGTCCGCCATGCGCGACCCCCTCTGTCTGTCAGGTCATCAACGCAGTGACGAGATCTCGTAAAGTTTTCGTCGACCGAAAATGTTTTCGGGTTCGAGTTGCTTTTCGGCTCACCTTGGATAAAGCCGTCACTTCCGATGGCGCTCCTCGCGGTTCCCTGCGTTCGCCTGTTGCCGCGGGTCGGCGTGGCCCACTTTGGCGTCACGAAGCGACACAAGAAATCAACCATCACGCGTGCGTCATTCGTGGACCAGCCCGGGGATGACGCGGGTCCCGCGACATCGACGAAACTAAAACCCGAATTCATCGCCGACGGTTCCGAGACCCGCAGCATAGATGATGATGATGATGATGATGCGTACGTCGAGTCCGAGGAGGAGCTCACGGAGCGCCTCGCCGTCGGCGCTCTTGTGAGGTGGTGCGTCGAGAGGGGCGCGAGCGGCAGTGGCCTCTCCGTGCGCCTCCCGGATGACAAACACTGCGGCCGCGGGCTGGAAGCGAGCCGTGATATCGAAAAAGACACCACGGTGCTGCGAATGCCGCTGGACATGGGCATCTGCGACCAGCAGGAGGGCCACCCAACGGATGCGTGGGAAACGATGCAAAGCGCACCGTGGGGAGTGCGCCTGGCGTGTCGCGTGCTACAGGAGCGCGCGAAAGGAATTGACTCGGAATACGCGCCGTACTTACAACTGGTACCCACGAAAGTCCCGGGCTCGCCGTTGCTTTGGGACGAGGCCGACGTTCTTGGTTTGCAGTACCCGCCCGCCGTGGCGGAGGCGCGGGAAATGCGCGCCGCGGTTTTGAAGTGGCACGGCATATTAGTTGATAAGTGTCCTTCCGCGCTAGGCAACAATTTAAACTACGCAACCTTTGCAGAGGCCGTTTCCGTGGTGCACAGCCGGACCTACGGCGTCGCGTCCGCCGAGACAAACAAAAAAAGCGAGGGGTACTTCAGGGCGCTGCTGCCGCTCGCGGATCTGCTGAACCACGGAGGCGACGAGTACCCGGCGAGTGCTGGGTTTTTGTCCGGGCGCGAGTTCGATACAGAAACTGCTGCTGCTGGCTCTACTAGTAATGCCAATGACACCATTAAAAGTGTTGGCAATGACACCAAAAGTAACGCCACGGCCACTAATAAAATGTGGCCCCCGTCACAAGTCACGGATACGGTTTCGTGGAGCACCGTGGACGACGCCGGGGTTATCGAGTTCGCGGCGACCAAGGCCATGCGTTGCGGCACCGAAGCCACCATGAGTTACGGCGAGCGCTCCAACGACCACTTCCTGATGTACTACGGTAAGATTTTTTCCCACTAAACGCGTCCCGCCTTCCTGATCACGGCCCTTACTTGACGGCCACTCGTGCAAAGGAAGCGCGCTACACACATCACACGGGCGACTGTTTGCGAAGCACACACTACGAACGTCACGACCGACTGACCCTTTCGGCGTCCGTCGCGCCAGGCTTCGCGCCTCTGAGAAACTGCCACGACGACGTGGTTGTTTTCGCGGACATCGAGCACGCGCTTTCGTGGCACATGGTGTTCCACCCTGAGGTGTGGGACGGGGTTGGCTTTTTGGGTGACCAGACGGCGAGCGCGAGGGAGGAAGCGGCGCGGAGCGCGGTCCGGGCGACTGAAAACTTGTTGGCAACCACGAAAGACGGCGCGCTCGTTGCGAGCGAGCCGAGGATGAAAGTGTTGACGGGAGGTCGGTGCGATGCTCGGCTGGTGTCTCTTTTCGCGGGCGCGTATGCTGGCAACGGCGACGGTGTGGTGGGTGGTAAGGAAATGCTTGCGGTTGACATCAAATCGGCGAAATTAGATATCGCCAAGCGATGCGCCGAGCTTTTGCGGCAAATGCCGACCACCGTCGCGCGCGATTGTGAAATCTTACACGGCGACGCGCTATCTGACGCGACGCGCGCCGCGGTGTCGTACCGGTGTCACAAAAAAGAGGTGCTACAAGACGCGATTCGCGAACTAGGCAGCGCGGGGGGGGTAATGCCGGAAGCTGTGTACGGTGAGGGGAGGTAGGGAGAGGTTGTGAGTGGTCCCCAGGTGGACGCCGACTTATTACAATACCTCGAAAAGTTTCACCACTAGAAAAAAGAAAACCGAAAACCGCGGACACTCGACGTGCTTGCTCGCCACGCCCTTTTCGCCTTGAGGTAACGTGATCCACAGATCGCGCCGCGCTTCGGAGCGTCGGCCCTGACCCGCCGCGAGGCAACGCGCGTCGCCATGCCGAAGCCCAAGAGCGGCGAGGATGCTAAGGTCCCGCTGCAGGCGGTTGTTCTGGCGGACAGCTTCACGCAGGTAAGCACACGTCAGGCGAGGTGTCGTAACCCTACGACGAAGGACCGATGCGCATCTTGTGCAAGTGCTTCTCGCAGGCCGCGAGGCCGCGATCGTTCCGGGTTCCGTGTTCTCTTGCGCGCAACCTGTGACCGCGTTTCTGACCACTCCTGGCGTCTCCCCCATTCAACCCCAGGCCTTCCGCCCCATCACCCTGGAGCGCCCCAAAGCCCTGCTTCCCCTGTGCAACGTGCCGATGATCGAGTACGTCCTGGAGTTTCTGTCCACGAACGGCGTGGAGGAGGTGTTTGTGTTTTGCTGCGCGCACGCGGAGCAGATCGTTGAGTACTTGGAGAACTCGCCGTGGTGCCAAAACTCGAGCGGCACCAACTTCGTGGTGCACACTGTTGTAAGCACCAACTGCATTTCCGCGGGCGAGGCTTTGCGATTAATAGACCACCGGCACGTGATACGCGCGGATTTCGTGCTGATGCACGGCGACGTGGTGGCGAACATGGATTTGAAGAAAGTTTTGCACGCGCACAACGCTCGGCGCAAAAAAGAAAAGCTCGCCATCATGACATTGTGCTTCAAGCCCACCACGCAAGCGTTACGGGAGACGCGTTTTGGTGAGGGGAACCTCATCGTGGTCACGGATCCGGACACGAACCGGGTGTTGCACTACGAAACGCACGCGCCGCCGAATGAGGCGGACTCGTCGTTCGGTGACGGCGAACAAAAGAAAGCGCAAAAAAAACCGCAGCTCCCGCCTCTTTCCCTGGACGCGTCGCTTTTCAGCGACCACCCTAGCATCAAAATAAGCACCGACTTGCTCGACTGCCACGTCGACATCTGCGCCCCAGAAGTCTTATATCTGTTCACTGATAACTTCGATTACCAGAACCTGCGCCGGGACTTCGTGGTGGGGACCCTGAACGAGAGGGAGTTGGTACGTATTTCCCAATCACCACGCTCCGCCTCCCTGATTGCCCATACTCGTGCCAGAAGGGACTGTTACCTCTGACTGTTTGTCCATACATCGCGATATACAAGACTGACACTTTTTCTTTTGCAATCAGGGGAACAACCTGTACGCGCACGTGTTGGCGAGCGACGAATACGCCGTCCGTGTCGACTCACTGCGCACGTACGACGCGGTTTCTAAGGACGTGATTCAGCGGTGGACGTACCCGATGGTGCCGGACACGAACGCTTTACCCAGGGGCACCTCATCTACGTACAAGATGGAGTGGCCGAACGTGTATTCCGACGCGAACGCGCGGGTACACGCGTCCGCGAAAATAGGCGCGGGGTGTGTTTTCGGTGACGGGTGCGTGATCGGCGCCGGGTGCGTGGTAGAGCAAAGCACGTTCGGAAAAAACACGCGGGTCGGCGCGAATGTCACCGTGAAAGGCAGCTACCTGCAGACAAACGTCACGATTCACGACAACGCCACCGTAACCAGCGCATTCGCGGCGGACGGCGTGGTGGTGCACGAAAACGCGACAATAGGAAAAGGCGCCGTGCTTTCTTACGACGTCGTGGTCGGGCCCGGGCAAATCGTGGGCGACTACAGCCGAGTATCACTCGCGACGCAGCCTGTTATGGACGACGACGAGTACGACAGCGACGACGACGGGCTTGAGGTTGGTAGTTTGCCATCCGTCAGTGACGGACGACGGGTCAGCGTCGGGGGCGGCGGGTCGCTTGGCGCCCGAGCGAAAGCGCAGAACTTTGGCGGACGGGCGACCCTGAAAGATTCAGACTCGGACGACGACGCCAAAGACGTTAAAGGCCCTCGCTGTGCGTTTACGCTGACGGACAGGGAAGAGGACGCGCTGGCAAAGGCGAAAAGTGGGTTGCCATCCGTGGACGGGGTTGGCAAGCAGGTCTGGAGCGTGGACGCGTTGGGCGCCGCGGGCGCCGGGAATTTGTGGACCGCGCACGCGAGCGATTTGAGAAATCTCTGGCGGTACTCCATCGCGCCGGCGCCGTTTGCACGGGCACGACTGGCGTACCATAATGACGACGCCCTTGATAGCGACGACGACGCGACGCACACCAGGGGTGGCACGGGGGACCCATCCTTCGGAAACGGCTCGGATTCCGAGTCCGGAAACGAGTTCGGCGACGACGCCGACCAGGCGGAGACTGTTTTCCGCCGGGAAGTCGCGGAGACGTTTCTGCGGTGCGTGAAGCACGGGTACGCCGAGGCGAACGCGGTGGTTGAGTTGCAGGGACTGAAGATGGCGGAGAACCGGACGTTTGCGGATATCGCGCGGTACGTGTTGATGACTGTTTTAGGACTGGCCCTGCCTGCGCCGAAGGACGTGCAGAAGGAGAACGCGCGGCTGTACCCCGTAACCTCGCCGGCGTCCGTGCCCGAGCTTTTAAAAGTGACGCGCAAAAAAGTCGAGCGCTGGGCGCCCCTTCTCGCTCGGTTCCTAAAATCGGAAGACGACCAGGTGGAGATGTTACTCACGTTGGAGGACTACTGCAGTGAGGAAACCGTGTTTACGGGTATGGGAGGCAGCGCCCTGACCCCCGCGTTTCCCAAAATCCTGCACATGCTTTACGACATGGACGTGCTCTCCGAAGTTTCCGTGCTGGCGTGGAGCGCGGAGAAGGAAGGCGCCGAGGAGGAGGACAAAAAGTTTCTCAAACTCGCCAAGCCGTTCGTGGAGTGGCTGAAGGAAGCGGACGAAGAGAGCGAGGAGGAGACCGAAACGGAGAGTGATAGTGAGTAGGGGGTCCATTCATCAGCGCGTCTCCCTTAAATACACTCTCATCGCCCCAATAACCTCCGGCCTGGCCTTACCGCCGCTCCCTCGTTGCGGACGATGGAAACTTCTTTGTCTCCCTTAAATACACTCTCATCGCCTAAATAACCTCTGGCCTGGCCTTACCGCCGCTCCCTCGTTGCAGATGATGGAAACTTCTTTTCCTCTCCAAAATGTTTTCCTAAAAGAAAACGACGTTAAAACAACGGTTGTTCCGTCACCTCGTCAGTTTCCCGGCGCGGGAACGCGCGTGAAAATGGAGCTCCCGGAGCTCGGCGAACACTGTGAACACCACGGTGCGTCGCAACGCCCTCGCGCACCCGCCCGAGCCTGTGTTTTTCGCCTGCTCGCCTCACCTTTCCCAGATCTCGCCAGATGTACAAAACGTTCGTCAAAACTCTGACATTTCTCCAACCTCCTTCACGACGGAACCCGCAGGGTGTGGGCAGCTCGACTTTTTGCCGTTCCAGTGCCAAGGCTGCGCGAAGACGTTCTGCTTGGAGCACCGCGGGTCGCACGGATGCGCGGTTCCAGCGAGACAGGTAAGGAGGGACACCTGTGTCACGAGACTGATACACAGTTCCTCTCTCTCGCACTAGTGTCCAAATTTTTCTTTTCTAACCACTTCCCTAAAACCCGCCAGGACACGACCTGCGTCGTGTGCCCTTTGTGCGGCAAAAGCGTGAAGCACGTTGTCGGCGAGAGCATCCATGTCACCTTCGAACGGCACAACTCGGACCGAGGCCAGTGCGACCCGAGTACGCACCCGGCGAGGGCGAAACGGTGTCCCGTGATTGGGTGCAAGGAAAAACTCACCGCGGTCAACGCGTTCCAATGTAAAACGTGTCGAGTACAGGTGTGCTTGCGGCACAGGCACAAGGACGGGCACGGGTGCGGGACGGGTGCGAAACTGCGATCCAGTGGGGGAGGGGGGACATTGGGAGATAGGGGGGGGATAGGGAGTATTACTACTAAAGGAGGAGTTACAACTCAACAAGGGAGGGGGACTTTGACGAATAGCAGGAATACATCTAGTAGCGCCGGGAGCGGGAGCAGCCCGGCGCGACCGGCGCGCGCACTCGCGGCGGCGGCGGCCCACTCCGCGCCACCGCGAGAAGTATGCGGCGTCTGCGGTTTGTCGTTCCCGCACCTCGCCGCGCTGATAGGACACGCGGAGAGTGCGCACCAGGGAAATAAGAAAAAAAAAACAGGGTCGTCGCAGTGCGTCGTGAGTTGAGGGTGACACGAAAACAATCAGAACGCTCGTGCGTTTATTCAAGGAGTCGTGAATTTGTTCCGTCAGCAGTACACTTTGTACAGCTGAGAGTCTCTACGACGTTACGAAACGTCGTACAGAGTCACTCGAAAACCCACTATTCCTAAACCCGCGGTTCCGATTCGCGGACGGCAAAGCCGGTCTTGCTGGCCTTCCGCGCGTCGTGTCAGCGGTACATTTTTGAGAAGCTTTTTTACAGCTGGAGTCTGTGTAGAGTTCGCAAGCATAGGGGAAATAAGTTGTAAAGACTTATTCCCCCTAGTCGGCAAGACACTTCCCACGAGACTCGCTCTTTTCTTGTTGTTCATGTTCGCCCAAGGGCCTTAATTCCACTATTATAGCCCTTGGTTCGCCTGCATCAGCTGTTTGGCCTGCGCCGCGGCTTCCGCGAGTTCCCTGTCATCAAGGCTCATGCCCTGCGCCGCGTCCATCATGTCGTCCAGCTTGAGCGCGGCGGCCCTGTTGTCCGCTTGGATGCTGTCGCTGCGTTTCAGGGCCCCGGCGCCTCCCATCATGTACGAATCCGCTTGTTTCCGGTAGTTTTCCACGGATTCTTTGGGGAGCGACTGCGCTTTGCGAAACTCACGCCGCGGGGTGTTGTCGCCGCTCGCCGCGTGCTCCTCCGCCGCCGCGAAGTCGGCACCCACGGTGGACGTCGCGTTGACGAAATTGGGCCCAGTTTCGGTTCCGTCGAACTCCGCTTTCGCGACCGGGTGGTACTCCAGGATCTCGCGGAACAACAAACCGCGCACCTCCTCCGGGGTGAGTTTCCGCGATTCAAACGCGTACTCGTCCCGGGAAATTATTTCCGCCGCTGGTTCGCGTTTCGCGTCCGCCAAACCCGCAAAGTACGGGTCCGCCAGCGCCTGCTCCGCGGTCGGGCGGTCATCAGGATCGAACGCGAGCATGCGCTCCAACAGCGCAAGCGCGTTTGGGTGCGCTTTCGGGAACCGTCGGGAGAAAGGCACGCGCGGCTTGATCCGCATGTTCCCCAGGAACCGCCGCGCTTTTTCGTTGCGCACCTTCTCAACCTGTTCCGGCCGCGGCGTGCCTAACAAGTCGGTGATTATTTCCAGCTGGTGCACCACGTTCTTTCCGGGAAATAGGGGCTTGCCGGACAGAATTTCGGCGAAAATACACCCGATCGACCAAATGTCAATCGCGGGGGTGTACTTGGTGAAGAACGACCCGCACAGCTCGGGAGCGCGGTACCACCGCGTGGCTGCGATTGGGAAAGAAAACGGTCAGTCGCGAGTCTACGGGTGTACTGTATGCGCAAACAGTGCACTTGTGATACATTTGTAAGAGCCGCGAGTACTGGTAAGAGTTACGGCCGTACTGGTCATGCTACATACATCACGAGTAGTGCACTCAAAGAGGGGCTTGTAAACAGTGTGCCTGGATTTGGGAAAGCCCGAAAACGTACCGACGTAATCGGTCCAGAACACCGTGGTCGGCCCGCTGTCGTGAAACGCGGGCCGCGCCAACCCAAAGTCGCAAATCTTCAGCTTGCAATCCGCGTTGGCCAGGATGTTTTTAGGTTTCAAATCCCGGTGATACACGTTCGCGGTGTGTACGTACTTCAGCCCTCTGAGGAGCTGGTACAGGAAAAACTGGTGGTGCTCTTGTGTGAGGTCGTCGTTCGCCTTGATGACCTGGTGCAAATCCGTTTCCATGAGCTCGAAAATAACGAAAATGTCCTTGAACTCGCGTGGGTTCGGAGGCAACACGATGTGCTTCACCTCCACGATGTCAGGGTGCTTTAAGACTCTCAACAGCTTGACTTCGCGCAGAATACGCGTCGCGTCCGAAACGTGCTCGAACACATCGGTGATTTTCTTGATCGCGACCTTCTCGCCGGTTTTGTTATCCGTGGCGCTACACACCACACCGTAGCTCCCCTTCCCAATAATCTCGTGGATAGTGAACCGGTTCGCTTCGCCGCACTCGGTGAAGAAATTCGCTTTGTCCTTGGCGTCGTTGCCCATCGTGGGACGCTAAATGGAAGGTCCTACCCGCCAAAAAAAAAGAACCCGTCAACACGTTCAACACTACGATTTGTCACCTGATCCGAGAGCGTGCGTTTCGGCCGCGGAAGAACGAGGCCGGAAGTGGGAAACACCCGACCGACTCCGAGGGTAACGTGACGAGTTTCGGGAAACACACACGACCGCGGATGCATACGCACGCCCACGCGCGCGTATCCAGCTGCCGACCGGAGCTCCGGACTCCAACAGTTGACGACACAACTAGCGATTCGCTTAAAATCGCGCGACTTTTGGAATATGCAAAGAACGACACGAACATGAGACTGTTTGCATGTGAAAGACCTCACAAAATCGAGTCGAACGATTTCGTTCGACCTTCGCTTGCTTGGGTGTTCTCGCAGCCCTCGGTTGGCGTGACGTGACGACGAGCTCGTGCGCCTGCTTCTCGGTTTTTATCTCCCGCCGTAAATGTGCCATTAACGGGCACTCACGATGGCGCTCTCCTCCCTCTGCGTCCGCGTGCCGGTAGCGCACCTGGGCTGCGTCGTCGCCCCCCGCGCGCGCTCGGTGCGACGCGCCGTTTCCGCGCACGCCTCGTTGCCCAAAAGTAAAGCAGCCCTGGCCGTCGTGGCGGTACGTCCTGAGGCATCCTTTCTGTCGACGTGGACTCATCGCGCCTTTGTTTCGCCGACTGACCTGTGAATGCCCCTGTCCCCCTTGTATCCATCCTATAGGCCGCGCCCGCGTCGTTGTTCACGCAGCTCGCGTCCGCCGCGGAATCGGACGAAGCCAAGAACGCGGTGGCTCACGTATCCAACCTGGTGACGGAACTGGGTGCGAACGATCCTCTTGATCCCGACACTGCGAAATCTATCGCGAACGTCTTGGGGCCTTTTTTTTCAATAGGCACCATCTTGTTCATCGTGAGAATCGTGATGACCTGGTACCCTAGTGTGCCGTACACGAAACTGCCGTGGGTGGTTGCATACGTACCGACGGAACCGCTTTTGAAACCTACCCGGAGTTTAGTACCCCCAGTGGGGGGCGTGGACGTGTCGCCCATTATTTGGGTCGGCGCCATCTCGTTCATGAACGAGATCCTGTTGGGGAAACAGGGGCTGCTGATTTTGCTGAGCAACAAACAGATGATGTGATTTGGGTGGCATTTCGTGGGTCATCACGAGTGTGATGGGTGTAGTTAGGCACTGGGTTTGTAGACTACCGTGGTGCTTTGGGTGAAGTTAAAGGGGGGCGCGCGAGAGGCAGCTCGAAAATAAGCAAGAATCCAGAAAGGTTGGCAAGAGTTTTCCCCATCGCCTACACCAAATTTACGCCCCTCCCATGTCCCCCCTTCGCCAGTTCCTTCCGCGCGCCACACACCACGTCGTCGCCCCACCACCGACTCGCGGGTCTTGTTTCGATTCCGAGCACACGCCCAGTCGCCCTCGCGTGTCGCGGAAAACAAGCTCGCGGGTAACCTTCGTGATCCCCGGTGCGCAAACGCGTGGGTAGGTAAAGATGTCCGCCGCCCTGCGTCGATGTCGTCTAGGGGCGTCCACGTCTTCGGTGTCTGGCAGCGCGCTTTCGTGCCTGGTGGCGCGGTTCGGCGCTTCCCGGGGCTTACACGGCACCGCGGTTAATTTCGCCAAGAAACCCGCTAAGAAAGCCTCCGACGAAGCCTCCGCGGAGGACGTGCACACGCACAGCACCACGATCGCGACTGGGATCAACATCAAGAAAAGCGGATCCGACCCCGCACTCGGTCCGGATGGCGATTACCCGGATTGGCTTTGGGGTTTAGTGGAGCCTAAAAAGACGTTAGGGGACCTTGAAAAAGAAGTGGAAGAAGCTAAGCTTAGTGGGGAGTACGACGTGATGGCGATCGGGGATGTTAAAAGGCTCGTCAGGCTTCGCCGGCGGGCGAAAATAAAGGCGAACAACGCGGAGCGCGCAAAGTGAAACAGGCGAGTTTTTATGGATGGCGATCGTTTACGTGATCGGCGAACGACTTTTTGCTTTCGATTTTGAGCATGCACGGTAGTATAACACGACTCACGTACTGCTCGTAGTGCCTGTATCACCGCACGTACTTTGGCCGTGAGAAGTGTGGCCACGACCGGTCTGTATGCGCAATTACCCTGCGCCGCGTTTCGCGCCTCGGCAATCACATTCACGCCGGCGTCGCGGTTTTGTCTTTCACCATCTTCTCCCACCGCACTTTGTCGTACTCCTCCGGGAGCATGAAATCCGGATCGGAGTAGCTCCTCCAGGTGAACATGTGGCAGTCCATGCAAAGTGACTCGCTTTCGAACTGCTTCTTCCCCCGGCACCAGGTCTGCATGAAGTGGTGTTCCTTGGTGTCCGTGGAGCCGCAGGCGAGGCAATCGGGAAAGCTGGTACGACGCACAAACCGAAAAGGTCAATCTTGAGTCTTGAGTCGGTCGTGACGTGTATCCGGGATTGGAAAGGGGTCCGACGGAGTGGGTCGGCGTAACAGTTGCCATTACTGTGAGTACTGGTAAATGTTACGTGCGCCATACAGGGCAGTAAACAGTCGTCTTAATGTGTTAATGGGGGGAAAGTTCCGCACCGGTCGTTGCGCTTCCACCGCGAGGTCCACTCATCGACGGTCATGATCTTCAACCCGCTCCCCACGGAAGGGTTGATCTCCACCGGGTCCCCGGACATGATCTTCCTCCACTCCGTGGCGTGCACGCTCGCCTTGGGATCAGCGTTCACCTCGGTGTACACCTCCGTTTTCAAATCGTCCGCGTACGCGTGCGTCCAGTCCTTCTTCTCCTCATCCTTCGCCTCGGGTTCCTGGAAGGCGAAGCGGCGAGGCATGGTCAGGTAAACGAAAGGCAGTCGGTCGTGGAGCGCGGAAAGGCTGAGGCGAGGGAGACACGGGGGGAGGTGGAAACGACGTACGGTGATCTTGGCCATTTCCAGGGGTGCGTTCGCGTTCGCGTGCGAGTGAAACCACCTCGTGCGGTGGCGTGTGCGCCACGAACGCGGGCGTGGCCACGACGCGAGTTTCGGGAGCACGAACGAAAAGTGAAAGCGTTTTCGGGAGGCAAAAAGGCGAATGAGTCTTTCGCGTGCGAAACCTTTTCCCTAACCTTTCCATCCCCTCACCCTCTTCCCACTCCCTAGGTTGTAGCTGGACGTACCTCGCCGCCGGCACCGAGCTTGCGGGCGCCGCGGGTTTGACACTCGGGTTCTTGACGTGAATCAGCTCGCTTTCGCTTTTCTCAACAATGGGTCTCGCCGTGTACTTCCACGTCGTGCAGAGCGGCTTGGAGGACTTCCCCCTAGGCGCGGTAGAGAAACACCAGTACGCGTACGAACCAGCGGTCTTGACGACGTTTTGAAGAGAGTCAGTTTTTGTTTCGGTCCGTACGCCTCCGCATAAGGCTCACCCGCGACGACGTGCACCCGCCGTGTTTGTCGCGCGCCAGCGACGAATAGGATGGAAGAAATGGATGCGAGACGTACCTCAAGGAGATCATGGCAGCCTGGGACGAAAAATCTAAATCCTATGAGTATTTGGTGTGATTTCAAGTTCGTTCTACATATGCTCTTGAATTTTTTACATCAGTGATACGGCCGCAACACGGGATGGAACTCTTCCAAGGCTTCTGTGACTTGTTCCAGCGCTTTGGTGTCATTGACAGGTTGTTTACTGTCAAGTTCATCCTCAAGTTTTTCCCCATCCTCCACCTCCGCCTCCTGTTTCCCCACCCTCGCCGGCGCGTCAACGTCCATTATTTTAACCGATTCGCAGGTGCGTTCGATTCGAAACGACCGCGTGCCTTTCTCCACCATCCGCTTGCTCACGTCCGGTCGTTGCAGGCGCACGCCAATCGTGCCTGCCTCACCCAGCAGCCCCTTCAGCTCGCACTGCTTCAAGACCCACAAACGCCGGTTGTTCGTGCTGAAGAACTTCGTGACTGTTTGCTTAGCGCCACCGCCTGCTGCAGCACCGCCGCCGCCGCCGCGTTTCTTGCCCTTTTTCATTCCATTTCCATTGCCGCGCCCATCCTCATCCGAAGACCACCCGTCCTCCTCTTTCGTATCACCCGGCTTCTCAGCATCCCCCACTGGGACCTCCGCGCTGATCACCGCGATCGCGGGCAACTCGCTGGGCTTCATCTTACCAGCCTCGATCTCCCCGAGCGTCCACGCCAGCGTCCGCCCGCACCCGCTGAAATACGGAAGCACCTTACTGTACGTGAACATGATTTGCGAAGGTTTCAGGAACACAAGAGGGCCTTCCGCGCTGCCCGATGAGGACGCCTTGCTGGAGCCTTTTTTGACAGCCTTCGTCCTCGCCACGGTGTCGTTCCCCATCCGGAGCCTTCCAAGACGACGCCGGCGGGGCGAAGTGGGAGGGAGGGACGACAGGGACGGGGCTTCGTCGAGATTCGGTCGGCGACACGATGGCCAAAATTTTGCCAAAAGTTTTCCGTTTGCCAAAATTTGAGGTAACCCGAAAATCTTCGTTGGACGCGCCGAGTGGGCGCACACCGCACGACGCGTGCGCTGCCCTGGCGGTCTCCAGGGTTTGTTCACCGCGCGCGCGTGTGTGTTTAGAGAAGTCTTCCAGCCCTGGGGCGCCGCGATGACCTCCGCGCGTGGCCTTCGCGAAAAGGTGGAGTCCCTCCTCCTCGATGAGCTGTGGGACAGCGCCGAGACCTTAGGCGGTTTGCTCGCCACATCCACCGGTGTTGATGGGTGTCACCCCGGCGAAAGGGCTGCGCACGTCGCGCTTTTCGCGGACGCGCTGCTTGGTAAGCGCGAGTTCCGGAGGGCGCTGCACCACTACGCGAGGGCGCTGGAGCTCAACCGCTTGGCACCGCACTTGGGCGTGCTTCCCGAGACAAAAACCCCCGCGCCGATGGGCACCCGCCCATTCCCTGAGTCCCCCACGACGCAAGCGCCCACCACACCAGGCATCGCGGCGGCATCTCCCGCGATTCCGATGGACACCCCTGTGGCGAAACTGGTACCAACCACAACCCACCCTTCGCACCTTGACGAGGCGAACACCAAGTTCAAGATGGGCAAGTGTTACGCCTGTTTGCGCGAGTGGCGCCTTGCGCTGAGCGAGCTTGAAACCATCCCGGCGCGCGAACGGACGTTGCCCGTGACGCTCGCGCTGGCGGAGGCGTACCGGCGCACCGGGTACGACAGGGCGTCACTCGCTTGTTACAAGGAATGTCTGCGGATAAACCCGTTCGCGGTGGAGGCGATTGACGCGCTGGCTGACGCGGGGGTGGACGTCGTTGAATTGCGCGCGCACGTCTTCCCCGAGAACGCCAACGACACGACGCAAAGCGATTCGCACACCGTGCTGCGGCTGTTACTTGAAGGACGGAGCAGCCTAGTGGCTGGCGATGTGAGAAACGCACGGGCACACTACGAAGCCCTTTCCCGTGCTTTTCCCGGGGACGCCCGGGTCACCCTGGCGCTTGCGCGAATCGCGCTCGCGAACAACGACAAAGACGCCGCGCTCGATCACTTCCGGCGACGGCGCGGCGTCGACCCGCGAGCCGTGGAGGGCGCGGATTTGTTCGCCGAGCTCTTGCGGAGCAACAGAGAGGAGGGCGAGGGGGATGATGTGACATCCACGAAAACCAAAACCCTAACCGCATCCGCGCACGACGTGGATGACGAGTTCGGGTTGGGCGGGTACGGGGTGTTGAGCGGCGGGTACGGCTTGGGTAAGTATTTCCCACCCACCACATTCCACCGACTGATTGCCCATACTTGTACCAGAAGGGACTATTACCTCTGAATGTTTGTCCATACATCGCGATATACACGACTGACACTTTCTTTTTCATCGTATCAGGCGGGTGTAACGCTTGCGGCGCGGACGGCGAGTTGCGGGAGCTGGTCCGGGATTCGCTGGAGGCGAACACGGAGTCGCCCGAGTCGTGGATCGCCGCGGCGGTGTACTGGTCCGCGCGAGGGCACGTCACGAAAGCGCTGGGGTATGCGGACAAAGCCCTGAGGTAAGTATTTCCCAATCACCACATTCCGCCTCCCTGATTGCCCATACACGACTGACATTTCTTTATTTTCAATCAGGCTTGACGACTTGAAGAAAACGGCGCACCTCACGCGCGGGCATTTGTGTTTGCGTTTGCGCCGACCGGAGGACGCGGTTGTTTCGTTTCGACGCGCGGTTGGGTTGATTGACGGGCCGTCTTCTTTGGATAAGTCGAAGAAGAAAATTAAAAGTAGCACAAGTAACGCGCCCGGGGGGTCCATGATTGGAACGCACGCGTTGGTTACCCCGAGAGCCGGGCTCGTCGCGTCCTACCTGCTGCAACGCCGACGGAAAGAAGCGCTGGCGTCGGCGAAAGAGGCGTTGGCGTGCGCGCCGCGCTCGGCGAACGCGCATGCGCTGATGGGGGACGCGTATTTAGCGCGCGGGACGATGAACGCGCAGGTTGCCGTCGGTGTCAGAACGACTGCCGATACGAAGTCGCGAGCCGAGAAAGCAAAGAAGCACTTCAAAACCGCGCTGCAAATAGACCCGGGCAACGCCCGATTTGCGCTGGCGCTGAGCGAGGCGTGTCGTTTGTGCGGCGAGGCGGACGCCGCGGCGGCGTGTTTGCGTGAACTTTTGGAGGGACACGCGGGTGGGTCAAACGAAACGAACGTACGCGTGGCGTGCCACTGCGCGCTAGGCGCAGTGTTAGCGTCGCAGCGAATGCTCGCGGACGCGGCGGGTGAGTACCAGAAAGCATCCGGCCTTGACCCGGATAACGACGGCGCGCGCCGGGGAATCGCGCGGGTGGAGCGGCTGATGAAAGGCCAGGACCCGGACGCGACCGAACCCGACGAAGACGGCGACGACGACGAGGACGAGGACGGGGAGGACGAGGACGGGGAGGACGAGGACGGGGACGAGGAGTTTGAATAGAGTTAGTACTTGTCCTTGAACAGAGTCCATACTTGTGATGAACAGACTCGATACTTGTGATGAACAGGGTCGATACCCGTAACACTTCCCATTCATTCGTAATACCCGTAACACTTCTCATTCATTCGTAATACCCGTACACTTCCCATTCATTCGTAATACCCGTAACACTTCCCATTCATTCGTAATACGCACCCGTGACCGTAAACGCGGCGCGGTCGGTCACGCGCTTCCCGTTAACACTGCTGACTCATCCTCCCGCTCCTCGTCCTCGTCCCCTACCACGTCCGCCTTCGCGGCTTTGATGCTCTGCGTCAAGTCGAGGAAGTGCAAAATGCCGCCTGGCAGGACCATGGCGAGTAACAAATACAACAGCACCGGCCGGATTCGGCCCGTGGTCTGCACCACCACCGCGGAAATGAGCGGGCCTAGCCAGGAACTTCCTTTGTCCGTGATTTCGAACAACGCGAACATATCCGCCTCGTGTCCTTTTGGAATCAGCTCGCTGAACACGGCTCTTCCGAACGCCTGCGCTGACCCTAAACACGCACCGAACCAGACGCCCAAGATGTACAGCTCGATTGGTTTCCTCAAGCCGATTTCTTTTGTGAAAAACCCGACGCAGCCCCACAGGGGTAGTAACGCGAGCAGCATGAGGTTTATCACCAGCACGGTTTGCGAGGACCATTTTGTTTTTACCTGAAATTGGTGCCAACCGTACGCCCCTATGGCGGCGAACAAGGGGACGATCACCGCAAGGGCGCTTAGTTCGAGCGCGCCCATGCATAGTTCTCGCGACGCGAACAAAACGCTGACCGTGGCGATCGTAGCGTACCCATCCGAAAACACGAAGAACAACAACAGGAAATAGTTGGTGTTCGGCGCTACGTTCGCGAGGTGCTTTATTAACCGGTACGTCCGGATCCAGCCTTGCAGGAGCAAGTTTTTGTCCGTAGGAGGGTCTGGTGATTGTAAAGAAAAGTGTCAGTCTTTCGTAATGTGTCAGAGTAATTACTCTGGACAATCGGCAAACAGTGTTGGGATTTGGGAAACGCGCAATACGTACCCGGTCCGGGCCGTTCCGGTAGCCGCTTGAACGCCATGAACGAAAAGAAAAGCCACCACACGCCTGATATCGACGACGCGATTCCGAAACTCCACCACGTGGACATCCCGATAGCGGTAGTGATGAACACCGCGATCACGGACACGACCAAACACGCGGTGCCGCCGACGTAGCCCCACATCATACCTTTGGACGAGATTTCCGAGTTTGCGGCTTCGCGCGCTTTGTGCGCGGACTCTTGCGACTTCTCGGATGCGACAGCACCTTGCTCTAGCAGACCCTGTTTTTCCGCGTTCACAGCGGCAAAAACCTCCGCGGTGTCCTCCACCATCAGCGGCAGATAACTGTTGTAAAACACCACGGAGACGCCTAGTGAAACGTTGCTAATCATAATAAGCAAACCGCCCACCCAGTACATGCTCGCGGAGATGGGTAACAAGATGAAAAGGCAACACGCAATCGCGCCAATCGTGCTCGCGTATACCAACCCCCGCTTGCGGTAGTTCCCGTAATCCCCGAGCGACCCGACCGTGATGAACGCTATGGCTTGGAATAGCACCGAGATTGAAATCATGGTGAAGATGAAACTCGTGGGGTTTATGCCGCCCGGTAGGGTTAGGGACGGTAAATCGGAGTAGGTGACACTGCCGGAAATCGCGTCCACCACACGGAGCTGATTGCCGTCGCCCTCCACGCACTGCAAGCAGTTGGTCTGCACATCTGACGCTAAATCCGAGCAGTACTCGGGGCGGGAACTGCCGTACCGAGACCACGCGAACTCGTTCGCCAGGTCGTCCACTAACAGGGGGACGAACACCTGCGGAGGGAGGGCGAACGGGGGGAATTGTTAGCGCTCGTGGGTGACATTTGAAAACACGTTGGGCGAGGCCGACGTTCCGAGCCGTACCGTCATGGCGCTTTGGAAATACGCAGAGTTGGCGAAATCGTAGATGTACCACCCCACGAGCTCGCGCCGAAGCAAGGCTGGGTCTTTCGCCGGGGCCATGGTGCGCGTCTGGGCGCGATGCGTTGTGAGGTCGTGGTCGTTAAATTGTCTCCACCAGCCGCCTCGGAAACGGAGCGAGCTGATTCGCTTTGGATCTGGGCAAGCAGATTTTTTTAAACACGCCTCACACAGCGCTCGAATACATCGGGATGACTACCGTCCCGTCTCCCCCCCCCCCCCTCCCGCCTGCCGCTGCTGCTGTGGGCTTACCAGGGCCTAGTGTAACATCTTCCCCCACCGCCTTCTGTGAGGTCTTGTCATCTTCAAGATCCTCGTCTCCGTAATCGTCCTCGGCGTACAGATCGCCGTCCGCGAGTTCTTTTTCCACCAAATCGCTCACCAGCTTTGACAGATCCGCGACTTCGAAGTTTCCGTCCGGGTCGGGGGTGAGTTCCGCGAGAATTGCTCTTAGGTCCTCCTCGCCTTCCGCATCGAGCGCGTCTTTCAGCAT